>Ga0247829_10000646_pt1 | contig 14117 bp, 13 predicted proteins | sample 12C_Control_Day4_FD_207765 | JGI IMG/M metagenome (GOLD analysis project Ga0247829, IMG submission 207765) | Soil microbial communities from agricultural site in Penn Yan, New York, United States - 12C_Control_Day4 | ecosystem: Environmental > Terrestrial > Soil > Agricultural land | place... | reverse complement strand
TCGAGCCGGCGCAGGTCGCGGCGTGGCGCGCGCGCCTGATCGCCGCGATCGACGCCATCGACACCGCGTGGCCTACCTCGATCCTCCCGCCCGATCCGCCGGGAGACGCGATCCTCGAGCTCGATCGCTGGCTGCGCGAAGTGCGCCGCACACACTGGTGACCTATCGTCGCGCGCATAAAATTCATCCCTGCATTCGCGCTCGCCGCTGCCCTCACGACCTCGCAGACCGGATGCCTCGGCTCGAACTCGGCGTTCACCAAGGTCCATCGCTGGAACGAGACCGCGACCGGCAACAACGTCGCGAACTCGGTCATCCACTTCGCGCTGTGGATCGTGCCGGTCTACGAGCTCTCGCTGCTCGGCGACCTCATCATCTTCAACAACGTCGAGTTCGTGACCAAGAAGCCCGTGTTCTAAGCCGCGACGAGCTTGCCCCACCGCGTCGGGCCGGCGCGGCGCTCGACCTCTCCCCGCAGCTCGGGCGCCAGGCCGAGCGCGAACGCGACCTCGGCGACGAGGAACAACGGCCCGTCGAGCAGGCCGCGCAGATCATCGAGGAAGGCGGGCTTGCGGCCCTCGAAGGCGTGGCCGAGCAGCTGGAGCGCCGAGCCCCCACGATCAAGCTCGTCGTGGCCCGTCGCCTCACGTGTTGCAGGCGCACGTTTGGAACTGATAGACGACGTCCCACAGCCCGTCGTTGCTCACGGATTGCCCCTTGGATTCCTGGAAGATGTAGGCACCGCAGCCCTTGTCCTTCGCCACGGTCTTCCGGATCTCGGCGTGACCTTGCTGCACCGCTGCATCGAGGGTCGCTGCGCGCGATCTGTAGTCGTACCTCGGCATCGCGCCCGTGCACCCCTTGGCGGACGGATTCGGGAGGCTCTGGTACAGAGGAATCTCTTTGGACGGACAGCCCGCGAGCGCGAGGACGGCGAGGGCAACCAGGTGCTTCATGCACCCTAGTGGCGGCGCGCCGAGAATGTCGCGCGGAAATCGTTACGGCTTGTACGAGAACCGTGCGGTCACGACGGCCTTCTTGCCGGTGCCCACCTTGACGGTCAGCGACTTCAGACCGAGCGTGGGGTGCCACGCCTCGACCGTGTAGGTCCCCGGCGCGAGCCCCGAGAGCTCGAACACGCCGTCCTCGCCGGTGACCGTGAAGTACGGGTGGTCCTGGACGACCGCGTACGCGTGCATCCACGGGTGGACGTTGCACACGACGTCGATCACGTCACCCGGGGTGGCGCTCGTCGCGAGCGCGAGGTCGGCGCCCTTGGGCGCGTGCGGCTTGTTCCACAGCGGCTTGCCGGCGATCGAGCCGTTGACGTTGTGGAACGTGCCGTCGCTGTTGCGCACCGCGAGCCGCTGACCGGCCATCACTCCGACGACACGCGGCGTGTACGTGCAGCCCTTCTGATCGAGGAGTGCGGGCGTCGACGGCGCGGTGTGCGTGCCGGCGGTGCCGTTCTTGATCCGGACGAGGACGTCCTTGATCTTGCCCTTGGTGACGATCAGCTCGTCGTCGAGCGCCGGGACCTTCGCGCAGTACGGGTCGGCGTCGCGGCGCTGCTCGGGGCGCGGGGGCGGCTCGCTGCTCTCGTAGCTGACGAAACCCTTGATCGCACCCACGGCCTTGGGCGTGTCGGCATGGGCGAGCGACGAGACGGCGAGCAGGGCCAGAGCGGAGGTAAGCGCGAGACGCATGGCGGGCCTTTCGACGGTCAGGACAGCTGGATGTTCAGAGCATAGCCGCCCTATGATCGTCACGTGGCCGACCTGCCGCCCGCGCTCGGGGAGCTGGATGCGATTCCGCCGGCGTTGCGGTATCGGCTCCGCGAAGTGCTCGCCGGCGCGCCGCGCGAACGGCTCGCGCGGCTGCTCGACGATGGGGAGCCATGGTTCGGCGCGGACGCCACGCTCGCGGACGTCGGCTACTGGATGATCGAGGCGCGGCACGACGTCGAGCTGCGGCGCGCCGGGTGCATCTGGCTGCGGATGTTCCCGACGGAGGAGACGGCGCAGCGCCTGGCCAAGCTGGTCGCGGACGCGTCGACGCCCGAGCCCGTGCGCGAGCAGGCGACGCGGACGCTCGGCGATCGGCAGCTGCGCGCCCTGCATCCGAGCACGCGGTGGTCGCCCGCGGCGGTGCAGATCGCCGACGACGCTCTCGCGCGGCTCGCCGACGCGATGACCGCGGCGGGGACGGTGACGAACGCGCAGTTGCCGGGTGCGCTGCGGCACGTGCAGTCGGAGTTGACGGCGGCGATCTTCGCGCGCGCGCCGGGGCTGTGGGGCGCGGCGCTCGAGTGCTTCGCGACGCCGCCGCTCGCGCGCGTGCTGTTCGTGTCGATCGGGGACGTGCCCGCGCAGCATCGGCTGCGCGTGCTGCGGCTGGTCGGCGCCACGCTCGGTGAGGAGGCGGTGCCGCTACTGGTCTCGCGCGCGGCCGAGGCGCCCCTCGACGAGCGGCTCGAGATGTTGTTCCTCGCGATCGCGCTCGGCGGCGAGGCGCACCTCGGGCGGTTCGAGGATGCGCTCGCCGGCATGCAGCAGCCAGAGCTACTGCGCGCGCGCGCGAAGTGGCACCTCGCCCACCGCGGCGTCGTACCGACGGTGCGCGGCTTGCGCGTCGCGCGCTCGACGGCGCTGCTCGCGCCCGCCGAGCGCGCCGCACGGTGCACGCAGGCGGCGGAGGATCTCGGGGTGCTCGCGCGGTTCGCCCGCCACGCCGAGGCGTACCTCTACGAGCTGTGGGGCTGGATGGTGCGCGGCGCGGGCGATCCGGCGGCGGCGCGTGCGCTGGTCGCCGCGCACCCCGAGTCGCAGCACCTCGTGCGCGACCTCTACCTCGAAGACCTCGCGCGGCGCGGACGCGTGCAACAGCTCGCCGCGGCCGCGCAGGCGCTGCAGCGCGCCGACCTCGGCGCGCTTCACCTCGCGACGTGGGGCAGGCCGCTCGCCGCGCTCGAGCTCGCCGCGACGGCGCGGCTCCACACCCCCGAGCTCGCCTGCGCCCGCGCGCTCGCGTGCTATCGCGCCGGCCGGCCGGATCTCACGGCGCGCATCCTCGCCGAGGATCTCCCGCCGGCGGAGCTCACCGACGATCGCGGGTTCGCCACATTCCCCGGCCCGCACGAGCGCTGGATGGTCGAGCGCGCCGCGCACCTGCGCCCCGCCTATGCGGCGCTCGCCGGCGGCGTGCCCGTCGTGCTCTCGCTCGCCAGGCCTGCCCCCGACGACGCGGAGCCCGATCGCCCGACGCTCGCGCCGCTCGCCGCCGTCGTGCGCCGCATAGGCCGCGGCCTCGCGGGCGCGACGGTGTACCTCGCGGGCGAGTTCAAGCACCTCGACAAGGACGCGATCATCGCGGGGCTCTCCAGGGCGGGCGCACGCATCGTCGCGGGCCCCTTACCGGGGACCGACTACTACGTGCACGGCGACGGGTGCGCGCTGCAGACGATCGCGCAGCTCGAGCGCCAAGGTGCGCGGCGCCTGCGCGCGGGCGAGGTGGAGGGCTTGTAGTGCCGGCGTTGCGCAAGCCACATCGCGTCGCGTTCCTCGTGCCCGCGGTGCGCGTCGAGGGAGCGGATGTCGCGTTCGCGCACGAGGCGGCGCTGCTGCTGTGGACCGCATGCATCGAGGTCTGTCAGCGGCACCCCGGACTCGCCGTGTACGACGCGGAGTCGACGCCGATGGTGCCGCTCGAGGCGCACTTCACGCCGCAGCACGCGGTGATCGGGGCGACGCCATCGGACGCGTTCTACGGGCCGACGCGGCGCGACGAGCTGATGTGGCTCGAGCTGTCGCTGCCCGGACCTGGCCCGGTGAGGTTGCACGTGCTCGCGCGCGACGGGCAGCGCGCGTCGTTCGACGCGATCGGGAAGAACCTCGGCGAGCAGATCCATCAGGTGCTCGGTGCGTGGTTGTCCGCGCGCGGGCTCGCGCCGCTACCGAAGCGCTTCGATGCGGTCACCGCCGAGGAGCTGCTCGTCGTCGTGCGCGTGATCGCGCCGGCGTTGATCGAGCAGGCACGTGCGTGGGTGCTGCCGACCGCGCCGTCGTGGACGCTCGCGGAGCCCGATGACACCGCGGACGTCACGCGCGAGCAGGTCGATGCGTTCGACGACGACGCGCCACCGCCGCGCGAGCGTGCGGCGACGGAGCCGAGCGGAGCGACCGCCTCGGCTGCGCTGCCGAGGTCGAACCTCGCGCGTCCGGTCGCCAATCGCGTACCCGCGGGTGCGCTCCGGCTCGCGGCGCTGCGCCTGATCGAGCTCGCGCTGCGCGAGGATCTGGACGAGCTGATCCTCGCGATCGATCCGGATCAGCCGCAGGCGCTGTTCGCGCGCTTCCAGGCCTGGCCCGAGATGGCGCTGCTCCGGCGCGTGATCGCGGCGGCGCCGTGCTGGGCGCGGCCGTATGCAGAGCTCGTGCGCCGCGGCGCCGCCGACGAGCCCGGCGCACCGACGGAGCTCGAGTCGGTCGCGGGTGCGGGCATCGCGGCGCTGTGTCGCCCCGGACAGCTCGATGTGCTCGAGCGCGTGTCCGCATTGCTGGAGGAGTCGGGCCTCGTCGACGAGGGCGCTCGCCTGCTCGAGCGCGCGCTCGCGATCCATGACGAGGACTCGCGCGCACACATCACGCTCGTCGATCGCCTCGGGCGCACTGGCCGGGAAGGTGCGGCGCTCGTGCAAGCGCTGCGTGCGAGCCGCGTGCACGGCTGCCCGATGGATCCGCAGTACCCCTGGTACCCGGACCAGATCCAGGTCGACCTGCTGGTCGCCGACGCGATGCTGCGGGTCGGTCGGCTCGACGAGGCGATCGCGTTGCGCGCCAATCGGCTCGCGGGCCGCGAAACGGGGTGGCCGCGCCACGCGCGCATCCTGGCGGCGTGGAGGAAGGACGCGAGGTTCGTCGCGTGGAGCTACGCCCGCGAGGGCGCGTTCCGTGGTGATCCCGCGCGCGCCGTCGAGGGGTTCGGCCGCATCGAGCCCGCCAGTGACGTGGACGTCGCGACGTTCGTCGATGCGCTGGTCGCGACCGGGCGCGAGGACGAGGTCGCGCTCGCGTGGGCGCAGTTCGGCCTCGGCGCGAGCCACACCGGGCCGATCGCCCGACTCGCCGCCGCCCGCGCGCTGCTCGCGGCGGGGGAGTGGCAGCGCGGCCTCGAGGAGCTGTGGCGCGTCGAGCTCACCGAGCCCGGACGCGACGAGCACGTCGCGATCGCGCATTGCGGCCTGCTGCTGTCGTGCGCACCGATCGACACCGTCGAGGCCGTGCTCGGCGAGCGCGTCGTCGTCGGTGCGGCCACCTTGGTGCGCCGCATGGCGCGCGACATCGCCGACTTCGTGCCCACCGCCGCGGCGAGCTCGGTCGTCTCTCGCGCGCTCGGCAAGCTGAGCACGGTCGACTTCGATCCGTCGTCGGCGCTCGCGGGCTTCGCGGCCGACACGCCGAGCAGGAAGGCGATCGATGCGCTGTTCGCCGAGCTCGGTCCGCTGACCGGCGACGACGCCCTCGCGCGCGCCGATCGCCTCGTCAACCGCTGGCTCGACGTGGTGTTCACGGAGGCGAGCGAGCAGCACGAGCTCGCTCGTGCCGCAGCGTACGCGGCCGCGCAGGCCGTGGGGCGCTACCTCGCCGCGACGACCGCGAAGCCGAGCCCGATCGCGGGCGGGCTGCGCACCGTCGCCGCCGAGGCGCTCGCGCTGGTGCGCGCGCATCGCCATGCGCTCGATGATCGCGAGGCGCGCGCGATGTTCGGCGCGCTCGAGGGCATGCTCCGCCGGGTCGATCGCTGGATCGGCAGCACGTGGCTCGGCGCGGTCGAGCGCGCCTGCGGCCTCGACGAGCGCGCGGGGGGAGCCGTCGCCGGCTTCGTGCGCGATCACGCGACGGTCGCCGCGCGCGTGCTCGGTCCCGAGGAGACGGCGGTGCTCGCGGCCTCGATCGCGCGGCTCCACCGCGAGCGCCCCGCGAGGTGGGCGGCCGCCGTCGATGCACAGGCGACGCAGCTCGCGTTGCACACCGGCTACCTCGGCGCCGACGAGTGGGCCGACGCCACCGTCGCGCTGCTCGCCGCCAAGGAGCTCGAGCCCGACGACGCGATCGATGCGCTCCAGACCGCGTGCTACCTCGTCGAGGGCATCAGCGCCGGGCCCGCGTTCCACCTCGCGCGCGTGCTGCTCGATGCGGGCCGCGGGCCGGCCGCTGCGGTCGCGCTGCTCGCGGGGCTGTCCGCCGCGACCCCGGCGCAACGCGAGCGCGAGCTACCGACGCTCGCCGCCGGGTGGAAGCGCCTCGAGCTCGATCTGCCGCTCGCGTTCGCCGAGGTCGCGACCCAGATGTTCTCGGCGCTGCAGCAAGGCGACCCCGCGCGCGCCGAGAAGCTCGGTCGCTGGGCCGTCGCCCTCGATCCGACGAACGGCGAGGCGTATCGCAACCTCGGACTCGCGCTCGCGCAGCAGGGCAAGACCGCCGACGCCCTCGCGCACCTCGCGCGCAGCACGCGCGAGCAGGCGACGCAGATCCTCGCAGGGGTGCTCGATCAGCGCGGCAAGCTCCCCGAGGCGATGGCCGTGCTCGACTACGCGAGTCGATGGTACGTGCGCGCCGAGCAGTGGCTCACCTACGGCGGCATCGCGTATGCGGCGATGGACAGCTCGCGCACCGTGCACGCGTACGGGAGCGCATACCACCTCGATCGCGAGGCGTTCGACGTCACGCAGCTCAACGCCTACGCAGGCGTCCTCGACGAGGTCGGCGACTACGCGACGTGCGAGACGATCGCGAACCACCTGCTCCGCCTCGCCGGCGACGATCTCACCTGGAAGACCAATGGCTGGAACCACCTCGCGTGCGCGTACCTCGGGCTCGGCAAGCTCGCCGAGGCGGAGCAGCTCGCGCGCGATGCGGTGAAGCACAACCCGCTCGCGGAGAATGCGGCCGCGTTCCAGGCGACGCTCGATCGCGTCGTCGCGAAGGCACCGCCAACGCCAACGCCGCTCACCCGGGTCGGCCGCGCGCGCGAGCCCGTGTTCGCCCTCCTCGACGCCAGCGACCACAGCGCCGCCTCCGAGCACGCGCGGGATCCGAGCTGGCGCGTGCGGCGCGCCGCGCTCGAGGCCACGCGGTTCCGCTTCGCGTCGGAGAACGCCGTCGAGGTCGGACCGCGCGCGCGCGCAGCTGCACGCGCGGTCCTCGACGATAGCGTCGGGCTCGTCGACCTCGCCGCGATGTCATGTCGCGCGCTCGCGCTGCGCATTCGCGAACAAGCGTTCTTCGCCCGCGACCCCGTGCCGCCGCTCGGCGATCGCATGACGCGCGACGCGTTCTACCAGGAGTTCCGCGCGCGGGGCGGCGTCGTGCTCGGCGAGCCCACGCCACCACCGCCCGCGTTCGTCGATCGCGTCGTCGTGGCGGGGAGCAAGGTCGCGCGCGCGAGCGACTATGTCGCGCTGCTTCGCGATCTCGCCGCGCTCACCCCGCGCGAGGCGCTCGCCCAGTTCGATCTCGACGAGGCCGGCTACCTGGAGGTCGCCGTGGCGTGGGCTGCCGCTTTGGCGGCGGATTCGACGCTGGCCGGGTTGATCTCCGCCGGGCTCGCGAAGCGCTGATCGCGGCCACGCGCGTTGCGAGCGCGCTGGGCGCGCTGAACGCGACCATGACGACGACCCACTGGCGCATGTCGTCAGGACGTCGGTGCCCTCGCCGACCGAGCTGGGGTGCGACACCAACCGGGTCAATGGTCTCCACGATCGGCGGCAACGCGACGAGCCGTTCCCATCTGCGCGTCCGGCCTTGATGGCCGAGATCGTTCAGAAAGCGATCTGGTGCAGTGCTTGCTGCTGCGGCCGGCATGAACAAGACCGCCGCCTTCACTGCCATCGTCCTGGCGTTCGCCGGTGTCTCGGGTGCGTGCACCTCGGCCTCCGATGCTGAAGAGCTCATCTATGAGGACGGCGCCGACAAGGCCGACGTTGTTCGCCCGTATGGAACGTTCGCGCGCGAGCTGCCCTCGATCGAGGGCGGCCTTGTCCAGCTCACGCTGAACGAGGACCGGACCTACGAAGGCATCCAGCAGTGCGGGCTCGACGCGTGCACCCCGGATGTCTCGGGCAAGTTTCGCTTCGCGAGCTCGGGCGGCAAGCGGTTCGTCGTCCTCTACGATGGTGACGATCCGTGGGTGAAGTTCCAGTACAAGTTCGAGGACGACACGCTGGAGCTGAGGGACGTCGAGTACGACGATTGGTTCGAGATGACGCGCGTCGACGAGACCGACGAAGGACTCGTGGTGACCGACGAAGACAACGGCCAGACGTTGGCGGTCGTCGAAGGCGACGACGTCACCGTGCGGCTGTCCGCGAATCCAACGACCGGCTACAGCTGGAAGGTCACGGAGACCAGCGACGCCTTCGGCTATCCCGAGGAGGACTACGAGGCGAGCACGGGCCCGGTCGGTGGTGGCGGGACCGCGGTGTTCACGTGGAAGACGATCGGCGAGGAGTCGCTCGTCGGCACCCACACCGTGTCGTTCGAGTATCGCCGGTCGTGGGAGACCGATGGCCCGGCCGAGGAGACGTTCTGGTTCAACGTCCGGATCACCGAGGCCGAGTAGCGTTACTTCGAGCCATCGATCGGCGACGAGAAGATGCCGACGTAGACGCCGGCCATCCAGCCGCTCTCGTCGGGCAGCGCGTTCGCGCCCAGCACCCCGCCGAGCGTGACCTGCGGCGTGAGCGTGAACTGCCCGCGCACGCGCGGCTCGAGCACCCACGACGGGAGGTCCTCCGCGCCGAGCTCCGCGCGCAGCCAGCGCCGGCCGCCGCTCATCTCGACCGACAGCGAGCCGCGGCCCGAGGACGCCTCGGCCCCGACGACGCCGTACGCACCGCCGAGGTAGCCCGAGTTCTCGAGCGGGCCGGCCTCGAGCTCGCCGCCCATGTAGATCGGGACGTTGTTGTGCGGGTAGCGCATCGTGAACTGCAGCGAGCCGGTGACGCCCGACGACGCGACCTGCGTCGGCTCCGCCGGTTGCGGTTGCTCTTGCTGCGCGGGCTGCGTGGTGCGCAGCACGTAGTTCGGTTTGTCCGCCGGCGCCGCCGTCGTCAGCTGCCGCGAGTTCACGCCTAGCTGAAGCCGCGCCATGCGCTTGTCGACGTTGCGTTCCCACACGCAGCCCGTGGCGACCATTCCCACGATCCCGAACACCATCGCTTTGACGACCATGACGCGAGCGTAGCCGAGCGCGATGCCGCCAGCGAGGGCAAAGTCCGGAGCGCTCAAACCGAAGTCAGTCCACCATCGACGACCAGCGTGGTGCCCGTGGTGAACGACGCCACATCGGACAGCAGGTAGACCGCGGCGCCCGCGATCTCGGTGGGCTGGGCGTGGCGCGCGAGCGGGGTGCGGTTGACGACGTGGTCGCGCAGCATCGGATTGCCAACGATTGCCGCGGCGAACTTGGTCTCGACCAGGCCGGGGGCGATCGCGTTGACGCGGATCTGCGAGCCGCCGAGCTCGAAGGCGAGCGTCTGCGTCATGCTGATGACCGCGGCCTTGGTCGCACCGTAGATGCCCTGCATCGGTGCGGCGCGCAGGCCTGCCACACTCGCGACGTTCACGATCGAGGCGCCACCACCGCGCGCCCGTGCGTGCTTGACCATCGCGCGGGCGCCGTAGAGGTAGCCGCGCACGTTGACCTCGAACGTCTTGTCGATCGCGGCATCCGGCGTGTCGACGAGCGGCCCGAAGTACGGGTTGGTGGCCGCGTTGTTGACGTAGCCGTCGACGCGCCCGAAGCGCTCGATGGCCTTGGCCATCATCGCGTCGACGTCCTCGGCCTTGCCGGTATGACACGCGACGGCGATCGCGTGCTCGCCGAGGCCGCTCGCGACGCGATCGAGATCCGCCTGCTTGCGCGACGCGAGCACGACGCGCGCGCCTGCCTCGACGCACGCGCGCGCGATCGCCTCGCCGATGCCGCGGCTCGCGCCCGTGATGACGATGACCTTGTCCTTCAACATGGGCGCGACGCTATCTCACTTGCCGAGCGAGATGCCGAGGGAGGGCTCGCGGCGATCGAGCCTGGCGCCCGGGCCGGTGCGCACCCAGCGTTCGCCGTAGCCGAGGTCCATTCGTGGTCGCGTCCCGGGCCCCTTCGGGCCCGAAGTGGTTGCCCTCGTGCCGTCTTCTGCCGTCGGTGGTTGACGCGCCGCGCAACCATGGCCATAAAATGAATGACGGTTCATTCACCGCGAGGCATCGATGTCGAACCAGAACTATTACAAGGCCAACCTGCGCGACCTCTCGTTCCTGCTGTTCGAGCAGTTCAAGCTCGACGAGCTGCTCGGCAAGGAGCCTTACGCGAACTGGGGCAAGGACGAGGTGAACGCGGTCCTGGAAGAGGCGTACGGCTGGGTCCAGAAGCACATGGGCCCCTACAACGCCTCCGGCGATCAAGAGGGCTGTCGGCTCGAGAACGGTCAGGTCCGCGTGCCGGCCGCGTTCAAGGAGACGTGGAAGGAGCTGTTCAAGGCCGGCTGGCGCACGCTCGCGATCGAAGAGAAGCACGGCGGCCAGGCCGGCCCGTTCACGCTCGCGATGATGGTCGAGGAGTTCATGTGCGGCTCGAACACGAGCTTCAACATGTACCCGGCGCTCACGCAGGGCGCGGCCGACGTGATCCTCGCGTTCGGTACGGAGAAGGAGATCGAGACCTACGTGCCGAACATGTTCAACGGCAAGTGGGCTGGCACGATGTGCCTCACCGAGCCGCAGGCCGGCAGCGACGTCGGCAGCGCGACCACGCAGGCGACCAAGCGCCCCGACGGTCAGTACAACATCAAGGGCACGAAGATCTTCATCTCGGGCGGCGACCAGGACATGTCCGAGAACATCATCCACATGGTGCTCGCGCGCACGCCCGATGCGCCCGCCGGCACCAAGGGCCTGTCGCTGTTCATCGTCCCGAAGATCCGCCCCGACGGCACGCCCAACGACGTCAGCGTCGCGGGCATCGAGCACAAGATGGGCATCAAGGCGTCGGCGACGGCGCAGCTCGTGTTCGGCGACAACGACAACTGCATCGGCGAGCTCGTCGGTGAGGTGGAGCAGAAGGGCATGTCCCAGATGTTCCACCTCATGAACTACGCGCGCATCGGCGTCGGCCTGCAGGGCCTCGCGCTCGCGTCGAGCGCGTACCTCAACGCCCTCGAGTACGCGAAGGACCGCAAGCAGGGCAGCTCGATCAAGCAGTGGAAGGACGCGACCGCGCCGCGCGTGCCGATCATCGAGCATCCGGACGTGCGTCGCATGCTGCTCGACATGAAGGCGCGCGTCGAGGGCATCCGCGCGCTCGCCGTGAAGCTCACGATGCACATCGATCGCGCGAACGCGATCGCGAAGGGCAACGGCGACAAGAACCTCGCCGAGTACCACCAGGGGCAGGTCGACCTGCTCGTGCCGCTGATCAAGGCGTACGGCAGCGACCAGGCGTTCTCGATCTGCGCGACGGCGATCCAGGTCTACGGTGGCGCCGGCTACCTCAAGGACTGGCCCGTCGAGCAGTATGCGCGCGACTCGAAGATCTTCTCGATCTACGAGGGCACCAACCACATCCAGGCGATGGACCTCGTCGGCCGCAAGCTCATGCAGCGCGGTGGCGCGAACGTGCAGGCGTTCGGCAAGGACGTCGCCGCATTCGTCGCGGCGAACAAGGAGCACGCGACCCTCAAGGACGGCGTCGCCGTGCTCGCGCAGGCGATGGAAGCGCTCACCTCGACCGGCGGCAAGTTCATGCAGTGGTTCGGCGGGGGCAAGATGGAGATGGTGCCGACCGTCGCCAACCGCTTCCTCGAGATGATGTCGGAGACCGTCGTCGGCTGGCTGCTCCTCGAGCAGGCGGTGATCGCCGAGGCCGCGAGCGCGAAGCTCGCCGCCGATCACCCCGACAAGGCGTTCTACGACGGCAAGCGGTTCGCCGCGCTCCACTTCGCGTACAACGTCCTGCCGGGCGTCGCCGCGAAGGCGCAGCTGATCGCGCGCGAGGACCGCACGGCGCTCGACATCCCGATCGCCGCGTTCGCGCCCTGAGCGGCGGCCGCTCCACGTCGATGTCCACGCACCTCCCGATCGGGTCTCGCGCGTGGACGTTCACGCTGGCCGCGCTGACCGCGCTGGTCGCGCTCTCGATCGACGCGAGCCTGCCTGCGCAGCCGCGGCTCGCCGCCGTGTTCGGCATCGCCGACGAGACCGCGCAGCTCAACCTGTCGCTGTTCATGCTCGGCTACGCGGCCTCGCAGATCGTCGTCGGCTACCTGTCCGACGCGTTCGGCCGCCGCACGATCCTGATCGCCGGGCTCTCGCTGTTCGTGATCGCGGCGATCGCGTGCACGTTCGCGACCAGCATCGAGATGCTGCTCGTCGCGCGCGTGGTGCAGGGCATCGGCGGCGCTGCGGGTCCCGTCGTCGGGCGCGCGATGGTGCGCGATACCCAGCCGCCGGATCAGGCCGCGCGCCACATGTCGACGATGCTCGCGGCCATGGCGATCGCGCCGATGGTCGCGCCCTCCGTCGGCGGCGTCCTCCTCACCCACGTCGGGTGGCGCTCGATCTACGCGCTGCTGGTCGTCGCGGGCGCCGTGCTGCTCGTGCGTTCCTCGCGCGCGCTGCCCGAGACGCTGCCCGTCGAGCGCCGCCGGCGAGCGGGCTCGTCCGCGGTTACCGGCAGCTGTTCGCCACCAAGGGCGTGGTGCTGCCGCTCGCGATCGTGTGCGCTGCGTTCGCGGGCCAGTTCGCGTTCATCGGCAACTCGCCGCTCGTGCTCATGGAGGGCTACCACGTTCCCACCGAGCACTTCGGCTTCTACTTCAGCACCGTCGCCGTCGCGCTGATGCTCGGCTCGCTCGCGGGCTCGCGCATGTTGCGCGCCGGTCGCTCACCGACCGCGCTCGTCGTCACGGGGGCCACCATCGTCGTCGTGGGCGCGGTGCTCGTCTCGGTCGGCACGCGCGTCGGGCTCGGCATCCCCGGTTTCCTCGTGCCGATGTGCATCTACTTCTTCGGCGCCGGCATCGCGGGTCCCAGCGCGGGTGCGCTCGCCCTGGCGCCTGCGGCGCACCTCGCGGGCACCGCGTCGGCCGCGCTCGGCTTCCTGCAGATGATCGCGGGCGCCGTCGCAGGCTACGTGTCGACCAAGCTCGGCGGCGCGGATCCGACGCTGTTCGCGACCATCGCCACGGTGATGGGCGTCATCACCTGGCTGCTCGCGCTCGCGGTCGCTACCAGATCACCTGGATCGGATACTTCGCGATCTGTTCGTCGCGAGTGACGATCGGGATTCCGTCCTCGAGCGCCTGCGCGACCAGCATGCGGTCGAACGGATCGCGATGATGCGCAGGCAGCGTGCGGAGCCGGCGCGCGTCGGCGAATGTGACCTGGCGCTTCGTGAGCCCGGCGGCTTCGATGGCGTCCTCGAGATCATCGGGGGCTTCGAGCCGATGCATCGCCTGCTTGATCGCGATCTCCCATCCCGAGACGACGCTCGCCAGCACGACGTTGCCGGCGTCCTCGATCACCGCGCGTGCGGTGCCCGACAAGCGATCACTGTCCTCGAGGGCCCACAGCAACGTGTGCGTGTCGAGCAGCACGATCACTCACGGCCCTCCCACGCACGCAGCTCATCCTCGGGGAGTGGGGCATCGAAGTCGTCGGCAACGCGAACGCGGCCGCGCCATTGCCCGAGCTGGCGGCGCGCCCCGACACGAAACGCCACGAGCTTTGCGACCGGGACCCCGGCGCGGGCGATCACGATCTCCTCGCCGCGCTCGGCTTGCTCGACAATCTGCGACAGCGTCGTCTTCGCCTCGTGCATGTTGACGACCTTCATTGCCCCATCCTAGCTAACCTAGCTAGATACGGCAAGGCTGATGACATGTTGGCGATTTGCAAACGTTGTTGGCGATTCGTAGGGCTAACCGCCTCGAAGTAGGTCCCTGGGGTGGGCAAGCCGCTTGCTCTAAGAGCTGTCCCGCAAGTACGACACGAGTTCGTACGTCGAGGACAGGTTGGCTCGCCTCCGGCTCCGGTCTGGCGTGGTTCGGCTCGCGCCGAGCT
>Ga0247829_10000644_pt1 | contig 14121 bp, 11 predicted proteins | sample 12C_Control_Day4_FD_207765 | JGI IMG/M metagenome (GOLD analysis project Ga0247829, IMG submission 207765) | Soil microbial communities from agricultural site in Penn Yan, New York, United States - 12C_Control_Day4 | ecosystem: Environmental > Terrestrial > Soil > Agricultural land | place... | reverse complement strand
AGGTCGTGACACTGAACACGGATAGCAGCCGATGTGCGCCTCCGCAGCCGGACGGGCATGACGAGGCGCCGCTGATCGCCAGCTGCAGGTCGCCCTTGCGCCGAGCGGCGCGGACCGTCTCGATGTGGTGCTGCATTGATTCGAGCAGCTGCTGACGGCCTAGTCGGGACAGTTCCCACGTGGCGAATGTGGAATAGTCGCGCAGCACGTTTTCGGCGGTGCTGCGGTGCGAGCGCGCCGCGTCGAGCGCTTCGTACGCCAGGATCCCGGTCATCGCCAGCGTGGCAAACAGCAGGATCAGGAGATCGAGCATGAGACGCATATCGATTCTGCTTGCCTTGCTGACGTTGAGTGGCGCTCGTGCAGGAGCCGCCATGCGTCCCGTCGAAACCGTCGTGAAACTGAGCGGATGGTTTTCCGACGAGGGTTGCGCGGCTGCGAAACTGGCGGCCGACGAGGTGATGCCGAACGGCACCGTGTGCGTGAAGAAGTGTCTCGACGAAGGCGCTCCAGCGGTCTTCGTCGATCCGAAAGCCCGCGCAATGTATCGAGTGAAGGACTATCCCGAGGTCAGGAATGACGTCGGTTTTTACATCGAGCTGACGGGCGTGATCGACGCGAAAGCAAAGACGATCTCCGTCAGGTCAACGAAGCAGCTTGGAGAGGTCGCCCAGATGTGCGCGCGGCCGCCGAAGAAGAACTAGCCGGGCTATCGCGCGGGCACCTCGTAGCCGGATCGGGTCCTTGCCTGAGCCCCGCGGCGCTTCACGCGAACGTCGATCCGATGCCAGCCCGCAGATGCTGTACTCGGCAGCGTATAGCTCAATAAGTATCGCTCACGGAATTCGGTGAGAATCTGCACGAACGCAGACCGTAGCCGCGCCGAATCCACCTCGAGCACCTTGCCGCCCGACGGGCCTGTGACCTCGCTCAACAGGGTTGGCGAACGGTTCGCCGCGGCCGTGGACACCGCGTAGATGACGGTTTCCGAGCGCTGGGCGGCGCGAACCACCGACGCCGCTGGCAGCCAGCTCGCCGTATCGATGCCGTCGCTGAAGACGATGAGGAGCGTGCGCCGATCTCCCGGCTCGGCGATGCCGATCGACGCGTACATGGCATCGACCAGCGACGTTGCCCCGGATGGTGTTGCGTCGGCGAGCGCTCGTTCGACCAGGCGGTGATCCGACGAGAGCGGTTGGAGGCGGCTCACTGACTGGTTGAACGTGACGACTGCTGCGCGGTCATCCGCTTCGAGGGTCTTCACGAGCGACGCGCTCGCCGAACGGAGCGCCGTCAGACGACCGGCCGTCAGACTGCTGCTCATGTCGAGCGCGAGGATCACGTCGAGCGGCACGGATCCTGCGCCGATGAGCGTCACCTGCTGCAGCTCGTCGTTGTCGCGCACCTCGAAATCCCGGGCGGAGAGGCCGAGCAACGGCCGGTCACCCGCTGTGACGAGGACGTCCAGGCGGACGGATTCCACACGGGTGCGGAAGCTCGTTTGCGTCTGAACGGACGCTGTCAGCAGGCACACGATGCCGGCAGCGGAGACGATCCGTTTCACGGTTGCCGCTCCGCTGCGCGAGAACTCACGGACATCTGTCGCATGTTCATGACGAACTCGCGATAGATGGACTCGACATCACGTCCGCGGCCCCGATGGTAGAACCACCATGGATCCGAGCCGTCGGCGTGTGTTCGCCGCGAAAGCAAGCGTTCGATGGTGTCGTGCGACTCGCGGCTCTCTCCGCGCTCGGCGGCAAGGCGGCTGAGCGCGAGCTGTGGTGACTGCGCATCGGGGAACAGCGTTGCCGCTTCGCGAAAAGCACCGGCCGCGCCCGACGGATCGTTTGCACGCTCGAGCGCGTTCCCGAGAAAGAGGAACGCAAAGTATCTGACAACCGAGCTGGCCGGCATCAGCACGGCGCGGTGCAATTCGATGACCGCCGCATCGCTCCGCCCGCGCATGGTCAGGACGCGTCCGAGCCGCACGACCGCTTCCGTGTGCGCTGGATCCAGATCCAGCGCGCGGCGGTAGTGCTTCTCCGCATCGGCGAGGAGCGCCTGCCGCAGTATTGCCCCGGCGCGCAGCGATTCGATCGGCTTCGTGCGACGCGAAGAATCCTCGCGGCGGAACATCGCCGCCTGCACCATGGGCGCCGCGAAACTCTCGGCGTACGTTCCGGCGTCGAACACGACGCCGGCATCGTCTGGGAACTTCCGCAGGGACTGACGGATGTGAGGCTCGAGATCGGCCAGGTTGTTGCCGCTCGCGAGCACCGCCGTGACTGTTCGGTACCAGGCGATCGCGCGCGGACGCATCTCCGTGTAGTGCGGACGTCCTGCATTGGCGACCGCGGCGTCCACGAGTTGCCGCGCGACCCAGATGTGCGGATCGAGCGCGACGGTGCCCCTGCGTTCTCCGTCCTCCGTGAGCATTGCCAGGCCGAGATCGCGCTTTTGCGGCCGTTGCTCGAGCGGGATGTGAACCGCAACGTCCAGAAGCATCGATGCAGCGAGGAGCTGCAGCTCCGGGTCCCCCTTGCGCCTGGTCTGCTCGAGAATGGGCCCGAGTGTCAGCCACGGCATAGCGCCGAGCCTGGTGGCGTGGTCGTCAAGGGATCCCGGCTGATGCTGACGAACAGCGTGCGTCCATGCGTTCACCTCCATCTCGAAAGGCGTGAGTTGAGTGAACGCAGCCGAGGACGTGGATGCGAGCGCGATCACGACAGCCACGAGCCCGCGATCCAGCCGAGGTTGCATCCTACTGCTTCGGGACGTTGACCTTCAGGGATACGGACTGTGCTGCCCCCTCGGGAATGGTGACCTTCGTAGCGTCCTTTCGCAGCGACTCCAGAAAGTCGGGATCCTGCCACGCATCGACCTCGATGTAATCGCGTGCAATCGCGAGGTAGTCGCCAGCCGGCATACCCTTGATCTGCCAGCGGCCCTGCTGGTCGGGCCGGGTCGCTCGAGTCGCACGCGAGTTCTCGTACCAGCGATCCTGGTCGGCAGGGAACACGAGCACGGTCGCTTCGCCCACCGGACTGTTCCGGTCGTCGATCACCAGTCCGTTCACATCCGTAACGCGGTTCGTGATGTGGATCTCGACGCCGGACATCTGCTCACCGCTCTTGAGCTCGACCGTCCCGTCGGTGATGTCGCGGCCGGCCAGACGAATGCTCTTGAGCATCCACCCTTCCGGCACCGTCACCTGGAACCGCGCGCGGCCGAACACGTTCTGCACGGTAAACGACCCGTCGTCCTGCACCGTTCGTGCGGACCGCCCTTCACGGAATGCGCCCAGCAGCAGCGGTGGCGGCTGGTTCCGGTAGGGCTCGGCAATGTTGATGAAGATCTCCGATACCTTCGGGAGCGTTCCGTCCTCCGACACGATCGTTCCCGAGACGCTGCCGCCGTTGGATCCGGTGAGCAGCAGCCCCTCGATATCGTTCCCGTCAACGAAGATGGTCGTCAGCGCGACTTCAGGCGGACCATCCGCCTCAGGACCGTAGCGGCTGGTCTCCAGCGAGTACTCGCCGGGTGGCACGTCGCGAATCGTGAAGGTTCCGTCCGCGGCGACCGTTGCGCTATAGCCGGCGCGGAACGACGCAAAGCCGAGGCCTCGGACGTGTTCGCTTGCGCTGACGCGGCTGAACGGACGCCCCTTCGAATCCACGGCAATGCCCGAGACCCTGGCGGCGCGGCCTGGAACGAGTTGGAAGTCTACGGATCGAACGTACTCGCCGAGCGCGACATTCACGCGGCGCGCTTCTCCTGGCGCTGCGACACCAGCAAAGTAGGTGGGCATGTACCCGAAGACGGTCTCGCGCCCGGCGCTGTCGACGACGGTCCACGTCTCCTTCGTTGACGCCATTACCTGGTACGATCCCGGCGCCAGACGTGGGATCCGGTACTCGCCTTCGTCGTCGGTCGTCACCGAGCTTCCACTCACGGGCACGAGCTTGCGTTTTCCCTCGAAGTACAGGGACCGCATCGCGAAGACCGACACGCCTTCGATCGGCTCTCCGGCTTCATCGGTTATGCGACCGCTGATGCCGCTCATGCGGGGGAGGGCGATGTCGATCTTCTCGAGCGTCTGTCCCTCGCCGAGTTCGACAGGACGCCCCTGTTCGTTCGGCCTGCGCTGACCGAATTCGATGCGCAAGTACCCTCCGCGGGTGACTGTGATCCGGTAACGCGCCGCGGGCAAGTCCTTGATCACATAGCTGCCGTCGAGGCCGGTGCTCGTGGACTTCTGTCCGCTCGCGCCGAGTCCGATCCCGGCGACACTCACTCTCGCGCGGCGCAATGGACGGCCTGAGTCGGCAGCAACGACGCGGCCGCGGATGACACCTGTCCCTTTTGCTGCGGTGGCGGGATCCCGCGGCATCGGCGAGGTCTGTGCGAACACCGGGCTCGACGAGAACAGGATCAGAACCGTGAGCAGCGTGCGCATGCGGCAGCTTTTAGCAGAGACGGGCCGATACTTCAATCGGTCGATCGGTCGATCGGTCGATCGGCCAATTGGTAATCGGTCAATCGGTCAATCGGTCAGCTCGAACGTCATCTCGTGCATGGTGGTGCGGAAGCCCTTGCGGATGAACAGCCGCTGTGCCTGTCTATTCGCGGCCGCCGTCCAGAGGATCACCCGTGGAACGCGCTGTTCACGAAGCCACCCGAGCGCGTGGTCCATCAGCGCGTCGGCAATCCCCAGGCGCTGGCTGGCCGCGTCGACGAGAACGTCGTGGATGAAGCCGGCGCGGTCGCGCAACTCCTTCCAGCTCCTCGGCTCGATGGCTCGTAGACATAGCCTCTCACCTCACCATCGTGAACAGCGACGAGTACGAGCGACTCGGGATCGTCGAGCTGCGTCGCAAGAAACGCCCCGTAGCCCGCCTCCGCGTGCGACCCGGGATGCATGAAGCGCTTGCGGTCGAATTCGTAGTGCACCCGCATGAGCAGCGCGCCCAGACGCCCGAGCGCGTCGAGATGCTCTGGCGCGGCTCGACGGATCTCGTAGTCGCTCACTGCGGAGCGTACGTGAGGCGGCGAATTGCAAGCAATGCGGTCATCGAGATCACGATACACCGATCGGCCGAACGACCGATCGGCCGATCGACCGATCGGCTCACCTTCGAACCGGTTCCGTGCCCGCCGCGCCTTCGTCGGACCATTGCCGGAACGTCACGCTCTCGGAACCAAACGTGACGGTGCTGCCGTCTACCAGCACGTGTGGGCCTTCGATCCGCTTGCCGTCGACGAATGTTCCATTGCGGCTGCCGCGATCCTCGACCACGACCCTCTCGCTGCCCACGAGGATCCTCGCGTGGTTGCGGGACACGCTGGCGGCGTTGATCCAGATCGAACAGGCAGGGTGTCGGCCGACCCAGTTTTCGCCTTGGCGAAGCGGCACTGTCTTGTCTTTCCAGGTCAGCCACCAGCGGACGTACTCATCAGGCGCAGGAGAGCCGTCGAGATCCTCCACAGTAGCGGCGAACCGGTACCCGCGTCTTGGCACGGTCACGACGCTTTCCGGCGACTTCGAATCGTCGCCGAGGGCCTTGCGGATCTCGCCGATGACGATGGCGAGATTCGCCTCCTCGACTATCTTGCCGGCCCAGACTTCCTGCAGCAGAACTTCCTTGGTGACGACCTTCGGACGGCGAGCCAGAAGGATTTCGAGAACGTCGAACGCTTTGGGAGACAGGTGAATGCGGCGGGGACCGGGGGCGGTTCTCTGCGGTCCGGACGTGGACCGCGATACGACAAGCTCGTCCTGCACGAGCTCGTGGGCGCCCGAATCGAACACGAACGAACCGAAACGGACCCTCATCCTGCGAACACCTGTCGAATCCTTATCGAAACTTTGAGACTTCGAGCGGCAGCCTGTTCATAGTATCGGACGGAGTGCAACGCACAGTGAAGGTCCCAAACGGCATCACCATCTGGAACGCGATGCGCGACGAGCTGATGATGAACATGTATCAGCTCCCGTTCACGACGCTTCCCCCCTCGATCTTCCACATCTACCTGCATCCGGCCGACTACGACCGCATCGAAGGGATCGTCCCTCGCATCGTCAGCGAGCTGCAGAAGGCGCTGAGCGAAGAGATCAGGACGATCAACGAAGGACGCCGCCGCTCGAGCGGGATGCTGGCGAGATTGATCGCGCAGGAGGAAGCGTCTCCCATCGAGCTGCCGGCAGCGGGCTGGGAAGTCTACATTCACGCGGACCGGAACGACGGGCTGAACCCGGGCGATCTCGGCATCGAGTCCCTGCTGCCTTTACCCGGGCCTCTGGAGTTCGGCGGGCCGCCCACTACGAGGATCGTACGATCGGTCGTCACAGGAACGGGACGAAGCAGCACGACGATCGAAGTGGCGCAGCCCGTTGCTCTCCCGGCGGCCGGCTCCCGGCTCACGGCCTCCGAAACGGACCACGGCACCGCCGAACGCGCCTCGCTCAGGTACGACGACGACAACGGACCGCACGTGTTCAGCATGCGCAAAGACACGCTGTCGGTCGGCCGCGGAGGCAGCGCCGTCTGGGTGGACGTCCAGGTCGTCACATCGGCGAAGGTGTCGCGCCAGCATTTCCGGATTCGCCGTGATGGCGACACGTTCTACATCCAGGATCTCAGCACCTGGGGAACGTCCCTCGACGGCAAACAGCTTCCCCCGGCGATGACGGGCCCGGACGGAGTGCTGAGTCCCGGTGCCGAGCAGGTGCTTCCGCGTTCTGTACGCATCCAGATGGCGGACGCGCTCGTCATTGAGTTCGAAGCGCGTTTCGAACGGCATTCCGAAGGGCATGTCGAACGCCACCTGGCGGCAAGGCGGGATCAATGAAGTGGCTGTACTTCGCGCATTTCGTGTTTCTCGCGGCGCTGATCGCCTCGGCCGCCTGGTTGTTCGTGCTGGCTCGGGTGCACGATCGTGAGTGACGCGCGTACGCTGACCGCCGAGGCTCTCTACGGCGCGGCCCGCACGGACCCCGGCCGGGCGCGCGCGAACAACGAAGACCTTCCATTGATCGATCCCGCGCGCGGGATTTTTGGCGTCATCGACGGAATCGGAGGCCAGGCAGGAGGGGAAATCGCTGCCGCCATTGCCCGCGACGTCATCCTGCAGCGGCTGGCGCGTCCGCTCGGTACGCCGGCAGAGCGCGTCCGGGAAGCCATCGCCATCGCGAACAACGAGATCTTCAGGCGCGCGCAGGAGTCCGCGGACGTGCACGGCATGGCCTGCGTGATCACGCTCGCGGTGGTCGCCGACGGACGGATGGTCGTCGGTCATGTCGGCGACACGCGCCTGTACAAGATCCGCGCCGAGGGGATCCGCAAGATCACACGCGATCACTCGCCGATCGGCGAACGCGAGGACGCGGGCGAGCTGACCGAGGTCGATGCAATGCGGCATCCGCGCCGCAACGAAGTGTTTCGCGATGTCGGCAGTGTGTTTCGCGACAAGGACGAGGACGAGTTCGTCGACATCATCGAGGAGCCGCTCGAACCCGATTGCGCGATCCTCGTCTGCTCGGACGGTCTGACCGACATGCTGCCGTCAGCGACAATCGCGCATATCGCGCGACAGCACGCAGGCGACCCCGCGAGAGTCGTCGAGGCGCTCGTCGCCGCGGCGAACGATGCAGGAGGCAAAGACAACGTTACCGTCGTTTACGCCGAGGGCCCCCATTACGCGCCGTCGCTCCGCGGCGAGCGGCCCGACACGCTGACGCCCACGGAGCCGCTGGAGAACAAACGGCGGTCGGTGGACGACGACGGTGCTCCGGCAGGACCTGTCAGGCGAATGGCCCGCGCCGTCGTGAGGAGCCGGACGACATGGTTCATCGCCGGGACGCTCCTCGGCGTGGTCGGCGCGCTCGCGCTGATGCTCTACGTAGCGCGAACGCAGGTGCAGGCCTCGCAGACGCTGGTCGTGTCGGCGAACGGGAGCGGGCAGTACACACGTATCGGCGAAGCGATGTCGGTCGCACGCGCCGGAGATACGGTGCGCGTCGAGCCGGGGGAATACGCCGAACAGGTCATTGTGGCCGACGGAGTGGATCTCGTCGCCAGACTTCCCGGGACCGTCGTCATCAGCCGTCCCGCCGGTCTGCACGCATCCGTGCCGAGCATCGTCGTTCGCAGCGGCAGCGTGAACAGGGTTGCCGGCCTTCAGGTCACGTCCGGCGAAGTCGCGGACGCCGCCGCGTTCGACGTCGGCGGCGCCGGCGTCGCCCTCGACATGATAGAGATCGGTCACCACCTTCGAGCCGTGGAGCTTGCTCCGGGGTCGTCAGTGGCGATGAACGGCAGCCGCGTCGGCGTCGGGAGCTCGCTCGTCTCCGTGCCCGATACGGCGCAGGCCAGCTTCACGAACAACATCTTCGTTCGCGACAGTACGTCGGTGGATCCGCCGATCGCGGCGGGCGGCACATCACGACTGACGCTGACCGGAAATGTGTTCTCGGGGTTTGATCCGGAAATCGTTCGCGGCCTGAGCGCGGCACGGCGTAAGGAGGTCCTCAGCGGGAACATCGTGGTTTCGCCTGTGCAGCCGCAAAGACAACCTCCAAGGCCAGCGCCGCGTCGTACTGGGGAGAACCGTCACTGATGGCGCGCGAGGATTTCCGCATCGACGGGGCGAAGCCGATCGGACGTGGATCGTTCGGCACCGTGTTCGAGGCGCGTCGAATCCCGGACGGGCAGCGTGTCGCGCTCAAGCTCGTGCTGCATGGCGGCGAGTGGGGACCGGAGAGGATCGACGCGGAGCGCAAGGGCGCCATCCTGCAGGAGCGTTTCGCACGGGCGCACGGGATGGTTCCGGAAGTGTACGAGTTCGGGGCGGACGGCGACGACTTCTTCATTGCGATGGAGTTCATCGAGGGAACGTCGCTCGAAGGATTGTTGCGGCACGCGAGACTGGCGCCCGACGAGGCGGCGGCGCATGCGCTGTGGATGTGCGGCTTTCTCGAGAAGGCGCATGCGTTTTGTGAGGTCGTCGACGGCAAGTCGTACCGGATCGTCCATACGGACCTCAAGCCGGCGCACCTGATGGTCTCGCCGAACGGCGATCGCAAGGTTCTCGACTTCGGCATCGCCAAGGCGCTGGAGGAGAGCCGCGAGCTCGGGACCGACATCGGACGTACGACCGCGTACGCCTCTCCGGAGCGCCTCGTGTCGGACCAGATCAGCCCGCACGCGGACTTCTGGTCGCTCGGCGTGATGCTTTTCGAGATGGTCTGCGGCCAGCGGCCGTATCCGCATTTCGACGGCCCGCGGTATCGGCGTGAGCTGGAGCAGGCGATCACATCCAACGCACCGCGCGCGGCGTTTCCGGAGAGCTGTCCGCCGGCACTGGGCGCGATCATCAGCAAGCTCCTCGCGTTCCAGGTGGAGCACCGGTATCCGCACGCCGCGGCCATCCGCGAGGATCTCGAGCTCTTTCTACGCGGGGACGTGCCCGGCGCCCTGTCGATCTACGAGACGCCGGCGACCACGCCGGTACAGCGTGTGTCAGGCGGAGCGGTCGCGGTCGCTACTCTGGCGCAACCATCGGCCACCGCACCGCGCATCGCGCCGCACTCGGCCCTCCGGATGATTCCGCCTACGGAACCGCGCCCGCGCCGCAGCGAAGCGGTCGCCGAACGGGCATCGGCACTCGACACAGGTGACGCTGTTCCCGCGGTGACGGGGCCGATTCAGAAGAAGCGCTTCGTCATGCGCAGGGTGCTGACGGCGTTGCTCATGCTGTCATTCGTGCTGGCGGTCGCGACCGAGGGCGTGGCATGGATGTTCGCCGAGCGATTTCACGACACGATCCCGACGATCGACGAAAGAACCGTCACGGACCGGCACCTGGCGTACGAAGCAGTGGATCAGTGGGCACTCATCGACATTGGATTGAGAGCGCGGGTCAAGGCGCCGCTGCTGCGAGCGCTGGTGGCCGTGGGAGATCGCGTCATTTCTGATTACCGGCGCGAGGAGCCGCTGATGGGCCCTGCCGAGTGGGGCCAGGCGAACGAGGCGCTGAAGTGGGCCGTCGACCTGGCGCCGCGAAGCGACGGCCTGCGGGCGCGGCAGCTCACCGCGCAGGGGCACGTGCAACGTTTTGCCGCGCAGTCGGCTCGGGGGAGTTCCGCGACCCTCCTGTCGCAGGCGGCCATCGCCACGTTTCGCCAGGCAGCGCAGACAGACCCTGACTCGTTCGATCCGTACCTCGGCATGGCGCGGATTCAGGTTTATCTGCTCGCTGACGTGGATGCCGCCGAAGTGTCCATCGGCGAGGCAGAGAAGCGCGGCTACACCCGCGGCCGGCGCGAAGCCGCGCTGCTGGGCGATGGGTACTTGCGCCGCGCAATGGCGAGTCGCCGCCGGGCGGGGGTGCTGACCGGAGAGCAGCGGGTTCGCGAACTGACCAGCGCGCGCGACGACTACCGGCGGTGTGTCGAGCTGTTCGACCCGATCGTCGCGTTCGGTAACGCAGCCGAGAACCTCGAGGCCTGCAAGGCGCAGCTGGAGCGCATCGAGCGCCAGCTGATGTTCCATTTCCAGTCCGAGATGTAGGCATACATGCGTGTCATTGCACCAGCGAGTGTTCCCGCCGTCAGACCCGAGGCTCGACGCGCGCGCGCGTTGAACCTGGAGCTCGCCGGCCTGCTCGCCGCATCCATCGTCGTGACCTTTGGTGTGCTCATCACCGTTTCGGCACGCATGGCCAGGGTGGAAGGAGGGGCTTCGGCAATTTCGCTGGCGAACCTGAAGTCCGCGTCCGACCTGGCGCCCGCGCTGAGCGTGTTTTCGTCTGCGACGGAGCGCGACATCGTGGCGGCGGCACTGTTCCGCCGCGCGAGCAGCGAGCCGCGCCTCCAGCATGTCGGCGCCCTCGCCTCCGTCAGTATCGGCGCCGAGGAGATCCGCCGCCGTCCTGCGCTGCCGCGTCTGCGTGAGCGCCTTGCGCGACGCGGCGAAGTAACCGACCTTGCCGTGCTCTCCGCAGCCGATATTGCCGCCATCAAGCCCAACCTCGTCGTGCGAAACGCGGGGGAGTTCAGGGTTCGCGCAGCAGGCGCGTTCACGCTGTTGCTCGCGCCGTTCTGGCTCGCACACCTCGTACGGCGATGGCGCCGCCGCGACGACGACCCCGTCCTGCTGCCGGTCCTGATGCTGTTGTGCGGCATCGGCCTGATGGTGATGTTCGCGCTGCGCGATCCGCTGCGCGACACGATCTCTGCCGAGACGTTCGTCACGGGAATTGCCGCGGGCCTGCTCGCGCTGGTCATCGCGTCCGAAGTCGACTTCGAGGCATCGCGCCTGCGTCGCGCCGTGCTCCTTCCGCTCGGCGCCGCGCTCGGCCTCGCCTTGCTGCTGCTCCTGTTCGGCAGTGGACCGGGCTCGAGCGGCGTCAAGGTCAACCTGTTCGGCGCGCAGCCGGTCGAGATCATCCGGCTGCTCGTGATTTTTGCGCTTGCCGCGTACTTCGGCCGACGAATCGAATTGCTTCGCGAGCTGTCGGAGCCAGTAGCGCCCTCGCGCTGGTGGCTGCGCTTCGTTCGTGTGCCGCGGTGGAAGGACGTGCGGCCCGTGCTGGCGAGCATGGCGCTGGTGCTGCTGTTCTTCTTCTTCCAGAAAGACCTTGGTCCGGCGCTCGTATTGACGTGCGTATTTCTCGCCCTGTATGGCGTCGGCCGTGGACACGTCGCATTCGTGCTGACGGGATTCGCGCTGCTCGTGCTCGCGTTCGGTGCTGCGTACGTCATTGGTGAACCGGCAACCGTGCGGCAACGCGTCGCGATCTGGGCGAATCCCTGGAACAACGGCGTGCCCGGCGGCAACCAGATCGCCCATGGATTCTGGGCGCTGGCGACCGGCGGCATCTGGGGCAGTGGGCCCGGACTCGGGAATCCCGAGTTGATTCCAGCCGGCCACACCGATTTCGTGCTCGCCGCGGTGGGCGAGGAGCTTGGGTTCCTGGGGATCGGTGCGGTCGTGGTTCTGTATGCACTGCTCGTATGGCGGTGCTTCCGCGCGGCGCTTCGCGCGCCGGGTGACTATTCCGCTTTCCTGGCAACAGGGATTGCTCTTGGGCTCGTCGTACAGGCGATCGTGATTGCGAGTGGCCTTCTCGGGCTCGTGCCGCTCTCGGGCGTCGTGACGCCATTTCTCAGTTTTGGCCGCTCCTCGATGCTCGCCAACTGCTTTGCTGTCGGCATCGTGCTGGCCATCGCGCAGCGTCGTGGCCCGACCCGCGTGCACATGCAATCGTCGCTCAACGCGCTGGGCGGCGTGCTGGCAGCCGCTGCAGTCGTCGTGGCCGCGCGGGCGGCATGGATACAGACGGTGCGAGCCGATGCGATCGCGTCCGCGCCAAGCCTGTCGGAGCAGGCGGATGGCGGCTACCGATTCGAGCACAACCCGCGGCTCCTGCTCGCCGCGCGCACACTCCCGCGCGGCACGATCTACGACCGCAGCGGCTTGCCGCTGGCGACGAGCCGTCCGCAGGAAATTGCCGCGCTGGCCTCGACGTATCGCGCCGCCGGCGTCACGCCAGTCCAGCCGTGCGGCTCCACCCAGGATCGCTGCTATCCGCTCGCCGGCATCACCTTCCATGTCATCGGTGATTGGAATCACCAGAGCAACTGGGGCGCGCGCAACTCGTCGTACATCGAGCGCGACAGCGATGCACGGCTCAAGGGCTTCGACGACCATGCCAGGGCCGTCGAAGTCCTCAATCCGCGGACCGGTCAGCGTCACGCGGCGATCACCCGCGACTATGCAGAGCTCCTCCCGCTCGTCCGCCAGCGGTACTGGCCGCGGAGCAGCGCGATACGCGCGCTCGAGGCGCGCGACCGCGACATCCACCTGTCCATCGATGCGCGGCTGCAGCTGCGTGCGTCCGCAGCCTTGAAGCAGCGCATCGTGGCGGGCGGAGAGAAGCACGGCGCCGCGGTGGTGCTCGATGCGACGACGGGAGAAGTGCTGGCCTCTGTCAGTTATCCCTGGCCGGGCGTACGGGACCTCGATCGCGCCGACGAGCAGCCCATCGACGATCCCGGCGCGGAGGCACCCTGGCTGGACCGCGTTCGATACGGTCTCTATCCGCCCGGATCCGTGTTCAAGCTGCTGATCGCTGGCGCTGCGCTGAGATCCGACGCGGCAGGCAGCGAGTTCATGTGTGAGCGGTTGCCCGATGGCCGCGTCGGCCACACGGTCCGCGGCTCCGTGCGTCCGGTCCGCGACGATCCCATGGACACCGTTCCGCACGGCGCCGTGACGCTCAGCGAGGGGCTTGCCGTGTCGTGCAACGCATACTTCGCGCAGCTCGCGCAGCACCTCGGCCCACGCCCCGTGCTCGACGTCGCGTCGCTCTTCCAGATCGACGTCGCGCAGCCGCCCACTACCGCGGGGCTGCAGGCGACGCTTGCACATGCCGGCTACGGCCAGGGCCAGGTTGTCGTCTCACCCTTGAAGATGGCGAGGGTTTCCGCGTCGATCGCCTCGGGCGGATCGCCCGTGCCAGTTCGCTGGGTCCAGGGTCGCCACGAAGACCGGAGTGCGAACCGCGAGCTTCGGTTCCTGTCCTCCAATCAGGCGGCACAGCTCGGTCGCATGATGCGTTCCGTCGTGACCGATGGCACAGGTCGGGCGGTTCGCTCGAATGCCGTTGCCATTGCAGGTAAGACCGGCACGGCGGAAGTGGGGAACGGCGCCGCCCATTCATGGTTCACCGGCTTCGCGCCGTACGGCGGAGGCGGCGCAGGGCGCATCGCCTTCGCGGTACTCGTGGAGAACGCCGGCTACGGCGCGCGCGCGGCCGCGCCGGTTGCCGGGGAACTCGTCACCGCTGCGCGAGATCTTGGATTCATCAAGTGAGGAGGCTCACGTGACCGCACGGCTGTGGCACCTCGGGCGCGACCTGCACTCGCGGCTCAAGGACTTCTTCGATGACCCCCTTGCGGCGGATGCCACACCGCTGGAGCTTCTCCACGCGACCCTCGATCAACTGGAGACGAAGATCCAGCCCGCGGGGAGGGGCCGCAGGATCTTCCCATACGACCGCATCATCGTCCGGGTCACGCAGGGGAGCGCGGATGTGGTCGCCGTGCAGGCGATCTTC
>Ga0247829_10000641_pt1 | contig 14139 bp, 8 predicted proteins | sample 12C_Control_Day4_FD_207765 | JGI IMG/M metagenome (GOLD analysis project Ga0247829, IMG submission 207765) | Soil microbial communities from agricultural site in Penn Yan, New York, United States - 12C_Control_Day4 | ecosystem: Environmental > Terrestrial > Soil > Agricultural land | place: USA... | reverse complement strand
ACGCGGACGAGCTGCGCCTCGCCACAGACCAGCGTCGCGGCGATCCGGTCCTGACGTGCGATCCGATCGCGCTCGGTCCGCAGCAGCTCGAGGATCGCCGGGTTGTCGCAGGCGTCCGGCGCGCGCTCGACCGGAGCATGGCGCTCGAGCGACAGGTGCGCGATCGCGGCACGTCCGGCCGCGGTCACGCGCAGCAGGGGCTTGAGCGTGCTGGTGCGCTCGAGCAGTCCGGCCGCGCAGAGATCGTCGGCGATGCGCGCAAGGTCGGCGCGCTCGATCTCGCGCAGCTCACCGAAGCGACGATACTGATCGAGCGAGAACTGTCCGACGGTCTGAGTGCGCGTTCCGCGGAGCAGATCGACGATCGTCATCTTCCCGAAGCGACCGCCGAGCTCGGCGACCGCGGCCATGATCTGCTCGGCCGCGCGACGCACCTGGGGTCGCAGGTGTCCTTCGGCCGCGACCTCCGTCGGCGCGCGCCGGCAGTTGTCGCAACGTCCGCAACCCGCTGCCTCGTGCTCGGCGCAGAAGTACTCGAGAATGAAGTCGCGACGGCACCCGACCTCGGCGACGTACCGCTCCATCGCATCGAGCTTCATGAGAGCCCGGCTCCGACCAACCTCGATCGCCTTCTCGTCGATGCTCACGCGTCGCGCGGCCAGCCGCTCCTGCAGGAACTGGTAGCCGGTCCCGGGAGTCGGCGGCGTGTACGTGAAGATCCCCGCCATCACCAGTGCCCGCATGCTGCGCTCGAAGGCCTCGAGCGTCAGGCCGTGCCGCTTGGCGACCTCGCTCGGGTTGATGAACGTCTCGCGCGCAAGGGCCGCGCCGCCGAGCGTGCGCAGCAGCGCGACGATCGTCTTGCGTCGGTCCTCGTCGCGCGTGCGCTGGTAGTACTCCTGGATCTCGCCGCTGGAGGCGAGGAACCGCACCATTCCGATGCGCTCGGCGCGCACCTTTCGAACGATGCCGTTCTTCTCGAGGATCGCGAGCGTGCCGTTGAGCGACGCGCCGTTGATGCGCGCGCGGACGACGAGGTCGCGCACGTCGGCCACGAACACGCCTTCGTAGCGACTGCCCACGGCGACCTGCAGGACATCCCACAGCGCGTTGTACACCGCGTCGATGTCGGAGCGATCGGGGAAGCTCGAGCGGATGAAGAACTCCTGCAGTCGTCGGTCGCGGCCGTTGTACAGCAGCGTGCAGTCGCTCGGCGCGCCGTCGCGTCCGGCGCGGCCGGCCTCCTGGTAGTACGCCTCGATCGAGCCAGGCATGTCGTAGTGGATGACGTGGCGGACGTCGGCCTTGTCGATCCCCATGCCGAAGGCGTTGGTCGCGACGATGACCTTCGCGCGCCCGTCGATGAACGACTCCTGCGCGGTCTTGCGGTACTGGTCGGGCATACCGCCGTGATAGATCGAGATCGGAAGTCCCTCGGCGTGCAGCATCGTCCCGACCGATTCGACCGCGCGGCGCGTGCCGCAGTAGACGATGACGACGCCGTCGCGGCGCGTCTCGCGCTCGACGATGCGTCGCAGGTCCACCTCCTTGTCCTCCGACTGCAGGACGTTGTAGCTGAGATTGGGCCGGTCGAAGCCGCGAACGAAGCGCTTCGGCTCGCGCAGCGAGAGCTGCCCGATGATGTCCTGCTGGACGTACGGCGTCGCGGTCGCGGTCAGGGCGATGACCGGTGGACGACCTAGGGCTTCGATCGCCTCGGCGATCTTCAGGTAGCTCGGACGGAAGTCGTGACCCCACTCGCTGATGCAGTGGGCCTCGTCGACGGCGAACAGCGCGATGGGGACCTCGCGCATCAGCTCGAGGAAGGCGGGACTTTCGAAGCGCTCGGGGGCGACGTAGACGAGGCGGTAGAGTCCGAAGCGGATGTCGGTCATCCGCTGGCGAAGCTGGGCGAACTCGAGCGTGGAGTTGATGGTCGTCGCGCGAACACCGCGGCGCTCGAGCGCGTCGACCTGATCCTTCATCAGAGCGATCAGCGGGGAGACGACGATCGTGACGCCGTCGAGGATGATCGCGGGGATCTGGTAGCACAGCGACTTGCCGCCACCGGTCGGCATCACCACCAGCGTGTCGTCGCCGGCGATGGCGGTGCGGATGATCTCCTCCTGACCGGGACGAAACGCGTCGTATCCGAAGAATCTGCGGAGCGCCTCGAGAGGTGCCGTCGGACGGGTGGCGTCGAGCATGGATGAGTGCGGATTGCGGTGCCGATCCGTTCCTGGCGTTGCGCTCCGCAATATACGCTCCCCCGCCCCGCCGCGGCCGGACCGAATCCCGTCCGCCGCGCTCCGACGGCCGACTGCGGACGAGCGCCGACGGGACGGAAAGGCAGTTGCCCTCGATGGGGCCGCGGTGTATTTTGAGCCCAGTTGGTGAATTAAAACAAAACTACAGCATTGAAGTATCGCTGGATTCTCTCCGATCCATCAGATGAAGACACCGTACAGAAGCTAGCTCAGACAATCAACGTCTCGCCGACGATCGCCAGGATTCTGGTGGCGCGCGGGGTTCGGAACTTCGACCAGGCCAAGCAGTTCTTCCGTCCCAGCCTCACCGATCTGCACGATCCGTTCCTGATGGATACCATGGATCTCGCCGTCGAGCGGTCGATCCGTGCCGTCGAGAGCGGTGAAAAGGTGGCGATCTACGGCGACTACGACGTCGACGGGACGAATTCGGCAGCCATGCTCTACCTCTACTTCAAGAGTCTGGGAGCGGATGTCGAGTTCTACATCCCCGACCGATTTACCGAAGGCTACGGTATCTCGACCGTCGGAATCGACCGGCTAGTACAGTCAGGAGTCCGTCTGATCGTGACCATCGACTGCGGCATCACCGCAGTTGACCAGGTTGCCTATGCCAACTCGCTCGGCGTGGATGTGATCATCTGCGACCACCACGAGTGTGGCGACACCGTCCCACCCGCGTACGCCGTTCTCGATCCGATCAAGCCCGGGTGCAGCTACCCGTTCAAGTACCTCTCCGGCGCCGGCGTCGGCTTCAAGCTGATGCAGGGCATCGCCAAGGTCAGGAACGAGCCGGAGACGTGCTATCCGTACCTCGACTTCGTCGCGATCGCCGCCGCCGCCGACATCGTTCCGCTCGTCGGTGAGAATCGCTCGCTCGTCTCGCACGGCCTGCGACGGCTCAACGACGCTCCCCGGCCCGGCTTCCGCGGACTGCTCGAGTGCGCCGGCATCCGCAGCACCAACCTCGGCACCTCCCAGATCGTCTTCGGCATCGCCCCGCGCATCAACGCCGCCGGACGGCTCGGTGACGCGCGCCGCGCCGTCGAGATGCTCATCGAGGAGGACGAGGTGCGCGCGTTCCAGCGGGCGCAGGAGCTCGAGAGCGAGAACCGCAGCCGACGCGCGATCGACGAGGAGACCTTCGCCGAGGCGCAGGCCATCGCCGACAGCATGATCGGCTCCGGCTGCCGCTCGCTGGTCATCCACAACTCGAAGTGGCATGCGGGCGTCATCGGCATCGTCGCCTCGCGCCTGGTCGAGCGCTACTACCTGCCCACGGTGCTGCTGACGACCGTCGACGGCGTCGCCAAGGGCTCGGCGCGCTCGATCGCCGGCTTCGACATCTACACCGCGCTGAAGCAGTGCGAGTCGCACATCGAGCAGTTCGGTGGGCATCGCTATGCCGCGGGACTGTCGATCCGGGAGGAGAACATCGCCGCGCTGCGCGGCGCGCTCGACGAGTACGCCCGGCGCGAGATCTCCGACGGGATGCTCACGCCCGAGCTGCACATCGACGCCGAGGTGCAGCTCGAGGAGCTCTCGCCGCGGTTCTTCACGATCATCAAACAGTTCGCGCCGTTCGGACCCGGCAACGCGAGGCCGCTGTTCATCCTGCGCAACGCGCAGCTCGCCGGCTACCCGCGGATCGTCGGAAAGGATCACCTCAAGTTCCGGGTGCGCAACGGCTCCGGCTGGCTCGAGGCGATCGCCTTCGGCATGGGCTCGCGCATGCCCGAGCTCAACACGCAGAGCAAGTTCGACCTCGTGTTCAACATCGAGGAGAACGAGTACCGCGGCACGATCACACAGCAGTTCCGGATTCACGACTTCAGGATCGCCGACGTCGCCAACGGCCACGCCACCTCATCGTGGCTGCGCCGCGAGCCGATCGTCGACGAGCCGGAGCCGCTTCCGCGCACCGGGACCGACGGAGACCTCGTCCTCTGAGAACAGGCGGATCACGTCATGAGGGAATGCGAGCACTGCCGACGCTTGTGACCTTTGACTTTTGACCATTGACTTCTGACCTCCTGACCGACCATGGCCGGCCATAGCAAGTGGGCGAACATCAAGCACCGCAAGGGTGCCGTCGACGCGAAGCGCGGGAAGATCTTCACGAAGATCGCGCGCGAGATCACCATTGCCGCCCGGCTCGGCGGCGGCGATCCCGCGGCGAACCCGCGGCTGCGCCTGGCGATCGAGAAGGGCCGCGGCGTGAACATGCCCAACGACAACATCAAGCGGGCGATCCTCAAGGGGACGGGCGAGGGTGACGGCGGGCAGCTCGAGGAGATGGTGCTCGAGGGCTACGGTCCGGGCGGCACCGCGTTTCTCGTCGAGTGCGTCAGCGACAACCGGAACCGCGCGGTCGCCGACGTGCGCGCCACGTTCAACAAGAACGGCGGCTCGATCGCCGAGGCCGGCGCCGTCGCCTGGAACTTCTCGCGCAAGACGGTCATCTCCATCGTCAAGGGAGCGCACAGCGACGAGGACGTGCTGATGGCCGTCATCGACGCCGGCGCCGAGGATGTCAGGACCACCGACGAGAGCTACGACGTCTATGGTCCGATCGAGGTCTTCGACACGCTCCGCGCCGCGCTCGAGACCGCCGGCTTCACGATCACCGGCATGAGCCTCGAATACGTCGCCAACCAGACGCTCGAGCTCTCGGGCGCCGACGCGATCGCCGCGCTCAAGCTCTACGATCTTCTCGAGGATGTCGACGACGCGCAGAACGTCTACACCAACCTCGAGGTCTCCGACGAGGTGCTGGCGAACCTCTGAGCGGGCGCATGGCCCTGTAGCGAAACGGAAATCGGGGTTCGAAGCGGCGACGGCGCGCTCCGGACCCCGGTCTCGTTTCGCGACGATTCGATCGCCCCGGCCCGTGTTACACGGTCGACGGCGAAGCGTCGTACCTTCGACGTCTCACTGATCCCCGTGCCGATGCGTGTCTGATTCGCGACAACATACCCGCACCGAGTCGCCTGCGGCGACGAGCGACGAGATGCTGCTCGAGCAGTTCCTGCTCGGCGACGATGTCGCGTACACGCACCTGTACGAGCGTTTCGACGCGAGCGTGCTGACGTACCTGCGGACGATTCTCAAGGACAATCTCGACACGGCCGACGACCTCTTCCAGGAGACGTTCGTGCGGCTGTTCCGGGAGCGCAAGCGGCGGGCGACGGCTCCGGAGGCATACGCGCCGATCAAGAACGTCCGGGGATGGCTCTTCCGCGTCGCGCACAACCTCGCGATCAGCCACCATCGCTCGAACCGCCAGTCCGTCTCCCTCTCCGACGGCGACAGCGACGGCGGCGCCCACTGGGACGAGCGTCTGATGGTGCCGATCGAGGAGTCGTTCGCGCAGATCTACGGCGAGGAGAACGAGATGCGCAGCGAGGGGCTGCAGGAGCGGTTGCGCGCGGCGATCGAGCTGCTGCCGCCGGCACTGCGCGAGGTCTACGTGCTGCGCGAGGTCAACGGACTCGAGTACGACCAGGTGGCGATGATCGCAGGATGCACACAGGAGGCCGCGCGCATGAGGATCAGCCGCGCCCGGCGAGCACTCCGCGGCGCTCTCGAGCGCTATCTCGGGAAGCCGGAGTGATTGGATGAACGAGCCTATCATGAACATCGACGATCTGATCTCGCAATACATCGATGGGGAGCTCTCCGGCGAAGCCGAGGCCGAGCTGCACCATCGCCTGTCGGTCTCGCCGGACGACCGGCGGCGATTCCGTGCGCAGATCGTGCTGCGCGGCGTCGCCGGCGACGGCCGCATGCTCGAGCGACCGACGCCGGCGATGCGCTCGGCGCTGTTCGCGCGTCTCGAGAACGAAGAGGGAATGAGCGCCGCCGCCGCGACCTCGGGCGCCCTGGCCAATGAAGCCGGCCCGTCGCTCTCCCCCACCAAGACCGATCCGACGCCGCTCGCGCGCCCGTTCGCCGCGGATCGCCCGGCCTCGACCCGGCGCGACGAGCGCTCGCGACGCCGTCGGCTGGTGCCGTTGCTCATCCCGTTTCTCATCGGCGTGATTCTCACCGGAACGATCTGGCAGTTCAGCGGCCGCGACGACGACACACGGGCGCTGGCCGTTGGCGAGCCGCAGGCGGCATCCTCGGACGGAGAGCGCTCGACCACGGCGCCCTATGAGCAGCGCGCCTCAACCGACGCCGGCGTTGCGGATGCCGGTGCCGCAGATGCTGGTGCCGCAGATGCTGGTGCCGCAGATGCGGGCGCCGCAGATGCGGGCGCCGCCGGGGCCGGTACCTCTGGAGCCCATGAGTCCGTTGGCGGTGCCGCCGGCATTGCCGACCTCGGTGCGGCCGGCGACGGTGATGACCGCGCCGGCGCGATCGATGCCGATGCGACGGCCGCATCCTCCGCCCGTGGCGGCGGTGCTTCCGGCTCGTCGGAGTCGTCCTATCGAGCTCCCCGATCGCTGGCCGCCGCGCAGGGCACCGAGGGCCGCATCGCCGCGGCCGAGCCCGAGGCGGCCGAGTCCCCGCGTCGCGATGCCCGCCGGCACTCGTCGTCGACTGACCGCGAGCAGGCCGAGGCCGAGCCACTGGCGATCGCGAGCGCTCCGGCGAGCGAGACGCAGCCGACGAGCGAGGACATGATGGCGCTGGGCAACGGCGACGGGCAGGCGACGGCGCGAGAGGAGGTCGAATCCTCGAGCGTCTCGGGCGCTCGCGCCGACGGTCCGCGCATGATGAGCTCGGCCCCTCCCCCGACGGCGCCCGTCGACGAGCCGATGACGATCAGCGCGAAACGCTCGCCGAGTCGTCCGTCTCCGACGGCGATCTCGATGACCGACGGCGCCGACCGCGCGGCGGCCTCCGCGCCGGCGCGCGACTCTCTGCGGTCGGTGACGCTCACGTCGATCATGGGCGGCGACGCCCGCAGCCCCGTTCGCATCCATGGCGCATCGCCGATCGAGCTCGAGGAGCCGCGGCGCTCGGCCGTCTTCATGACGGGCCTACGGCAGAGCCTGCTCGTCGGCACGCGTGAGCGCGAGCCCCGGCCCGAGCTGGCGCTGCGGCTCGGCGGCGAGTTCGGCGACGTCCACGCCGTCTACGGCATCGTCGGCTACACCACCTTCCGCGAGTCGAGGGTGCGCACGACCAACGAGTTCCGCTACAACGCGGCGGTCCCGTCGACCGAGTATCTCTACCGCTCGGAGCAGAGCCAGGTGGCCGAGAACCGGGGCGAGTTCTGGGCCGGCGCCGGGTATCGCATCAATGTCATGCGCGGGGAGCGCTGGCAGGCGGGTGCGGGAGCATGGGGAGGCTACGGCCAGCGGTACGCGCGCGTCGGCGCCGATCTGCCGGTGACCTTCGTCGTCAGCCGCAACGTCCGCATTGAGCTGACGCCGTCGGTGCAGTATGTCTCCGCCCACGGCGCGAGCGTCACCGACGCGAGCACCGTGACCACCTCCGGCGTCACCGACCGCAGCGTCGTCGCCGAGCAGACCGAGGTCGCGGACTCCGAGGTTCGCCCCGGCATCGGGCTCGGCGTGACCGTGCTGATGGAGTGAGTCGGTCCCCAAGAGGCAGCACAACGCGAGGCCGCGTTCCGATTCGGGACGCGGCCTCGTGCATTTCGGGGGATTTCCGTCCGCGGAGCCGGAATCCCGCCGTGCAAGATGAACGCGCCGACTCGCGCGTCTGTAGAATGCAGGCCCGTGACCGCCTCGAACGTCCCGAACGCGGCTAAACCGGCGTACGCACCGCACGTCGAAGGACAGTCGTGCGCCGATCGCCCCGCATGGCAGGGATTTTGGACCCTTGTTAACCGAAGGCGGTATCCCACCGTTGGAACGCAGGTCGGCACCGCAACCGTTGAGGAGAACCCCGATGATCATGAACACACGCTCTCTGGCCAGATTCGCCGCGACAGGATCGCTCCTGCTCGGGGGCCTGGCGCTGCAGCCCGGGCTCCGGGCACAGGAGCCGACCACGATACAGGCGCCGGTTTCGACGGGATTCGGCGTGTACACGCCGGTTGCGCCCACGCCGACGCGGCCCGAAGCCGGACTCAGCGAGCCCGGCGTCTCCGATGGATTCTCGAACGTCTCGACCGCCGGCGGTCGCTTCGCGTGGATGAACTTCTTCTCGCAGCCCGAGAGAACCCTGCTCGAGCGCAACGAATTCGTCGTCCGTCCGGAGGCGTTCGGCAGCTTCGGCGAGCTCTACAACAAGTCGAGCGGCGGCCAGCAACTGGGAACGTTCGTCACGGTCGATGCGGTTGTTCACGGTCTGCGCGTCACGGTCGCCGAGGCCGAGCGCCGTCTCGAGCGTGAATACATGGCGCCGACGCTCGGCGCGCTCCTCGGTACGCTCGCGCGCACCGTGGGCGGACAGCTTGCGTCGGAGCGCAACCCGACCGTTGCGGCATCGCTTGCGCAGGTCCTCGCCTACGTCGAGACCGGCCGCGCCCTCGTCGATCCCGACGCCGCGATCAACGCGCGCGTCCGGGAGGCGGTCGAGGCCGAGCTGGGCCGCATCAACGCCGCCGCCGGCGTCGGCACCTCGTCGGTGCTGCCCGGCCGCCGCATCGACTACTCGGTCTTCGCGCCGCAGGGGCACTACCGTCTCAACGAGACCTTTGGCGGATACTATCGCGCGAAGACGTGGCTGAGCACCGTCGGGCTGTCGCTCGAGGATGCCGATGGCGACCTCGACGCCGACGAGGCCCGCCGGGCGACGCTGCTGGCGCGCGCCATCGATGCCGCATCGAGCGAGGATCGCTTCGCCGAGCGCTACCACGACCTTTACGAGCTGAGCGCGTTTCTCGGCGGCCGCACCGACGGTGACATCACCTCGGAGATGCTCGCCGGCGCGCTTCGCGGATACTTCGGCCGCGTCATGAGCGGAGCGACCAGCGCGATGGCGACCGACTCGGTGATGCTCGGCCTCGCGCGCTATGCGCAGTCACAGCTTCCCCAGGCAAGCCGCTCCGGTGTGCTGCGCCTGATGCCGCTTTCCTCGCCGCGCGGCCTCGTCGACAATCTGGCCGGCGGCCGCCGCCTGGCTCCGAGCACCGCGATCAGCGCGGCCGTTCTCTCCGACATCGGCGCCGCCGACGCGCGCGCGGCCGAGTCGCTGCGCCGGGCGTTTGCCGCCCGCGTCAAGGAGGACTGGGTGCAGAGCCTGGAGTGGACGCTGCTGTACACGATGCAGCCGCTCGTCGTCGAGCCGGCGGAGTCCAGCGGATACCCGCGCTTTGCGCGCACCGACGCCTGGCGCGCGATGCGCACGGCGAGCGCGCTCGGCGCATGGGCCGACTTCCAGCATCCGCTCAGCTCGATCGCGGTCAAGCCGATTCGCGTCGGATCCGACGGCGCGACGTCGAGCGACCTTGCGACGAGCGGGTACGTCGAGCCGACACCCGAGGGCTGGAGCCGCGTCTCGTCGCTCGCCGGGTTCCTGCGCGACGGCTTCTCGAGCGCCCGCTACGGCAGCGCGATCGGCCGCGAGCTCGAGGCACGCTTCCGTGACATCGAAAACACGTCGGCGCGGCTGATGCAGATCGCCGCCGCCGAGCTCAGCGGGCGCGATCTCACCGACGCGCAGCTCGAGCTCATCGAGTCGATGCCGGCGCGCATCGCCGCCTACGAGACATTCTCGGATCGCTCGCTCAGCGACGGGGCCCCGATCGTCGCCGGCGTCTCGAGCGGCGCCTCCGGCGTCAAGCCCGCGACGGGACATCCTCTCGCGCTCTACGTGATCGTGCCGCGCAACGACGGCGTCGGCGGACTGATGCTCACCCGCGGCGGCGTCTACAGCTACTACGAGGTCGAGGGCGACGCCGCGGCGTGGATGCGCTCGATCACGAGCGGCTCCGGCGACGCGCGTCCGAGCGGATCGTGGACCAGCTCGTTCCTAGCCGGCGGCCGGAGCTTCTCGCAGGATTCGCGGCGCTTCCAGGTGGTCGAGAGCCCGCTGCCGATGACCGTGGCGTACACGCCGACGAAGGAGGAGAAGAAGCAGCGTCTGTTCACGGTCGATCTCGATATGGAGTCGAATTCCGTCAGCAGCTCACAGGGTGAGCTCTGGTACACCGTGCGCGCGCCCGAGCTCGACGGCGTCGACATTATCGTCTCGGTGCTGAACACGGCCGGCCGCGAGGTCTATCGTACGACTCCCGCGCGCATCCAGTCCGGCAAGCGCTACGACGTCATCCGCGTCGAGGAGCTGCTGCCCGGCCAGTACTTCATCCGCGTGACCGACTACACCGACCGGACGCTCGCATCGGGTCGGTTCATGGTGGTGCGCTAGTGCGCGCCGCACACCGTTCGTCGAATGGCCAGGCCGGGGCAATGCTCCGGCCTGGCTCGTTTTGTGCGCGCCTTTTGTGTAACTACCGGCCGTCCGGATCGCCGCGCGCCAACCTTTCGCCGGTAGCCATCGTTGGCCCGTGGACCCCGTCCTGTTACATCCCACATTCCACCGTGTCTGGTAAACGTCAGACCGGTCTTCAATCCAGGTGTCGGTAACGAGCGACCATACCGCGTCGGTGCTGCACACTCTCTGCGACGACGATCTTTTCGTCCGCTTCGCCGAGGGTGACGATCGCGCGTTCACGACGCTGTACGAGCGCTACCGCGAGCGTCTTCTGGGATACGTCCATTCGCTGCTCGGCAACGACAACGCGGCGGCGGACGATGTCTTTCAGGAGTGCTTCCTGCGGCTGTTCCGCGAGCGTGAGCGAGTGCGCTGCGGAACCGCTTCAAACATCGTCAACGTCGGCGGTTGGCTCTTCCGCGTCGCGCGGAATCTCTCGCTCAACCAGATCCGCTCCGGACGATACCTGGCGGCCCTTCCTCCCGAGTACACCGAACAGCTGCTGGTCACCGTCGAGGAGGCGCATTCCGGCGTCTTCGACGATGCACCGAGCGAGCAGGCCCTGATGGATGCGATCGCGGTCGTTCTCGAGACACTTCCAGCCGGATTGCGCGAGGTCTTCGTGCTCCGGGAAATGAACGGACTCGGCTATGCCGAGACCGCGTCGATCATGGGGTGTTCCGAGGAAGCCGCGCGCATGCGCCTGAGCCGTGCCCGCAGCGCGATCCGTCGCGCGCTCCAGCCGATGTTCGCCGATCGCGCCTGATCGGTCTGACCGTGCCCGCCATACGCGGGTCGTCCTCTTTACCGTCCCTGCACCGTGTGTTGCCGTGTCGGAGCTCGAAGCTCTCATATCGAAACACCTTGATGGCGAGCTGTCGCCCTCGGAGCTCGTCGAGCTCCGACGCCTGCTCGCGTCGAGTCCCGACGCGCTCGCGACGTTCCGCGAGATGACGGCGATTCGCCGCGCCGCCCGCCGCGCGCCGACGATGCGCAGTCCCTCGCCCGCGACCGAGTCCCGGCTCTTCCGCCGTCTCGGACGCGAAGGTCTCGGCCCGACGCCCGTCGCTCCCGCCGGCGCTTCGCGTCCAGGCGTTTCGCGCTCGGTCGTTTCGCGCGTCGGCGCTTCGCGCGCCGCGGCTCCGATGACCCGCCGCATGGCCGCCGCCGCCTCGCTCTTCTTGATCGCGCTCATCGCCGTCGGCTCGATGCTGACACTCTTCGTCGACGCGCCGCTGCCCAATGCACCGGTCGCCGGCGCGGCCAACGGCGCAGCAACGGCTCCGCGCACCGGCACCGCTTCGCCGGAGCTTGCGGACGCACGCTCGGCGCGCACCGATGGCGGCGCGACCGATGGGAGCGGCGTCTTGAATGGGCGCCGCGACGCCGATGCTCTCGCGTCGAACGATGCCCTCGCATCGAATGATGGCATCGCGTCGACCGACGGCGCACGGCTGCCGTCGACGAGCCAGCGAGCGAGGGCGCGTCGCGATCGGAGCGACGCGCGGCAGACTAGCGTGACGGCGACTGCAATTGACAGGAGCGCACTGCGCTTCGTCGGCGCCGAGAACCCGACTACGCGGCCGAGCGACGGCGCCGGGATCGATGGCTCGGTTGATCCGTCGAACGAAGCCCGGCCGACTGACACCGCGCCGAGCGAGACGGTTCCGAGCGAGACCGCGCCGATTCCCTACGCCGAGCGCGTCGATTCCATCCCGACACTCGATCCACGATTGGCGGACGCTCCGCCGCTGCTGCCGGTCCCCGATAGCGACCGCGGTCGGCCGGGCGTCGGCGCGGCGGTTCGCTACGGCACGTCGATCATCGACGGCACGCCGTCGGAGCGCGCGCAGGACTTCAGCGTCGGTCTCGAGCTCGCGGTCGCCGACGGACAGCGCGTGACGCTGCTGGCCGGCCGTTCCGCCGCGGTCACCGAGCAACGAGCGTTCAACACGCACTCGGTTCCCGCGCGCGTGGCCACGAGCGACGACAAGGACGAGGGCGCATCGCTGCAGCGCGTCGACGAGACGCCCGTGCCGTACGATCTCGACGTCGACAAGGAGTGGTGGCTCGGCCTCGGCTACAACGTCGACCTGCTCGCCGACAACGGCTTCGAGATCAGCGCCGGCGCCCGCGGCGGTGTCGGCGCGCGCTCGCTGCGCATCGGCCTGGAGGCTCCGGTCCGCTACAACCTCAGCGATCGCTTCGCGATCGAGGCCGTGATGTCGGGCGCCTACGTCGTGCCGCACAACAGCGCGCGCAACGAGTTCTCGGTGCAGAGCACGAGCGACGGCTTCCTCTATGAGGGCGAGACCGAGCACACCTCGTTCAGCACCTACGGCGTCTCGATCGGCGTGCGCGTCGCGCTCGATTGAGCGCTCGACGCCGCTCGCTGCGTTGCTCGTCGCCTCCCCCCGCTCTATCTTCCCCGATTGCCTACACCAGCTCCGGAACGAATACCATGCGGAATCTCCTACGTCTTGCTCTCCTCGCGGTCGTCCTCGTCCTGGCTGCGCGGAGCGAATCGAGTGCGCAGCTACTGACACCTTTCTACGTGCACGAGGGATACGACGCTGCGCTGCAGAAGGCGCGCGACACGCTCGCGGCCGACGCCTACCTGGTCTACGCCGGAACGTTCGGAGACCTCGACCTCGCGCAGTTCGGCTTCCCGCTCCCGATCACGCTGAACTTCTACCAGGACCTCGTGCCACAGTCGGGCTTCACCCCGGCACGCTATCCCGGTCAGGCCGACGCGTGGGGATACGTGTTCAACTCCCCGTCGAAGGGCCAGACGATGAGCCTCGTCGTGTTGAATTCTTTTCTCCTTGGAGGCTGGACGGTCCAGGGTGTCCCGGTCGAGCTGCCGCTGCCGGCCGTGCTCGTCGACACGCTGGACCTCACGGTCAGCGGCGCTCGCAGCGACACGGCGGTCTTCCGGCTCAAGCGTAATCCCGACTACCAGGGCTATCACGCGCAGTACCCGAACAAGCAGCCGAACTTCGTGACGCTGGGCGCGGGACTTCCCCAGGGCATCCCGACGCCGCCGGACTTTGACGTCTCCGGTCCGATCTGGTCGTTCACCTACACGCGCAGCGGAGACACCGCGGGGATGATCTGCCTGGTCGCGAGCACGTCGGGCATGACCGCCTGTCGCATCGTCGCCCCGTCGGCCGTGCCGTCGGAGAATGACGCTGCGCGCGCGTCGCTGCGCGCGGTGCCGAACCCGGGCGGCGACCACGTGCGCTTCGTCGTCGATGGCGCGCTTCGTGGCGAGGTGTCGCTCGAGCTGCTCGACGCCCGTGGCGCGCTCGTCTCGGATCTCTCGCGCAGTCTTCTCGACAACGACCTGCACGCAGCGGAGCTCGACGCCTCGTCGCTTGCGCCGGGCGTCTACTTCTGCCGCCTCGTCGTCGACGGCGCCGCGTCCGTCCTGCCGATCACGATCGGAGCACGATGAGCATGCGACGGATCCTGGTCGCGCTGCCACTCATCGCCGTCGCTCGAGAGAAACGACGTC
>Ga0247829_10000637_pt1 | contig 14173 bp, 12 predicted proteins | sample 12C_Control_Day4_FD_207765 | JGI IMG/M metagenome (GOLD analysis project Ga0247829, IMG submission 207765) | Soil microbial communities from agricultural site in Penn Yan, New York, United States - 12C_Control_Day4 | ecosystem: Environmental > Terrestrial > Soil > Agricultural land | place... | reverse complement strand
TTCCCCGAAAGCGTCGTCGCCCGCGACGGGCTGACCGTTGACGTTTCCTTTGCCGACTGAACACCGCGGCCGGCATGGCCGGCACGGTGCAGCCCACCCTCCCGAGAAGGCCTATGGCTGAGTCCAGAGTTTCGGTCTACGAGTGGGTGCTGCTCACCCTTGTGCTTGTGGTGCTGGCCTGGTCCGGCCTCGATCCTCACGATCGCTTCACCTGGTTCCTCGAGGTCGCACCGGTTCTGATCGGCCTGCCGATCATCATCGTTACGCGCGCCCGGTTCCCTCTCACGCCGCTGCTCTGCCTGCTGCTCTCGATCCATGCGGTAATCCTGATGGTGGGCGGGAAGTACACCTACGCCGAAGTGCCCGCCGGCTTCTGGGTGCAGGACCTGCTGGGCTTCGAGCGGAACCACTACGACCGGCTGGGGCACTTTGCCCAGGGTTTCGTGCCGGCGATCCTGGCACGCGAGATCCTCTGGCGCCGCTCGCCGCTTCGGGGCAGCCGGTGGCTGGGCTTCGTCGTGGTGTCGATCTGTCTGGCGTTCAGCGCATTCTACGAGCTGATCGAGTGGTGGACCGCCGCAGCCAGCGGCGCGGCGTCGGACGCGTTCCTCGGTACCCAGGGCGATCCGTGGGATACCCAGTGGGACATGTTTTTGGCGTTGATCGGGGCGAACACCTCGCTGCTCCTACTCCGCCAAGTCCACGACCGGCAGCTGGCATCGCTTTCGTAACAGAGTAGAGAATTCACACAGAGGCACGGAGAACCAGTGGCCTAGACGCCCACCGATGGCTGGTAGCGCGCGATGTAGGCGGAGACATCGAACTTGTCCCGCGCCGCCTTGAGCGACTGGTAGCGCACGGTGCCGTAGATCGGGCGGCGGTAGAACGGCCGGTCGAACTTGCCGAAGGTCCAGTGGATGCCGGCGTACGAATTCGGATTCCGTCCATCGAGGGAATACTTGTTGTTGAGGTGCTCCAGGATGCGCAGGCACTCGGCCGCATTGGGCGTCCAGGCCAGCACTGCCTTCCCCCACAGCATCCGCAGGTAATTGGGCATCCACCCATCCACCAGGTAGGTCCGCTGGGCGGCGTTCCACAGCTCGTCGCCGGTCCGGGCCTGTTCCAGCGTGTTGTCGTCATACAGCGCCGGCCGCGGGTCGCCTTCGTGCGCTGCGAGCTCGGCTCTGGCCCAGCGGGGGATGGCCTCGACGGTGCGGTGCTTCGGGTTGAAAAAGACGAAATTGTGGGACAGCTCCCGCCAGGTGACGAGCTCGTCCTGGAACTTCCCGAACTGCTCGGCCGGGCCGGCCTCCCGAGCCCGGAGCAGGATCTCCTGTGCCGAGATGCAGCCGAAATGGAGGTACGGCGACAAGCCACTCGTGACCTCGGCATTGGGGTCGTTGCGATCGAGATAGCGCGGGAGTCCGTAATCAAGGAACCGGACCAGGCGTGCTTCAGCGGCGCGACTGCCGCCGCGGATCGTGCGTGCGGGCGGCACCCCGTGGTCGATGTCGCATTGCGCCACGAGTCGACGGATCTCGTCAGAGGTCGGGCGCACCGCCTCGAATGGCAGCTCGACCTGACCGCGTACCCGCGGCTCGCAGTCTGGCAGCAGATACAAGTAGTGCGGCAGGGCGGCCATCACCCTGGGGCGGAACGCGGCGGCACTGGAGTATTCCGTCTCGTGATAGCGGAGCGGCACCACGGTGCTGGCGTCCACCGCAATCACGGGCGGCGCGACCTTCGCCCGGAGGCCCCTGATCTGCCGGGGCATGATGAAGGTGGGAAAGAAATCCGTAACGATGAGGGCAGCCCGTTCCGCGAGCTGGACCAGTGGCGAGCGGCTGCCCCCGTTGCCGCCCCTTCCTGCCCGCTCCGCCCGGTCGCGCCGGTCCAGGTAGAAGGCGTACTGTATCCCGCGGCCGTCGAAGTCGACGTACAGGTCGGTTACGGACTCCAGGATGAAGGTGTGCAGCCGGTCGCTGGCCCAGGGGTAGTCAGGCCGGAGCCCCTGATAGACCAGGATCGGGAGTCCGAGCAGGTTCGCCTGCTCGACCGCAAAGTCGAGGGCGGGGTTCTGCCGGGCCCGCATGGCGACGCCCTGCATCCAGTAGAGCACGAAATCGCCCGCGCCCGGTCGGGGCTCCCGGCCGGGGTGAATCCGGAGGTCGTCGGTCACTGGCCCGCAGTGCGGGAACGGGTTACAAATTCGTCACACAGCATTCGAGAATGCACCCGGAAAGGATTCATGCAGACACTGCTCCAAACATCGCTTCCGGCCAGCGCCCGGGCCTTCGCCTTCCTCGTCTCCCTGGTCGCGGCGTTGCTGAGCGCCTGTGGTGGCGACAGCGCCGTTGCGCCCTTCGACCCAAGCCGGGATGCCAAGCTCCGGGTAGTGCATGCAAGCTCCGCTCCGCAGGGTCAAGCCGATTTCCTGCTCGAGAGCGCGCGCATCACCCGGCTGGGCTACGGGCAGACCACGACCTACGTGACCGTCACCGCCGGCACGCGTACCATTTCGATGCAGGGCCTCCCCGATCAGGATGGCAATCCGGGCCCGACGTTCATCACGACTCCGGTGCTGCTTACCCCCGGTCAGTTCCACACAGTGACCATCACCGGCTCGGGGGCGGACATTGCGGCGATCCTCTCGGTGGATGGCGACAATCCCGGGGCGAACAACTTCAGTGTGCGGGTCACGCATGCGGGCCAGAACACGCCGGCGCTGGATCTCTATGTTACCGCGCAGGGTGCGGATCTCAACGCGGCGACGCCGCTGGCCGCCGGAATCGCCTGGAAACAGGTCAGCGACTACCAGGTGCAGGCCGCAGGACCGCTGCAGATCCGGCTGACCGAGACGGGATCGAAGGTTCCGCTGATCTCGTCGAGCGAGATCACCTTCCAGAATGGACAGGTCTCTACCCTGTTCGTGTTCGACAACGCGACGCAGGGGAGCCTCCCGGTCGGGCTCTTGCTCGCCGATGGCGGAGTCCTCGAGTGAGCCGAGCCGGCCGGCTCGGCTCACCCTGTCGGCCATCCTAGTTCCTTACCCCGAAGCCCCAACGCGGTTCGTCGACACGCCCCCGTGTGCCAGCCCCTGTCCCGCTGGCGTCTGCCGCGGACCCGCGGCACTATAGGGTCGTGCCTCAAAGTGAGCTCGCCCGAGGCCCTCACGAGGTCTCAGCGTGACCGTCCGATGCAAGCCCGCAATGCTGATCCCGCTGCTGGTCGTGGCCTGCGCGGGGCAACCCGAGGGCGGGCCGGTCGTCGTCACCTTCCCAATCAGCGCGCTCGGTGCCGAAGGGCGGGTGCTCGTCGGGCAGCTGGCGCGATTCATGGAAGCGAACCCGCACATCCGCGTAGTCCAGCGGGTGACGCCCGACGCGGCAACCCAGCGGCACCAACTCTACGTCCAGTGGCTCAACGCCCGGGCCAGTGATCCGGACATCCTCCAGCTCGACGCGATCTGGACTCCTGAGTTTGCGGCCGCGGGCTGGATTCTGCCGCTGGACCGCTTCGGTCCCGATACCAGCGCCTTCTTCCCCTCCACGATAACCGCCAACCGGTGGCAGGACACCCTGTTCGCGCTGCCGTGGTTCGTGGACGTCGGCATGCTGTACTGGCGGACCGATCTCATGGCAGGTCCTCCCGCGACCATGAGTGAGCTGGTCCGGGAGGCCAAGCGTCTGAGGCACGCTAAGGCACTCCGCTACGGGCTGGTGTGGCAAGGCGCGCGCTACGAAGGGCTGGTGACGACGTTTCTCGAGTACCTCGGTGCCTACGGCGGCAGCATTCTCGAGCGGGGGCGGGTAGTGGTCAACTCGGAAGCGGGCCGCCGAGCGCTGACAGACATGCGGGACGGCATCTACCGGGACAGCATCATTCCTTCCGCCGTGCTCAACTGGCACGAAGAGGAGAGCAGGTTCGCCTTCCAGAACGGCGAATCCGCGTTCATGCGGAACTGGCCCTACGCCCACGGGCTGATGCAGGACAGCTCACAATCGCGGGTCGCAGGCCGCTTCAGTGTGGCGCCCATGCCAGCCGGGCCCGGCGGTTCGCCTACCGCGGCGCTCGGCGGAGCGCAGCTCGCGATCAATCGGCGCACCGAGCATCCCGCGGCGGCCTGGGCGGTGGTCGAGTTTCTCACCCGGCCGGAACAGATGCTGGAGCGGGCCCGCGTGGTGGGGCAGTTTCCGCCGCGAGTGGCTCTGTACGACCGGGACCAGCTTGCGGCGGCTCTCGGCATTCCGCCGGCCAGCGCGCGCCGGGTCATCGAGTATGCCGTGCCCCGTCCGGTGACTCCGGTGTACAACCAGCTTTCGGAGATGCTTCAGATCCAGCTTCACCGCGCGCTCACCAGGCAATCCGAGCCGGCCTCTGCGCTCGCACGGGCCCAGGCCGAAATGCAGCATCTGCTCGATCGCGCAGGACTCGGCGCCGGAGCACCCGTTGCGCGGCAGTGAGCGTCAGTCCGGTATCGAACGGCAGGAGGCCCGGATCGCCTGGACTCTCGTCCTGCCGGCCCTCCTGACCATCCTCCTCGTCGCACTCTTTCCGCTGGTGTGGACCTTCTGGGAGTCGATCCACCTGCACGATCTTCGGATGCCCTGGCTCGGGCGACCGTTCGTGGGAGTAGATAACTATCTCGAGGCGTTGAGCGATGGGCGATTCCGGGAGGCGCTGGGGCACACCGCGTTCTTCGCGGTCACCAGTGTGGCCCTCGAGCTCCTGATAGGTCTGTGGCTCGCCCTGGCCCTGAATCGGGCCTTCCGCGGACGCGGGCTCGTACGCGCTGCCGTCCTGGTTCCGTGGGCCATTCCGACCGTTGTCTCGGCTCTCCTCTGGCGCTTCATGTTCGAAGGACAGCACGGTATCGCCAACACCATTCTCGTGGCGCTCGGCGTGTTGCAAGGGCCGGCGGCGTGGTTGATTCACCCCCAGGCCGCGTGGGTTCCGGTCATCCTCGCCGACGTCTGGAAAACCACCCCGTTCGTGGCACTCCTGCTCCTGGCGGGCCTGCAGAACATCGACGCCTCGCTCTACGAAGCGGCCCGCATAGACGGGGCCTCGGCCTGGCGCCAGTTCCGCCACATCACGCTCCCGCTGCTCCAGCCCGCGATCGTCGTGGCCTTGATCTTTCGGACCATGGATGCCTTCCGCTGCTTCGACCTGATCTACGCGCTGACCGGTGGGGGGCCGGGCACCTCGACCGAGCCGATCGCCCTCTACACCTTCAACGTGCTGCTCCAGAATCTTCAGTTCGGCTACGGCTCGGCGCTCTCGATCATCGTCTTTGTCGTCACCTTCGGTCTTGCACTGCTGTACATCCGCTTCCTGGGTGCCGAGCTGACAGGCGGTCGGCGGTGAGCGCTCGCCGGTGGTGGCCGTTCCTGGCGCTGGCGCTTCTGGTGGGCGCAAGCGCCTTTCCGTTCTACTGGGCGATCGTCGCTTCGCTCACGCCCGAGGCGCGGCTGTTTCAGGATCCGTCGCTGTTCCCGACCCACATCGTCACCGATCATTATCGCGCCCTCTTCACCGAGCGGAACTTCTGGCTGCCGGTTCGCAACTCCCTGATCGTGGCGGGCACCACCACGGCGTTCTGCGTATCAATCGGCGCGCTCTGCGCGTACGCGCTTGCCCGGCTGGAATTCCGGGGTAAGGCCGCGCTGCTCGGCTTCGTGCTGGCTGTCGGGATGTTTCCCCAGATTTCGGTCGTGTCGCCGCTTTACCTTCTCCTGCGGGAGCTCGGCCTGATCAACACCTTTCCCGGGCTGGTGCTGCCCTATCTCACGTTCGCGATGCCGCTCACCGTATGGCTCCTGGTCGGCTTTTTCCGCCAGCTGCCGGCCGAGCTGGAGGAGGCCGCCATGGTGGACGGCGCGGGACGGCTGCGCGCGTTCTGGGAGGTGATCGTGCCGTTGGCTGTACCCGGAATTGCCACAACCGCGATTCTCACGTTCGTGTACAGCTGGAACGAGTTCCTCTTTGCGCTTTCCTTTACGCTGGGGCCGGAGCGGCAGACTGTCCCCGTCGCCGTCGCGCTGTTCCGGGGGCAATACCAGGTCCCGTGGGGACAGATCCTGGCCGCCGCGGTCGTGGCCACCGCGCCGGTAACGCTGCTGGTGCTCGCCTTTCAGCGCCGGATCGTCCAGGGTCTCACCGCCGGCGCGGTAAAGGGCTGATCGTGGCGTCGGTACGTCTGGAAGGTGTCGCCAAGACCTACCCCAACGGCCACGTGGCCGCGCAGGGGCTCGACCTCGAGATCGCCGATGGCGAGTTCATGGTCCTGGTGGGTCCGTCGGGCTGCGGGAAGAGCACGGCGCTCCGCATGATCGCCGGCCTGGAGACGCCCACCGCCGGCCGAATCCGGATCGGCGACCAGGACGTTACCGCGCTCCCCCCGCAGGAACGCGACATCGCCATGGTCTTCCAGACGTACGCGCTCTACCCCCACATGACCGTGAAGGAGAACCTCGCGTTCGGCTTGCGGATGCGCGGAGCGGCTCCGGACGCGATCGCGCAGCGCGTGGAGGAAGCGGCTCGGGCACTCGGGCTCGAGCAGGTGCTGTCCCGCCGGCCGGCTCAACTGTCGGGCGGCCAGCGCCAGCGGGTTGCGCTGGGCCGTGCGATCGTGCGGGAACCGAAGGTGTTCCTCTTTGACGAGCCTCTCTCCAACCTCGATGCCAAGCTGCGGGTGGAAACTCGGGCCGAGCTGGCCCGCTTGCATCGGAGGCTAGGGGCCACGGTGGTCTACGTGACACACGACCAGGAAGAGGCGATGACGTTGGGCTGGCGGGTTGCCGTCATGAGGGATGGCCTGCTCCAGCAGGTCTCTCCTCCCATGGAGCTCTACCGGAAGCCAGTCAATCAGTTCGTGGCGGGGTTCGTGGGATCGCCCGAGATGAACTTTCTTCCGGGAGGTCTGCTCGGGGACGTGGCGCCCGGCCGCGGTGGGGGAGTCACCCTCGGTGTCCGGCCGCATGACGTGCGGATCGTCAGCGCCGGCAGCGGCGACCTCGACGCGTTGGTGGACGTGGTGGAGCCTCGCGGGAGCGAGCTGCTGGTGTACCTCAAGCTCGCAGTACTCCCCCACGGTGCCCCGCTCCGGGTGGTGGCGCCGCCGGAGCCGGCGATCGAGGAGGAACAGATGGTGGGGATTGTGTTCGACCGTGCCCGGCTTCACTGGTTCCGCACGGAGGACGGCCAGCGCGTGGCATCGCCTTCAGTTCGGCCAATCTCGGCGCCCGGGAAGTGATCGGGATGGGGGCGTCCGGAGCGACGTACGGCATCGCCACCAGATCAGGTAATCGATCGGCGCGAGGGTCGCGACGGGATGAGGCGGCCATGTCGAGGGCACCCTGGTGCCACGTAAATTCGGGAGAGTCAACCCGGAGGACGCCGGAGCGATGCGGTTCAGCCGCTGGGCGGGACCTGCCTATGATTCAATCGTCCGCTACTGACGAGGCTAGCATCGTGTCTCTCATCCGTGCCGCTGCCGCACTCTCCGGCGCGCTCACGCTCGCCGCCTGTTCCGCGCCCCCGGCCAGTGGCCAGGACGGCGGCGCCCCACGCTCGCCGACGCCTCAGGCCACGAATGGAGGCCTCCGGGTCGAGACCGTCGCCAGCGGGCTGGAGCACCCCTGGGGGTTCGCCTTCCTGCCCGACGGGAGGATCATCGTCACCGAGCGGCCCGGCCGGGTCCGGATCGTGGAGCAGAGCGGGAAACTGTCAGAACCGCTGGCCGGGGTCCCGGCAGTCTTCGCCAACGGACAGGGGGGCCTGCTCGATGTCGCGCTCGATCCCCAGTTCGCCGAGAACCGCCTGGTCTATCTCGCCTTTGCCGAGCCCGGGCCGGGCGGCGCGGGTACCGCCGTGGCGCGGGGAAGGCTGGGGGAGCGGGGGCTGGAGAACGTCCGGGTCATCTACCGGCAACAGCCGAAGACCGGTGGCGGAAACCACTTCGGCTCCCGGCTGGTGTTCGACCGCGAGGGCAAGCTGTTCGTCACCCAGGGCGACCGCTTCGACCAGCGGCCGAAGGTCCAGGACCTTTCGACCACGATCGGCAAGGTCGTCCGGATCAACCCGGACGGCTCGATTCCCGAGGACAACCCGTTCGTGGGCAAGGACGGCGCGAGGCCGGAGATCTGGTCCTACGGACACCGGAGCATGCAGGCGGCGGCGCTCCACCCCGAGACCGGGCAGCTCTGGACGGTAGAGCACGGCGCGCGCGGCGGCGACGAGCTGAACCACCCGGAAGCCGGCAAGAACTACGGCTGGCCGGTGATCACGTACGGGGTGGACTATTCCGGAGCGAAGATCGGTGAGGGAACCGCGAAGGCCGGCATGGAGCAGCCGGTCTACTACTGGGACCCGGTCATCGCGCCTTCGGGCCTCCTGTTCTACACCGGCGACGCGTTCCCGCAATGGAAGGGAAGCCTCCTGGTGGGGTCCATGCAGCCCGGCGGCCTGGTGCGGCTCGTGCTGGAGGACGGGAAGGTCGCCAAGGAGGAGCGCTACCGGGGCGAGCTGGGCGCGCGTATTCGCGACGTGCAGCAGGGCCCGGACGGGCTGGTGTACGTGATCACGGATGAGGGGAACGGCCGCGTCCTGAGGATCAAGCCGGCCGGATGATCCCTACGGCCTTGCCCAGCTCCGATTCGATCCGTAACGTACCAGTTCCTCCCTAACGATCGCGCGGAACCCGACATGCCCAGCGGGCGCGTTCCCATCGGACAGAGCACGCCGGCCCACCCGGCCGACACCGTTCCCCGGGGGCGCCTCCCAGGGGACGAGCAGCGCAGAATCGTGGTCGTCCTGAAGCCCGGCGACTCCCCTGAGCCGCTCGCGCGGACGCTCCACGAGATCGATACCCGCCTTCCGCTCTCCCGGCCCTCGCGCCCCAGTCCGGAGGAGCTCGCCGCGGCACACGAGCCACCGGCGGCGCACTTCGACGCGGTAGAGCGCTTCGCTCGCGAGCATGAGCTGGAGGTGGTCAGGCGGTCTCGATCCCAGCACCATGTGGAGCTTCGCGGACCGGTCAGCCGGCTGGAGGCTGCGTTCGGCGTCGAGCTCGAGCACTTTCACCGCGCGGGACAGGCCTATCAATCCCATCGCGGGCCGGTACACATCCCCGCCGAACTGGAGCCGATCGTGCTGGCGGTTCTCGGCCTGGACGACGCCCACCTGGGCCATCCGATGCTTGCGGCCGGCGCCGTGCTCCACAAGCAGCGCACCTACACCGTTCCCCAGGTGGCCGCCCGCTACCGTTTTCCTTCCACCGTGAATGGGGCGGGCCAGCGCATCGCGATCGTCGCGTTCGGGGGCGGCTATCACCAGGAGGATCTCGAGGCGTACTTCACCGGACACCTCAAGCTGGCGAAATCGCCGAAGGTCACGGCGGTCTACGTACCCGATCAGCACCAGCCGAGCCCGCAGAACGATCCACTGCCGATGCGGCGCCTGGGATTGTTCATCGACGACATGAACGATCCGAAGCTCAGCATGGCGCAGGTCACAAAGGAGATGGACTGCGCGCTCTGCCTGCCGCGAGCCCTGGCGACCTTCGAGGTGACGATGGACATCGAGGTCGCGGGGGCCATCGCGCCTGGGGCACACATCGACGTGTACTTTGCCAATCCGACTGTCTGGGGGTGGCGCGCGGCGATTCTCGCCGCTGCCGGGATCCGGGACGAGTCAGACCCGGCTCCCGTGCGGTCGGACGGGCGGCTGCCCCAGCGCGCCACGGTGCTCGCGTTCAGCTGGGGGTCACCCGAGACCCAGCCCACCGGGAGTGGCAAGGATGCGGTCAGTCTGGCGCTGCAGCAGGCGGGGCAGCGCGGGATTACGGCATGCTGCGCCTCCGGCGATCTGGGTTCTCTCTGCGTGGACCCCACCGGTAACAGCGGCTTCCAGGCCGCCGCCAACGTGAGCTTCCCGGCTTCATCGCCGTTCGCTCTTGCCTGCGGCGGCACGACCATCCGCGGCAAGGAGGAGGTGAGCTGGAACAACCCGGACTGGAAGCGCTCGCCGATGGCCAGCGGGGGCGGCGTGAGCGGGTACTTCGCTCGACCCACCTGGCAGGCAGGGCACAACGTGCCCATGCACCGGGCCCTCGGGAAGGCGTGGCTCAAGGACGGCGCGGACCCGGCGCTCTGGGTTGGCCGGGGCGTGCCGGACGTGGCCGCGAACGCCGATGCCGTCTCGGGATACGAGCTGTACGTGGGCGGGCGCCGGGCGATCGGCGGCGGCACCAGCGCGGCCGCGCCGTTGTGGGCCGGTTTCATCGCACTGCTCAATCAGGGTCTGAGCCGCCTGGCACCGGAGCGGATCACGCTGGGCTTCCTGAATGCCTTGCTGTATCGCCGGGGATTGGCGATGACGCTTCGGGACATTGACGAGGGCAACAACCGCCTGCCCGGCACTGCCGGGGACGTGGCGTACTTCAAAGCGGCTGCGGGGTGGGATGCCTGCACGGGACTGGGTGTGCCAGATGGCGGCAACCTGTTCTCGGCGCTGAGCCAGAAGGAGCAGCCGAAGGCCGAAACATGAGCGAGGGGGATTGTTGGATCACCTGACCCGAGGAGAACAGACCGATGCAGACGCCACCGAAAGACAACGTCGAAGAGCTCGACGCCGCGGGTGTCCTCAATTCCCTGACACTGACCGCCGCGCAGAAGGAGAAGATCAACAGCTTGACGCCGGCCGAAGTCCTCCATTTGAAATCGAGCAGAAAAAAGGTCGATGACTTCAGCGCGCACCCTGGCGGCAGCCCGTGGATTCTGTAAGCGTTCCCTTGCGAGCGCCGGCCCGCGAGGGTCGGCCCGCTCGTGCCGGCCACAGCGCCAGGCTGAGGCTCACCATCCGCCTTGCCGCACCCGCGCTGGCCCAGCTGAGCTGGCGATTCTGGAATCATCCACGGCTGGCCGAGATCTTTCCTGAGTATCTGCTGACGCTCTATGCCTCCATGCGCGCCACAGTTCCGCTGCTCCACGCCGGCGCACGGCGGTCGCGCGCCATGGCCGCCGACGATCCGGTTGCGGCGGCGCTGGTCCCGTACTTCGAGGAGCACGCCCGAGAGGAGCTGCATCACGACGACTGGCTACTGGAGGACATGGCGCTGCTGGGCATGGATCCGGTCGCAGCGAAGCAACGCCATGCGCCGGCCGACGTCGCGGCCATGATCGGCACCCAGCTCTACTGGATGGAGTACTCGCATCCCATCTGCCTCCTGGGCTGCTTCGCCGTGCTGGAGGGGAGCCCTCCCGAGACCGAGATGCTGGACGAGGTCGCCAGCAGGGCCGGTATTCCGAAGGGAGCCCTGCGGACGCTGTACAAACACGCGTTGCTCGATCCCCATCACCGCGACGATCTGGACGCGGTGCTCGACCAGCTCCCGCTCGAACCCAACCACTCGGCGATGGCCGGCATCAGCGCGCTCACCACTATGGACCAGCTCGGCGGCATCCTCGAGCGGCTGCTCGCCGCCGAGCCGCGGGCGGAGGGGTGAGTGCGGGTGCCTTCCGGCACCGCGGTCGTCAAGACGGTCCTGATCTGCGATCTGGTGGACAGCACGGGACTGCTGGAGCGCCTGGGTGACGCGCCCGCAGCGTCGGTGTTCGCCCGCCACGACGACCTAGTCCGCGCGCTGCTCGCGGCACACGACGGCCGCGAGGTGGACAAGGCCGACGGCTTCCTCCTCCTCTTCGACCGGACCGCCAACGCGGTGGAGCTCGCGCTCGCGTACCACGATGGGCTTGCCCGACTGTCGAGCGAGCTGGGCGTGCCGCTCTCGGCGCGGGTGGGCATCCACCTCGGCGAGGTGGTGGTACGGGAGAACCCCGCGGAGCGGGTCGCGCAGGGCGCCAGACAGCTCGAGGTGGACGGGCTGCCGAAAGCGGTAGCCGCGCGGCTCATGTCGCTGGCCGAGGGAGGCCAGACCTTGCTCACCCGCGGCGCGTACGACCTGGCGCGACGGGGGCTGGTCGGCGCCGGCGCCGGACGCCGGCTGCAATGGGTCGCGCACGGCGAGTATCAGCTGAAGGGCGTCAGCGAGCCGGTCGAAGTGTTCGAGGTGGCCGTCGAGGGCGGGCCGGCGTTCGTGCGCCCGCGCGGGGCGGAGAAGGCGCAGCCCACCGTCACTGCCGCGGTGCCGCCGCGGGTCGGCGGCGGGCGGACCACAATCGTCGTGCTGCCGTTCGTCAATCTCTCGCCCGACCAGGACATCGATTACCTGAGCGACGGCATCACCGACGAGATCCTCACCGATCTCTCGACGATCAAGTCGCTCGGCGTGATCTCGCGCACCTCCGCCATGCAGTTCAAGAACACCACCAAGGACCTTCGGACGGTCGGCCGCGAGCTGAACGTGAAGTACGTGCTGGAGGGAGGCGTCTGGAAGATGGGCCCCAGACTCCGGATCACCACGAAGCTGGTGGACACCAGCACAGACGAGTTGATCTGGGCGGAAAAATTCCGAGGCACGATCGACGACGTCTTCGAGATCCAGGAGACGATCTCGCGTACCGTCGTGCAGGCGCTCCGGTTGGAGCTGAGCGCCGCGGAGGACGCGCGCCTGGCCCAGCGGCCGATTCCCGACGTGCGCGCGTTCGAGTACTACCTCCGCGCCCGCCACGAGGTATTCCGCTTCACCGGCGAGGCGCTGGGGCGCGCATTGGAGCATCTCCAGAAGGGACTGGAGATCCTGGGGGACAACGTCCTCATCCGTGCTGCGATGGGATACACGTACTGGCAGTATGTCAACGGCGGGATCTCGGGCGATATCACCTACCTGGACAAGGCCCGCGAGCAGGCCGAGCACATCATGCGGCTCGCGCCCGACTCGCCGCACGGTCACCGCCTGCTGGGGCTGATCAGCATCGCCGGCGGTGCCACCCGGGACGTGGTCCGGCACCTGCGCCGGGCGCTGGACGAGGAGCCCAACGACACCGACGCGCTGCTCTGGCTCTCGCTGGTGCTGGGATTTGCCGGACGGCCCGAAGCCGCCCGCCCGCTGGTGCAGCGGCTCCTCGCGATCGATCCGCTCACGCCGTTCTACCAGATGCTGCCCGGGTTTCTCGCCCTGATGGAAGGAAAGCTGGCCCAGGCCATCGAGCCGTTCCGACGGTCGGCCCAGATCGACCCGGGCAATCCGATCGTGCGGCTCACCTACGGCCAGATCATGGCGATGAACGGCCGGGCGGCAGAAGCCTCGCAGATCTTCGACCAGCTCGCGCACGACATGCCCGACACCCTGTTTGCCCAGCTCGGCGTGTTCTACATGCTGGCGCTGGCGGGACGGCGGAACGAGGCGCTGGCCGTGGTGTCCGAGGAGCACAAGGCGGCGGCATGGCAGGACATGGAGTACTCGTGGTGCATGGCGCAGTGTCACGCCATCGTGGGCGACGACGCGGAGGCGGTGCGCTGGCTCAGGAACGCGGCCATTACGCAGAACTTCTCGAACTACCCGCTCCTCGCCGAGCGCGACCCGCTGCTGGCCCGGCTCCGCGGTACTGCCGCATTCGGCGAGCTGGCGGCGGAGATCAGGCGGAAATGGGAGGCGGTCGAGAGCTGACCAGGACCCGCGTGCTCGCGCTGCCCAGGAGCCCGGCCCGGCCGAGCGCATCCTGAAAGCGAGGGTCGTCGCGCACTCCGTCGTATACCGGATGCACCCCAATCCACACCAGGTCGGCCGCACGCTCATCCACCGCCTGCTCCAGCCGGCTCAGCGCGCCGTCCCGGTCGCCCAGACCGAGCAGGACCTGCGCGATTCGCGCCGGCGAGACGTAGCCCTGTTCTGACCGGCGGGTCAGCTCGTTCAGCGCCGCCCGCGCTTCGGCCTCACGGGTCAGCTTCGCGTCGGCATACGCCAGCGCAGCCACGGTTTCGGCGCTCCGGCCGGAGAGCGTCACCGCGCGCTCGAGCTTGGCGTGCGCCTCGGCGGCGTTGGCGAGCTGGAGATGGGTCAGCCCGAGGAAATGATGGGCGGCGGCGAACTCCGGATCGAGGTCCAGGACGTCGGCCAACGCGGAAAGCGCGCCCGCATAGTCACGGCGGAAGAACGCGAGGACGCCCTGGCTGCTGAGGATTGCGGGCGAGAGAGGGTCGAGCTCCCGCGCAGCGGCCAGCGATCGGGCCGCCTCGTCGAACCGCGAGAGCGGCAGCAGCAGGTGCATCG
>Ga0247829_10000634_pt1 | contig 14193 bp, 8 predicted proteins | sample 12C_Control_Day4_FD_207765 | JGI IMG/M metagenome (GOLD analysis project Ga0247829, IMG submission 207765) | Soil microbial communities from agricultural site in Penn Yan, New York, United States - 12C_Control_Day4 | ecosystem: Environmental > Terrestrial > Soil > Agricultural land | place: USA... | reverse complement strand
GCGCGAAGGACCTCGACGGGCGATGGCTCGCGTTCCGCACGACGTCGCAGCTGCCGGCCGACACCTCGATCCAGGTGACGATTCCCGCCGGTACACCTTCGGCGGAGGGACCGAACGTCACGAGCGAACCGCAGACGTTCTCGTTCAAGACGTTCCCGCCGCTGCGCGTGGAGCGCGCGCAGTGCGGCTACGGCGAGGTGTGCCGGCCTCGCTTCAACTTCGACATCTCGTTCAACAACCCGCTCGACGAGGACAAGTTCGACCCGGCGTGGGTGGAGATCACGCCACCGACGCCGACCGCGAAGATCTACGCGCAGGGGACGCAGATCGTCGCGCGCGGGCCGTGGCAGCCGCGCACGAAGTACACGGTGAAGATCGCGGGCGCGCTCGTCGACGACTTCGGCCAGCAGCTCGGCAAGCCAGAGACCCGCACGTTCGACGTCGGCGATCGCGAGCAGATGTTCTTCGGTGCGCGCGGCCTCGTCGTCGTCGATCCGGCGGCGCCCAAGCCGACGTACGACGTGTTCACGAGCGGCTACGACGCGCTCACGCTTCAGCTCTACAAGGTCGCGCCGAGCGACTACCCGGCGTACCTCGCCTTCGTCGCCAACCAGTGGAGCGACGCACCTTCTCCGCCGCCCGGGAAGCTGGTGTTCGACCAGCTCGTGAAGACCACGCCGTCGCAGACGCAGATCGTCGAGACCAAGGTCGACCTCGCACCGGCGCTCGACGCCAACGGCCGCGGCCACGTGCTCGTCGTCGTCAAGCCCGTGGATCCTGCGTTGCGCATGCAGCGGCTGATCGCGTGGGTGCAGTCGACGCGGATCGCCGTCGACGTCGCCGCGGACGGCGACATCCTCCAGGTGTTCGCGACCGATCTCGCGACGGCAACGCCGCTCGCCGGCGTGGCGCTGACGCTGCGCCCGTCCGGCCTCACCGCCAAGACCGACGAACGGGGGCTCGCGACCCTCGCGGCGCCGGCCGCGCCCGCCACGCCCACCGCGCCGGGCATCGCGGCCCTCGCCGCGGACCCCGCGAAGGACGCGTCGAAGCACGTGATCCTCGTCGCGCAGCGTGGTGATGACGTCGCGCTGCTCACCGAGAGCCAGTCGCCGTCGGGGTCGCGCGCGTGGAATCGCAGCAGCCGCGCCCCCGTCGACGTCGCGTGGTACGTGACCGATGATCGCGAGCTGTATCGCCCGGGCGAGGAGGTGTCGCTCAAGGGCTGGCTGCGGCAGCTCGAGCACCGCAAGGGCGGCGACGTCGCGTGGACGCCGGGCTCGCTCACGCGCGTCGACTACGTCGTGCACGACGCGCAGAACGTGCAGATCGCCAAGGGCAGCGCGCAGGTGAACGCGGTCGGCGGGTTCGACGCGCGGTTCACGCTGCCGAAGGCTCCCAACCTCGGCGGCGCGTACATCTCATTCCGCGCGAGCGGGCCGGCAGGAGTCGCGACCTACAATCATGGGTTCCGGATCGAAGAGTTCCGCCGCCCCGAGTTCGAGGTGACGTCGTCCGCGGGCGCCGGGCCGTTCCTCGTCGGCGGCGGTGGGGATGTCACGGTCGCGGCGAAGTACTTCACCGGCGCGCCGTTGCCGGGCGCGAACGTCAACTGGTTCGTGACGGCGAGCCCGACGACCTACACGCCGCCGAACCGCGACGACTACGTGTTCGGCACGTGGCAGCCGTGGTGGGGCGCTTACGACGACGGTGAGCTCGGCGACTTCGACGAGCGCATCGATGGCAGGACGTGGAGCCACACCGCGAAGACCGACGCGATCGGCGAGCACGTGCTGCACCTCGACTTTCTCTCGGTGAAGCCGTCGGTGCCGATGTCGGTGACCGCGTCGGCGACGGTGATGGACGTCAATCGGCAAGCGTGGTCGGCAGCGGCGGCGCTCGTCGTGCATCCGGCGTCGCGCTACGTCGGCATCAAGGCGAAGAAGCCGTTCGTTCAGAAGGGGCAGCCGTTCGAGCTCGACCTCGTCGCCGTCGACATCGACGGCAAGCTCGTCACCGGCGCGAAGATGGACGTCCAGGCCGTGCGGCTCGACTGGACGTACGAGCGCGGCAGCTACAAGCGCAAGGAGGTCGATCCGCAGACGTGCACCGCCACGATGGCGAGCGACCAGGCGCGCTGCGCCTTCCAGACCAAGACCGGCGGCACGTATCAAGTCACCGCGAAGATCGTCGACGACCAGGGCCGCACGAATCAGTCGCAGCTCACGTTCTGGGTCGCGGGCGGCGAGGGTCCACCGTCGCGCGACGTCGCGCTCGAGCACGTCACGCTGATCCCCGACCACAAGGAGTACGCGGCGGGTCAGACGGCGGAGCTGCTGGTGATGTCGCCGTTCTATCCGGCGGAGGGCGTGGTGATGTGGCAGCGCAGCGGCATCGTCAAGACCGAGCGGATCACGCTCGACAAGGCGACCAAGATCATCACGGTGCCGATCGACGACGCGATGACGCCGAACCTGTACGTCCAGGTCAACCTCGCCGGCACCGCCGAGCGCACCGGCGATGACGGGCGGCCGGATCCGAAGCAGCCGCGGCGACCCGCGTTCGCGTCGGGGACGATCGACCTGTCGATCCCGCCGACGCAGCGCGCCCTCACCGTCGAGGTCAAGCCGGCGAGCGACAAGCTCGCGCCCGCGGAGTCGACGTCGCTCGCCGTGACCGTGCGCGACGCGAGCGGTGAGCCGGTACCAAACGCCGAGGTCGCGGTGATCGTCGTCGACGAAGCGGTGCTGTCGCTCACCGACCACCAGTTCGTCGATCCGATCGTCACGTTCTACCGACAGCGCGGCGCCGACACGCACAACACGTACCTCCGCCGGCACGTGAAGCTCGCGAAGCTGCCGGCGGCGCAGGCACCCGGCAATGCACCACCGCCGCCACCGCCGCCGGCGTCCTTCGAGGGCGGCGTCCCGGGCGGCGCCGCTGGAGACATGATGCTCGAGGAAGGCAAGATGGGCCGCGCCGATCAGGCGATCATGGCGCGGGTGGCCAAGCCCGACGTGGTCGTCGATGCGCTCCGCGCTAACGAGGATGGCAAGGCGCAGGCGCCGATCGCGGTGCGCTCGAACTTCAACCCGCTCGCCGCGTTCTCACCGACGGTGATCACCGATGCGAGCGGCGCCGCGAGCGTGCCGGTGACGGTGCCCGACAACCTCACGCGCTATCGCGTCGTCGCGCTCGCCGTGGCGGGCAGCAAGCAGTTCGGCAAGGGCGAGAGCGCCATCACCGCGCGGCTGCCGCTGATGGTGCGGCCGAGCGCGCCGCGGTTCCTCAACTTCGGCGACCGGTTCCGGCTGCCGATCGTCGTTCACAACCAGACCGACACGCCGATGCAGGTGCAGCTCGCCGTCGCGACCGCCAACCTCGCGCTCACCGACGGTGCGGGCCGAGCGTTCACCGTGCCCGCGAACGATCGTGTCGAGGTGCAGCTGCCCGCTGCGGCGGAGCGCGCCGGCACCGCGCGCATGCAGATCGTCGCCGCGGCCGGCAGGCTCGCCGATGCCGCCGAGCTCGCGATCCCCGTGTGGACGCCCGCGACCACCGAGGCGTTCGCGACCTACGGCGTGATCGACGAAGGCGTGTCGATCGCACAGCCGGTCGCGCTCCCCGGGCAGGTCGTCGCGACGTTCGGCGGACTCGAGATCACGACGGCGTCGACCAACCTCCAGGCGCTGACCGACGCCATGATCTACCTCGTGCACTATCCGTTCGAGTGCGCGGAGCAGCGGTCGAGTCGCGTGCTCGGGATCGCCGCGCTGCGCGACGTGCTCGCCGCGTTTCAGGTCAAGGACCTGCCCTCGCGCGCGGAGCTCGAGGCGAGCGTCGCCGCCGACGTGAAGCGGCTCGCGCAGATGCAGAACGCCGACGGCGGATTCGCGTTCTGGGAGCGCGGTGACGAGTCGGTGCCGTACGTGACGGCCTACGTGGTCAGCGCGCTCGCGCAGGCGAGGGCCAAGGGGTTCGACATCCCGGCGCAGCTGATCGAGCAGGCGAAGCCGTACCTGCGCGACATCGAGCGCCACATGCCGGATCGCGACTACTCGCCCGACACCAGGCGTGCGATCGGTGCGTTCGCCTTGTACGTGCGCAAGCAGATCGGCGACCTCGACGTCGCGAAGGGTCAGCGCCTGCTGCGCGACGCCGGCGGTCCCGACAAGGTCTCGATGGAGACCAACGGCTGGCTGCTCGCGACGTTCGCGGGCAATGCCGCTGCGAAGTCCGAGCGTGACGCGATCGTGCGCCACGCGCTGAACAACGTCAGCGAGACCGCCGGCGCGGCGAACTTCACCACGAGCTATCGCGACGGAGCGCACCTCTTGCTCGCGAGCGCGCACCGCGTCGACGCCGTGATGCTCGATGCGTTGATCCAGGACCAGCCGGCGAGCGACCTCATCCCGAAGCTCGTCACCGGGCTGCTCGCGGGGCGCAAGGGCGGCCGCTGGCTCAACACGCAGGAGAATACGTTCGCGCTGCTCGCACTCGATCGGTACTTCCAGACCTACGAGAAGACGGCGCCGAGCTTCGTGGCGCGGGTGTGGCTCGGCACCGACTACGCAGGCGACCTCGCGTTCCGCGGCCGCTCGACGAAGTCCTTTCAGATCAACGTGCCGATGCAGGACGTCGCCACGCACGACAAGCAGGCGCTGACGATCCAGAAGGACGGCGCGGGTCGCCTCTACTACCGGATCGGCATGCGCTACGCGCCGGCGTCGCTCCAGCTCGCGCCGGCCGACTATGGATTCGTCGTCGAGCGCAGGTACGAGGGGATCGACGATCCCAAGGACGTCACCCGGGACGCGCAGGGCGTGTGGCACGTCAAGGCGGGCGCGCGCGTCCGCGTCAAGCTCGCGATGGTCAACGACAACCGCCGCTATCACGTCGCCCTCGTCGACCCGCTGCCCGCGGGGCTCGAGCCGCTGAACCCTTCGCTCGCGACGACCGCCCCGATCCCGGCGAGCACGTCGACCGGCGACGACGTGGGCTCCGCGCGGCGCGGCTACGGGTGGTGGTACGGGCCGTGGTACCAGCACCAGAACATGCGCGACGAGCGCGTCGAGGCGTTCGCCGCCGAGCTCTACGAGGGCGTCCACCACTACGAGTACGCCGCGCGTGCGACCACGCCCGGCACGTACGTCATCCCGCCCGCGAAGGCCGAGGAGATGTACATGCCCGAGACGTTCGGGCGTAGCGGCAGCGACCGGCTGAGCGTCGAGTAGTCGCCGCGCCGACACTTGGCCGAGCATTGACCGTGGCGTCGACGCGCACGTACCATCGATCCTATCGTGCAAAGATCGCGGTCGAGACGGGAGGTACTGAAGCTACTCGCCACGGGGATCGCTGCTTCGCTCGCTCCGGCGTGCGGTGCGCGAGATCGGGGAACAGCGCGGCAGGCGGGTCCGAGCTCACCGACGGCAGTAGCTCGACCACGGCCTCGCTACCTGGTGTCGATCCGGATCCCCGGCGGGATCGATGCGGTGCTGACCACCAATCCGCGCCGCTCCAACGAGCTCTCGTCGACCGTCGATCGGCCGTTCGGAGATGCCGACGTGTTCGAGGAGGCGGGGAACCGCTTCGGTCCTCACATGGCGCCGTTGAAGGGCTGGCTCGACCGGCTCACGATCCTGAACAACGTGCGCACCGAGACGGTCTCCCATCCCGGCGGGAGGCAGCAGCACGCTCGGCTGCGCATCGGTGCGCCGAGCGAGGCGCCGCTGATCACCGAGATCGTCGGAGCCCACCTCGGCACCGGTGCGATCCCATCGGTCGCGCTCGGCCTGGCGGGCCACATGTCGCCACGCACGCTCAACTGCACCGGCGCGCAGATGAGGGGCGGGCCGACGCTGTGCGACGACTTCGCCGAGCTCTCCAGCGCCGAGCTGCTCCGAGGCGCCGAGATCCTCGAGCGCACGGCGCAACGCTCGACGGGCTCCCAGCGCGAGGTCCAGAACACGCGCGAGGTCGCGCGCTACATGCGCAAGCTCGCGGGGTCGCCCGCGTTCACGTTCGAGCAGTGGGCCGAAGAGACCGCCCCCGAAGATCTCATGGTGATGGGCATCCCGTTGACCCTGCCGCTGCAGAAGCAGCTGCAGCAGACCGTGTGGATGCTCGAGAACGAGATCACCTCGACCGTGCTCCTCAACGTCCAGGCCATGGACTGGGACTCGCACTTCGACAACCTGAGCACGCAGACCAAGCACAACGCCGTGTTCTTCCCGCTGCTCGCCAGGTTCTTCGAGCAGCTCGCCACGCGGCGGAATGCGCACGGCACCCTCGCCGACAACACGGTCGTGGTGCTGATGAGCGAGCTCGGACGGCACCCGTACCTCAACGCGAGTCACGGCAAGGATCACCTGCCGGAGGCTCCGCTGATCATGTTCGGTAAGCCGTTCAAGCCGGGGGTCTACGGCGCCACCGGTCGCGAGATGGAGGCGCTGCCGGTCGATCCGGCCACCGGGCAGCTCGCGAAGAACGGGCGCATGGTCCGGCTCGACGACATCGGCGTGACGATCCTCGATGCGTTCGGGATCGATCCGCTCACGTACGGATATCAAGGCCGTCCCGTCGAGTTCCTGAGGAGCGCGTCGTGAAGCGAGCGGCCCTCTTCGCGGTGCTCGTCGTGGCCGCCTGCGACCGCGCCGCATCGACCGATCGCGAGCCATCGCCGTCGGCTCCCGCGGACCGCGCACCGAGCTCGCCCGCCGACACCACGGCGCGCATGATCGATCTCGCGCACGACCTGTCGGTCCTCGCGACCGGGATCACCGCACGACCGGACGATCTCGATCAGCTCGCGCGCGCCGGGTTCACGCGCGACGCGTTCGCGAGCTACGTCGCCCAGTTGCTGAAGCGCCCCGAGGCCGGGGGACGCGGGTTCGATGTCCTGAGCCTCGGCGGCGGCGAGCGAGGACTCTGGCCGGTCGCGACGCTCAAGACCAAGACCGAGGGCGGCACCACGATCTACTACCTGCACGCTCCGTGCGAGCTCGCACGCACCGAGACCGTCCACCCGTGGTGGGATCTGAACGCGAGCGTCCGCGTGTGCGCGGATGCCCATCGACCGACGGTGTTCCAGAACAAGGACGGTGCGTACTGCGATGGGACGATCGCGTCGCCCAAGCGCGTCGACTCCCCGTGCGGATGCGGCCCCAACCTCATCCGGTGCGTGAAGAGCGACGACGAGCTCGCGGCCTGGACCACCGCGATCGAGGACGAGACCTTCGACACGATCGCGTACATCATCGACAAGGATCTCCCGCTCGAGACCGTGTTCCGCAGCCAGGAGAGCTATCGGTCCGGCCTGGCCGAGCTCATGTATCAGCGATGGCTCGTCGAGGACCGCAAGGTCAAGTCGCTCGCGGAGCTCCCCGACTGGCGAAAGTGGCCGAAGGCAGGCAAGTGGGCGGCACGGCCCGAGGCCGTTCGTGGCGAGCACGCCGGCGTCCTGACCAACCTGTTCGTCCCGCAAGCGCGCGACTCGCAGCGGACGCGGCTCTATCTCGCATACCAGATGATGTGGTGCTCGACCGACGACAGCCTCCGCGTGTCGACCGCCGCGGTGCTGGAGCTCGGCAAGCACATCGGCCAGAACCTGCGCGACAACGTCGTTCCGAACGAGCTCGCGACCCGTGAGGGTTGCGGGAGCTGCCACGCGCGCATCGACTATGGCGTCCAGTTCTTCGCCGGCGACCAGTGGTCCCACAAGGTCGACCACTACATCAGCGCGGCCCAGCTCGATACACCCGGGCCGCTCTACAACCGCGACATCAACGATCCGCGAGGGGCCGCGCCACGCAATCCCGCCGGGTTCGCGAACCTGGCGCTCGCACAGCCCGAGTTTCCCGCGTGCATGTCGCGTCGGTTCATCGAGCACGTGTTCGGCCGATTCGACGACGAGCTCGTCGACCTCGATGGCGAGCTACGCAAGCTCGTCAGCGCCAAGGCGTCGTATCGCAAGCTGCTCACCCTCACCCTCGAGCGCTACCTCGATCGCGAGCTCCCTCGCCGCCAGGGTCGCGCCTCACCGGCCACCGACGCCAAGGGCTCCGCGCTCGCCGCGCTCACCGAGACTCGGTGCGGCGACTGTCACGATGCGAGCGAGCCGACTCCGATCGGCCGCCTGCTCGCCGGTGGCGAGGCCTGGTGCAAGTCCGCCAGCGCGACCTGTACGTCCGATGCGATCGAGCTGATGAACGTCGTCGCGTTCGCCACCATGCCCAAGAACACCCCCATGCCACGTACGGAGCGCGCGCAGTTGCTCGCACGCTTCGCGGACACCGGCTACGCCGACCCGACCGCACGCCAGGCGGCGCTCGCGCACTTCTCCGGGGCGCTCGACGCCGAGTCGACGCACCGCTTTGGCGCCGTCCTGGCGCGCATCAGGCTGGCCACCGGAACCGACAAGATCAAGATGGCGCGGCCCCAGTCGCAAGGTCCACATAGCGTGACGCTCGGCGCCGCTTCCGCGGTGGCCGCGATCAAGGCCTGCCGGGGGAAGCCCGACGAGGCGGCGTGCATCACCAACGCACTCGAGATACCCGGCCTGTACTACCGTTGATCGTCCAGGGTAACGTGCGGCGGACATGAACATCGACGCCGAGCAGTACGCCAAGATCGTCCAGGCCTCGTTCGCGGACACACCCGACGCCAAGCTCACGCCCGCGCACGCCGAGCTCGTGATCGCGATCGCGCAGCTCGCCGTCGCGGCAGATCGCGTCGAGGATCCGGACGAGCAGGCGCTGTTCGCGTCGCTCGCGCAGCACGTCTATGGCCAGGCGAAGCTGAAGACCTCGCCGCCGACGCTCGGCCCGGTCGAGGACGAAGAGCAGCGCATCGAGCACCTGCAGTCGCACGCGGCGCAGCTGCGCGGCACGCCGGCCGCGGCGCTCGCGTACAGCATCGCCTACGTGCTGACCATCGCGGATCTCGACCTCGCGCCCGAGGAAGGCGAGCTGCTCGACCTGCTCGTCGAAGCGCTCGGTCTCGACCCGGAGCGCGCCGATGATCTGACCGCCACGGTCGCCGAAGCGATCACGCCGGCGGACTGAGCGGCCCGCCTCACTGCAGCGGAACGTCGGCGATCAGGAACCCATCGCGACCGTCGACGGTGGGTGCACCGAGCGTGACACCCGCGACCGACGGCAGCGGCACCGCCTCGAGCGCCTTGTTCGCCTGGCCCGCGACGAGGCCCCACGCGCCGCTCACGATGCCCTCGAACTGCATGTCGGTGAGCGGGCGATCGACGGCTTCGGTCTGCACGAGCATCTGCGCGAAGATCTCCGGCTGACCGGCGGTGAGCCGAATGCCGCCGGTCTGGCTCGGCACCACGTCGAGTGACGTGCGCAGCGACATCGCGATGTTCTGGATCGTGGTGCCGGAGGCGTCCTTCACGTCGAGGATCATGTCGCCGATCGAGAGCTCGAGCGCGCCCGAGCCGTCACCGACGGTCGGCGGCAGCAGGAGCTCGATCGACAGCGAGGCCGCGTCGTCGTCGAGGATCGCGCCCAGCCCCGGGATGCTGTCGAGGCCGACGTCCTGCTCGAGCGCGCCGGCGGCCCACAGCCCCGCGAACAGCTGGTTGACCGTGTCGTTGGCGATCGCGACGCCGACGCCCGACGCCGACATCATCGTCTGCGAGACCGGCCCGCTCTGCTGGACGAACATGCCGCCCTCGCCGCCCGCGACCGCGACCTTGGTGTCGACGGCGACGAACAGGCCCGATGGCGACAGCGTGACCTGGCCGGGCGTGATCGCCAGCGTGGTGGCGTGACCGAACAGCGAGGTCGAGAACGGCTTCGCGAGCACGTTCGCGAACGCGTCGTTCGCCATCGGCGGCACCTGGTCGCGGATCACCTCGGTGAGCGCCTTCTCGGCGGCCTTGCGCGCCTCGCCGCGGACCAGGCCCTCGAGTGCGCCCGGGATGCCGCCGATGTCGAGGCCGAAGCCGTCGAGCTGCACCGACGAGCTCGGCAGCGAGGTCGCGAGCGCACCGCCCTGCACGGCGATCGCGAGCGCGCCGTTGATGCGCGCCTTGCTGCTGGTGACGCGGATCGTGGTGCTACCGCCGATGCACGCGACCTTGTACTTCGCCTTGAGCACGATCGCGACGTCGTCGATCGTGACCGCCGCCTCGAGCGCGCCGGCCGCGGGCACGAGGCCCACGTCGATGTTCGAGAGCGAGACGCTCTGCACGTCGAGCACGGCGCCCAGGCAGCCGGTGTTGCTGTAGATCGGGTTCATCGCCATCGCGGCGGCGGTGAAGTCGATCGCCTCGGCCTGCGTCGCGAGCACGCTGCCGATCGTCGCGAGCGCCGGCGCGCTGATGCTGGCGGCGAGCGGCGAGGCCAGCGAGCCATCCGTCGGCGCCAGCGAGCCGGCCATCACCGCGCGCGCGTCGCGGAGGTCGTTGCCCTTGGAGTCGATGGCGTGGGTCTCGATGATCGAGACGCCCGCGGGCACGTCGATCGACGCCGAGAACGATCCGTCGGCGGCCGGCGCGACCTCGATGCCGTTGATCTTGACCTTCACCCCGGGCTTGTCGTCGGTGACCCGGCCGCTCACGGTGACCTGGCTGCCCTGCGCCTGCGTGCCGCGCTGCGGCGTCATGACCTCGAGCGTCGGCGGCTGATCGTTGGGGTCATCCGCGATCGTCGTGGGGGCGCACCCGACGGCGGAGACGAGCAGGATCGCGGCGAGGGCCCTGAGCATGTCCGGCAGATGTGCAGCGGTCATGCCCGACCGGTACGGGCGCTAGATCGCCGGGATCATTGATCCTGCGGTGCATCACGAGGCGGGGCCGCGCTCCGCTGACCCCGGCGTCGAGTCCCAGGCAACTCGAGTCGCCAGTTGCAGAATCCGCCGCCGAACCGGCCCGTTAGATCTGCGGGCCGCAGAGGTGCTGCGGGATGCAGGCGCCCGTGTAGCAGCCGCTCAGGATGCCCGGCGTCGTACCGGCCGGACACGCCGGCGGCACGGCGCGGCACGTCACCTGCTCGTAGCACTGACCCGGCGATTGCCCCTCCGGCGCGCACAGCTCGAACGGGCGCTCGCACTCGCCGTCCGGGGTGCATGCTCCGAGCGAGTGATACGCGGTGCAGCCCGCGCTGCGCGAGCAGTCCCACGCGTCGGCGGTGAAGCACGCGATCGATGCATCGGGCTGCGTGTCGATCGGGAAGCAGCCCAGGTAGTCGGTCAGGCACGCGCTGTTGCCGAACGAGCAGTCCGCGTCGAGCACGACGCGGCACTGCGGATCCGCTTCGCACTCGGCGTAGCCCTTGCTCTCGCAGACGTGACCGCAGATCGGCCACGACGGGATCGGCGGAATCGGCGCGACCCCCGACGTCGCCGCCGGGCACGGGCCGCACTCGGGGTTGCAGGTGCCGCCGTAGAACGCGTCACAGGTCAGATCGCCCGGATCCCGCAGCGGCGCCGGCGCGATCGCGGGCGTGTCGTATTCCGGGCAGGCCTTGTCGCCTTCGTCGTCGCCGTCGAAGATGAACACGCACGACGACGTCAGGCACAGCACACCGAGCAGCAGCGAACGCATGCGCCTTTGTACCGCAAGCCGCGAGCCATCGAGCGCGGTGTGCGATTCCAACGAGTTGCGCGCGCTGTGCCTCGAATTTTCGAGGCCAGGGCTCAGGCGTTGCGCGGAGAGATCGCGCTCGACACCGTCAGCTGCGTCTCGCGGCTGCGCGTCTTCTCGATCTGGATCTCGACGGCGTCGGCGTCGATCGGGACGTACTTGGCGATCACGGCCGCGATCTCGTCGCGCATCTCCTGCAGCTTCGCGCCCTCGAGGCCCGTGCGATCGTGCGCGAGCACGAGGTGCAAGCGACCCTTGGCGACCTCACGGCTGGACTTACCGGACAAGAAGTTCTTGATGCCATTCCACATCGCTACCTCCTTCACGCCGGCGTCGCCGACAGGCCGAGCGCGCGGCCGATGCGGGTGAAGAAGCCAACGGCCTTCGCTTCGTCGGCCTCGAGGCCGGCGAGCCTGCGCGCGATGCGAATGAACTCCTTGGCGGCGAGCGACTTGCCCTCGATCACCGCGGGGACGCCCTTGTTCGTCGTCGCGATCACCTGATCGTCGAGCGGAATCGCGCCGAGCAGATCGAGCGCGAGGATCTCGATGACGTCGACCTGCGAGAGCATGTCGCCGCGCTTCACGAGGTTCGCGGAGATGCGGTTGACCACGAGCCGCGCCGGGACCTCCGCCGCGGCGAGCAAGCCGACCACGCGATCGGCGTCGCGGATCGACGAGACCTCGGGCGTCGCGACCACGACCGCCTCGTCGGCGCCGGCGATCGCGTTCTTGAAGCCCTGCTCGATGCCAGCCGGGCAATCGATGATCACGAAGTCGTGAGTCGCCTTGAGCTCGAGCACCAGCGCGCGCATGTCGTCGGGCGACATCGCGTCCTTGTCGTCGGTCTGCGACGCGGGGAGCAGCCACAGGTTCTCCATGCGGCGGTCCTTGATCAGGGCCTTCTGCACGGAGCACTTGCCGCGGACGACGTCGACCGAGTGGTAGACGATGCGGTTCTCGAGCCCCATCACCACGTCGAGATTGCGCAGGCCGATATCGGCGTCGACGAGGACGACGGAGTGGCCCAGGGCCGCGAGTGCGGCCCCGAGGTTGGCAGTGGTGGTCGTCTTCCCGACGCCTCCTTTGCCCGAGGTGATGACGATGGCTCGACCCATGGCGTGACTTCCTTTCTCAGATGCTGGTGGCCAGGTTGCGCGGCAACTTGCCCGAGTAACGTTCGACGACGATGCCGTCGCCGGTGCTGAATGCGATCTCCGCGTCGTTCGGCGCGTCGCCGTCGCCGCTGCGCGCGACCTTGCGGCCGATGCGCAGCTGCTGCGGCTCGAGGCGCAGACCGAGGATGAATCCGACGTCCTGCCCGATGCCCGCGTGCGCGGTCCCGCGGAGGCGGCCGAGGACGATGATGTTGCCGGTCGCGCGGACCTCCGCGCCCGGGTTGACGTCGCCGAACACGACGAGGTGGCCCTCGTGCTCGAGGATCACGCCCGAGCGCACGGGCCCGACGACGAAGCGCGGTCCGGTCGTCGTGCGCGTCGCGAGCTCGATCTCCGGCGTCGCGGCGAGCTGGAGCGGCACCGAGGTCTGCGTCGGCTCCTCGAACGAGACCGGCGCGTGCTCGGCCGCGAGCTCCTCGAGCTCCTCGGCGGCGAGCGCGATCGGGGCGTCGCTCGGCTCGGCGGCCGGCGCGTCGACGACCGCGGCGCGCACGGCGCCGGTCGGCACGTCCTCGAGCTTCGAGGGGACGGAGCCCGCCGCGAGGTTGGGTTGCGGGATGGCCTCGAGATCGAGCGTGCCGGGCGCCGGCACCACCGCGAGCGCCGGGGCCTTGCTCGGCACGGCGCCGACCTCGACGATGCGCAGCTCGAACTTCTCGGCGAGCTCGTCGAGGCGGCGGAGGCTGCCGGCGGGCAGCGGACCGTCCTCGACGCGGATGCGGACGTCGCTCCCCTTGAAGAAGCCAGGCGCTTCATCCAGGCGCTTGGTGATCGCGTCGATGATCGCGGTGACCTCGGCGCGGGCGTGAACGACGACCTCGAGGCCGCGTGCGGTGCCGCGCAGCAGTGCGGCGGGACGCGTGTCCTCGGGAAGCTCGGCGACTGCGGCGTTTGCTAGATCCATAAGTGCCCCAAGAAAACGCGTAAGGCACCCCGGATCCGGGGGCAACTTTTCGTCTAACGTGCGCACGTGATCCGGTACCTGGCCCTCGCGATCGCGCTGCTCGCCGCGACGCAGGCCGACGCCAAACGACGCAAGCGTCCCAAAGTGAACAAGCGCGTGGTCCATCCGGCGAACGCGACGGAGACGCCGGCCTATCGCTACGGCCAGCTCGCGCAGGACGCCTGCGAGGCCGAGCTCGCGGCGCGCGGGATCGAGTTCCAGCGCGAGGAGGCGCGGGGCGTGCTCGCCCCGGTGCGCCTGCTCGCGCCGCTGCACGGCATCACCTTCCGCACCCAGCTTCGGCCCGAGGCGCGCGCGACCACGCCGTGGGAGATCGCGGACTGCCGGCTCGTGCTCGCGCTCGATGACTTCGCGGCGCAGCTCGCGGAGCATGACATCACCGAGGTCATCCACTACTCGATGTACCGTGCACCGTCGAAGCGGTGGCCCGACGACAAGCTCGCGTCGCAGCAC
>Ga0247829_10000633_pt1 | contig 14198 bp, 9 predicted proteins | sample 12C_Control_Day4_FD_207765 | JGI IMG/M metagenome (GOLD analysis project Ga0247829, IMG submission 207765) | Soil microbial communities from agricultural site in Penn Yan, New York, United States - 12C_Control_Day4 | ecosystem: Environmental > Terrestrial > Soil > Agricultural land | place: USA... | reverse complement strand
CAACGCGACCGCCGCGCGGGCGGCGCGCTGGCGCGTGTGGACCAGCCAGCGCTCGAAATCGTCACCGGCGGCGACGTCGAATCCGTCGAGCAACGGGCCGCGCCAGGCACGCGCCGCCGCGGCGCGCTCGGCGGGCGGCCGCTCGCGCTCGTGCAGCGCCTGCTCCAGCGCCTGCAGATCCACCGACACCGGCGCCCCGGCGGCGAAGCCGACCTGCTGCGCGTCGATGTCCAGCAGGCTGGGCAGCCAGCGGCGCAGGCGCGTCAGCGCCACGCGCAGGTTGGCGCGCGCCGGCGCCTCGTCGAGATCGCCCCACAGGATGCCCGCAAGCCGCGTGCGCGGCACCGCCCGGCCTTCGGCCGCGAGATGGAACACCAGCGCCTGGTGCTTGGCGGCCATCAGGCGCGTGAGCGCCTGCCCGTCGAGCTCCAGGCGGGGCGGTCCGAGCAGCAACACCCGCAAACCCTGCACCTTGGGCCTCCGGACGTGGGTAACGGGCCATTAACGCGGCACCAACGCCCCCGCAACGCCGCATCAACACCTGCCGCCGACAGTGACCGCAGGCCGGGGCGCCCTTGAATTCTGCGCAGCCGGCGCGACCCCGGCAATCCCCTGGCGGGGAACACGTCTTTCTCACTTCACCGGAGCACCGACATGAGCCTATTCGACCCCGTGGCCTTGTGCCAGACCTATTTCGATGCGTGGCGCCGCCACGATGCGCAGGCGATCTGCGCTGCGCTGGCGCCGGACGGCCACTACGAAGACCCGCTCACCAGCGGGCCCATCCGTGGCGACGCGCTGTGCGGCTACGTGCAGCAGCTGTGGTCGGCCTTCCCCGACCTCGACTTCGAGCTCGGCGCGGTGCATCGCGTGGCCGACGGCTGCGTGCACGGCGCGTGGACCATGACGGGGACCAACAGCGGCAGCTTCCAGGGCCTGCCGCCCACCGGGCGCAGCGTGCGCCTGAGCGGCCTGGACGTGATCGACGTCGGCCCGGCCGGCCTGAAGCACGTGCTCGGCTACTTCGACTCGGCCGTCGTGCCGCGCCAGCTCGGCCTGGACGTGGTCGTGCAGCCTCGCCAGATCGGCCCGGTGCACCTCGGCGTGAGCACGGTGATGCGGCGCGACGTGCCGGTGCAGCCGGGCGTGCTGGCGTTCACCGAGCTGATCGCGCGCACCGACGCGCACGTGCAGCCGATCCGCGCGATGGTGCGCCAGACCTTGATCGAGCAGCTCGGCAACCCGGCTTTCCTCGGCTTCACGGGCGCCGTGGCCGGGCGCCGCATGACGACGGTCTCGGCGTGGACCTCGCACGAGGCGATGTCGGCTGCGCTGCGCACCGGTTCCCACGTGGCGGCGATGCGCGCCTTCTACAGCGATGGCGTCGCCGAGGGCGCATACACGAGCGTTTACACGCGCGTGCGCTTCGGTCCTTACTGGCGCCATTGCGGCCAGTGCGGCGCCATGGCGCGGCTGGATCAGCCGCGCGGCCACTGCAGCGAGTGCCATGCGCCGGTCGAGGCGCTCGCCTGACTGCGACCACCAACCTCCCGGAGCCCACCATGACCGCACTCCACGAACCGATCAATGCCAACCCCGCCCACCGGCGCGCCATCGTCATCGGCGCCAGCCTCGCCGGCCTGCTGGCCGCGCGCGTGCTGAGCGAACGCTACGACGAGGTGGTGCTGCTCGAGCGCGATCCGCTGCCCGACCGCGCCGCGCCACGCAAGGGGACGCCGCACGCGGTGCACCCGCACGGCCTGCTCGCCCGCGGCCGCGAGGCGATCGAGGCGCTGTTCCCCGGCTTCACCGACGCGCTGGTGGCGCAAGGCGCGATGGTGGGCGACATCGGCACCGAGGTCGCCGTCGACGCCAACCGCGCCCGTTTCGCGCGCCGGCCTGCCGGCGTGCTGGGCCTGGCCGCCAGCCGGCTGGCCATCGAAGCCGAGCTGCGGCGGCGCGTGCGCGCGCTGCCCGGCGTGCACGTGCTCGACGACGTCGACGTGCAGGCGCCGGTCCATGGGGAGGGCCGCGTCGTCGGCGTGCGGTGCCGGGGCGGCGATGCGGGGCCGCAGACGCTGGCCGCCGCGCTGGTGCTCGACTGCACGGGCCGCGGCTCGCGCAGCCCGGCCTGGCTGCGCGAGTGGGGCTACGACGCGCCGCCGGAGGAGCGCGTGACGGTGGGCCTCGCCTACTCCAGCGCCTACTTCCGGCGTGACGCCAGCGTGAAGCCCACCGTCACCGTGGTGGTGGGCGCGGCCACGGCCGAGCTGCCGCGACCGTCGATCCTGATCGCACAGGAGCCCGACGGCGAGGGCCGCGCCCGCTGGGTCGCGGGCGTCGGCGGCTATGCCGGTGACCACGTCGACACCACGCTGGAGGCGCTGCGCCGGCGCGCGGCCGAGATCGGCAATCGCGAGATCGAGGCCCTGGCTGCCCACGGCGAGCCGATCGGCCCGGTGATGCGATACGTGTTCCCGCACAGTCAGCGCCGGCACTACGAGCGGCTGCGCCGCTTCCCTCAGGGCTACCTGGCGATGGGCGACGCGCTGGCGAGCTTCAATCCGATCTATGGACAGGGCATGACGGTTGCGGCGTGCGAAGCGCTGGCCCTGCGCGACGCGCTCGCGCGCGGTCCGCGCGACCTGGCGCGGCGCTTCTTCAAGGAGGCCGCCAGGATCATCGACACGCCGTGGCAGCTGGCGGTGGGCGGCGACCTTGCACTGCCGTCGGTCGCCGGGCCGCGGCCGTTCCCGCTGAAATGGATCAACGCCTATGTGGACCGCGTGCAGCGCGCGGCGGTGGACGACGCCGTGGTGGCGCACGCGTTCATCCGCGTCATGCACCTGCTCGCCGCGCCACCGAGCCTGTTCGCGCCTGCCGTGGCGTGGCGGGTGTGGCGGCACCGCGGTACGGCCCGCACGGGTTCGGCCGTACCGTTGTCCACGGCGTGACGCCGCCGGGGGGGCGGTCGCACCCAGTGCAGGCCGGCGCGAGTGCCTTTCCTTCACGGGTTTGGAGACCGTTTCAGAGCGGCTTCAGGACTTTGCGGTTGCGAGAAACGACAGTGACAGGCAGAGACGACCAACCTCATCCGCCTGACCGCCAGGACCTCGAAAGGAGCAGCGATGAAAGACCTCTTCCAATTGGCCGTCGGGGGGCGGCGCCCGTGCGCCTGGCTGCCGCTGCTGGCCGCGGCGACGGTGGCCGCGCTGGCCTTTTCGTTCGCCCCCAGCGCCCAAGCAGCGGCACTTGCGCAAGGCGAGAAACCGGCGGCAGACACGCCGGAAAAGGCGGAAACGAAGCTCCAAAGCGCCAGGGGTAGACGCTTTACGCTACGCCTCGGGCAGGGCTTTCGCTTCAAGGACGGCGCGCTGCTTCCGAGGCAGGACAACTCGGCAGACATCGTCTTCAAGTACCTGCCGCCTCAAGTGGGCGGGTTGGCGCTGCGCTACAACCCGATATCGCAGCAGGTCGAAACCGGAAATCAGCCGACGCTCACCTCGGCAGTGCCGCTGCTGCGCTCGGCGCGCATCAAGGCGTTTGAGCAAAAACCGGATGTGGCCGCAATCACTTCCGGCGACATCGCCGGCTATCCTGAGCAGGCAGCGCTTTTCCGCAAATCGCGTTTCGTACTGCTGCAAGATCAGAGCGGCGATCACTACCTGCTGACACTCGACGAACTCGAAGCCGCGACCGGCAAGTACGACGACTGGCGCATCGGCTTCGCCTACGAGAAGGTGCAACTGCCGCTCGGCTTGGCGGGCGGGCAGATCAACAAACTCTTTCCCGGCAAGCTGATCTTTCGCGACTGGTACCGCACGAAAACCATCGTGCGCATCGATCTGACCACGGGCAAGGAACAGATGATTGCCGACGGTGTTCTGCCTTCGACGGTGGGCGAGCGCTTGCTCGGCTACGGCGATTCATCGGGCGCCTATGTCGTGCGCGACGCGGCGGGCAAGACACTGCAAACCATCCGCTTCAACGAGCGCGTGCTGGGACCGGTGCTCTCGCCGGATGGCACGCGGCTCGCGGCGTCGGTGTATCGCCAAGGGCCTGGGAGAACCATCGGCAGCGTGACCGTGCCCGGCGCGGCCGTTCTCTCCACGGCCGTGTTCGATCTCAACGGCCGACAGCTTGTCTACTTTCTCGGCTACGACGACGCCGTCTGGACGCCCGACGGCAAGCTGATCGCAACCGGAAGCCTCTATGAGCCCGGCCTGTTCGAACTCGACCCGGCAACGCAAAAAGTGCGGCCGATCGATGCGGCGATCCCCACGCCGCTGCAGCCCAGCGTTTCGCCCGATGGCAGGACGATCGCGTTCATCACCGGCAGCAAGATCTGGCTGATCGATCGCGACGGAAAGAACCTGCGGCAACTGTTCCCTGATGCATTCAGCCAGCAGCGCCCGGCTTTCTCTCCCGATGGCACCAAGATCGCAGCGATCATTTGCAACCAGCTCGCCATCGACGCCACCGGCGAAGTGTTCGTCATCGACATCGCGACGAAACAACCCACGCCACTTCGCACCAGCACCGGCGCATCACTCATGCCGGACGATACATCCAGGTTGAACTGGATTCAGTAGAGCCCCGCAGGAACAACAGCGTCATCACTTCCCGTGAAACTGAACCACCGTCTTCACGGAGCAAAACTCTTCCAGCGCCATGAACCCCTTCTCGCGCCCGTGGCCACTGCGCTTCACACCGCCGAACGGCAGCTCGACGCCCCCGCCAGCACCGTAGGTGTTGATGTACACCTGACCGCATTTCATCGCCCGCGCCACACGCGTCTGCCGGCCGCCATCACGCGTCCAGATCCCCGCGATCAACCCGTAATCGGTCGAATTGGCCAACGCGATGGCGTCTTCCTCGGTGTCGAACGGAATCACGGAAAGCACCGGCCCGAAGACCTCGTCGCATGCCAGCTCATGATGGCGCGGCACCGGCCCGAACAGCGTCGGCGCCACGTAATAGCCCCCCTTGTGCACGCCCTCGGCCACCCGCCCCTGCGCCAGCACCGGAATGCCGCTGTCGCGAGCGCGCCGAATGAAGCCCTCGACCCGCTGCTTCTGCGCGAGATTGATCAGCGGGCCGCAATCCAGGTCCTGCTCCGGCGTGCCGGCGGCGCTGGCCTTGAAGCGCTCCACCACCTGCGCGACGAAGCGGTCGTGGATGGAGCGCTGCACCAGCAGGCGGCTGCCCGCCGAGCAGGTCTGGCCGGCGTTCTGCGTGATCGCCTTCAGGATGAAGCCGGCCGCGCGCTCCAGGTCCGCATCGTCGAACACGATCTGCGGGCTCTTGCCGCCGAGCTCCAGCACCACCTTCAGCGTGCGCTCGGCCGCGGCCTTCTGCACCATCGTGCCCACCTCGGGGCTGCCGGTGAAGGTGACGAAATCGATGTCGCGGTGCGAGGTGAGCGCGGCGCCGGCCTCCTCGCCGAGACCGGTCACGACGTTCAGCGCGCCGTTCGGCAGGCCCGCCTGCCTGGCGAGGTCGCAGAACGCCAGCGGCGTCATGCACGCGTCCTCCGACGGCTTCAGCACCGCGGCGTTGCCCATCGCCAGCGCCGGCACCACCGAGCGGCCGAACATCTGCGCCGGGTAGTTCCACGGCAGGATGTGCGCCGTGACACCGTACGGCTCGCGCAGCACCACCACGTGGAAATCGTTCATGTAGGGGATCTGCTCGCCGTGCACCTTGTCGGCAGCGCCGCCGTAGTACTCGCAATAGCGCGCGGCCACCTGGACGTCGGTGCGGGCCTGGCCCAGCGGCTTGCCGGTGTCGCGCGCCTCCAGCCGCGCCAGCTCGTCGCTGCGCTCCAGGATCAGCGCGCTCATCTTCAGCAGGATGCGGCCGCGCTCCGTGGCCGTGAGCCGGCTCCACGGCCCCGACAACGCAGCGCGCGCGGCAGCCACCGCACGATCGATGTCGCGCGCGTCGCCGCGCGCCAGGCTGTCGAATGCTTCGCCGGTGGCCGGGTCGATCACGGGCAGGGTCTCGCCGCTCGCGGCGGGCACCCACTGCCCATCGATGAAGTGGTGTGCCATGGTCGTTGCATTCGAGAATTGAAAAGCGGTCCTTCTCGATCGTGGAAGGTCACCTCAGCGAAGCATTGATCTTCGCCAGCTTCTCGGCGCCCGGGCACAGGTCTTCCTTGCCGAGCGCGTTCAGCGGGCGGTCCGCCGTATTGAGCGCCTCGTGCATGTCCACCGGCGACGGGTCGATGTAGAGCAACCCGGTCACGAGCTCGCCGCGCGCCTGGTGCGCCATCACCAGGTTCATGGCGGCCACGCGATCGGTCGGGTCGTGCTCGGCGGTGAGCTTTCGCAGGCGCATCACGGTGCCGTCGTCCTGCGGCAGCTCGAGCACGTCGCCCGGCGCCGGCTCGGCGGAGATCTCGTCGCCGAGGGCGATGAAGTCGATGAAGCTCACCGCCTCGTTGTGCGCGCGCACGTGGTCGTAGCTCTTGGTGCTGCCGGCGTGGTTGTTGAAGGCCACGCACGGGCTGATGACGTCGAGGAACGCCGCGCCGCGGTGCAGGATCGCGCCCTTGATGAGCGGCACGAGCTGCGCCTTGTCGCCCGAGAAGCTGCGGCCGACGTAGGTGGCGCCGAGCTGCAGCGCCATGCCGACGAGATCGATCGGGCTATCGGCGTTCGCCGCGCCCTTCTTGGCGACGGAGCCGCGGTCGGCGGTGGCGGAGAACTGCCCCTTCGTGAGCCCGTACACGCCGTTGTTCTCGACGATGTAGACCATGTTCACGCCGCGCCGCATGGCGTGCGCGAACTGGCCGAGGCCGATCGAGGCGGAATCGCCGTCGCCGCTCACGCCCAGGTAGAGCAAGTCGCGGTTGGCGAGGTTGGCGCCCGTGAGCACCGACGGCATGCGCCCGTGCACGGTGTTGAAGCCGTGGGAGGCGCCGAGGAAGTAGTCGGGCGTCTTGCTGCTGCAGCCGATGCCCGAGAGCTTGGCCACGCGGTGCGGCTCGATGTCCAGCTCCCAGCAGGCCTGGATGATGGCCGCCGAGATCGAGTCGTGGCCGCAGCCGGCGCACAGCGTCGAGACCTTGCCTTCGTAGTCGCGCCGCGTGTAGCCGACGGCGTTGCGCTCGAGGGTGGGATGCCGCATGCGCGGCTTGGTGATGTAGGTCATGCGAAGCGACGTGGGGGCTTCATGAAACCACTCGCTCCTTCGGCGCCACGGCCCGCGCGTGCACGTACTGCGTGATCGCGCCGGCGATGAAGCGCGCGGTGATCGGGGTGCCGTCGTAGTGCAGCACGGCGACGAGCCGCTGCGGCGACACGCCGAGCTCGTTCACGAGCAGCGAGCGCATCTGGGCGTCGCGGTTCTGCTCGACGACGAACACCTCGTCGTGCCCCGCGATGAACTGCGCCACGCTGTCGGCGAACGGATAGGCGCGCAGCCGCATCGCGTCAAGTGGGATGCCCGAGGCGGCCAGCGCCTCGAGCGCCTCGCCCATCGCGGCGCTGGTCGAGCCGAAGTACAGCACGCCGAGCCGCGTCTGGCGCACAGCCGGCTTCAGCACCGGCTGCGGCACGAGCGTGGCTGCGGTGGCGAACTTCTTCAGCAGTCTCTGCACGTTGTAGACGTAGTCCGGCCCGGCCTCCGAGTAGCGCGCCTGCGGGTCGCGCGTGGTGCCGCGCGTGAAGTACGAGCCCTTGCTCGGGTGCGTGCCTGGCAGCGTGCGCCACGGGATGCCGTCGCCGTCCACGTCCTTGTAGCGCGCGAACTCGCGGCCGGCCTCCAGCTCCTCGGCGCTCATGACCTTGCCGCGATCGAAGCCGCGCGCGTCGTCCCACTCGAAGGGCTCGCACAGCCGCTGGTTCATGCCGATGTCGAGGTCCGTCATCACGAACACCGGCGTCTGCAGCCGGTCGGCCAGGTCGAGCGCGGCAGCGGCGTGCTCGAAGCATTCGCGTGGATCCTCCGGGAACAGCAGCACGTGCTTCGTGTCGCCGTGCGAGGCATAGGCGCAGGCGAGGATGTCGGCCTGCTGCGTGCGGGTGGGCATGCCGGTGGAGGGGCCGCCGCGCTGCACGTCGATGATCGTGACCGGGATCTCCGCGAAGTACGCGAGCCCGATGAACTCTGCCATCAGCGACACGCCGGGGCCCGACGTGGCGGTGAACGCGCGCGCGCCGTTCCATCCGGCACCCACCACCATGCCGATCGAGGCGATCTCGTCCTCGGCCTGCACGACGGCGTAGTTCTGCTTGCCCGACGCCGGGTCCACGCGCAGCTTGCTGCAGTACTTCTGGAATGTCTCGGCGAGCGACGAGCTCGGGGTGATGGGGTACCAGGCAGCCACTGTCGCGCCGCCGTACACGCAGCCGAGCGCGGCCGCACTGTTGCCGTCGATGAAGATGCGGTCGCCCACCTTGTCGACGTCCTTCACCGAGAGCCCGATCGGCTTCAGGTGGTCGCGCGCGAACTCGCGCCCGGCCTGGAACGCCCGCAGGTTCGATTCGAGCAGCCGCTCCTTGCCCTTGTACTGCTCGCCGAAGAGCTGCTCCACCACCTGGTGTGGAATGCCGAGCATCGCGCTCAACGCGCCCACGTACATGATGTTCTTGAACAGCTGCCGCTGGCGCGCGTCCTCGTAGGTGGCGTTGCAGATCGCCGTGAGCGGCATGCCGATCACCTGCACGTCGTCGCGGAAGGCGCTCGGCGGCAGCGCCTTGGTGCTGTCGTGGAACAGGTAGCCGCCGGGGTCGATCTCGGCCACGTCCTGCGCCCACGTCTGCGGGTTCATCGCGACCATCATGTCGACGCCGCCCCTGCGGCCGAGATGCCCCTGGGCGCTCACGCGCGCCTCGTACCAGGTCGGCAATCCCTGGATGTTGCTCGGGAAGATGTTGCGCGGGCTCACCGGCACGCCCATGCGCAGGATCGCCTTCGCGAACAGCTCGTTGGCGCTGGCCGAGCCCGAGCCGTTGACGTTGGCGAACTTGATGACGAAGTCGTTGACGGCTTCGATGGGTTTCATGCCACCCCCACTTCCTTCGGCGGCACCCGCTTCTTCACATCGCGGCACGCATGCCCCGCCGTCGTCGGCTGGAACAGGAACTTCTGCATGTCCCAGGCCCCCGTCGGGCAGCGCTCGGCGCACAGCCCGCAGTGCAGACACACGTCCTCGTCCTTCACCATCACGCGCCCCGTCTTCAGCGGCCCCGAGACGTACAGGTCCTGCTCGAGGTTCTTCGCCGGCGCCTTCAAGCGCGTGCGCAGGTCCATCTCCTCGCCGTTCTCGGTGAAGCTGATGCAGTCCATCGGGCAGATGTCGACGCAAGCGTCGCACTCGATGCAGATGTTGTCGCTGAACACCGTCTGCACATCGCAGTTCAGGCAGCGCTGCGCTTCCTTGAACGCGGTGGCCGCGTCGAAGCCGAGCTCCACCTCCACCGAGATGCTCGCCAGCGCGATCTCGGCCTTCGTCCAGGGCACCTTGAAGCGCGTCTCGTTCGCGACGTCGTTGTCGTAGCTCCACTCGTGGATGCCCATCTTCTGCGAGAGGAGGTTCACGTGCGGCGGCGGGCGGCCTCGCACGTCCTCGCCGTGCAGCAGGCGGTCGATCGACACCGCCGCCTCGTGGCCGTGCGCCACCGCGGTGATGATGTTCTTCGGGCCGAACGCTGCGTCGCCGCCGAAGAACACGCCCGGACGCGTCGATTCGAACGTGACCTTGTCGACCACCGGCATGCCCCACTCGTCGAACGCGATGCCGCTGTCGCGCTCGATCCACGGGAACGCGTTTTCCTGCCCCACCGCCACCAGCACCTCGTCGCAGGCATGGAACTCGTCGGGCGCGCCGGTGGGCACCAGCGAGCGCTTGCCGCGTTCGTCGCGCACCGCCTTCACGAGCTGGAAGGTCATGCCGGTGAGCTTGCCGTTCTCGTGCACGAAGGCCTTCGGCACGCGGTAGTCGAGGATTGGGATGCCTTCGTGCATCGCGTCCTCCTTCTCCCACGGCGAGGCCTTCATCTCGTCGAAGCCGCTGCGCACGATCACCTTCACCTCGGTGCCGCCGAGCCGGCGCGCCGAGCGGCAGCAGTCCATCGCCGTGTTGCCGCCGCCGAGCACGATCACGCGCGGGTGCACGGCCTTCACGTGGCCGAAGTACACCGACGCGAGCCAGTCGATGCCGATGTGGATCTGCTCGGCCGCCTCGTCGCGGCCGGGGATGCGCAGGTCGCGTCCGCGCGGGGCGCCGCAGCCGACGAACACCGCGTCGTAGCCTTCGGCGAGCAGCGCGTTCATCGACTCGATGCGGCGCCCGCCGATGAACTCGATGTTGCCGAGGCCGATGATCTGGTTCGTCTCCTCGTCGATCACGCGCTCGGGCAGCCGGAAGCGCGGCACCTGCGTGCGCATGAAGCCGCCGGCCTTCGGATCGGCATCGAACAGCGTCACGTGGTAGCCGAGCGGCCCCAGGTCGCGTGCGACCGTGAGCGCCGAGGGCCCGGCGCCGATGCACGCCACGCGCTTGCCGTTGGGCGTGCCGCGCGGGGGCAGCCGGTCGCGGATCTCGCCCTTCATGTCGGCCGCCACGCGCTTGAGGCGGCAGATCGCCACCGGCTCGGGCCGAACCTCGCCCCCGAGGGCCTCGTCCTGGTTCCCCTCCTCGACGCGGCCGCGCCGGCAGGCCGGCTCGCAGGGCCGGTCGCACGTGCGGCCGAGGATGCCGGGGAAGACGTTCGACACCCAGTTGACCATGTAGGCGTCGTCGTAGCGGCGCTGCGCGATGAGCCGGATGTACTCCGGCACGGGCGTGTGGGCCGGGCATGCCCACTGGCAATCGACGACCTTGTGGAAGTAGGCCGGGTCGGCGGCGTCGGTGCGTTGCACTGCGGTGTCTCCTGCCGCGGAGGCGCCTGGGTGCGGCACCCCCTTCTTCTCGTGCGGCAGTCTACGCCCGGTGTTTCAGCGTGTGTACGAAAGCCCTTCGCCCCGTGGCGCCGAACCCGCAACCGGGGGGTCGCCCGGGTTGACGTCTCAGCTTCTCAGGGCAACTTCATCGTGTCACGCAGGAACAGGATGGTGGCGTAGAAGAAGTAGTCGGCGTTTTCCTTGCGCGCGAAGCCGTGGCCCTCGTTCTCGGCGCGCAGGTACCACACCGAGGTGCCGTTGGCGCGCACCTTCGCCACGATCTGCTCGGCCTCGGTGTAGGGCACGCGCGGGTCGTTGCGGCCCTGCGCCACGAGCAGCGGCCGGGTGATGCGCTGCGCGTTGGTGAGGGGGGAGATGCGGTCGAGGTAGTCGCGCATCGCCGCGTCGCGCTCGTCGCCGTATTCCACGCGCCGCAGGTCGCGCCGGTAGCTCTCGGTGTTCTGCAGGAAGGTCACGAAGTGGGAGATGCCCACCACGTCGATGGCGCCGGCGATGCGCCCGGGATACGTGGCGGCGACGGCGAGCGACATGTAGCCGCCGTAGCTGCCGCCGCTCACCACCACGCGGGTCGGGTCCAGCCCCGGGTCGGCGGCGATCCAGTCGAGCAGCGTGCCGATGTCCTTCACTGCGTCTTCGCGCTTCATGCCGTTGTCCAGCGTGAGGAAGGTCTTGCCGTAGCCCTCGGAGCCGCGCACGTTGGGCTGGATCACGGCGATGCCGAGGTCCTGCACGAAGTGGTTCTGGCGGTACATGAAGCCCGCCTTGGCCTGGGCCTCGGGCCCGCCGTGGATGCTCACGAGCACCGGGCGGCGGCCGGTGAAGCGCGCCGGCGGCCGCGTGAGCCAGCCGGAGATGGTGCGGCCGTCGAAGCTCTTCCAGCGCACCACCTGCTGCTCGCCGAAGCGGTCGGGGTCGATGCCCTCCGGCACCGCGGCGCGGGTCCAGCGCTGCACGCGGCCGGTGGCCGGGTCCAGGCTGTGCAGCTCGCCGGGGCCGCGTGCGTTGTCCACGGCGAACGCCAGCTCGTGGCTGCCGCGATGGAAGCCCGTGCGCGTCACGCTGCCCGGCGGCAGGGCCGGCACCGGCAGCTCGGCGAGCGTGCCGGCGTCGAACAGGCGAAGCTCGTCCCGGCCGTCGACGTTCACGCGCACGGCCAGCCGCCGGCCGTCCTCGCTCAGCACGGCATCCTCGACGTTCCACGGCACGTGCGCGGTGACGCGGCGGATCTCTCCGCTCGCGAGGTCGTAGCGCATCAGCTCGTTGAACTCGCCGGCGCGGTCGCTCACGACGAACATCGCCCGGCCGTCCCGGCTGAACGGGCCGGCGTAGTGCGTGGCGCGCGCCCCGCCGGGAGCCGGCAGCAGCTGGCGCCGGGCGCCCGTGGCGAGATCCACGGTCCACACCTCGGATTCGTTGGCCGAGACGTAGCGCACCACCGAAAGCTGCGCGTCGTCCCACGACACGGGGCCGGTGAACCAGCCGGTGCCGGGCAGCTCGGCCAGCTTGCGCTTTCCTTGCGGCTGCATCGGGTCCAACAGCCACAGCGTGGTGTCGATGCGCTCGCGCGTGCCGCCCTGGGCGGTGCGGTCCAGCGGCACCGACGCCACGACGAGCTTCGATTCGCGGTGCAGCCAGGCGCCGGTCTCGTGGCGCTGGTCCGGGTCGGTGAGCAGCGTCTCGGCGCGCGTGTCCAGGTCGAGCCGGTAGAGCTGGGTGGCCTCGTTGCCGCCCGCCCCCCGCTCGTAGACGATGTAGCGGCCATGGTTCGGCTCGTAGGTGGCGCTCGTCACCGGGTCGGCGGCGTTCGTCAGCGGCTGCGGCTCGCCCATCGGCGCCGCGAGGCGGAACAGCTGCACCGTGCTGGCGCCCTTCAGCCGGTGCGCGACGATCATCTCGCGCCGCTGCGGGTGCCAGTCGACGAATCCGTGGCCGCGGAAGTCGGTGTAGGGCTCCACCTGGCGCACGAGCGGCAGCGGCACGGGCGGGATGCCCTGGAGCAGCAGGTTCGCGTTCGGCGCGAGCACCTCGGCCTCGGCGGGGGTCGACGGCGGCGGCGTCGTGGTGCAGGCGGCCAGGCAGGCCAGCGTGGCGGACAGCAACGTCGCGGCGCGACAAATTCGAACGGTCATCGTGGCGGGCGGCGGTAGTTCTGCGTCTGGGGCGGATACGGCACCGTGGCGCCTGACTCCACGTGGAGTCAGGCGCGTGTTTCGAAGATGCCGAGCTTCTGGTGCAACGGCGTCTCGTCGGCGATGAACAGGAAGGCCGGATGCTGCTTTGAGGGGTTGGACAAGGTCACCGCCGTGTAGCCGGGGGCGCAGCACGTGTCGGCTAAGGCCAGCGCGAAGGCTTGCTCGCCGATCGTCGCCTTCGCACGGCCCTCGATCACGTGAAAGACGGACGCCGGGCTGCGCGCCGGCAGCGTGACCGTCGCTTCCGGCCGCAGCATCAGCGCGTAGAAGCCGAGGATGTTCTCGACCTGGCCGCCGGTCTCGGGGTTCGCATACGTGATCTGCACGGCCTCCCCGGCAGGCCCCTCGCCGGCGAGCGCCTCGAGCGCCGCGCGCGCCTCGACCCACGGATAGCGCAGCATCGGGTAGGCCTTCGACGAGCGCTGGAACATCGGCGTCGGCAGCAGGCCCGCGCGCTTGTAGCGGCGATCGCCGCTGCCGGCGTGAACCTCCTGGCGCGGACCATCGACGTGGTAGCTGGCTTCCAGGTAGTGCACGAGCGGCAGGTCCAGCACGTCGAGCCACACCACCGGCTTGTCGCCGTCGTGCCCATGCTCGTGCCACAGGCCCGTGGGCGTGAGGATGAGGTCGCCGCGGCGCATCGGCAGCTTCTCGCCGTCCACCGTGGTGTAGGCGCCCTCGCCTTCGACGATCATGCGCACCGCGTTCGGCGTGTGGCGATGCGACGGCGCCCACTCGCCCGGCAGCAGCAGCTGCATGCCGAGGTAAATGGCGGCACTGGCCTGCATCTTCTCCAGTCCATGGCCCGGATTCGCCAGCACCAGCACGCGGCGCTCCGCCTTCTCGATGGGGGTCAGCTCGCCGGCCTTCAGCAGCAGCGGGCGCAGCGCTTCGTACGGCCAGTGCGTGGCGCGCGTCGACGGCACGGGCCTGGCCGGCGGCAGCAAGGCGCGCAGGCTCGGCCACAGCGGCACGAGGTTGTGCGCGCGCAGGGCCCCGACATAGTCTGCGGGGAGATCTTCGAGGCGTCCGAGTTCGGTCATGAGTGCGTCTCCTGGGCTGTTCACCGGGCCAGGCAGTTCTGCACGTTCC
>Ga0247829_10000632_pt1 | contig 14200 bp, 11 predicted proteins | sample 12C_Control_Day4_FD_207765 | JGI IMG/M metagenome (GOLD analysis project Ga0247829, IMG submission 207765) | Soil microbial communities from agricultural site in Penn Yan, New York, United States - 12C_Control_Day4 | ecosystem: Environmental > Terrestrial > Soil > Agricultural land | place... | reverse complement strand
CGCCTGCACGTGCAGCGTCCCGCTGGCGCTGTTGCGGAAACCGTGCGAACGGCCGGCCGGAACGACGACTGACTGGCCCGCCGCCAACTGGACACGCTCCTCGCCCAGCCAGAATTCCGCCTCGCCCTCCAGCACCGTCAGCACCTCTTCCACCGCGTGCAGATGCGAGGGCGCCCCACAACCGGGATCGCACCATTGCTCGAAGATGCAGATCTGGGCTGCTTGGGTGACGGCCGAGACCCGCATGCGCGTCAGGACGCCGGCGCGCCATTCCTCCCGCGGCTGGCCCGGATGATCGATGATGCGCATGGACATGGGCTCCAGGGTTGGCGGCCAATTGTGCCCTTCTGGCCTTCGGTCTTCAATACACGCGTTCCTGGCTTGATCGAGCGTCCGCCATCGGGCAGTTCCTCGGCCGGCGGAAGGAGGCTACTCTCTGCTGGTAAGAAACACCGGAGGTCGCCGTGGCGCAGGTAGAGCGCATTGCCGCATTCTGCACCCAGTGCCGCTCGCGCTGCGGCTGCACGGCGGTGGTCGAGGACGGCCGGCTCAGCGGCATCGAGCCCCTCCCCGACCATCCGACCGGCGACAAGCTGTGCCCGAAGGGCCGTGCCGCACCCGAGCTCGTCTACCACAAGGACCGGCTGACGACGCCGCTGCGCCGGACCAATCCCAAAGGCGCCGCTGATCCCGGATGGCAGCCGATCGACTGGAACACGGCGCTCGACGAAATCGCAACGCGTCTCGGCACCATCGCCCGGACGCATGGGCCCGAGCAGGTCGCCTTCTCGGCCACAACGCCGAGCGGCTCGCACATCCAGGATTCCATTGCCTGGATCGAGCGCCTGGTGCGCTGCTACGGCAGCCCGAACACCATCTACGCCACCGAGATCTGCAACTGGCACAAGGACCACGCCGCGCGCTTCACCTACGGCACCGATATCGGCACGCCGGATTTCGCCACGACGGACTGTGTGCTGCTATGGGGCAACAATCCCGCCGCCACCTGGCTCGCCCGCGCCACAGAGGTGCAGAGCGCCGTGAAGCGTGGCGCGCGCATGATCGTGGTCGATCCGCGCCCCACGGCCTTTGCCAAGCGCGCCGATCAATGGCTGCGCGTCAATCCCGGCACGGACCAGGCTCTCGCGCGCGGCCTCGCGCATCTGCTGATAGAACGCGGCGCCTTCGATCGCGCGTTCGTCACACATTGGACCAATGGCCCGCTGCTGGTACGCGACGATACCGGCCGCTTCCTGCGCGAAAGCGATCTCGAGTCCGGCGGGCGCACGCATGTGTGCTTTGCGCGCGAGACCGTCACCGGCCGCCTCCTGCCCTACGACACGTCGCGCGGCGTCTGGCTTACGGGCAATACCGACGCGGAGCTGCGCGCCCGCGCCGAGTTCACTACGGCCAGCGGGACGATCCCCTGCCGCAGCGCCTTCGACCTCTATGCCACGGCAGCAGCAGAGTATCCGCCCGCCCGCGTGCAGGAGATCACCGGTGTGGGGGAGGCCGATCTCGCCAATGCGGCCGAGATCCTGTCGACCTCGCCGACCGTCGCTTACTACGCGTGGAACGGCGTCGGCCAGAGCGTGACGGCGACCCAGACCGACCGTGCCATATCGCTCCTCTATGCGCTGACCGGAAGCTACGGCAAACGCGGCGGTAACGTGCCGGGCGCGGCAGTCAACTTCGGCGACATCTCCGGCCAGGATTTGCTTTCGCCCGAGCAGCGGGCCAAGGCGCTCGGCCTCAGCGAGCGCCCGCTCGGTCCGAGCGTCTCGGGCTGGGTCACGGCGCGCGACGTCTATCGCGCCGTCCTGAATGGCGACCCCTATCCCGTGCGGGCGCTCGTCTCATTCGGCACCAACCTGCTCGTCTCCCAGCCCGACCTGCCATTGGCGACGCGCGCGTTCGAGCAGCTCGAATTTCACGTGCACGCCGACTTCTTTGTCAACGCGACGGCTCGCTACGCCGACATCGTCCTGCCCGTCGCTACATCATGGGAGCGGGAGGGCCTGCGCGCTGGCTTCGACGTGACGCTCGACGGGCTGCGGCGCGTACAATTGCGCCCGCCTGTCATTGCTCCCCTCGCCGAGGCGCGGTCGGACACGGACATCGTGCTGGCGCTGGCCAAGCGCTTGGGGCTAGAGCAGCAGTTCTTCGGCTGCGATGCAGATCGGGGACACGATGCGCTGCTTGCGCCAAGCGGCTTGTCAGTCGCCCGGCTCAGAGCCGTGCCCGAAGGTATCGAGGTCACGACCTCCGTATCGCTCTCCGCTCATGCGCAGCTCGGCGCCGATGGCAATCCACGCGGCTTTCCCACGCCTACAAAGCGGATCGAGATCTATTCCGAGCGCCTCAGGGAGCACGGATATCCGCCCGTCCCATCGCTCGCTCCCGCTGACATGCCTGCACCACCACAGGCTTTTCCCTTACGTTTCAGTTGCGCCAAGACGGTCGCCTACTGCCACAGCCAGCACCGCAACATCGCGTCGCTGCGCCGCCTCGCGCCGCATCCGAGCCTGGAAATGCCGCCCGAGATTGCCGCTGCGCGCAACATCAAACAGGGCGACTGGGTGCGCATCAGCACCCCTTCCGGCACGGCCGTCGCGCGCGCCCATCTCGTTCCCGGCATCGCGCCCGGCACCGTGTTTGGTCAGCACGGCTGGTGGATCGAGGGGCCGGACGGCACGCCCTACGACTCGAGCCAGCCGCTCATGGCCAACATTAATCGCATCATGAGCACAGCGGCCAGAGATCCGGTGAGCGGCTCCATTCCGCTGCGGTCATCCTGGTGCGAGGTGGAGCGGCTTGACGGGTTCGACGCAGGAGCGGGCACGCCCCGGACAAAGGAGGCCGTGCCCGGTTAGGTGTCAGCTGGGGTCACCCGCCCGTCTGCAACCAGCTCAGCGAGGCCGGAAGCCGGACAGTCGACCCATCCAGATTGTTGAGAACCCACACTCCACCCAGCGCAATGGCGCCGGCGACGATCACGCTCGGCAGCGTATTGACCAGCGCGATGAGCAGCGTCGCAAAGGCGGTCAGGATGCGTGTGCTGGCCTCGAAGAGCTGCATGGCGACGCTGTAGAGGGCGTAGATCACTCCACCGGCAATGAGCACGAGCAGAACCTGCTTCCACAACGGCCAGTCCTGCCAAGGCACGCTCATGAGAGTGGTTATCTGGCCGACCGACCATGCCCAGATGAGCTGGATGAATTTGAAGATCGCCGATACACCTTGCTGCACAAATTGCAAAAGCTGATTGAAGATCTGCTGCATAGCCGAAACTCCATATTGGTCAGCCGCGCGGGGCGCGCCGCTGCAGACAGAATGGCATCGCTATGAACGCGTGGAGGTGAGGAGAGTTCCCATGTCGCCTGCAACGTGCCGGATCGCGTTGCCTTGGGTGATGATCGAGAAATTCGTCGGGCTTCGCGGTCGGGACACTAGCGGCGCTTCGACTTGGCCGGCGGGGCCGGCTCGCAGCTCAGCGACAGCACCGAGCGGCAGTGCGGCGGCAGCCGCCACCACGCCTCGTAGACCTGCAATCCTGCGCCAACGAGAACCAGAGCAGTGCCGAGATAGATCGAGGCTGGGCCGCTTCCAAGCTTCGGAAGAAAACGCGGCCCTAGCCCGGCGACGAAAATACCGGCAGCCAGCAACACGATGCCCCATATGGTCAGCATGACAAGCCTCTCCGAAGCTCCAGAACCGGCGATCGACTAGCTCGGTTCCGTGGCAAACACATGGTTGAACGGGGCGTCCGACAAGTCCACTGCCGGCGGAGAACCGCCGGATACTCACAAAAGCGTCATTGGTACTGGTTCCGCCGCCAGCTAGAGCGCACCAGATGGATCGCGAAGGCGATTCCATATGAAGCGATCCTGCTCTAGCATCGAGCAACACCCTCTCGCCACGTTTGTAAACGCGGGCATTGGAAATGCTAATCTCGAGAGAGGTCAGTCACTTGGGTTTGCAGCTCTTCTTGTCCGGAGCAGCCATGCGAGCACCTCTTCGCCACAGCGTACTGCACGTTACTGCGGTTCTTTGGATGGCATTGGCGTCCGTCGTGCTGGCCGCACTGCCGGCAGCCAGAGCGTATGCCCAAGCGCCAAGTGTATCCATCGACGACCTCGTCGCGGCGGTCGTCCAGATAAAAACCTTCATCGACCCGGAAGGGCGCACGGTCGAGAACCTGGGCCGCAATCGCGAAGGTACCGGGATCGTCATCGACACCAATGGCCTTGTCTTGACCATCGGCTACCTGATGGTGGAGGCGCATTCGGCCGAGATCGTCACCAACGATGGCACATCGGTCCCTGCCGACGTGGTCGGATACGATCACGACACCGGCTTCGGCTTGCTGCGGGCGAGCGTGCCGCTGAAAGTGCGGCCCATGCCGCTCGGCAAATCCGGCGAGACCGCGCGCGGCGAGCGCGCCCTGGTGGCCGGATTCGGCGGCACCGATATGGTGCTGCCGGTGCACATCGTCTCCAAGCGGGAGTTCGCCGGCTACTGGGAATACCTGCTGGACGAGGCGCTCTTCACCACGCCACCGCATCCCCGCTGGAGCGGCGCGGCCCTGATCAACCGCGAGGGTAGGCTGCTGGGCATCGGCTCACTCATCGTCGGTGACGCCACCGGCAGTGGTGACGGCGTTCCCGGCAACATGTTCGTACCCATCGACGGCCTGCAGCCCGTCCTCGGCGATCTGCTCTCCGACGGACGCGTCGCGGGGGCCGCACGGCCGTGGATCGGCATCACCACCGATGAGATCGGCGGCCGATTGGTCGTCAGGCGTGTAACGCCCGGTGGCCCGGCCGAGCGCGCGGGTCTGCGCAACGGAGATGTCATTCAGGGTATCGGGGGCGAGGCAGCCCGCGGCCTCGCCGACCTCTACCGCAAGCTGTGGGCGCGCGGGCAGGCTGGCACTGTCATTCCCCTCGACATCACACAGGACGGAACGGCACGGCGCCTCGATGTGACCTCCGTCAGCCGTCGCGCGCACTTGAAGTTGAGATCGACGTTCTAGCAGGCATCATGAAATTTGATCGTATTCCCGTGCGCTCCGCGGCAGGGGCCGTCCTCGCCCACTCGGTGACGACGCCCGGCGGCGTGATCAAGAAGGGGCGCGTCCTGACCGCGGACGAGCTTGCGCGGCTGACCGCGGCCGGCATCGAGGACATCATCGCCGCCCGCCTCGAGCCAGGCGATGTCGGCGAGGACGAGGCGGCCGCCCGTATCGCGCGCGCAGTCGCGGGACCGAACACGCATGGGGCCGCTCCCTTCACCGGGCGCGCCAACCTGTTCGCCGATGTGGCGGGGCTGGCCGAGATCGATGCAGCGCGCGTGCATGCCCTCAACCTCATCGACGAGGGTTTGACCATCGCCACCGTTCCGCGTTTCGAGCGCGTCGCCGCCAACCAGATGGTGGCCACCATCAAGATCATCACCTTCGCCCTGCCCGAGGCGGTGGTGGCGCGTGCCGAGGCAATGGGCCGTGAAGCCGGCGGCCTGGTCCGGATCGCGCCCCTCGCGCAGAAAACGGCCGGCCTCATCATGACGCGGCTGCCGGCCACAAAGAACAATGTGCTGAACAAGCGCCGGCAGGCTATTGCCGGCCGTCTCGAAGCCCTCGGCAGTCGCCTCGGCCCCGTCGAGACCGTGGATCACGACGCGGCGGCTGTGGCTGCCGCCATCGGCCGCATGCACGCTGCCGGCGCCGATCCCATCATCGTCTTCGCCGCTTCGGCGATCGTCGACCGTGGCGATGTGATACCTGCGGGCCTGGTTGCTGCCGGCGGCGACATCCTGCGCTTGGGCATGCCGGTCGATCCGGGCAACCTCATGCTGCTCGGGCGGCTCGGCGGCACCGACGTCATCGGCGCGCCGAGCTGCGCCGCGTCGCCCAAGATCAACGGCTTCGATTGGGTGCTCGAGCGCCGCCTCGCCGGCCTCGATGTGACCTCAGCCGACGTTGCCGCCATGGGCCTTGGCGGCTTGCTCAAGGAAATCGCCACCCGCCCGCAGCCGCGCGAAGGGGACGAGGATGCGGGCCAGCGCCGTGCCCCTCGCATCGCCGCGCTCATTCTCGCCGCAGGCCGCTCGACCCGCTATGGCACCGCCAACAAGCTGCTCGAGGATCTGAATGGCGTGCCGATCGCCCGGCACGTGGTTCGCGCCGCACTACAAAGCCGCGCCCGACCCGTGGTCGTCGTTACCGGACACGAGGCCGAGCGTGTCTCGGGCGCCCTTGCCGGTCTCGATGTGCGCCTCGTCGCCAATCCTGACTATGCTCAGGGTCTCAGCACCTCGCTCAAGGCCGGACTCGGCGCTTTGCCTCCCGACATCGACGGCGTGCTTGTATGCCTCGGCGATATGCCGCAGATCACGGCTAGCCATCTGGACCGGCTGATTTCCGCGTTCGCGCCCAAGGAAGGCCGCTCCATCGCCGTGCCCGTGCACAACGGCAAGCGCGGCAATCCGGTCCTGTTCGGGCGCAGCCTGTTCGCGGAGATGCTCGCAGCGGAGGGCGACACCGGCGCCAGGCACCTGATCGGCCGCCATGCCGAGGAGGTCGCCGAAGTTGACCTCGGCACCAGCGCCATCTTCGTCGATGTCGACACGCCCGATGCGCTGGCGCGGCTGAAACAGACCTGACGGAACGTCCGAGCATCAAACCGGTTGACTGGTAGATCGCAGATGGAGCACCTGCCATGCCGCGCTGTATCGGCATCGACCACCTCGTCATCCGCGTGAAGGATTTCGAGAAGTCGCGAGATTTCTACGACACCGTGCTGGGATGCCTCGGCTTCAAGCGCAAATACGACTTCCACAAGACCGCCGGCTGGAGCAACAGCAAGACGCTGTTCTGGATCGGCGAGGCAGACGCGGAAGGCAAGAAGCATCCCCACCGCATCGGCAATATCGGCTTCCACCATTACGCGTTCGAGTTGAGCAAGCGCAAAGACGTGGACGACCTATATGCCGTGCTGCAGAAGCACAAGGTCAAGGTTGTCGATCCACCTGCCGACTATCCCGACTACGGCGAGGGCTACTACGCCGTGTTCTTCCTCGACCCCGACGGCCTGAAATTGGAAGGCATGGTGTTCGAGCCTCCCGAGCGCAAGAAGAAGCGCCGGACAAAGAAGGCATAACTACAGCCGCAAGTGCGGACCGCGGATCTGGTACAGCGCCAGCGCCGTCGCCACTGCGAGATTGAGCGAGTCCAGCTGGCCCGCCATCGGAATTTTCACGAGCTGCGTGCAGGCGGCCTTCATCTCGTCCGACAGGCCTGAGCCTTCGCTGCCCATCACCAGCATGGCCGGCCCCCGGCAAGTGACCGACCGAAAATCGGCCGTGGCGGAAAGATGCGTGCCGACTACATCACCCGGCCAGCGCTTGATCCAGTCGCGAAATTGTTGCGGCTGCATGCGCACCAGCGGCACGCTGAAGATGGAGCCCATGGTCGCGCGCGTGGCCTCGGGCGAATAGGGATCGCAGCTCGCGCCGATCAGGATGATGCCGCGCGCGCCGACCGCATCCGCAGTGCGGATAATGGTGCCGAGGTTACCCGGATCGCGCACCTCTTCCAGCGCCAGCCAGGTTGCATCCGCGGGCTCGCTCACGGCACTCGGCACCTCGGCCCAGCGCTGCTCGAACACGGCCATCACGTTCTGCGGATTGTCGCGCGCGGCGAGCTTGGCGATGATCGGCTCCGTCACCTCCAGGCATTCCGCTCCGCGAGCCGTGGCCCATTCCACCAGGCCGAGCGCCGCCTTGCTCTGCTTTTCGCTTTCCGCGTAAATCAGCGTGCGCGGCGTCCACCCCTGCTCGCGCGCCGTGATGACCACCGATACGCCGTCGGCCAGGAACAGTCCCGTCTCGTTCCTCACTTTGCGCATCCGGAGCGAGCGCACGAACTTCACCCGCTCGTTCTGCAAGCTGGTGATGGCGCGTGGCGCGTTCGCCGCAGACCGGTCAGAGCGCCAGGTCATCGGACCACCAGCGCGTAAAGAGCGAGGTCGGCACGGCCCGCTGGCCGTCCTCCTCGCGAATGGCGAGCTCGCCGGACGCGAACGTCCCGGCTCGTCCGGCCAGCGCCTCGCGCGTGACCTGATCGACGGCCAGGGCCGAGGCACGGATGGCATAGGCCGTCAGCACCAGCATGCTGTTTGATTTTTCCAGCAGCGTCGCGCAGTCGCGCATCAGCCCCGGCAGATGCTCGAACAGCTCCCACACCTCGCCGTTCGGGCCCCGTCCGAACTTGGGCGGATCGACCAGGACCACGTTGTAGGTCTTGCCGCGCCGCACCTCGCGCTGCACGAACTTGCGGGCATCCTCCAGAATCCAGCGCACCGGCGCATCCTGCAAACTCGAGGCGCCCTGGTTCTCCTTGGCCCATCCGATCGCCTTCTTCGAGGCATCGACGTGCGTCACCTCGGCGCCGGCGCGCGCCGCCAGCATCGAGGCCGCGCCGGTATACGCAAACAGGTTGAGCACGCGAGGCCGCTCGACGCGCATCCGGCTCAGTCCGGCAAGCATCCACTCCCAATGCGGAAGCTGCTCGGGAAACAACCCCATGTGCCGGAATGCACTCAGGCGGCAGAGCAGCGTCACCTCTTTCAGCCGCACGGGCCAGCTCTCAGGGATCTGTCCGCGCGACCGCCACTTGCCGCTTTCCTCGTCCTCCTCGCCGGAGAAGACAGCATCGGCCTTCTCCCATTGCTCTGCATCGCGCCGCTGCCACATGGCCTGCGGCTCCGGCCGATCGACGACGATGCGCCCAAAGCGCTCGAGCTTGCGCCCGCCGCCACTGTCGAGCAGCCGGTAGTCGCTGAACCCCTCGCTCTCGATCAGCAGCAGCCCTCGGGGGCGTAGCGGGCCGGTTTCACTGGTCGACGGCCGGTTCATCGGGAACTTGTCCCCCTGCGCCAACGTTTCCCGGCGCTTTCCGCGATGAGGTCTGCTTGCTCCCGGAGGACTGTCATGGCTTCTGCGTTTGCTGCCTTTGCCCGTCGCACCTCAGCTATCGTCGGATCAGGCTGGGCCTTCCTCATCGCGCTGGCCACCGTTGTCGCATGGGCGATCAGCGGCCCGATCTTCGGCTTTTCCGACAGCTGGCAGCTCGTGATTAACACAGGCACGACGATCGTAACCTTCCTGATGGTCTTTCTGATCCAGAATACCCAGAACCGGGACGCGCACGCCATTCACCTCAAGCTCGATGAGCTGATACGTTCCAGCAAGCGCGCCCGCAACCTGCTGATCGACCTCGAGGAGTGCACAGACGAGGAGATCGAGGCGGTGCAGCGTCAGTTCCGGCGCCTGCGCGACGGCGTCGGCCCCACACACGACGGCTGATTAAGGTCGAGGCGAGCTTCTGCCGCCCCGGCCGGCAGGCGATGGTCGAAATCCCGCACCGGCGCGGCTCGACGGAGGCGCGGCCTTCCAATAGGCTCCCCCGGCCATCTTTCCAAGTGCTTCCAGCATGACGGGGAAATTGCCGCGCATGTCCGCAGACTACGATCCGATCGCCTTCGAGCTGTTCAAGAATTCCATCTTCTCCATCGCCGACGAGATGGCGCTGACCATCTTCCGCACCACCTACTCGGCGGTGCTCAAGGACAACATGGACTACTCGACCGGCTTCGCCGACGGCGACGGCCGGCTCGCCGCCCAGGGCCTGACCTTGCCGGGCCACCTCGGCTCCGTGCCGACCGCCATGGAAGCCATCATGCGCCACTTCGGCAACGACATGGCGGCGGGCGACATTTTCATCATGAACGATCCGTTCGACGGCGGCATGCACCTGCCCGACATCTTCATCATGAAGCCGCTCTATCACGGCAGCGAGCGCCTGGCCTTTGCCTGCTGCGTGTGCCACCACACCGACGTCGGCGGGCGCGTTGCCGGCTCCAACGCCTCGGACTCCACCGAGATCTACGCCGAGGGCCTGCGCATCGCGCCCATGAAGCTCTACGACAAGGGCGTCCTCAACAAGACCATCACCACCTTCATCGAGAAGAACGTGCGTGTTCCGGTCATGGTGATGGGCGACCTGCGCGCTCAGCTCGCGGCCTGCCACATCGCCGAGAAGCAGTTCGCCGATCTCGTCGCGCAATACGGGCCCGCGCAGACCAAGCGCTTTCTCAGCGAGACCATCGACTATTCCGAGCGCCTGACCCGCGCCGCACTGCGCGAGCTGCCCGATGGGGAGTGGAGCTTCGAGGACTGGATCGATGACGACGGCATCGACGTCGGCAAACCGATCCGCCTGTTCGTGACGCTGCGCAAAAAGGGCGACAGCATGATCGTGGACTGGACCGGCACCAGCCCGCAGGTGCGCGGCGCCATCAACAACACGCTGTCCTATACAAAGTCCGCGTCCTACACCGGCGTGCGCTCTGTTCTGCCCAACAACATTCCCAACAACGAGGGCGTGTTCCGCGCCATCGAGGTGATCTGCCCGCCCGGCACCGTCGGCCACGGCGTGCTGCCCGCTGCCTGCGCGGCGCGCGGGCTCACCGGTTTTCGTATGGTCGACTGCATGTACGGCGCGCTCGCCATGATGCTGCCCGACAAGGTCAAGGCCGCCGGCGACGGCGGCAACAGCGGCATTTCCATCGGTGGCTACGACAAGGACCGCAAGCCTTTCGTCTACGTCGAGTTCACCTGTGGCGCGTGGGGCGCGCGGCCCTGGGCCGACGGCCTCAACGGCAACTCGCATATGTTCGCCAACCAGTCCTGCCCGTCGGCCGAGATCATCGAGGCCGAGCAGCCCGTGTCCGTACTCGCCTACGAGTTCGTCTCCGACAAAACCGGCGCCGGCAAATATCGCGGCGGCGTACCCTTCCAACGCCAGTATCGGCTCAACGAGGTAGAGGCGATGATGTCGGTGCGCTCGGACCGCAAGACGCATCGCCCCTTCGGCCTCTATGGCGGCAACCCTGGTGTCGCGTCGGAAAACTATCTGAACCCGCAAGCCGAGAACCGGCCGCTGCCCTCCAAAGTGACCATGCAGATCAAGCGCGGCGACGTGTTCTGCCACATCCATCCGGGCGGTGGCGGCTGGGGCGACCCGCTCGAGCGTGATCCCGCCGCCGTGCTGAAAGACGTGCGCAACGAATTCGTCTCCGCCGCCAAGGCCGAGGCCGACTACGGCGTCATCATCGACACAAAAACCTGGACCGTCGATACAGCCGCCACGGAGCGCAAGCGCACCGACATGCGCAAACGCCGCGGCTGGACCACATTGCCGAAGGTGCAATGGCACGACCCGCAGCTCATGCCCCGGGCGGCGGAGTAGGCGCACATGACCAGCGATATCACCTACCGCGTCGGCGTCGACATCGGCGGCACCTTCACCGATATCGTGCTGCTCGGCAGCGACGGCGCCGTCCACACCAAGAAAATCTCCTCCAGCGTCGACAATTACGCCCGCGCCATCGTCGAAGGACTGACCGAGGTCTTCCGCGACACCGGGATCTCGCCGACCGCGCTGGACGAGATCCGCCACGGCACCACCGTCGCCTCCAACGCCATCCTCGAGCACAAGGGCGCCAAGGTCGGCCTCATCACGACCAAGGGCTTCCGCGACGTGCTGGAGATCCGCACGCTGCGCATGCCGCGCCTCTACGATATCGCCTGGGAAAAGCCGCCGCCGCTGGTCGAGCGCTATCTGCGCCGCGTGGTGGATGAGCGCGTCGACGCCAAGGGCCACGTCGAGCGCGCGCTGCAGACCGCCGATGCCGAAGCCCAGGTCGATGCGTTGCTTGCCGAGAAGGTCGAGGCCATCGCCATCTGTCTCGTCAACTCGTTCAACAACCCCGCGCACGAGCTGGCGATCAAGGCGATCGCCCAGCGCAAGGCACCGCATCTGCCCGTGTGCGTCTCCTACGAGGTGCTGCCCGAGATCAAGGAGTACGAGCGCACCTCCACCACCGTCATCAACGCCTACGTCATTGGCATCGTCGCCACCTACCTCACCACCTTACGCAAGAGCCTGGATGCGGCGCGCATCAAGGCCCAGCTGCTGCTCATGCAGTCGAACGGTGGCCTGACCACCGACACCGCCGCCGCCGAGCGTCCCATCAACATCATCGAATCCGGTCCTGCCGGCGGCGTGGTCGGCGCCCAGGTGCTCTCACGCGCCAAAGGCCTGGATCGCATCATCACCTTCGACATGGGTGGCACCACCGCCAAGGCTGCCATGGTGGAAGCCGGCGAGGTGACGCGCGCGCAGGAGTATGCGGTCGGCGCCGGCATCATGATCGGATCGCGGCTGCTCACAGGTGCCGGCTACACGCTCAAGGTGCCGGCTATCGACATCGCCGAGGTCGGCGCCGGCGGCGGCTCGCACGTGTGGATCGACGCGGGTGGTGCGTTGCAGGTGGGACCGCAATCGGCCGGCGCGTCGCCCGGCCCCGTGTGCTACGACCAGGGCGGCGAGGTACCCACGATCACCGACGCCAACGTCGCCCTCGGCTATATCAATCCACGCTATCTGATCGGTGGCGCGGTCGCGCTCAACGCCGACAAGGCTCGGCGCGTTCTGGAGAGCGCGATCGCCGGCCCCATGAAGATGCCGCTGGAACGCGCGGCCTACGGCGCACATCTCATTGCCGCCTCCAATATGATCCGCGCCATCAAGGCCGTGTCGACCGAGCGTGGCCGCGACCCACGCCAATTCGCGCTGTTTGCCTTCGGCGGCAACGGTCCGCTGTTTGCCTGCGGCATGGCAGCGGCACTCGGCATGACGCGGGTGGTCGTGCCGCCGTCGGCCGGCCTCTTCTCGTCCTTCGGCCTGCTCTACTCCGATATCGAGCACCATTACTCGCGCACGTTCCGCCGCCTGCTGCGCGGCGCCGATCTCGTCGACATCGACCAGGCGTGGCGCCAGCTCGCCGATCAGGCGTTGCAGCAGCTCGCGACCGAGGGGCTCACCGGCGCCCGCACAAAAATCCGCCGCTCGGCCGCCATGCACTACCAGGGCCAGAGCTTCGAGCTGGTGGTTCCCGTGCCTGACGGGCCGATCGACGACAAGATGGCCCGCCATCTCGAGGAGGCATTCGGCGCCGAGCACGAGCGTACGTACGGCCATCGCGCCGGGCCGGAAGAGCCAGTGGAGCTGGTGTCGATCCAGGTCGTCGGTGCTGGCCTGCGCGACGCATCGGGCGTGCCGGACGCCATCACCACGGCTGTGTCATCGTCCGCAGCGCTGCCGGCCCGCAAAGCCTATTTCGGCGACACGCACGGATGGCTGGAGACCCCCGTCGTGCGCCGCTCCGATCTCGCAACGCCACGGCAAGGCCCGCTGATCGTCGAGGAATACGATGCCACCTGCGTCATCCCGCCTGGCGCGCGCATCGAGCTCGACCGCTCAGGCAACATGGTGATCGAGCTGGCTTAGGCGGGAAGCCCGATCTGCCGAAGGGCGAAGGCGGCTCATTCCTACTCTGTCACCGCGCCGCAAATCGCTTGACGGCATCGATTGCAAGGCCCGTGGCGACGCTCCCGAACGCATCACCCGCAATGATCCGCGCAGCGGGTACTGCAGCGGCGAGGCACTTGCGCACAGACGGCATCCTGCTGGCGCCGCCGGTGAGAAACACGGCCGACACCGAGTGCGGTGTCAAACCGGCCATGCGCATCACGCCATCGATGCGAGATCGAATGCGCCCCAGGCTGTCGGCGATGACGGCCTCGAGCTCTGCTCGGCTGATCTCCTGAGAGATGTCGGCGACACTATCGTCGAGATTGAGCGTGGCGAGATCGGCGAGCGACAGCTCGATCTTGGCAGCTTCGACGCCCGCCAACAGCTCGTGGCCCTTGCGCTGCTCGAGCACGCGCAACAGCCGTTCGATTTTTTCGGGCTCCGCCGAATCCCGCAAAACGCCACGGACCTCGGTCAGCACTTTCGCATCATAGAGAAAACCGACCCGGTGCCAGGTCGCGAGGTCGGAATAATACCACGATGGTGCATCCAATCCCTTGCGACGAAGCGGACTGTGCAGGCCCAGCGCCGGCATCACCTTGGCGAGGGCCAACTGTTTGTCGAAATCCGTGCCGCCGATGTGCACGCCCGTGAAGCTGAGAATGTCCTGGCGCCGGTCGCTCGATCGGGCACGCTCGGGGGAGACCCGCACCACCGAGAAGTCCGAGGTGCCGCCGCCAATGTCGGCCACTAGCGCGATCT
>Ga0247829_10000631_pt1 | contig 14204 bp, 11 predicted proteins | sample 12C_Control_Day4_FD_207765 | JGI IMG/M metagenome (GOLD analysis project Ga0247829, IMG submission 207765) | Soil microbial communities from agricultural site in Penn Yan, New York, United States - 12C_Control_Day4 | ecosystem: Environmental > Terrestrial > Soil > Agricultural land | place... | reverse complement strand
GCCGGCGGGTCAGCGGATCCCACCATCGCTCCTCGATCGGCCACGGTCCCGCCCAGGCCGTCACCCGGCGGGGCCCGGGGGAACAGGTCACAGCGGTGTCGGCCGCGTCCGTCGAGTTGCTCGAGCGCGAGGGTCGCTCGGGGCCTCCGGCGCAGTCGGGACCCTGGCCGGGCCGGTTGCCCCCTCCCTCGCCGGCCCGGGTCCCTGCCTCGCTGGTGCCGGCCAGCGTGGTGGACGAGCGCGGTCACGCCGTCGCGGTGAGCGGCCGGGGGACCCTGAGCGCGGACCCCTCGCTCCTCGCCGTCGGCCAGCACGATCAGGCCGGTTCGCCCCGCCGGGTGACGGCCTGGGCGGGACCGTGGCCGATCGAGGAGCGATGGTGGGATCCGCTGACCCGCCGGCGGCGGGCTCGCTTCCAACTGGTGACCGAGGACGGTCAGGCCCATCTGGTGGTCCTGGCGGAAGGGCGGTGGTGGCTGGCTGCGACCTACGACTGAGACGCCGTCCTGACCTCCTCCTGACCTCGGACTGCCTCCAGGCGCCCGAGTGGTGACGATGGCACGTGGCCGGGAACCGGCGCACGATGGGGGCATGACCCGCCACTTCCGAGACCGCGCCGATGCCGGCCGGCACCTGGCCGCCCGGCTCGAGCACCTGCGCGGGCGCGAGGGGCTGATCGTGCTCGGGCTGCCCCGCGGCGGGGTGGTCGTGGCCGCGGAAGTGGCGCACGAGTTGGCGGCCCCGCTCGACGTGCTCGTCGTGCGCAAGTTGGGCTTCCCCGGCCACGAGGAGCTGGCACTGGGGGCGGTCGCAACCGGCGGGGCCATCGTGATCAACGACGACGTGTTGGCCGTGGCCGGGCTGGACGAGGCGGAGCTGCAGCGGCAGGCGACGGCCCGCCTCGCCGTCGTGCAGGAGATGGAGCAGCGGCTGCGCGGCGATCGCCCTCCGCTGGATCTGGCCGGGCGCCCGGTGGTGCTGGTCGACGACGGCCTGGCCACCGGGGCCACGATGCGCGTGGCGGCGGTCGCCTCCCGCCGGGCCGGCGCGTCGGAGGTGGTCGTGGCCGCGCCAGTGGCGTCGCCCGAGGGCGTGCGCAGCCTCGAGGGGCTGACCGACGACATCATCTGCGTCGACGTGCCGGTCCACCTCCGGGCGGTCGGCCTCTCGTACCGAGATTTCACGGCCGTGGGGGAGGACGAGGTCAGACGGCTGCTACAGTCGTTCTGATGAATGGGAATACAATCTCATTAAATGAGACACCGGCGACCCTGGCGCCATGGGACGGCGCTCTGTACGCGGCCAACACCGGGCACCACCGGGTGTACGACGGTGCTTTCCTCGACACGTTGCCGCTCCGGCCCGCTGACCACGTGCTCGATCTCGGGTGCGGCTCGGGCGACTTCTCGGCGACCGTGGCAGAGCAGGTGCCGGACGGGATCGTCATCGGCCTCGAACCGCAACCGTCGCTGCTGGCCGAGGCCCGCGCCTGCGCCCGGCCCAACCAGCGGTTCGTGGAGGGACGGGTGCAGGACCTCGGCTCGTTGTTCCCGGACGCCGAGGCCTTCGACGTCGTGCTGAGCCGGTCCGTGCTGCACTGGGTCTCCCTGGCCGACCATCCCCGGTTGCTGGCCGAGGTCAGCCGGCTCCTGCGCCGCGGTGGCTGGTACCGGGCGGAGTTCGGTGGAGCCGGCAACATCCCGCTGGTGCTGACCTTGCTCGACGACGTCTCGCGCCGCCTCGGGGGTCCGGTGACGCCGTGGACCTTCACCGACCCGGCGACCTACCTCGAGCTGGTCGAGCAGGTGGGTCTCGAGATCGGTCCCGGTTTCGTGCGCTCCACCGCGCAGCACCGCGGCTTCGACCGGGCGGCGCTGATCGGCTGGTTCCGGAGCCAGGTCGAGCAGGCCTACACCTCGCACCTGGACGCCGAACGGGCCGAACGGTTCCGGCGCGACGTCGAGGCCCGCTTCGACGAGTTGCAGCGCGCCGACGGCAGCTTCGACCAGACCTTCGTGCGCCTGGAGGTCCTGGTGCGCCGGCCGGGCTGAAACCTGCCGGCCGCGCCGTCAGCCGGCGCCGGCGAGGCAGTCGATGTCGACAGTGGCGGTGGCGGCCACCTCGACCTGGACGGCGATCGGCGGGCACTGCGGGAACGGCTGGCCGCCGGTGTCGACGACCAGCGTGTAGTCCCCGGCGTCGACGGCCAGCTCGTACGCCCCCGCGGGGCTGGTTCGCGCCCGGGCCACGACGGCGCCCTCGTGCACGGCCTGCACCTCGCCATCGACCGCTCGAGGGAGGCAGAGCTGCCCTTGTTGGGTGTCGCACGACGGACCAGCCGTCACCGTGCCCTGGACGCGCCCTCGGCTGGCCCGAGGCTCGTCGCAAGCACCGAGGACGGCACCGGCGGCCAGCGCCGAAGTGATCAGCGCCATCGTCCTCGCCGCGCGAGGGACCATGGCGCGAGCGTAGGGCTGCGCCCCGTGCGGATCGGGGACCCCCGGCTCAACGACTGTCGCGCTTGGCCTGACGGCGGGCGCCCGTCGCCCTGGTCGACGCCGTCCGCTTCCGGCTCGCCGGCGTCTTGCCGCCCGAGCGGCCGACATCGCCGACGGCACCGTCGGCCGCGGCCCGTCCACGCGACGACGAACCCCGCGCAGCGCCCGCGCGGCGTGCCGCTGCCAGTCGCTCGGTCCTCAGTTCGGCGGCGCTCTCACGAGCGAGGACGGCCAGCCGGCGGCTGACGCGAGCCAGCGCATCCTCGAAGACCTCCGCCTTGTCGCGGGTGCGCTGGTTCTTGGCGCTGGCCTTGGCCCGCGAGGCGTCCTTCACCACTTGGGATCCGGCCTGCCGGCGGTACAGCTTCGAGTACTTGTTGCGCGCCCGCCGCACCTGGAGCAGCAGGTCCCCGGCCTGGTCCTCGTCGAGTGCGGCCAGTGCCTTCGGCTCGGTCTGCTCGATGAGGAGGCGCTCGGGCAGTGACAGCGTGGCGATGGCGGCTCGGTTCACGGCCCGGTGTCTACACGATCCCCTGGCGCTGGATCCGCTGGAGGTAGAACCACCCGGGGATGGTCGGGAACCAGAACGTCCACAGACGGAAGAAGAGCACGATGGACGCTGCGGTGGCGTCCTCCACGCCGGCGGCCAGCAGCGCGGCGGTCAGGGCCGCCTCGATGCCGCCGACACCGCCCGGTGTCGGGACGGCGGAGCCGATGGTGTTGGCCACCATGTAGAGCGCTCCTGCACGGGCGAACGACATTTCGACGCCGAACGCGTGGATGCTCACGTAGAACGCGATGATGGTCGAGAGCTTGGCGAACAGGGCGCCGCCGAACAGCTCGACCATCTTCGTTGGCCGCTTGGCCAGCTCCCGGAAGCTCCCGAACGCCTTGTCCCACGTCCGGCGGGCCCAGGGGACGACGACTCTGCGCCCCCACCGGCTGAGCAGCGCGAGGCCCACCACGGCGGCGACGGCCACCAACACGAGGAGGATGGTCGAGGCTGCCGGCAACGAGATGTCCCCGAAGGCGCCGGTCGCGCCACCCCAGAACGCGAACACCACGAGCAGGACGCCCTGCACCACGCCGCTGGCCGCGGAGGTGAGGCCGACCGCGGCCGCGGCCACGGTCAGATCGGTGCCCGCGAGCTGGAGGTAGCGGGCCCGCAGCGCCATGCCGCCCGCGTTGGCGGGCGTGAAGCGGTTGAGGAAGGACTGTCCGAACATCACCTCCAGCGTCCGGCCGAACGCCAGGTCGACGTTGACTGCGCCCATCAGGCTGATGCTGCCGCCGACGTACGAACCGACCATCAGCACCAGCATCCAAGGGAGGCTGGACCAGTCGGCGGACTTCATCGTCTCCCAGATGTCCTGCCAGTCGCTCAGGAGCGAGATCAGGTAGTAGGCCAGCACCGCGCTGCCGACCAGCGACACGACGCCCTTGATCGTGATGCGCTGGATCTGGGCCAGCTCGAGCTTCTCGACTCCGGCTGCCTCCTGTACGGCGTCCCGCAGCGCCTTGACCTCCCCCTTCGGTTTCATCTGCTCGCGCGATCGGGGACGCAGCACCACCGGCTGCACCAGCGGGAGCGCCTCGGCCAGCGCGGCTGGACCGAGCACGTCGCGAGCGGGCGCCACCGCCCGCGGAACGCCGACGAGGGCGCTCGTCGACGCGAGCAGCTCGACGACATCGGCGGCCAGCAGCTCGTTGCGCGCGGTGGTGACCGCGGAGCGGAAGTCGACGATGACCGCCGCGCCGTCGCGCACGCGGACGTGCTTGGCGTCCAGCCACCGGTGCGCGATGCGGCGGCTGCGCAGGGCCTCGACCTGGTGCCACACGTCCGCGAGAAGATCGTCGCCGATCTCGTCGCCGGCCATGGCCGACAGCGGCACGCCGTCGACGTACTCGTCGACCAGCAACATGGCGCCTTCGACATCCGTGTCGGCGACGCCGAGCACGGTCGGTACACGGGCGCCGGCCGTGCCGGCCAGGCTCTCGGCCAGCGCGGCGTTCTCCGCGACCCGCCGCGCCGAACCCGCCGGGCGGTGGTCGCCGAGGCCCTTCACCCGCAGCGCCCGCCACCAGCGCAGCAAGAGGTCGGTGTCGCGCTCCTCGCGCCCGAGCACGCGGACGTACGCCGCGCCGTCAGTCAGCTCGGCCAGGACGGTGGGGGAGCCCCGGTCCCGAGAGATCGGAGTGATCGACCGGGCGTCCAGGCCACACCGTTCCAGGACCGACCGCACGAGGTCCGTGTCGATGCGCTGCGGTGGTGCACCGAACAGCACCAGGGTCAGGGAGCCGGCCAGACAGCCCACGGCGAGGCCGGTGGCGAGGTTGATGGGTACCTCGGTCGCGGTGAGCAGGCGCAGCAGTGCGGCCGCGCCGACTCCCACGTAGGCCATGCGCCGCCACGAGCGCCGCAGGAAGGGCCCGGCGGCCGTGGCCACCGCGGCGATGATCGCCAGGTAGGTCCCGGACGGGAAGGACCGGCCGGTGAACCACGAGTCGAGCTTCTGGTTGGCCTGGACAGCGACGGGAGCGGTGTCCTCGACGAAGGCATGCCCGATCAGCACGAGGACCGCGCCGAGGACCCCGGCCAGCGCCAGGAGGCCGAGGATGGCCCACTTGCGGCGGACGACCAGTACCGCGACGACCACGACCGGGGTGACGACGGCGGCCAGTTGGAGGAAGCCCACGATGCCCGCCGTCAGCCAGGTGGGCAGGTTCGAGACCAGGCGCACCAGGTCGGTCGACATCCGGAGGACGCCCTCGGGATAGATCTCCACGACGAGGGCGATGATCGCGGTCACCGCCGCCGCCACGATGAGGCGGGCCAGGTCGGCGGGGTGACGGTACCAACCGGCGGGTGCCAGCCGCGTGCGTTCGTCGGAGGCGCCGCCTTCGCCCCGCGCGTCACCCGACGCGGCTGCCTCCTCGACGACGCTCACTGGTGCACCAACTGATCGTGGGAGCGCTCGTGGCCGTCGCCGTTGCCAGGTGCACCAGAGGGCTGTCCGCCGCTTCGCGGCGGACACTGCACCGTGACATGGAGCTCGCTCCGCTCGCTCATCGCTGCGGATTCTTGCCGATGGGTTGCGCCGAGCAGCGCTTCCCCTGAGCGGCCTGGCCAGGGTTGCGCTGACGAACACCAGTTCGTAGGGTGCAGAGGTGGGCTTCAACAACCCGTTGATGCCGTGGAAGGAGCTGGAGCGGCGGCTCTCCAACGGGCGGACGCTCGGCTCACCGAGCTGGAACGCCGGCGGTGACGGCCCGGCGTGGAGCCGCAAGCGCCAGCCCTTCGAGCCCGCGGTCCCTGCTCGGGGACGATCCCGGCCGGCCGGCACCGTGCCCTACGCCGAGCTGCACTGCCACTCCAACTTCAGCTTCCTGGACGGCGCCTCCCACCCCGAGGAGCTGGCTGAGGAAGCGGCCCGGTTGGGGCTGGAGGCACTGGCCCTCACCGACCACGACGGGCTGTACGGCGTGGTGCGCTTCGCCGAGGCGGCGCGGGCGGTCGGCATGCCCACAGCGTTCGGTGCCGAGCTGACCCTCGGCGTGGAAGCCCCGCAGAACGGGGTGGCCGACCCGATGGGCCGTCATCTCCTCGTCCTGGCCGACGGCCCGGAGGGGTACGCCCGCCTGGCGCGGGCCATCAGCCTGGGTCAGCTGGCGGGGGAGAAGGGTGCGCCCCGCTTCGCCCTGGAGGAGCTGGCCGGGACCGGACGGGGCCACTGGTGGGCGCTCACCGCCTGCCGCAAGGGGACGGTCCCCGCGGCCCTGGTCGAGCACGGCCCGGCGGCCGCTGGGCGGGAGCTCCACCGGTTGGTGGAGGCCTTCGGGCGCGATCGCGTGGTGGTCGAGCTGTGGGACCACGGAGACCCGCTGGACTCGGCCCGCAACGACGCCCTGGCCGAGCTGGCCGCCCGCCACGAGGTGGCCTGCATCGCCACCGGCAACGCGCACTACGCCACGCCCGCCCACCGGCCGCTGGCCACCGCGCTGGCCGCGGTGCGGGCTCGCCGCAGCCTGGACGAGTTGGACCCCTGGCTGCCGGCGGCCGGATCCGCGCACCTCCGTTCGGGGGCGGAGATGGCCCGGCGCTTCGCCCGATACCCGGGCGCCGTCGAGCGGGCGGTGGAGATCGGGCGGGCGGCGGCGTTCGACTTGGCGCTCGTGGCCCCGTCCCTCCCACCGTTCCCGTGCGCCCACGGCCATACCGAGATGAGCTACCTGCGGGAGCTCGTGGAGGAGGGAGCCACCCGCCGCTACGGGCCCCGCCCCCGGGACGGTCGGGACTCGCTGGCCTGGCGGACCATCGACCACGAGCTCGACGTCATCGAGGCCCTGGGCTTCCCCGGCTACTTCCTGGTCGTGTGGGACATCGTGGAGTTCTGCCGCCAGAACGACATCTACTGCCAGGGTCGGGGGAGCGCGGCCAACAGCGCCGTCTGCTACGCGCTCGGCGTCACCAAGGCCGATGCGGTGTCCCTCGGCCTGCTGTTCGAACGCTTCCTGTCGCCCGAGCGCGACGGACCGCCCGACATCGACCTCGACATCGAGTCCGATCGGCGGGAGGAGGCCATCCAGCACGTTTACCGCACCCACGGGCGCCACCACACGGCCCAGGTGGCCAACGTCATCACCTACCGCGCCCGCTCCGCTGTACGGGACATGGCCAAGGCGATGGGGTTCGCCCCCGGCCAGCAGGACGCCTGGAGCAAGCAGGTGGACGCGTGGGGCCGGGTGGAGGTCACCGAGGCCCAGCGGGACCCGGCCTCCCTGGGCGGCGGCCCCGCCCACGACATCCCGGCCACGGTGCTGGACCTGGCCAAGCAGGTGGAGGACTACCCGCGGCACCTGGGCATCCACTCCGGGGGCATGGTCATCTGCGACCGGCCCGTCATCGAGGTGTGCCCGGTGGAGTGGGCCCGCATGGAGAACCGCAGCGTCCTGCAGTGGGACAAGGACGACTGCGCGGCCGTCGGCCTGGTCAAGTTCGACCTGCTGGGCCTGGGGATGCTCTCCGCCCTGCACTACGCCGTCGACCTCATCCGCGACCACCGGGGCTACGAGGTGGACCTGGCCGCCATCCCCCAGGAGCCCGAGGTCTACGAGATGCTGTGCCGGGCCGACTCCGTCGGGGTGTTCCAGGTGGAGTCCCGGGCCCAGATGGCCACCCTGCCCCGGCTCCGCCCCCGCGAGTTCTACGACCTGGTGGTGGAGGTGGCGCTCATCCGCCCCGGCCCCATCCAGGGCGGGTCGGTCCACCCGTACATCCGGCGTCGCAACGGCCAAGAGCCCGTCACCTACCTCCATCCCCTGCTCGAGAACAGCCTGAAGAAGACGCTCGGGGTGCCGCTGTTCCAGGAGCAGCTGATGCAGATGGCAATCGACGTGGCCGGGTTCACCCCCGCGGAGGCGGACGAGCTGCGCCAGGCCATGGGCTCCAAGCGCAGCCGGACCCGCATGGAGCGGCTGCGGGCGCGGCTGTACGAGGGCATGGCCGAGCGGGGGATCACCGGCGAGGTGGCCGACGAGATCTTCCTGAAGATGTCGGCCTTCGCCAACTACGGCTTCCCCGAGAGCCACAGCGTCTCGTTCGCCTACCTGGTGTACGCCTCCTCCTGGATCAAGCTGCACGAGCCGGCGGCGTTCTGCGCGGCCCTGGTCAACGCGCAGCCGATGGGCTTCTACTCACCCCACTCGCTCGTGCAGGACGCCCGCCGTCACGGTGTGGTGGTGCGCACGCCGGACCTCGACGCCTCGGCCGCCGCCTCGGTGCTGGAGCCCTGCCCCGACAGTCACAACGGTGTGGCCGTGCGCCTCGGGCTGGGCTCGATCCGTGGGTTGGCATCCGCCCGCGCGCCGAGCTCAGAGCTGGCGGCGGAGATCGCCGCCGGGCGGCCCTACGAGGGCCTGGAGGACCTGGTCCGGCGCGTGCCCGACCTGCGGCTGCCCCAGTTGGAGGCCATGGCCACCGCCGGCGCCTTCGGGTGCTTCGGCCTGGAGCGGCGGGAGGCGCTGTGGGCGGTGGGCGCGCTCTCCCAGTCCCGGCCCGACCGCCTGGCCGGCGTGGTGACCGGCGCCCATGCCCCCACCCTGCCGGGCATGACACCGGTGGAGGAGTCCGTGGCCGATCTGTGGGCCACGGGGGTCTCGCCCGATGGGCACCCCACGCAGTTCCTGCGCCGGCGCCTCACCACTCTCGGCGTGGTGACCGCCATGGGCCTGTGGGACGTGACGCCCGGGGAGCGGGTGCTGGTGGGCGGGGTCGTCACGCACCGTCAACGCCCGATGACCGCGCAGGGCACCACCTTCATCAACCTGGAGGACGAGACCGGGCTCATCAACGTGGTGTGCTCGAAGGGTTGTTGGTCCCGGTACCGGCGGGTGGCTCGGGACGCGCCGGCGCTCCTCATCAGGGGCCGGCTGGAGCGCAGCGAGGGGGTGATCAACGTCGTGGCCGACCGGCTGGACCCACTCCCCGTGGCCGCGCATGTCGAAAGTCGCGATTTTCGGTAGCGATTGTTGCGATTGTTTCGATCTCAACGACTATCGTTCACCGAACCGTCATATGTCAGCACACGGACGTGAGGAGAGCGACTTGCGGCGGACCAGCACGATGATGGCAATCTCGGGTGCGATCCTGGCCCTGGCCTTCGGGACAGCATGCGAACCGACTCCGACTCCCGGGAAACCCAGCGTCGTCGTGGAGGGGCCGATCTGGTCCTTCGACACCGTCGTCGTGAGGGGCACGGGCTGCGACCCCGCCCATCCTGCCGGCCCGCGGGTGCAGCTCCGGCCGGCCGGCACGAACAACGTCATCGAGCTGCGGGCCATGGGCAGTGCGGCAGCGGCCGTCCGTCCCGACGGATCCGTGGCCGTGACCTTCCAGACGCCGCTCCTCGCTCCCGGCGCCTATGTCGCCAACCTCATCTGCACCGGCTCGCTGACCAACGTCCCGACGACTCCCGTCAACGTCATCGGCGGCGCGGCGCCCCAGGCCGGAGTGTCCGTCACGAGCCCGGCGCACGCAGGGGGTGCCGCCACGTTGACCGCGCGGAGCTGCGGACGTTCGGCCAACGGCGAGGTGCAGGCCGCCATCCAGGTGCTGGGCGCCTCCTCGAGCTTCAGCTTCTACGGCTCGACCAGGCCCGACGGCACGGTCGTCCAGGGCTTCGGCATCCCGGCCACCGCGGCCAGGGGCACCTACACGGTCAGGGTCAACTGTGGCTACAACCCGAGCCAGATCGCAACGACCCACCTACAGGTCGTCTGACGCTCAGGCGTCATCGGGACGGTCGCTCAGGCCGTCGTTGAAAGCCTGGTAGACCTCGTAGATCTCCTTGCACTTCTGGCAGAGCGGGAGCTGCTTGGGGTCGCGTGACGGCACCCAGACGTGCCCGCACAGCGCTTCCACCGGCGTGCCGTAGATGCGGGCCTCGAGCACCTTGGCCGCCGCGCTCTCGTCCGGCTCCGTCTTCACGATGTGGGCCATCGCCGGCTCACCGGTCTCCAGATCCTCGTCCTGGACGGGGATGGTCTCGACGGGTCGGGTCACCAGCGGCTGCGTCACCAGTTCGGGCACGATCCAAAGTCAACCACGACCGTGGTGCGTTCCCGACCAGCAGCGGCGGGCCCCGGCGGTAGACTCGCTCTCGTGATCTGGGCCATCGCTGGCGCTGCGGCCGCTGCCGCTGCCGCGTGGGCCGCGGCCAGGACTGCCGGTCCTCGCCGCCCGGCTCCTCTGCTGATCCCGGTCCGCAGCCGCCGCCCGCGCCGTCGCTGAATTCCACGCCGGCCGAGGCGTACCCTGACGCGTGTGCGATGGGTACGCGGGTCCCTCGTCGCCGCGGGTCTGGTCGCGGCGCTAGCCGCCATGACCGGGGCCATGCTGTCGCACCCCGCCCACGCCTCCGTCGACACGGACGTGCTCATCGAGGATGCCGGCCCGGGGTTCGAGCAGGCCGGTGACCAGACGGGCCGCGGGGGCACGGCCAGCCGGACCTTCGTGCACCCGGCCGGCCAGCTGGTGGTCCAGCACACGCCGCTCGCCGAGGACATGGACGCCGCGCAGTTCTTCGCGTTCATGGAGCAGGCCGACCCGGGATTTCCCGGCCTCGTGCGCGTCGACGTGCCCGGGCTGCCCCTGGCCCGGTGGTCGGCCACCGAGGGGGTGGAGCCGTCCCGGGCGCCGGTGGTGGTCGTGATGTTCGCCAGCCGCACCGGGATCTTCACCGCGCTGCTGAGCAGTGACGACGTCGATGCGCTGCCGCCGGTGGACACCCTGCTCGACGTGGCCCGGCAGCAGATCGAACGGGCCGGTGGCCCTCCCGACACCGAAGGCGCGTCGAGCGCGGTGGCGCTCACCCCGGACCCCGAGCTGGAGGCGTTGCTGCCGCAGGACCCGGACTCCTCGTTCGGGCTCACGCAACCCGTGACCGTCTCGGGAGTGGACGAGATCCCGGACGCGGTCGGCGTCGATCCCGAGGTCGTCTCTTTCCTGAGCAACCGGTCCCGCACCGCGGTGCGGGTGTGGGCAAATCCGGATACCGGGTTGAGCGCGGCGGTGGGGGTCACGGAGTACCCCTACAACGTTTTCGCGGCGGCGGCACTCGCTGCGTCCATCGACGACGACGAGACGGAGGCGCGCGTCTTCCGAGGCACCGAGGACATCGCCGACGTCCACACGTTCCTGGGGACGGGGGACAAGGACGGCCAGGTCGGGGCCGCGCTGCGCCGCGGGCGGCTCAGCGTCATCGTGCTCGTCGAGGCCGGTGACGGTGGCCTCCAGGAGGCGGCGGGCACCGTCGTCGACCTCACCCGCCAGCTCGACGGCCGTCTGCCTGCCGAGGCCAGCGCTCCCTACCGCTTCCCGTCCCCGCCGTCGGCCTTTGCCGGCCTGGCGGTGACGTCGGCTGCGGTCACCGCAGCGGGCCTGGCGTCTGTCGGCGTGGGTCGCGCCCGGGCCTGGACGCTGCGCCGGTCCGATTCCCGGTCCGACCTCCCGGCTGTCGTCCTGGCGGCATCCGGGGCTGGCCCGGCGCCCGTGTCTGCGCCGGCGGCAGATGTGGTGTCGCTGGATGCGGACGCTGCCAACTTGCGCCGACGCGGCATCGTGATAGTGGCCGCACAGCTGATCGCGCTCAACGTGATCATCATCTCGCTGGCCGGTGACTTCGCCTGGCCCGGCGTCGTCGTCGCCGTGCTCGGCCTGGCCGGCGGGCTCGGCTTCACGTCCTGGTGGCGACGCAAGGAGCTCGGCGCCCTCGGCCCCAGAGGCAGCGGCAGTCCGTTCATCCTTCCCCGTCCGGCCGGCGCGCTGGTCGGCATCATCGCCCTGGCCGTCCTCGGTTTCGGCGCGGCCTACGCGCTGAAGGGCATTCGCTACCTACTGCTCAAGCCGTCGCTGGCGCAGCTCCGCTGGTCCGACCGGCTGGGGTTGTCGCCCCGGGGCGTGGGGGTCGCCTTCGCCATCGGCGGCCTGATCGTCGCCGTCATCGGCGGCATCCTCTTCCGCATCGCTAGGGCCCTCGGACGGGCCGACACCCGCAAGCTCCTGGCCGTCGACCGCCGGCCCCCGGTGCTGTACCTGCGGTCGTTCGGGGACGACTCGGTGCCCCTGGCCACCATCGCATCGGCGCGGCGGCCGTTCTTCGAGCTGTTCTCGTTCCGCGGTCGGGACCCGTTCGAGGAGGCGGTCGCCTGGGAGTTCGCCACCTATGGGCCGGTCGTGGCCGTGGGCCGGCCCGGGCACTCGCTGGCCTCGCTCGGCGCGGCACGGGAGCACCTGTCCGACGACACCTGGCAGGACCAGGTCGCCCAACGCATGCAGGATGCGCGCGCCGTGGTCGTGGCCACGGGCGAGACGCCCGGGCTGCGGTGGGAGGTCTCGCAGGTGGTGGCGGGCGGCCACCTGGGCAAGGCGGTGTTCGTGTTCCCGCCACTCGACGGCGAGGCGCTGGCCCGCCGGTGGGAGTTCACGTCCACCGCGCTGGCGGCTGCCGGCGCGCCGGTCGGCCCGCTCCCGGCCGACCCCGGTGCGATCCACACCGCGCAGGTGGCGGCCGACGGGGTGGTGTCGGCGACCATCGCGACCCGTCGTGACGAGGCCTCGTACCGGACGGCCGTCGACCGGACGATGGAGCGCCTGCTCGGCTGACCCGCCGCGTGGGTCGGGGCCAGGTCGCGTGAGGTCAAAGCAGGGCGGACAGCTCAGCGGCGAGGTTGGCCCGCGCCCGGTGCTCCTGGCTCCGCATGGGCGCGGTCAGGTAGATGGCGGGGCGGTCGAGGAAGGCCCGTAGCACCGCCGCCCGGCCGGCCCGCCAGCCCGCGTCGTCGACCTGGGTGTACTCGGCCCGCACGCCGCGGGCGTAGGCCTCGTAGCGGGACGGCTCGGCGGCGAGGACGGCCAGGTCCGAGTCCAGCACGACGGCGGTGTCGCCGTCCCCGGGGTCATGGGCGGCAGCGGCCAGCGGCGACGGCTCTCCCTCGACGGGCGACGGCGTCTGATGGCGTGTGGCCATGACCAGGGCCGCGACCGCGTTGACCCGGGCCGCCGGGACGTCCAGCTCGGACAGCACGGCGCGCGCCAGCACCGCGCTGTCCGCCTCGTTGGTGTCGGAGCGCGGGTCGTAGACGGCGTCGTGGAAGAACAGCGCCAGCCGCACGGCCTCGTGGTCGCTCACCACGATCTGTGCCATGAGATCCTCGGCCGCGCTCAGCACCGCGGCGAGGTGAGTGACCGTGTGGTAGCGCCGATGGGGCTCCCGGTAGCGGGCCAGGAGCCGTTCGAAGTGGTCGCTGGCGAGGCTCGTCCCGTCCCGTCTGGGGCCGACGGCGGCCTGCCACTGCGCTCGCAGCAGCTCCTCCACCCGTGCCAGCCTACGACGATGGCCATCCTGGTCGATGAGCCGCTCTGGTGGTGGCGAGGTCGCCGCTGGTGCCACCTCGTCAGCGATGTCAGCCTCGCCGAACTGCACGAGTTCGCGTCCACCGTGGGCATCCCGGCGCGTGCGTTCCAGGGTGACCACTACGACATCCCCGAGGACCGCCGCCCCGAGGTGCTGGCCGCGGGCGCGGAGCCGGTGCCGAGCCGTGAGTTGCTGGCGCGGCTACGGGCCGCGGGCCTGCGGCTGTCCCCAGCGCAGCGCCGAGCCCGCGCCGGCACCTGACCCGGCAACCGACCGGGCACCGCAGCCCGACCGGGCCGTCGGGCCGTTCAGGTGCCGCGCCACAACGAGGGCAGGCCGGTGTGCGCCCGCAACGACTGCACCTCGGATCCCGGGCCGACGACGAACCACTCGAGCAGCTCCACGCCGATCTCGTCGAACAGGTCGAGCAGCACGAGCCAACGGAGGACGTCGTCCTCACGACCTTCACCGGCACCCGCACCGGCAGCGGCGCGGTCCCGGATGGTGGCCAGCACGACGGCGTGGACGTCCGGGGACCGCCCAGCGACCTCGGCGGCGAGCGCGCCGACATCGAGCACGTCGTCCGGCCCGGTGGTGCCACTGACGATGCAGCACGCCTTGCCGACGTGTGCGTCGTCGAGGAGGAGGACGACGGTCTCAGGGCGGGGAGGATCGCTGGCGGCGAGGCGGACGACAGCCAAGGCGGACGGTGCGTCCGCCAGCGGGACGGGCGTGACGCCCAGGCCCACGGGGTCGAAAGATGGGTGACGAAGGGTGGGGGCCATGGCGGCTC
>Ga0247829_10000630_pt1 | contig 14205 bp, 12 predicted proteins | sample 12C_Control_Day4_FD_207765 | JGI IMG/M metagenome (GOLD analysis project Ga0247829, IMG submission 207765) | Soil microbial communities from agricultural site in Penn Yan, New York, United States - 12C_Control_Day4 | ecosystem: Environmental > Terrestrial > Soil > Agricultural land | place... | reverse complement strand
GACAACCGGACTGCCGATGGCGATGGTGGGATCTGCCTCGAAACTGGCCCGCAACATTGCAATCGTGTTGGGGGCGACGGTGACATCGGCGTCCATCAGGAACACATAACGGCGTCCGGCGGCCGCCATGCCCGCGTTGCGGCCCGGGCTTGGTCCAAGGTTCTCGTTCAGCCGGATCCGATGCACCTCCGGCCAGTCCTTCTCGAGCCATGGCAGCGTGCCGTCGGTGCTCGCGACGTCGACGACGATGATCTGGTGCTGAGGGCAGCCGGCGCCGGTCAGAGAGGCAAGCGTCGCCGGCAGCGTCTCACGCCCGTTGTGCGAGACGATGGCGACGTCGACATCTGCCGGAAAGGGAGTGGCGTCCGAATGCAGGCCGGCGGAGCTGCTGGTCAGCTCCGCCGGACCTCCTCGTACGTTCACGTTCCGTTCAGGCTCGTACGCTCACGCGCCGTTCAGGGCCACCTGACGAGAACGATGTTGGTGCGCTCGTTGACGCTGCGAACCGGAATGCGGTTCGACGATGGCGAGCTGATCAGCAGGCCGACCTCTTCGCCGGATCGCGGCCCGTGCCACGAACCATCGAGCGGTGGAACGCGGATCTGGTCCACGCCGTACTCCGACGGATCGACCGTTTTGCAGGTGCGGCCGGTGCCGAGCCAGTCGAACCCGCCGCCGTACCATTTGCCGTCGACATTCACGACGATCAGGATGTTCGCCTCGATGTTGGGCGGGTTGTCATCGATGGACACGGGCGGCCACTGGCCAGCCTTCGTGTGATCGAGGCAGACGGTGGATCCGTTGATCGAAACGTTCGTCACTGTTGACGTCGCGGGCCAGTCGCTGATGTTGGTAGTCGCCGGTGACAACCAGGTGATCAGTCGAGGATCGATTTGATCCGCGCCGGTTCCGAAGCCTTCGACCTTCAGCGTCTGCGTCTTCTTTGTCTCATTGGCGCCGCGCCGCAACGTCGCTGAGAGCGTGTACGTGCCTTCCTCGCCGTAGCTGTGCGACGCCGACGTCTCGCCGTTGACCTCGCCGAGGTCCTTGACCGTGCCGTCTCCGAGATCGAGAACCAGCTGACCGCTGACCGGCTGTCCGCCCGATGTGGTTGTGATGTTGACCCGGAACGGCTCGAATCGACGCGGTGCCGCGGGCGTCAGCTCGAGTGCGATGAGAACGTCGAGCGGAACGTCGAGGCGTGTTTCCGTGTTGTTCGCGCGCGCGGTGAGCGTGGCCGGACCCGGCGACGTGAGCTGCACGCGCGCGATCCCTTCGTGGTCCGTCGACGCTTTCGGGGCAGACAGCGTTCCTGCAGTCGTCGTGAATTGCACTTCGACGCTGGGCAGCGGCGCGTTGTTCGCGCCAGTGACGGTTGCGGAGACAGTCACCGTGCCACCGGAGGCGGGGATGCCGCCGGGATCAACGGTGAGTACGAGGCCAGATACCGACGGGTTCGTCGGGGAGTTGCAGGCGGCGAGCGCCAGCAGCAGGATCGAGGCAGGAATGGACCAGCCGCGTTGCACACGGAGACGTACGTTCATCGATTTTCGGTTCCTCTGAAGAGAGTGAGGCTAAGACCGCCAGCCCGGCGGTCAGTCGGCGGGGATTCACGGAAACGCGCGGTTTCCGTGTGCCGAACACCGCGCGTATCTTAACTCAGCTGTCGATTAAGTTCAAGCTCGACTGCGGGTTACGGGAAGCGAACGAGCACGATATTCGAGCGCTCGTTTACGCTCCGGACCGGGATGCGATCCGACGAGGGAGTGCTGACGAGCACACCGACCTCTTCGCCCGAGGCGGGCCCGTCCCAGGAGCCGTCGAGCGGCCATACGCGGATCTGATCGCGTCCGTATTCGTAGCGCGGCATGTGCTTGCACGTGCGCCCCTCGCCGAACCAGTCGAATCCGGCACCGTACCACTGGCCGTCACGCTTCACGACGATCATCGGGTTACCCTCGATGTTCGGTGGATTACCGTCGATGGACACGAGCGGCCACTGTCCCGATTTCGTGTGATTGATGCAGATCGTATCGCCGTCGATCGTCACACCTGTAACGGTCGAGGTCACCGGCCAGTCACTGACATTCGTCGAGGCGGGCGCGAGCCACTGAATGCTCTTCGGATCGATCTGGTCCCCGTTGGCAAATGTCGTTGGTCCACTTGGGGCGGGGGAGCCAGCCTGAGCCTCAGTGGCGGCTGGAGACGTCGGCGATTTGCTGGTCGAACAGGCGGTTGCCATCGCCACGGCCAGCGCGGCCGCACAAGACACACGAAGTGTTGCAGTCATCGGTTTTCTCTCTTTTTTTGTTGATCGGTGACGACAGACACTTCCACTGACCCGCGGTCGTACAGGCCGAAGGCCGCGTGACGATGGGACTGTTTTCCGGGAACAATCGATCGTAACGTGCCCTTCGAGCGTCAGCAAGCTGGGCGGAGCGTGAGTTTCGCGGTGAAATGTCCGCTCAATCCCCGAAGAGCTTGCGGGCACGAGCGCGGCACGTCCGGCTGAGCGTCAGACGCGTACCGTCGCGCAGGAGAACGTCCATATCCCCGTGCGTCGCAGGCTGCAGTTCACGGATCCGATCGATTCGTACGAGCGCCGAGCGGTGGATGCGCACGAAGCACTCCGGATCGAGCTGCCTCTCCAGCGATGCGAGCGTCTCGCGGACGACATGCTCGCGTTCGCCGCAGTGGAGCCGCACGTAGTTGTCCGCCGCTTCGATCCAGTCCACGGTGCGGAGATCGACGAGCACGATGCGGCCGCCGGTCCGTACCGAGAGTCGAGACAGGTACGTCGATCTCTCCCGAAGCGACGACATCAGCCGGAGGAGCCCGGTGTCTGCCTGGCGCATCCGGATCCGCTCGCGCGCCCGTCCCAGCGCCAGGTGGAAGCGTGCGCCCGAGAATGGCTTGAGGAGGTAATCGATCGCGTGAACGTCGAAGGCTCGCATCGCGTACTCGTCGAAGGCCGTGACGAAGATCACGCTCGGCAAGCGACCACCTCCCAGGTGCTCGATCACTTCGAAGCCATCGAGCTCGGGCATCTGCACGTCGAGCAGGACGAGATCCGGCGCCTCGTCACGGATTGCCGCTACGGCCTCGGCGCCGTTGCCGCATTCCGTGACGATGGCGACGTCGCGCACGCCGGCGAGCAGGCGGCGCATGCGGCGCCGGGCCATCACTTCATCGTCGACCAGAATCGTGCGCAGGGTCACACGACAGCTCCCCCGGTTCGAAACGGCATGTCGATCGTCACGCGCGCTCCAGTGTCGTGGCGCGAGAACTCCAGCCGGCAATCGGGGCCGTGCGACGCCTCCATTCGTGCGCGGGTGTTGGCAAGGCCAACACCCTGGCGTGTTGCCGCGGTTTGCGGGCCGGCGCCTTCGCCGTCGTCCGTGATCTCGATCAGCAGCCGACCGGCCGCACGCCGGGCAAGGACGTCAATGCGGCCAGCCGACGCGTGGCGGGTCAGCCCGTGGCGAATGGAGTTCTCCACGAGCGGTTGCAGCAGCAGCGCGGGAACCAGAGCCTCCTGCAGATCCTCCTCGACGTCGACGTTGGTCTGCAGGCGTTCGCCGAACCGCGCGCGCTGAATGTCCAGGTACTTCGACAGGAGCCGCAGCTCTTCGCGCAGCGTGATCTGCTGACGATTCTCGAGCTGCAGCGTCAGTCGCAGGAGCTCGCTCAGGCCGACGATCATGTCGTCGGCAGTATCGGGATCGTGGTGAACGAGTTCCGCGATCGTGTTGAGCGTATTGAAAAGAAAGTGCGGCTGCAGCTGCATGCCGAGGAGCTGCAGGCGTGTCTCGGCGAGCCGCCGTTCGAGCACCTCCCGCTCGCGGCTGCGCCGGTAGTATTCGAGGCCGTGCGTCCCCGCCACGATCGCGGCGTACACGACGAACTGCAGCGCGATGGTGCTGAACAGAATGTAGATCCGAAAGCCGGAGATGATGGCGAACACTTCGCGATCCGCCAGTGTCTTCACGACGGCGACCGCAATCCCCGCGGCGACATGGACGACGAGATGCCTGCGCCACTGACGGCCTTCGACGCGATACCGGTGTGCCAGCCACGCGACGAGCGGGGTGAGGGCGGCCCAGAACCACCATTCCGCGAGCGCGCGGCTGATGGTCAGGCTCCAGTTTGCCGGACGGCCGGTCGTCCGGTACGTCAGTGACGCGCTGACCGCGAGTAGAAGGGCGAGCGCGGTCCAGCCGGTCCAGACGGCCAGCCATCCCTTGAACGATCGCATCATCGTGGATACATCATCACTGCTTCTGCAGTTCCTCGATCCGCTTTTTCGCTCCTTCGTGCTGGGGTGCCTTTTCGAGCGTCATCCGGTACCGCTGCAGCGCCTTCTCGCGGTCGCCGCCGGCGAGGTGCAGCTCGCCAAGCATGAAGTCGATCGATGCGGACTTCGGATTGAACTCTCCATTCATTTCGAGGATAGCGATCGCAGCCGCACGGTCCCTGGCCTCTGTCAGCCTGCGCGCCAGCTCGTTGATCTCCCATTCGCCGAAGTTGTAGCGGCCGGTGTATGCCTGCGACTCGCGCAGCTCGCGATAGCGCGCCACTGCGGCCGCGCCTCCATCGCGCCTCGCGATCTCGAACAGCATTGTCTGCAGGGTCTTGGGCAGCGGCAGCCCACGGTGACAGGTCGCGCACGTGACCTCGACGCGCGGTTCCGCCCGCGAGGGCAGGCCGGCGAGGATCGTCGAGTTCAGCTGGTCGACCATGCGCAGCATCGCTCGCGCCTTCAGCTTTGCCGGCTTCACGTCCGAGGCAAAGGCCCCTGGTTTCGGCGGCGCGCCCTCGGGCGCGTCATGGCAATACTCGCAGCGGACGCCGAGCGCGAACGAGAACTCGCGCATGCGCTGTATCAGCTGCTCGCGCTCGATGTCCTTGGGAAAGTGCTGGAGATTCTGAGGTGGCCATTGCGGCTGCGCGCCCACCGTCGTGGCGAGCGCGAGCATGACGATTGCGGGAAGCGTCCGATCAACCATGCGTCCTCCTTGGTGTGACGGACGCGAGAATGGCTTCTCGTCAGAGTACGTTCAACGGTGGCGGGGCGGAGCGGACCGAAGTGTGGGCGAGCCGGTATGACTGAGGGCAGCAGAGCGCGAGTTCCACCGCGAGTCCATCCACGAAGGACCTCTATGGAACTCGCGACCTGTCTGCGTGCTGCCCCTTACGGCCAGCGCACGAGAACGATGTTGGAGCGCTCGTTCACGCTGCGGACCGGGATGCGATCCGATGAGGGGGTCGTCACCATGAGACCGATCATGTCGCCGGATCTCGGCCCCGGCCACGAGCCGTCGAGCGGCGGAACGCGGATCTGATCGCGGCCATATTCCGCCGCCGGCATGTGCTTGCACGTGCGTCCCTGGCCGAACCAGTCGAACCCGGCGCCGTACCACCGCCCGCCGATGTTGACGATGATGACCGGGTTCCCTTCGATGTTGGGTGGGTTCTCGTCGATCGAAACGAGGGGCCACTGGCCCGACTTCGTGTGGTTGATGCAGATGTCGTCACCGCGGATATCGACGCTGGTGATGGTCGAGGTGACGCGCCAGCCGCCGACGTTCGTGGTCGCCGGCGAGAGCCAGGTGATGCTGTTGGGATCGATCGCGTCGTTGCCCGCCGGAATGCCAGGACCCGGGCCCGGGCCGGGCGAGCTCCCGCCTTTCACCTCGAGGCGGATGGTGTGCCGCACGGTCGCGCCATCCCCCTCGGTGAACACGCTGGTCACGTTGTAGCCGCCGGCGTTGTACGTGTGGGTGGTCGTGCCGACTCCATTGACCTGCCCGAGATTGGCGGTCTGGCCATCGCCGAATTCGACGCGGATCGGCCCGGCGGCGGGCTGTCCGTCGATGGTGGCCCTCACCGTGAACGTAACCGTCTGACCGGCGGCCGGTTCGACGGGGTTGGACGTCATATCCATGACCACCGCCTTCCGTACCGCGATCACCATCTCGCGCGTGATCGCCGACGCGCTCGCGCGTACGGTTGCCTGACTGGAGGCGGTCAGGCGAGCGGTCGCGACGCCCTCCGCATTGGTAATGACCGCTTCGGCGGGCGTCACCGTTCCGGCCGAGGTCTGAAACTTGATCGGCATGCCAGCGACCGCCTGCCCGCCGCTGGAGAAGGCTTGTGCGGTGAGCTCCGCACTGCCGCCGCTCGACGGCAGCTGCGCGGGATTCGAGCTGATTTCGACGCGCGCGACCGGGTGAGAGGCGACGGGCACGTCGAGCGTGGCGATCGCATCGCCTGACCTGGCCTCGATCTGGGTGGTGCCGAATTGCGCGCCCGCCTTGTACGGAACGCTTGCGGATCCGCTCGTGAGCCGAACTTTCGATTGCAGCAGCTGTCCGCTCGCGGCGGTGAGGACCACCTCCGTGCCGTCGGGGACGGCGCGGCCATCCGCGTCGCTTGCCGTCACCACGATCGTGACCGTGTCGTTGACGACGGCGAACCCGGCAGGGGCGCTGAGCGCGAGGTTCGCGCCGGTCGGAGCAAGGATGGTCTTGCGGTCCAGACCGCAGCCGGCGGTCAGCGACGTCAGCAATACTATCGAGAGAGTCGGGGCGGTGAGCAGGTTCCGGATTCGCATGGAGTCCTCGCTGTATTTCACAAAACTGCAATAGCCTCTATCGGCACATCGCGGTCGTCTCATTAGGGGCGCACGGCCCCATCGGGATGGCGCGGTCACTGACGTACAATTCGTGGGCGTACCCCCCCTGTTTTTGATGCGTATCCTTCTGCTCGCGCCGCACCCCTTTTTCCAGGACCGCGGCACGCCATTGGCGGAGAGATCGCTGCTCGAGTTTCTCTCCGGCGAGGGGCACGAGGTCGACGTGCTCACCTATCACGAAGGCGAAGACGTCGCGCTGCCCGGCTGCCGCATCTACCGCATTCCCGGGATTCCCGGGGTGAGAAACCTGCGGCCCGGATTCTCAATAAAGAAAGTGCTCTGCGATGCCGTCATGCTCTGGAGCGCCGCCCGCCTGATGCGGCGCGGGCGCTATCACCTCGTTCACGCGGTTGAGGAGAGCGTCGTGATCGCGGCGATGCTGGAAAAGGTGTTCAAGATACCATACGTCTACGACATGGATTCGTCGCTCGCCGAGCAACTGGTGGAGACGTTTCCGCTCGCCTCACCGATGGCGCCGGTGCTGAGAAACGTGGAGCGCCGCGCCGTTCGCGGCAGTCGAGGCGTCATCGCTGTGTGCCGCGCGGTCGAGGAGGTCGCGCGCGGCCATGCGCCCGACGTGTTCGTCGCCCGCATCGAGGACTCGACGCTGCTCTCCGAGGACGGTTGCAACGGGGCAGCCATTCTGCCGGCCGGAGGCCCGACCGTCATGTACGTCGGCAACCTCGAAAAGTACCAGGGCATCGATCTGCTGCTCGAGGCCTTCGCGCTCGCGGCGCCCGCCGTCGACGCTGCGCGGCTGGTCGTCGTCGGCGGTTCGCCTGCGGCGATCGCGTCGTACCAGGCGCGGGCGGCGGCGCTCGGCACCGGCGCGCGAGTGTTGTGGGTAGGCCAGCAATCGGTGAAGAGCCTCGGAGCGTATCTGCGACAGGCGGACGTGCTCGTCTCGCCACGTCTCCAGGGCCAGAACACGCCGATGAAGATCTACTCCTATCTCGATTCAGGACGGCCGGTGGTGGCGACCCGCATCCCCACGCATACGCAGGTGCTCGACGACGAGATTGCACAACTCGTGGCGCCGACGCCGGAGGCGATGGCCGAGGGGATCATTGCGCTGCTCCGCGATCCAGCGCGCCGCGTCGCGATCGCCGGCCGGGCCAAGGCGCGGGTCAAGGAGCTCTACACACCCGCGGCCGCGCAGCGGAAGCTGCGCGACTTCTATCACCGCATCCAGGCCGGCATTGGCGCGGGAGAATCCGCGGCATGAACACCGCCGGAGCGGACTGGGCGATCGCGCTGACGCGGCGGTCCGTTCTCAAGCAGGCGAAAATCCGCGAGCTCACTGACGCGATCGGCCCCATCTCCAGCGAAACCTGCCTCGATATCGGCGGCGACAACGGCGCCGTCAGCGCGATCCTTCGCTCGCGCGGTGGACGCTGGGCGAGCGCGGACCTCGATGACCGCAACATCGCGTCGATTCGCGAGGTCGTCGGCGGCGACGTGCGCGCCATCGAAGGATCGCGGCTGCCATTCGACTCCGCCGCCTTCGACCTCGTCGTCATCGTCGATCTGCTCGAGCATGTCAGAGACGATCGCGAACTGGTGCGAGAGTGCGCACGCGTTCTGCGCCCGGGCGGTACGTTGATCGTGAACGTGCCGCACGTGAAGCGACGGTCCTTGATCAACGCCGCCCGGCACGCGGTAGGTTTGACTGACGAGTGGCACGGGCATCTGAGACCTGGCTATACGGTCGAGGGGCTGCATGATCTGCTCGCTCCGGAGTTCCGCATCGAACGCGCGCACACGTACTCGCGTGCGTTTTCGGAGACGATCGATCTCGTGATGAATGCGGTGTTCGAGAAGTTGAAAGGACGCTCGTCGCCGGGTGAGGCAGGCAGCAAAGGACCGCTTGTGACCTCGGGTGATGTGGCCAGGCACGGCACGGCGTTTCGGCTGCTCGGCGTCACGTATCCGTTTCTGTATGCGTTCAGCTGCCTCGACGCGCTGATGCCGTTTCAATCGGGCTACAAGCTGATCGTGCGCGCGCGCCACGTGCCTTCCGTCCGGCGCGCGGCATGAAAGTCCTCGTCACGGGAGCGACGGGCTTCACCGGCCAGCATCTCGTACGGCGCCTCCTTGCGGAAGGGCAGAACGTTCGCGTCGTCGCGCGTTCCGCCGACCGGGCACGCACTGCCTTCGACGCGCGTGTCGAGATCGAAGCGGGTGACGTGGCGGACCGTGAGGTGATCCGGCGCGCGGTTCCCGGCTGCCGGGTCATCTACCATCTCGCCGCCGCGTATCGCGAAGCGGGGCTGCCGGACTCACGTTACCGCGACGTCCACGTCGACTCCACGCGCCTGCTGCTCGAGGCAGCGAAGGACGAGGGCATCGAGCGGTTCATCCACTGCAGCACGGTCGGTGTGCTGGGCCACATCAGCCATCCGCCGGCCGACGAGAACACGCCCTACTCTCCGGGCGATGTCTACCAGGCCACGAAAGCGGAAGGGGAGCGCCTCGCGCTCGACCTCTCGGCCCGGTACGGGGTCCCGCTGACGGTCGCGCGCCCCACGGCGATTTATGGTCCCGGTGATCTGCGGCTCCTGAAACTTTTTCGGATGATCGCGCGGCGGCGCTTCGTGATGGTCGGCAACGGCCGGATCTACTATCACATGGTGCACGTCGACGACCTCGTCGACGGGCTGCGGCTGCTCGCGCAACGCTCCGAGGCGAATGGGGAGGTCTTCATCCTCGGGGGTGAAGGATACCGTTCGCTGAACGAGCTCGTTGCGCTCATCGCGCATGTCGTCGGGGCGCCGCCTCCACGCTGGAACGTGCCCGCCTGGCCGATTCAGATCGCAGGATCCCTCTGCGAGAAGATCTGCGCGCCCCTCGGCGTGCCTCCGCCAATCTACCGTCGTCGCGTGGATTTCTTCACGAAGAGCCGCGCATTTTCAATCGAGAAGGCGCGCCGGCTGCTCGGCTATCAGCCGAAGATCGACCTTGAACGCGGTTTCGTCGAGACGACGAAGTGGTATCGCGATCAGGGATACCTGCCTCCGCCCGCGGACAATGCTCATGGCTGATCGCGTCTACGCGGACGTCGAGACTTCGTCGGACGCCTATGCGCGCCGCTTCAGCGGACCCGTTGGCGAATGGTTCCTGGCGCGACAGGCCGAGTGCACGAACGCGCTGCTGCGCGATATGGCCGCCGGAACCCGGGTGCTCGAGGTGGGGGGCGGTCACGCCCAACTCGCGCCGCTGCTGATCGCACGCGGCTTCGAGGTGACGATCATTGGCAGCACGCCCGCGTGCGCGCACCGGCTCTCGCCGTGGATCGAACGCAGCCAGGTACGATTCGAGGCCGGGGACCTGCTCGCGCTGCCGGTGAAAGACCGCAGCTACGATCTCGTACTCAGCTTCCGGCTGCTGCCGCACATTGAGCAATGGGAGGAGCTCGTCGGCGAACTGTGCCGCGTTTCGGCGCGCAGTGTCGTGATCGACTACCCGTCCTCACGCAGCGTGAACGTGTTCGCGCACCGCTTATTCGCCGCGAAGAAGACGGTGGAAGGGGACACGCGCGAGTTCACGCTGTTCGAGCCGTCTCGCGTCGCCGGTACATTCGCCCGGGCCGGGTTCAGCGTGGCACGCGAGTGCGGTCAGTTCGTGTGGCCGATGGCGCTGCATCGGGCTGTCGGATCGGCTCCGTTCTCGCGGGTGCTCGAGGGCGTGCCGCGGGCGCTCGGCCTCACCGGTCCGCTCGGCTCGCCGAGGATCCTGCGCGCTGATAGATCCGGATCTCAGGGTTGACCTTGTCGAGATTCGTCCGGATGCCCTCGATGTTCAGCAGATTGAACGCGGGACGGCCACGCTCGACGGAGGCAAGCCGGTAGGCGGTTCTGCCCGCGGCCAACGCCTGAAGGAACGTCAGCGAGCGCGGCGAGTCGCGAAACCGCCATTCGTCGAAGATGCTCGTGGTGATCAGGTACTCGGGCGAGGCGCCACTCACGTCCTCGAGCGTTGGTTCGGTGCTGGTGATCACCTCGAGATGATCGAGCCGCGGCGCGTAGGCGCCGTGACCGATCACCATCACGCGCGTGCCCGGCGCGATGTGATCTCTGATCCATCGCTCCGCGGCGTAGCGCGCATCGGCGACCAGCAGCGTGTCGACCGACGCCGCATACGCGAGGGTGAAACAGATCGCCGCCGCGGCACCTGTTCTGCGAATGCCCGCGAACGCCCCGGACCGTGTGAATACGGCCATCGCGTGCCCGGCGAAGATCGAAAGGATCAGCACGATGGGCACCAGATACCGGTCGTAGTGGTACATCAACGGAACGATCAGAAAGATCCAGTAGCTCACGATCGGGACCAGCAGGCTCACGGCGCGCGGCTGCATGCGGGAACGTCGGATCGCGATCAGCACGCCCGCGACCGCCGCTGCGAAGAGGGGCCATCCCATCGAGAACTGCAGGTGCCGCAGGGCGAGCCACAACATGGCCGCATGCCCGGCAATCGTGTTCGGGAACTCCTGCAGGCTTGTCGTGATCGGCCCCGTCATGATGCGCAGTCGTTCGACCGCGCCCGTCCAGTTGAACGCCAGGTTGTGAATCAGCGCGAGCGTCGCTCCGCCCACGAGAACGATGCTGAACGTGTTTGCGTTGACGAACGATCGCCAGAGTGATGTCCGCTCACCGGCACGCCGTCGCTGCAGGACGTTCGACAGCGGAATCATCAGCGGCATCAGCAGATAGAGCGCATACGCCTGGTCCTTCGTGCCGATCGCCAGCGCTGCCGTCAGCGAAAACAGGACGTAATCCCTGCGTCGATGGCTCGCAAGAATGCGAACGTAATACAGCAGCGACAGGGCCACCCAGAGCAGGTACGGCACTTCGACATTGGCGAGCTTCGCGTAAAACACGAACGGTACCGCCAAGCCGATCGTGAGCGCTGCGAAGAGGCCGCTGCGCGTGTCATACAGCTCACGCGTAAGCCGGAACACGACGAGCACCGTCGCGGACCCGATGACGATGCTCGTCAGTCGGATGAGATAAAACGAGAGCAGATAGGTGGGCCTCGAGCCGAAGTTCACGACACCAGCGCGATCGAGCAGCTCGATGGGTGCGAGGACAATCGAGAGCAGGTAGATGTGTCCGGGCGGATAGAGAACGTGCCAGCCGCCCGAAAACTTCTGCTGGATCGCGTCGTGCACGAGCAGGGGTGAGAACTCGTCGGGGGCCCAGGAGCTCGGCATGCCCGGCAGACCCCACCAGATGCCCCACACATGAACGATGGCGAGCAGCACCAGGATGCCGATCAGCGCGCGTCGTTCCGCCGGTCGCAGCGAATCGGACCTCGAGCTGCTGCTGCTGGTGAGAGTGATCGGAGGCGTCTCCTGAACGTGGGGAGTTGGAAGGTATCATACCCATGCTGATCCCACGAATGCCCACGAGAAGACCTTCGCCCGGCGCGATCGCCGCCCTCGTTCTGTTGCTGGTCGGAGGTGTCGCTGCCCTGGCGATGAATCCCGCGCGCGATGCCTACGGCATCATGGGAGATGAATCCACTTACGTGGCGATGGCGTTGAGCCTTCCCAATGAAGGGGACCTCCGCTTCGACCGTCGCGACCTCCAGCGCTTCTACGCGATCTATGGTGTCGGTCCCGAAGGCATCTTTCTGAAAAAGGGGGCGCCGCTGGCGCTCGCGTTCCGTTCGTCGTTCCCGTTCGTCGCGCTCGAGCGGGCGCCTGAGCGCGCAGGTGAGCGCCTGTATTACGGCAAGGCGTTCGTCTACGCGATCGTGGCGGCGCCGTTCGTCCTGCTCGCCAGCGCGAACGGGCTCTTTCTCATGAACGTCGTTCTCCTCGCGGTCGTCGTCTGGCTCGGGTACCTATATCTCGCGGCTCGCGGTTCGCCCTCGGCGGCCATCATCTACACGGTCGCGTTCTTCGGGGCGTCGTGCGCGATCGTTTACGCCGCGTGGCTCACGCCCGAGATCCTCAATCTCGCGCTGGTTTTCATCGCGTATTTCTGCTGGCTGTACAAAGAAGTGGCGGCACCTCGGGCCGGCCGCTGGGTGAGATGGCTGTGGACGCCACGCGGCGATTTCATCGCGCTCGCGCTCCTCGCGCTCGCAACCTATTCGAAACCGCCGAACGGTCTGCTCTTCGTCCCGATCGTCATCTGGTGGTGGACTCGCCGACGATGGCTGTTTGGCGTCGCTGCCGGCGTGTGGTTCGTCGTCGCGCTGGCCGGAGCGTTTGCGCTGACGGCAGTGATTACCGGTGATCCGAACTATCAGGGCGGTGAGCGGAACACCTTTTACGGGACGTTTCCGTTTCAGAGCCGGCAGTTGACGTTCGCGACAGCCGGCGGCGTCGAGATGGCCACGAACGATTTCGAGAACGACGAGTCGTTCGAGCGAGCGGTGTTCTGGCCGCGCTTCCGCGCGAACGTGTGGTACTTTCTCGCCGGCCGCCACTTCGGGTTCGTTCCCTACTTCTTTCCCGGCGTCGTAACGATCGCGCTCTATCTGTGGCGGCGCCGCGAGGGAACCATATGGCAGGCGTCCATAGCAGCGGCGGTCGCGGCCACCGTGCTCTGGTTCGTCATCAAGCTGCCGTTCTCCTGGTCGGGCGGAGGCGGCCCGGTGGGGAACCGCTACTTTCTGAGTGTTTATCCGGCGATTTTCTTTCTTCTCCCGCCGCTTCGTTCGGCAGCTCCGTCGGTTGTGGCGCTGGCCGGCGGTGTGCTGTTCATCGGGCACATCCTCGTTCAGCCGGTTTTCGCGGCGAAGCACCCCTGGGTGACGAGTCAGCGCGGCGCGCTTCGACTCCTGCCGGTGGAGCTCACCATGCCCGACGACCTGCCCGTGCGTCTGCGGCTCGACCGCGCGCGACTCGATTACGGCGATCCCCGGATGCTGCTCTACCTGATCGACGACAACGCGTTCAACCCGGAGCCCAACGGCATCTGGATCGCGGGGCGTGCCCGAGCGGACGTGCTCGTCCGCAGCGAAGCTGCTGGTGATCTGCAGGTGCGCCTCCTGTCGCCGATCGCGAACGACGTCGTTGTCGGGGCGGGCCGCGCGTCCGTCCGTGTTCACCTCGAGCCTGACGTCCCCTCAGACGTTCGTGTGCCCGCGAAATGGCTTCAATCGCGGATCGGCAGCACCGCGTGTCTGCTGTCGGTGAGCACGAGCGACGGGTTCGTGCCGCGACTGTCGGATCCGGCCTCCAGCGATTCCCGGTTCCTCGGCGTCCTCCTCAACTTCACGGTCGCCGCATCGCCTCACTCCGAATGAACCTGCGCCGCCACAGCGAAGCGCTCTTTGCCGTCCTCCTCGGCATCGTCTGCAGCGTGTATTTCACGTTTCCACTGGCCTTGCATCCCGCCAGCCTCGGCAGGGTCGACAGCGGCGATGGGCAGTTCAGCATCTGGAATGTGGCGTGGGTCGCGCATGCGCTCGTTTCGCCCGACGCGTCCGTCTTCAACGCCAACATCTTCTATCCGCACAGCGGCACGCTGATCTACTCGGAAGCGAACCTCGGCGCGGGT
>Ga0247829_10000627_pt1 | contig 14215 bp, 7 predicted proteins | sample 12C_Control_Day4_FD_207765 | JGI IMG/M metagenome (GOLD analysis project Ga0247829, IMG submission 207765) | Soil microbial communities from agricultural site in Penn Yan, New York, United States - 12C_Control_Day4 | ecosystem: Environmental > Terrestrial > Soil > Agricultural land | place: USA... | reverse complement strand
GACTTGCCCGCGGCGTCGTGAACGAACCCGGCGGCGCGCGCGCCCGCGCCGGTGCCCTCGTTGATGACGCTGCGCAGCATATTCGTGACAAGAAACGTGGTGTCGGGTCGCGCCACCGAGCGCGAAGCGGTGACCTCGATCGGGACATCCTTTCCGCCGCTCACGATCCTCGAGATCGGTTTCAGCGGCTTGATCGTGCCCCCGTTGGGGAACAGCATGTAGGCACTCGCCACCTGCAGCGGCGTCGCCTCGAAAACGCCGAGTGCGATCGATGGATACGGACGCGGCGGTGTGCCGGCGCCTACCTTGCGCCATAATCCGGCCACCTGGTCGTAGCCCGCCGCCTCGGCGACCTTGATCGTGACGATGTTGCGCGAGAGCGCCAGCGCACGGCGCAGCGTGATCGGCCCTTCGTACTCGCCGTCGTAGTTGACGGGCGTCCACGTCTGCTCGTTGAACTCCCACGTGGTCGGCTCGTCGATCACGACCGACGCGGGCGTAATGTCGGTGCGTCCTTCGGCGAGCGCGTGCTCGAATGCCGCGAGGAAAACGAAGGGCTTGAACACGGATCCCGGCTGCCGGTTCGCGCTGATGGCGCGATTGAACTGCGACTGGTTGTAGCTGCGGCCGCCGACCAGCGCGAGGATCTCGCCCGTTCGCGGATCAATTGCGACCAGCGCCGCCTGCCCACGCTGTCGCTTGCGCTTCAGCAGGATCTCGTCCACTTTCAGGAGCCCGTCGCGCACGGCGTCCTGCGCCAGTTTCTGCAGATGCATGTCAAGCGTGGTGTACACGTCGACGGCGCCGCTCACTTTGTACTTGCTGTTCAGTTCGTGGCTGACGAGATCGACGAAGTAGGGCGCTTCGTTCTCGAGTGATCGACCCGCCACCTGGAGCGGCTCGTGCGAGGCGCGGTCGGCCGCGTCAGCAGTGATGAACCCCGCGTCCGCCATCGCCTTCAGGACGACGTTGCGGCGTTCCTTCGAGCGTTCCGGATTGTTGAAGGGAGAGTGACGCGGCGGGGACTGGATGACACCGGCGATAGTGGCTGCTTCACTGAGCGACACGTTCGCCACATCCTTGGCGAAGAACAGCCGGGCGGCTTCAGGAACGCCGTGAATGGCGAACGAGCCGCGCTGCCCGAGCCACACATCGTTGAGATACAACTCGAGCACCTGGTCCTTGGTCAGACGGCGCTCGAGCGCGATCGACATGATCCATTCCTGGAATTTGCGCTTGGGCGTTCGATCCTGCGTCAGGAAGGTGTTCTTGACCAACTGCTGCGTCAGCGTGCTCGCGCCGCGCATATAGCTCTTGTCGCCGAACGCGTAATTGAACACGGCGCCGACAATGGCGATGGGATCGATGCCGGGGTGGTCGTAGAACCGGCGGTCCTCTATTGCGAGCACCGCCTGGACCATACGCGCGGGAATCTGTGTGAGCGGGACGTCGCGTCGCTTTTCACGCGCCGTCGTGACCAGCGCGGTGATCAGCGGTGTGTCGAGGGCGAGATGCTCCGACTTCTTGCCCGTGGCGACCGTCTCGATGAAATCGATCGAAGAGGGTTCCTTTTCTTTGCCTCGGGTGACGAAATGGATCCGCGACAGGCGCCCTTTTGCTTCACCGTCGCGAGGCACGATGAGGATCGTGTCGCGGCCGATGGTGAATTCCCCCGGCTGCTCGGCCTTGGCGCGCTGGGCGTACCCGAGATCGTTCAGGCGATCGACGACCAGCCTCGGATCGAGCGACTGGCCCCGGCGCACTTCGAACGGACGCGCGAACACACGCGGGTCGGCGCGATCGAACTCGCCGTGCATGCGCGCGTCGATCATCCGCGAAAAGGTGACGTAGTAATAGATGGTGATGCCGGAGAGCAGCAGGAAGGGGACCGCCACCGCCAGCAGCGCGTAGAGCTTCCACCCCCTCCAGCTACGGCGCTTGCGGCGGCCGCCTTTCGCGTCGCGGCGCTTCGGCAGCGTCGCGAGCACTGCGGTGGGCAGTCCAATGCGGGGTCTTGCCATGTGTTGCGATGTTGAGTCGAGGAGCCCTGGGGGAACGTCGGTATTGTAACCGGCATGTGAAGTAACCTGTTGAACGTCTTCGAAATGGACCCGATCGATCTCCTCGTCTTCGGCCCGCACCCTGACGACATCGAAATCGGTTTCGGTGCGACCGTCGCGCTCCACGTCGCCGGCGGCTTCAGAGTCGGTCTGTGTGACCTCACGCGAGGTGAGCTCGGTTCGAACGGCACGATCGAGGATCGTCTGGCCGAGGCCGAAGCTGCCCGCGCCGTCCTCGGCGCCGAGTGGCGTATCAACTTCGGATGGCCGGATGGCGGTCCCTACGATACGTCGGAGCACGTGTCGGACGTCGTTCGGCTGCTGCGCGCCTGCCGTCCCGAAGTGGTGGCCATCCCGTACTGGAGCGATCGCCATCCGGATCACCGCGCGGCAAGCAAGACGCTCAGCCGCGCGATCTTCACTGCGGGGCTTCGGAGGTTCGAACAATCCGGCGGGTTGCCATCCTGGCTCGATGGCCTTCCGCGAGATGCCGCCGCCGCAACCGACGCGTGGCGTCCGCGCCGCGTCTGCCACTACTTCATCAATGACGACGCACCGGTGTCGTGTGCCATCGACGTCTCGGAGGTATACGACAAGAAGCGGCAGGCGCTCAGGTGCCACACCACGCAGTTCCTGCCCGCGGGCGATGACGCGGTGTCGACGCGACTGACGGACTCTACTTTCTTCCGGCTGATCGAAAGCCGCGACATGCGACTCGGCGCTCTGACCGGTGTCGCATACGCAGAAGGCGTGGTCATCCGGGAGCCGCTCCTTCGCAAGTCGCTCTTCGACGATCGAGGCACGCCGTGAACATCGGTATCGTCTGCTATGCCTCCGTCGGCGGCAGTGGCATCGTCGCCACCGAGCTCGCGAAGGCACTGGCGGTGCGCGGGCATGGCGTCCACGTGATCAGCACCGACCCGCCGTTTCGCCTCGGTGACTACCAGCCCGGTCTGTGGTTCCACCGAGTGAACGCCCCGGCGTATCCGTTGTTTCGCGAGCCGCAGTACGTCATCTCGCTGGCGACGCGGATCGTTCAGATCGCCCGGGAGTTCGGGCTCGACATCGTGCACGCGCACTACGCAGTGCCGCACGCGACGGCGGCGTACCTGGCGCGACAGATCCTCGTCGAGTCGTGCGACGTGCCGCACGTTCCGCGCATCATCACCACATTGCACGGTACCGACATCACGCTGGTCGGCAGCGATCCCTCGTACGCGGAAACGGTGGCGTTCTCGATCGCGCAGTCGGATGGGGTGACGGCCGTGTCCGACAGCCTGAGGGCCGACACGTATCGATCGCTCGCTGTCGAACGCGACATCTCGGTGATCCCGAACTTCCTCGACTGCGGCGTATACCGGCGTACGCCCAACGAGGCGTTGCGCGCGCGGCATTGCGCGGCCGGATGCGAAAAGGTGATCGTGCACCTGTCGAATTTCCGCCCTGTGAAACGGCCCAAAGCGGTCGTGGAAGTATTTGCCCGAATCGCCGCACAGGTGCCGTCGCGGCTCCTGCTCGTCGGGGAAGGGCCCGAGCTGGGCGCCGCGCTCGAAACGGCGCGCGCACTCGGCGTGTCCAAGTCCGTGGATGCGCTCGGAGAGCAGGACCAGATTCTGCCGTTGCTGTCGATTGCGGATCTCTTCCTGCTTCCGTCAGAGCAGGAGAGTTTCGGCCTGTCGGCACTCGAGGCGATGGCCTGCGAAGTGCCCGTGGTCGCGTCGCGCGTCGGCGGTCTTCACGAGGTCGTGCAGGATGGGGAGACAGGGTTTCTTCTGCCGCCTCACGATCTCGACGGCATGGCCGAGTGCGGTGTCCGGCTGCTGACGGATCCTGCGCTGCACCGGCAGTTCGCGGCCGCTGGCCGCCGCCTGGTGGTCGAGCGGTTCTGTGCCGATCGCGTGGTCCCTATGTACGAGGCGTTCTACCGCAGTCTTGTCGAGGCGCGCACGCTCTAGAGTGGGGCCGTTCGCAGATTCCTGGCGAGAGATCGCACGCTGATGAAATTCGCCGACGAGTACGTGTCGTGCGTCCTCAACGAGAACTTCGAGGACGCCAAGGCGCAGTTTCTGCTGCCCTTGATGTCCATTCACCGCGCGCACCTCGTGATGCTCGCCGAGCGCGGAATCCTGCCGCGACCGGAGGCGCGTGCCCTCCGCACGGCACTTGACCAGGTGCCGCTCGAAGCCGTCAAGCAGGTGAAGTACGACGGCACCTACGAGGATCTGTTCTTCTACGTCGAACGGCTGATCGTCGAAGGCTGCGGCGAAGAGACCGCCGGCCGGCTTCACACCGCGCGCTCCCGCAACGACATCGATATGGCCATGTACCGCATGCAGCAGCGTCGCCTCATTCTGGCGCTGGCTGGTGCGGGGCTGGCGTTGCGCGAAACGCTGTTAGAACATGCAGCCCAGCATCGCCAATCCGTATACGCCGCACACACCCACACGCAGCCCGCGCAGCCGTCGACGATCGCGCATTATCTGCTGGCGGTGGTCGAACAGCTCGAGCGCGACACCGCGCGGCTGAAGGCGGCCCACGCGAGCACGAACAGAAGTCCGCTGGGGGCGTGCGCCATTACCGGAACGGGTTTTCCAATCGATCGTGAGCGGACCGCAGCCCTCCTCGGCTTCGACGGAACGACGGGGAATACGTACGGAAGCATCGCGACCGTCGACTATCTGCTCGAGAGCGTCTCGGCCGCCGCCGTCATGCTGACCGGTCTCGGCCGTGTCGTGCAGGACCTGCTGCTCTGGTGCACGTCGGAGTTCGGTTACCTGCGACTGGCGGACGGCTTCGTGCAATGCAGCAGCATCATGCCGCAGAAGCGGAACCCCGTGGCGCTCGAGCACGCACGCGCCATCGCCAGCAAAGGCGTCGGCCAGGCGACGGGAATCATCCTGAGCGTCCACAACACGCCCTTCGGCGACATCGTCGACACCGAAGACGACTTACAGCCGCTCGTGTTCTCGACGTTCAAGGATGCGGTTCGAGCGGTGCGGCTGGTGGCCGCGGCTATGAAGGAGGCGGTGTTCGATCGGGAGGCGCTCGCGGCGAGAGCCGAACAGGGGTGGATCACGGTGACGGAACTGGCTGATACGCTGACGCGGGAGCGCGACATCGCGTTCAAGACGAGTCACACCGTCGCCTCGAGGTTCGTCGCGGCGTGCGCAGCGCGTCCGCAGGAACCGCGCACGCATGTTCTTCGCGATGTCTCAGCGGGCGTCCTCGGCCGCGCGCTCGAGTTCAGCGAGGAGGAACTGGCGCGCGTGCTGAGCCCCCGGAATTTCGTCGAAGTCCGTACGACGCACGGTGGCCCTGCACCCACGGTGACTGCGAAGGCGATCGACGCGTCACGTTCAACACTCGCCAGCGATCAGGAGTGGCTCGCGAGGAATCTCGAGCGTCTGGACACCGCCGAGGCAGAGTTGGCTACGGCTATCGCCGAATTGTGATGCGGACCTGAAGGTCCGCGCTTGTCCGAGAGCCGGGAGCCTAGATAGTGATCACCCAATGCTGGCCCATGTCGAGGGGCAGCTCGTCGAGGAGACGATCGACGAGCGCGGGGCCGTAGCGATTGAGGAAGAAGATCACTCCAAGAGTGCGTTCCTGCGGATGACCGAGCGGAAAGACCTGAGCCTGCGCACGATAGAACTGCCGGCGCAGTGTCTCGTCGCGCTTCTTCGCCGCCTGGATCACCTTGTTCTGCAGCCCTTTGAGGTCGTGTTCCATCTTGCCGAGCGTCGTGCGTGCCGCGCCGGCGAGCGTCGGGTCCACGGCGGTGACCACCTCGATGACGCGGTCGAGCGCGCGGCGCATTGCCATATCGGCATCGGTGAGCGCCTGTTCGACTGCTGCCGGGAGCTGTGACTGGAGCAGCCGGTTCAGCGCGGATTCGTCCTGCGGCTGAAAATCCTCGAATGGAACGTCATAGCGGGTGAGAAAGCGGCGGGTTGCCGAATCGATCAGGGTGGCGGTCGCGCGCGGATACATCAACGGCATTGGCACGCCGAAGTGCTCGTACACACCACGCAGCTGGCCGAGATAAGCGAGCTCGCTCGGGCCAGCGACATAACAGACGGTGGGGAAGAGTGCGTCCTGCACGATCGGCCGCAGGAGCACGTTCGGACTGAATCGCTGTGGATGATCCACGGCCTCCGCCGCGAGCGCGGAGGGGGGGAAGGTCTGATCCCCCACGGCAAGTGCATCCCCCTGGCGGCGAATGGGCGTCCGCGCGCTGTCGAGACGGAACAGCGCGACAGCGTCTGGGTGCGGAATCACCTGCGGCTCATGGCCACGTGCGGCAAGTTCCTGCCCGGCGCTCGCGGCGAGTGAAGAGGTGCGTCCAGGGAACTGCAACTCGCGCGCGAACAGGTCGGCGACCAATGGCTTGGCCGCCGGATCCGCTGACTCGAACACGATCAGGCCGTGCGGCCCGAGCAGGGATTCGAGCCACCGGCCGAACGCTTCGCCCATGCGGACGCCAGGCCTCCACGCGCCGCGAGCGGCATCGAGCACCCCGTCAGTGAAATCGGTTGGTGCAAGCGCCGCGCGCAATTCGTCGATCGTGCCGGCGACGCGCTCGTCCAGTGTCAGCGCGGCGATCGGGAGCCGCCCGGCTCCCTCTGGATCCGGGAGCGTGATCGTGCGCGGATGAAGATCCCCGTCGAGGACGGTCGTGCCGCGGACCTCGTCCCAGTCGTGGTCCTCGGCATCGATCCAGAAGATGGCGACGGCCGGTATGCGCTGCTCCGCGGCGGTGCGGCGTGCGAGTTGAATGGCCGTGATCGCCTTGAGCAGCGTGAACAGGGGTCCGCCAAACGCGCCCGCCTGCTGGCCGGTGACGATCGCGACCGTGTCGGTTTGGCGAAGAAGGGCGGCAGCGGCTCGCGCCTGTGCCGGAGCGTTGCGGCGCTCCTGTTGACCGCCAACGATGCCTGCGATCCCATCACGATTGCGGCGATGCTGCTGCGTGCGTGCGATCGCTGAGGCCCACGCGTCGCTCGAGGCCGGATCGCCGGCAAACAGCGGCGCCACGGTGGCGAAGTTGCTGGAGTACTCGCCTGCGAGCGGCCGGACCCAGCCAAGCCGGCGCACGTCGATGCCGCTACAGGAGGCGACGTCTTCAGCGGGTGGCACGGCCTCGTACTCTCTCAGAGCCTTCTGAAACATGTCAAGGTGACCCACTTCGTGTTACATTTTTTCGACCCGCCTCGAAGGAGCTCCAGACACTGACACGAGACGACCCTTCTGCGTTCGCTCCGCCGCCCGCGTTCGGCCCCTTTCGGGTGCTGCACCAGGTCGGGGTGGGCGCGCTCGGTCCCGTGTTCCGTACCTATGAGCCGACGAGGGATCGTCTCGTAGCGGTCAAGGTTTTTCGTCTCGATATCACGCCCGAGCAGGCGCAATCGCTTGCGGACGAGCTCGTCAAACCCTCGGAAGCTGGGCTGTTCCACCCCTCGATCGTCGAGCCGATTGCCGCTGGCGTCGAAGGGACGTCCGCGTATCGAGCGGATGAATACGTCGCCGCCGAAACACTCGATGTCGCGCTGCGGCACTACGCGCCCGCGCCCATCGAGAAGGTTCTGCCCTTCATCACGCAGCTCGGCGGAGCCATCGACTTCGCGCGCACCGCCGGGATCGGTCACGGCGCCCTGCATCCACGCGACGTATTCGTTACGCCTGAAGAGGCGCGAGCCGGCGGATTCGGTGTGGTCGAAGCGCTCGAGCGTGTCGGTCTGCGCGCACCGGTCCGACGTCCCTACACCGCGCCCGAGCGGATCGCGGGCGGTGCATGGGGAGCTCCGGCGGACGTGTTCTCGCTCGCCGTCATCGCCTACGAACTGATGACTGGCAGGCGCCCGTCCGGCACTGGCACACAGATCGCGCCGGTGACGGGTGGTGCCTACGCCGCGGCGGTCCACGCCGTGATCGTGCGCGCGATGAACGAGGATCCCGCGCGGAGATATCCGAGCGCACTCGCTTTTGCGTCTGCTCTCGACGCCGCGTCCGGGGGCGAGCGCGTCGAAGCGACTGCGTTCACAGCCGTCACGGCCGTTCCGGAGGACGTCGACGCCGTCGTCGAGGACATGCCTCCTCCGATCCTCAGCGCTCGCGCCGAGCCCGCGCAGGCGGCACTCGAAGACGCCGAGTTCCGCGCTTCGGAACTGGACTTCGACGACATCACGGTGGAACGTGATCTTCAGGATGAAGCGCCGATCGCCCCGATCCGCGACCAGATCCCCGGCGACCTGACCGCAGCGGCCGCGACTCTCGATCGAACGCGGTTCGACGATGAGGGCATCGAGGATCTCGCGATCGAGCGGGTCGAACGCGACGACGACATGGACTCGTTCGCCGACGAGTTCGCGATTGCCGCACCGGCTGCCGACGACGAGATCCCTGCGCCGGCCAAGACATCAGCGGCGCGGCATGTGCCCGCTCGAGTGCTCCCCGTTGAGGAAGTAGAGGAAGTGGGGGAAGACGACGACGTCTCCGTTCCGTACGCTGGTGCGCCGCCGCTCAGCGGCTACGGCGGCGATCCGGTCGTTCGCGAGCAGCGCGGCTTCGGCTTCGTCTCCGTCGCGGTGACGGTTGTTCTCGCGCTGCTCGTCGGCTTCGCCGCGGGGTATGCGGTGAGAGGCGCGCCTGCCGCGACGGCGAGCGACACGACGGAGCCGGCCAGTAGTAGTCCCGATGCGGCGACGTCCACCAAGCAGGCGGCGACGCCCTCCGCGCCGGCCCCGAAGCCATATTCGGAGCAGGCCGTGGCGCCCGCGCCCTCGGAGCCGCCGCCCGCGGTGTCCGAGGTGCCCACTGCCGGTGCGGCAGCGAACCCCGCTCCTCGGCCCGAAGCGCCCGCGCCGCCCAAGCCCGCGGCTTCGGCAACGACAGGGACGGTAGACGTTCGATCGACGCCCTCCGGCGCCGGAGTGACGTTGGATGGTCGTTGGCGCGGACGCACGCCACTGACCGTGGCGGATCTCAAATTCGGCACGTACACCGTTCGCGTCGTGCAGCCGGGATTCGCGACCGCGCGAGAAGACGTTGCGCTCTCCTCGGCGACACCATCGCGCGCGCTCTCATTCCGGCTGCAGCGCAGCGCACCCCCGCCGCCGGCGACGCGCCCGGCCGCGCGGGATTCCGCGACGCGCAAACCCGCGGCTGTGGAGTCGTACGTTGGATCGATCTACGTGGACTCACGCCCTCGAGGCGCGCGCGTGCTCGTCGACGGCAAGTTGATGGGAACGACGCCGGTGCGCATCCCCGAGATTCCCGTCGGTTCGCACGTCGTGCGTCTTCAGCTCGAAGATCATAGAGATTGGAGCACGAGCACCCGTGTAACCTCCTCTCAGGAGTCGCGCGTCACCGGATCGCTCGAACGCATCAGATGAAAGCAACCCTCGCTCTCGAAAATGGCCTCATATACGAAGGCGATGCCGCAGGCGCGCCCGGCGAAACATCGGGTGAAGTCGTCTTCAACACGAGCATGACGGGCTACCAGGAGATCCTCACCGACCCTTCCTACTCCGGACAGATCGTCACCATGACCGTGCCCGAGGTCGGCAACTACGGTATTGCCGACGAAGACGGCGAATCGCGCGGCACGCAGGTGGCGGGATTCATCGTCCGCGAAGAATCGCCCATCGCCAGCAACTGGCGCTCTGACGCAACGCTCCGCGAATACCTGACACGCAACAACGTCGTCGCCATCTCCGGGATCGACACGCGTGCGCTGACGCGCGTTCTGCGATCGGCGGGGGTGATGCGCGGTGTGATCGCGACCGGTGACGTCGATCCGCGCGAACTGATCGAGAAAGCGCGCGCCGTTCCGTCGATGGAAGGGTCGGATCTCGTCCTCGGTGTCACCTGCGACGCGCCGTTCGAGTGGGCGCCCGCACCGTCCGACGAGTTCGCGCCCGTCCCGGAACGCCGCGCCGGCCGTCCGCTGCGCATCGCGGCGTACGACTACGGGATGAAATACAACATCCTGCGGCGATTCACGGCGCACGGCTGCGACGTGCGCGTTTTTCCCGCGACGGCGCCCGCGGCGGAATTGCTGGCCACTTCACCCGACGGGGTGTTTCTCAGCAACGGGCCCGGCGATCCTGCCGTGCTCAACTACGCGATCGCGAATGCGCGCGACGTGATGAACGCCGACGTTCCTGTCTTCGGCATCTGCCTGGGGCACCAGATCCTTTCGCTCGCGATGGGCGGAGAGACGTACAAGCTGAAGTTCGGCCATCGCGGCGCGAACCATCCGGTGAAGGACCTGGAGACCGGAAAGGTGGAAATCACTTCGCAGAACCACGGGTTCGCCGTCGATCCCAAATCGTTGCCCGCCGACGTACGCGTGACGCACGTCAACCTGTACGACGGCACCGTTGAAGGCCTGAAGCACGAAACGAAACCCGTCTTCTGCGTGCAGTACCATCCGGAAGCGGCGCCGGGCCCGCACGATGCGGATTATCTGTTCCGCCAGTTCCTCGACGCGATGGAACAGCGTGCCTGACGCACTCGGGGTCGTCGTGCCGGCCGTAGGCCGTCGTTCACCTTTCGAATAATGCCAAAGCGTTCAGACATTCATCGCGTCCTCGTGATCGGTTCGGGGCCGATCGTCATCGGCCAGGCGTGCGAATTCGACTATTCGGGGACGCAGGCGTGCAAGGCGCTGCGCGATGAGGGGATCGAGGTCGTGCTGGTCAACAGCAACCCGGCCACGATCATGACCGATCCGGAGATCGCGGACCGTACCTACGTCGAGCCGCTCACTCCCGAGGTCGCCGCTCAGATCATCGAACGCGAGAAACCGGACGCGATTCTGCCCACCGTCGGCGGTCAGACGGCACTGAACCTGGCCATCGCGCTCGCCGAGAACGGCACCCTCGAGAAATACGGCGTCGAGCTGATCGGCGCCTCGGTCGACGCCATCAAGCTCGCCGAAGACCGCCTGCTGTTCCGCGAGGCCATGCGCGAGATCGGCGCGGATGTGCCGCGATCCGTCTACTGCCGATCGCTCGACGAGGCGATGAACGCAGTCGAGGACATCGGGTTCCCCGCGATCATCCGTCCGTCGTTCACGATGGGAGGGGTGGGCGGCGGCATCGCCTACAACATCGAGGAGTTCCGCGAGCTGGCTGGGCGCGGCATCGAGATGAGCCCCGTCCACGAGATCCTCCTCGAGGAGTCGATCATCGGCTGGAAAGAGTTCGAGCTGGAGGTGATGCGCGACAAGGCCGACAACTTCGTCGTCATCTGCTCGATCGAGAACGTCGATCCGATGGGCGTGCACACCGGTGACAGCATCACCGTCGCGCCGGCGCTCACGCTGACGGACCGCGAGTACCAGCGCATGCGCGACCTTGGCCGCCGGATCATCCGGCGCGTCGGCGTCGAGACGGGCGGGTCGAACATCCAGTTCGCCATCAATCCCGACGACGGCCGGATCATGGTGATCGAGATGAACCCGCGTGTTTCGCGGTCCTCGGCGCTGGCATCGAAAGCGACCGGGTTCCCGATCGCGAAAATCGCGGCAAAGCTCGCGCTCGGCTACCACCTCGACGAGATCCCCAACGACATCACGCGGCTGACTCCCGCATCGTTCGAGCCGACCATCGACTACGTCGTTGTCAAGGTGCCGCGCTGGGCCTTCGAGAAATTCCCGCGCGCGGATCGAACGCTGACGACGCAGATGAAGTCGGTCGGCGAGGTGATGGCGATCGGACGCACGTTCAAGGAAGCGTTCATGAAGGCGTTCCGCTCGCTGGAGCTCGGGAATGCCGGATTGCTCTTCGGCCAGCCTGCGTCGAGCGGTCGCGAGGGGCTGACCAACGAAGAAGAACAGGGCGCGCTGCAGCGCGAGCTGAGCGTGCCGAACGACCGTCGCATGTGGGCACTGTTCCGGGCCCTGGACCGCGGGTGGACGACCGACGAGCTGCACGCAGCGACGAAGATCGACAAGTGGTTCCTCGTCCAGTTCTCCGAGATCGTCGAGCTCGCGCGTTCCGCCGCGCTCGTCGGCCTGCGCGGGATCTCCGCTGACATGCTGCGCACCCTGAAGCGGGCCGGCATCGCCGATCGCGAACTGGCAACCGTTCTCGGTGGCACGGAGGAAGCGGTCCGCCAGACCCGGCTCGAGCACGGCATCAAGCCCGCCTACAAGCGCATCGACACCTGCGCGGCCGAGTTCGAGTCGTTCACGCCATATCTCTACGGCACCTACGAACGCGAGTGCGAGGCGGACCCGACGCCGCGTGCGAAGGTCGTGATCCTCGGCAGCGGCCCGAATCGCATCGGCCAGGGGATCGAGTTCGACTACTGCTGCTGTCATGCGGCCTTCGCCCTGCGCGAAGAGGGGTTCGAGACCGTGATGGTCAACTGCAACCCCGAAACCGTCTCCACCGACTACGACACGGTCGATCGCCTGTATTTCGAACCGCTGACGTTCGAAGACGTCACGGCGATCATCTCCCGCGAACAGGAGGCCGGAGCGGACGTGGCGTGCGTCGTCCAGTACGGAGGGCAGACGCCGCTGAAGCTTTCGCTCTCCTTGCAAGAGGCAGGGTATCGGATCATCGGCACGTCGCCCGACTCCATCGATCTCGCCGAGGACCGCGAACGCTTTGCGAAGCTGCTCTGGGATCTCGGCATCCCGCAGGCGCCGAGCGCGACGGCCACCTCGGTGGAGGAAGCGCGTGAGGCCGCCGGGTCCATCGGCTTCCCGCTCGTTGTCCGTCCCTCCTACGTGCTCGGCGGCCGCGCGATGGCGATCGTCTACGACGTCGCCGCGCTCGACCGTTACATGACCAACGCAGTTGCCGCGTCCCCGGGTCACCCGATCCTCATCGACAAGTTTCTCGAGGATGCGGTGGAGCTCGACGTCGATGCGGTGGCCGATTCAACCGGTGCGGTGATCATCGGCGGCATCATGGAGCACATCGAAGAGGCGGGCATCCACTCGGGCGACAGTTCCTGCGTCGTTCCGCCATTCAAGGTCATCGACCGGCACGTCGAATTGATCCGCGACTACACACGGCGGATCGCACGCGCGCTGAAGGTGGTCGGATTGATGAACGCGCAGTTCGCCATCCGCGACGATACGGTGTACGTGCTCGAGGTAAATCCCCGCGCATCACGGACGGTGCCGTATCTCTCCAAGGCAACAGGGGTGCCGCTCGCGAAGGTGGCCGCGCGTCTCATGATCGGGCGCACTCTCGCGCAACTCGGATTCACCGAGGATCTCGAAGTCTCAGGATTCTTCGTCAAGTCGCCGGTGTTTCCGTTCGTGCGGTTTCCCGGTGTCGACACGATCCTCGGCCCCGAGATGAAGTCGACGGGCGAAGTCATGGGCGCAGCGCCCACCTTCGGGAATGCGTTCGCGAAGGCGGCGATCGCCGCGGGCGTGCACCTGCCCAGAGGCGGGACAGCGTTCATCAGCGTGAACAACCATGACAAGCCGGCCTCGGTGCAGATCGCGCGCGACCTGCGCGACATCGGCTTCGCCATCGTGGCGACGCGGGGGACGGCGAACTACCTGCGCGCGCACGGCGTCGACGCGGCGATCGTCTTCAAGGTGAACGAGGGGCGGCCGCATGTCGGGGACGAGATCCTCAACAACCGTATCCATCTCGTCATCAACACGCCGCTCGGCCGCGAGTCGTTCTTCGACGACCGCACGGTGCGTCGCGTCGCGATGATGCACGGCGTCCCGTGCATCACCACGCTCACCGGCGCCGCGGCGGCCGTGAACGCGATCAAGGCGATGCATACCGAGAGCCTCACCGTCCGCGCATTGCAGGAATACCACGCAGAAACTGCCACCGGAAAGGCCTGAGGGCCGTTCATATTTCGACGCCGACCGGTGAACCTGGCCGACGAGCGCCGTTGATTTCCTCTCGTCTCTTCGAGGTTGTCGTTTTGCAGCACGCGTATCTTCGTGCGCGTGCCCGCTGCGTTCGTTGCCCTTCCCTTGATTGTCGGTGCCTCCGCCGGCGTCGTTCTCTCTGCATCCGTTCCTGATCGCCTGATTCTTCTGTGTGCATTCGCGAGCGTCCTCTGCACGCTGGCGGGTGCCGGGTTCTTCGCCGACGATTTCGACGTCGCCGTCGCGCTGTGCGTGTGTCTCGGGTGCCTGTTCGCGGGGTACTCGCTGGCAGGGA
>Ga0247829_10000625_pt1 | contig 14224 bp, 12 predicted proteins | sample 12C_Control_Day4_FD_207765 | JGI IMG/M metagenome (GOLD analysis project Ga0247829, IMG submission 207765) | Soil microbial communities from agricultural site in Penn Yan, New York, United States - 12C_Control_Day4 | ecosystem: Environmental > Terrestrial > Soil > Agricultural land | place... | reverse complement strand
CAGGAGCGGAGAGCTCGAGGATGTCGGCGGGCCCGCCTACATCGCGTCGCTCGCCGACGGCGTGCCGAGATCCGCCAACGTCGAGTACTACGCGCGGATCGTCAAGGAAAAGTCGACGCTTCGCAGCCTGATCTACTCGGCGAACAAGATCCTGGCCGAAGCGTACGAGGCGGAGCAGGAGCCCGACCTGCTGCTCGACGAAGCCGAACGCCAGATTTTCGCCATCGCCGAAGACCGCATCCGCGCCGGATTCGTGCCGCTGCGCGACCTGGTCCAGACCTCGTTCGCGACGATCGAGAAGCTGCAGGCGCACAAGGGGCTCGTCACCGGTGTGCCGACCGGGTTCATCGATCTCGACGAGATGACCTCGGGGCTGCAGCCTTCGGACCTGGTGCTCGTCGCCGCGCGGCCGTCGATGGGGAAGACCAGCTTCGTCCTCAACATCGCGCAGCACGTCGGCACCTCCACCCCGATGACCGTCGGCTTCTTCTCGCTGGAAATGTCCAAGGAACAGCTGTTCATGCGCATGTTGACCTCCGAGGCGAGGATCGACGCGCACCGCTTCCGCACGGGGTTCCTCAACGAGAAGGATTACGGGCGTCTCTCGCACGCGCTCGGCACGCTCGCCGAGGCGAAGGTCTTCATCGACGATACCGCGTCCATCGGTGTTCTCGAGATGCGCGCGAAAGCGCGTCGCCTCAAGGCCGAGCACGGCCTCAACATGCTCATCATCGACTATATCCAGTTGATGCAGGGGCGCGGCCGCTTCGAGAGCCGGCAGGCGGAGATCGCCTCGATCTCGCGATCCCTGAAGGGATTGGCGAAGGAGCTGAGCGTCCCCATCGTTGCCCTGTCGCAGCTCTCGCGCGCCTCGGAGACGCGCTCCGATCATCGTCCGCAGCTCTCGGACCTTCGCGAGTCCGGCGCCCTGGAACAGGACGCCGACGTCGTGATGTTCATCTACCGCGGCGAGCAGTATCGCGACGCCGACGGCAATCCCAACACCGAAGAGCAGGGGACCGCCGAGATCATCATCGGCAAGCAGCGCAACGGCCCCATCGGCACAGTGAAACTGGCGTTCATCAAAGAGCACACCCGGTTCGAAAACCTGGCCCACTCCGGCGTTTAGCGCTTTGGTGCGCGTCGCCGATCCTGGATCTGGGTTTAATTTCGCGGTAATCACGCTCGCCGACAGCATCGCAATCAGCTGTTTGACTCCTGCAGCTGCGCTATCAGTCTGGGCGTGAGTCCGGGACAGGCCGCGCTGATCACGCGCAGCCAGAAGCGCGATTCCCCTGCCTCTTTTTTCACGCAGAAGTGATTGCAGGTCGCGCCATGGAGAGAACGCACAATCTGCGCTTTATTCCATTTTCCATTTTCCATCTACCATTACGAAGTGATCCGCCCCACCGTCGCGCGAGTCGACCTCGATGCGGTCCGCTCGAATCTGCGCGCTATCCAGGCGTTCCTCTCCACTGGATCGGTCGCGCCACGCGTCATCGCGGTTGTAAAGGCGAACGCATACGGGCATGGTGCGGCGCAGATTGGACGCGCGCTCGAGGATGCGGGGGCGGCGGTGCTGGCGTGCGCCGACATCGAGGAGGGGATCGTGCTGCGCGAGGCGGGCGTTCGCGTGCCGGTCCTCGTCTTTGGCGCGCTGAGCGTCAGCGATCTCGACGGGATCTTCACCCACGATCTGACACCGACGATCTCGACTCCGTCTGCCGCGCGCGCGTTGCAGGCAGCCGCCGCGCGGCACGACACGCGGCTGCATTGCCATCTGAAGATCGACACCGGCATGAATCGGCTCGGGTTCCGTCATGACAATCTGCGGCGCACGGTGCCGGAGCTGGCCGCGAGCGGTCACCTCGAGATCGATGCGGTCTACACTCACTTTGCGACGGCGGACAATCCCGAGCATCCCGCCTTCAACGAGCAGCGCGAGCGGTTCGAGGCGGCCACGCGTGACCTGCCGGGCATCGGGATACCGGTCCGGGCGCGGCACGCGGCAAACAGCGCGGCGCTGCTGCGCGACGAACGCGTCTGGTACGACTTCGTGCGGCCGGGTCTTCTCCTCTACGGCGTGATTCCGCCGCCGCTCGCGTCCACGCTCGCGTTGCGACCTGCCCTGTCACTGCACAGCCGTATCGTCGCGGTAAAGGGGCTGAGAACGGGTGAAGCGGCCGGGTACGGGCTCAAATCGCCGGTCGAACAGCCCGCATCGATCGCGATCGTGCCGGCCGGTTACGCCGACGGGCTCGATCTGCGGCTGGCAGGCACGGGTGTGATGCTCGTGCGCGGACGCCGCACGCCGATCGTCGGCTCGATCTGCATGGACGTGTCGATGCTCGACGTTACCGGCATGGACGTTGCCCCGGGCGATGAGGTAGTCATCGTCGGTGAGCAGCAGGACGAAGCCATCACGGTACGCGAAATGGCCGCGACAATCGGCACGATTCCGTACGAGTTGCTCTGCCGCGTCGGTTCACGGATTCAAAGGATCTATGGCTGATAGTGCGTACATCCCTTCACGACCGTGTCTCAGACGTTGTGGCGCGGGCCGTCAGCCCGCATCTCTGACAGCAGCAATTCGGCATGAAAAATAAAACCGTCTTCGCCTGCCAGGAATGCGGCGCGCAGTCTTCGAAGTGGCTGGGGCGCTGCAACGAGTGCGGCGCGTGGAACTCGTTCGTGGAAGAGCGCCCGGTGCCCGAGGCGGTGACGACGGCGTCGGCCGGGAAGCGTTACACGCTCGCGGCCGCGGCCGGCCCGCAGCTCTATGCCGACATCGACATCGTTCAGGCGGACCGCCTCACGACGGGGATTGGCGAGTTCGACCGGGTGCTCGGCGGCGGGGTCGTTCCAGGGTCGCTCGTGCTGCTCGGCGGCGAGCCGGGGATCGGCAAGTCGACGCTGCTGCTGCAGGCGGCCGCGCATTTCGCGCACACGTACGGTCCCGTTCTCTACTGCTCGGGCGAGGAGTCGGAGCACCAGATCAAGGCGCGCGGAGAGCGGCTCGGCGTGCAGCAGGCTCCGCTCTACGTGCTGGCGGAAACCTGCCTCGAACGGATCCTCGAGGAGATTTCGCGGCTGAAACCCTCCTTCATCATCATCGACTCCATCCAGACGGTGTTCTCGCTCAAGTTTCAGTCAGCCCCCGGCAGCATCGGGCAAGTGCGCGAATCGGCCACGCAGCTGCTGTTTGCCGCGAAAGGGCAGAACATCCCCACGTTTCTCGTCGGGCACGTAACGAAGGACGGCAATATCGCCGGCCCGAAGGCCCTCGAGCACATTGTCGACACCGTCCTGTATTTCGAAGGGGAGAGGCATCACGCCCATCGCGTCGTGCGTGCGGTGAAGAATCGGTTTGGCGCAGTCAGCGAGCTTGGCGTGTTCGAGATGACGGGCGCGGGTCTGCGCGCGGTGCCCAATCCCTCGGCACTCTTCCTCTCCGAGCGTCCCGCCAACGCGCCTGGATCGGCGGTGCTGTGTTGCGTCGAAGGATCGCGCCCGCTGCTCGTCGAAGTGCAGGCGCTGGTCAGCAGCAGCTCGTATGGCAACGCGCGGCGCATGGCGAGCGGCATCGATCAGAACCGCCTGTCGCTCCTGCTCGCTGTGCTGGAGAAGCGCGCCGCGCTCAATCTCATGGGCGAGGATGTGTTCGTCAACATAGCCGGCGGCATGACCGTGGACGAGCCGGCGGCCGATCTGGCGGTCCTCGCGGCTGTGGCGTCGAGCGTCCGCAACCGCCCCGTCGCCCCGGGCACAGCAGTGTTTGGCGAGGTGGGCCTCGCGGGTGAGGTTCGCGGAACGACGCAGGCATCACTGCGCGTTCGCGAGGCAGCACAGATGGGATTCACGCGGTGTGTTCTTCCACCCGGGAGCTGCTCGCCGGTGGACTTGCCCGGCGGTATAGAACTGGCTGAGGTGAAGACGGTCGGCGAAGCACTCGACGCGCTGATCCAGTGGTAGGGACGGCAGAATTCGCTTGTTTTCGCGATCGGGCGATGAGCCGATGGACCGATCCGCCGATAAGTAGAATACCTGTATGCCCTGGTTTCTCCTCGTACGGGCCCTGTTCGTTCTGGCGGTCACGTATGCCGCCATCCTGACGCACCCGTTCGGTCTTCGAGTCGAGACGAACATCGGCGCCGGTGTTTTGCTCGGTCTCCTGATGATTGCGGTAGAAACCCGGATGCGGAGCGCGGAGGTCACCGACCTGCTCGGGGCGCTCATCGGCGGGGCGATCGGTCTCGGTCTCGCCAAAACGATCGGCGCGGCGCTGTTCTGGGCTGACGCGACTGACAATCGGATCGTCTTCCTGCACAGTTTTATCCTGCTCGTCTTCCCCTACCTCGGGATTGTGATGGGCGCCCGCAAGGGGGAGTGGCTCGAGCCGGCGCGGCTCGCAGCGCTCTTCCGCGATACGGGCCCGCAGCGCCGCTACCGGATCCTCGATACGAGCGTGATCATCGATGGACGCATCGCCGACGTCTGCGAAACGGGCTTTCTCGACGGCACGCTCGTGATCCCGCAGTTCGTGCTGAAGGAACTGCAGATGGTTGCCGACTCCGCCGACTCGCTGAAGCGGAATCGCGGCCGCCGCGGCCTCGACATTCTTCAGAAGATCCAGAAGATGTCTGGCGTCGACGTCATGATCTCCGACATCGATTTTCCAGAAGTGCGCGAGGTGGACCTCAAACTCATCGAGCTCGGTCGCACGCTGCAGGGGAAGATCGTCACGAACGATTTCAACCTGAACAAAGTGGCGCAGCTGCGCGGTGTTGCTGTTCTCAACATCAACGAGCTGGCGAATGCGCTGAAACCGGTCGTGCTCCCCGGCGAGTTCATGAAAGTGTTCATCCTCAAGGAAGGGAAGGAGTACAACCAGGGCGTCGCCTACCTTGACGACGGAACGATGGTCGTTGTCGACAATGCGCGGCGGATGATCAGCCGGAATATCGACATCGTTGTCACCAGCGTGCTGCAGACGACGGCCGGCAAGATGATCTTCGGACGTTACATCGAAGCACCGCCCGCCGTGCAGTCCGGATCCACGCCTGCGCTCGGTACCGCCACCACTTCTCTCGCGAGCCCCGCCGCTGTTCCCAACGCCTCGGCTGCCGCTCGTCAGAATGCCAAGTAACGCCTGGCATCTGGCATTGATATGGCGAACGTCGACTGGTGGCGGACTGTCTTCTATCTGATTCCCGCGATTTCCTTCTATACGGTCGTTCTCGGTACGATCTCTCTTCTCTCGACCCTTTTCGATCCCACCGGTAACTTTGCACACCGGTGTGCGCGCGGGTGGGCGACGATGATCCTGAAGACGACCGGCGTCAGGGTGCGGGTCAGCGGCCTCGAGCACCTGCATCCGGGTCGCAGCTACGTCTTCGCGGCAAACCATCAGAGCATCTACGACATCCCGATCGTCTTCACGTCGATCCCCTTTCAGCTGCGCATCGTGGCGAAGGAGTCACTCGGAAGGATTCCGTTCCTGGGCTGGCACCTGCGCCGCGCCGGACACCTGCTCGTCGACCGCCGCAATCCCGGCGCAGACATCGTGCACAAGATGCGGCGGCTCGTGGGCGAGTCCAGCTCGCTGATCGTTTTTCCGGAAGGCACGCGCAGCGTGGATGGCCGCGTGGGCCGCTTCAAGAAGGGATCGTTCCTCGTCGCCATCGATGCCGGCTTGCCCGTCGTACCGGTGAGCATCCGCGGAAGCCGGCACGTGATGACCAAGGGGCAGCTGACAGTGCGCCGAGGAGACGTGCAGCTGACGATTCATCCGCCGCTCGAGACCAGCAGCGTGGATCGCGGCGACGTACTGGCGTTCGCCGGCCGGGTGCGCGAGGTCGTCGCGCAGGCCGCCGGGTGAGATAATTCACGTGTCGATGCACGTCACGGCCATCATCGCGGCAGGAGGTTCGGGCACACGGGTGGGCGGTAGCGCGCCCAAACAGTTCCTCCGACTCGGCGATGGCCGCACGATCCTCGAACGGAGCGTCTCTGCATTCGCGTCGCACGAACGGGTGTCGGACATCGTGCTCGCCCTGCCGCCCGATGCAACGTTCGAGTTCGCGGACAGTCCAGCTGACGGAAAGCTGCGGACGGTGCGCGGCGGCGCCCGCCGGCAGGACTCCGTGGCGAACGCATTCGACGCGATCGCCGCGCTGACCGACATCGTTCTGGTGCACGACGCCGCGCGTCCTTTCGTGTCGGCGGACGTGATCTCCCGAGCCATTGACGCCGCGGTCGAGCACGGCGCGGCGATCGTCGCTCTGCCGGTCAGCGATACCGTGAAGCAGGTGACGATGGAAGGTGGCAGACGGGTGATCGCCGGCACGATCCCTCGCGAATCGATTTATCTCGCGCAGACTCCGCAGGCGTTCCGGCGCGACGTGCTTGCCGCGGCGGTGGCCGTGGGTCGTGATGGTGCGCATGCGACCGATGAGGCCGCCCTGGCGGAGCTCGCCGGCTTCGCGGTCCACATCGTCGAAGGGGACGCCGACAACGTGAAGATCACGACCGCGTTCGACCTCGAGCGCGCGATCCGTCGCGAGACCGCTGCGTCGTCGGTGCGCGTCGGTACCGGCTACGACCTCCATCGTCTCGCCGAAGGGCGTCCACTCGTCATTGGCGGTGTGGAGATCCCGTCGGATCGCGGCGCGCTCGGCCACTCCGACGCTGATGTCGCGTGTCACGCCGCGACCGACGCGATTCTCGGTGGAGCATCACTCGGTGACATCGGGCGCCATTTTCCTGATACCGAGGCCCGGTGGAAGGGCGCGTCGAGCATCGAGCTGCTGCGGCAGGCGGCCGCGCTGGTTCGAGCGTCCGGCTACTCCGTTGCGAACGTCGATGTGACGATCGTGCTGGAGCGGCCCAAGATCGCGCCGTTCCTGGCGACGATTCGTGAAGGCCTCGCAGGCGCACTTGGCATTGCGCCCGATTGCGTGAGCGTCAAAGGCAAGACGAACGAAGGCGTGGACGCGGTCGGCCGCGGCGAAGCGATCGCGGCGCACGCCGTAGCCTTGTTGAGGCAATGACCCTTTGATCATGCGTCTACGTTTCGCACCCAGCCCCACCGGTCAACTGCACGTCGGCAACGCCCGCACGGCGCTGTTCAACTGGCTGCTCGCGCGCGGCAAGGACGGCACGTTCATCCTGCGCATCGAGGACACCGACGCGGAGCGGTCCACGCGCGAGTCCGAGGCCAGCATCCTCGAGGATCTCCGCTGGCTCGGCCTCGACTGGGACGAGGGGCCCGATGTCGGCGGACCGCACGGGCCGTATCGGCAGTCGGAGCGGCTGCATCTCTACGCCTCCTACGCCAACGAGCTGATCGGCGGAGACCACGCCTACTACTGCTTCTGCTCCCCGCAGACGCTCGACACCGAGCGTCGTTCGATGCTCGCCGCCGGAAGGCCGCCGAAGTACGGCGGCACGTGCCGCGGTCTGTCGAAAGAGGAGTCGGCGAAGCGGGTCGAAGCGGGCGAGCGCCCCGTGATCCGCTTCCGTGTTCCTGAAGGCGTCGACGTGACCTTCGAGGATCTCGTTCGCGGTGACGTCACGTTCAGCAGCGAAGTGATCGGCGATCCGGTGATCGTCCGCTCCGACGGCCGTCCCGCGTACAACTTCGCCGTTGTCGTCGACGATGCGGTGATGGAGATCACGCATGTGATCCGGGGCGAGGATCACATCTCGAATACGCCGAGGCAGATCCTGATCTACCAGGCGCTCGGATTCCCGCCGCCAAGTTTCGCCCACCTTTCGATGGTGATGGGGCCGGACCACACGCCACTCTCGAAGCGGCATGGCGCTACGTCGCTGGCGGAGTTCCGCGAGCGCGGTTATCTGCCCGAGGCGCTGGTGAACTATCTCGCGCTGATCGGATGGTCTCCGGGTGGAGACGAGGAACTGCTGCCCATCGACGAGCTCGCGCGGCGGTTCAACGTCGAAGACGTCGGTCACAGCGCGGGCGTGTTCGACGTCGAGAAGCTCGCGTGGATGAACCGCCATTACATGAAGGCGGCCGCCCCGTCGCGGCTGGCATCCGAGAGCTCGCGGTACTTCCTCCGCAGCGGCTTCATCCAGCAGCGCACGCCACAGGCGATGGAGTACCTCGCCTCGCTCCTGCCGATGGCGGTGGGATCCGTCGACCGTCTCGAGGAGATTCCGGACCGCGTGCGCTTCATCTTTGCCTACGACGTCGCCTCCGCGTTCGAGCGACCCGAGATCGCGGGTGTGTTGCACGAGCCGGGCGCGCGTGAGGTGATCGACGCGTTGGCTGACGAGATCACCGCGCCGCTGCTCGACCGCGAATCGTTCCGCGCGATGGCGAACCGCGTGAAAGAGCGGACCGGTCAGAAGGGCAAGGCGCTGTTCCACCCCATTCGCGCAGCGATGACCGGAGAAGCGGGTGGGCCGGAGCTCGATCTCGCCGTCCCGGCGATCGACCGCGGCGCCCAGTTGCCGCCGCACGCGAGAGTGGCCACCATCATGAGCTGTCGCGAGCGCGCCGAGGTCTTCGCGCGAGAGGCGCGTCTGGCGAATCGCTAATCGATCAGCCGATCATCGATCGGCCGACCAGCGATCGAAAATGATCATCTACGGCTTCAACCCTGTCATTGAAGCACTCCGCGCCGGCCGCGTGCGCCGGCTGCGTGTCGGAGCGCGTGCCGACAAGCGGACCGACGAAGTCGTTGCGCTCGCGAAACGATCCGGTGTGGCCATCGAACGGACCGATGCCGCAGCGCTCGAGCGCCTGGCGCGCGGCGGCGTGCACCAGGGCATCGTCGCCGAGCTCGCGCCGGCGCGCGACTACAGCATTCAGGAACTGATCGAACGCGCAGCGCCAGCGGCGCCGCTGCTCATCGTTCTCGACGGCATCGAGGATCCGCACAATCTCGGCGCCATCACTCGAACGGTCGATGCCGCCGGCGCGCATGGCGTCATCCGCCAGGCCAGACACGCCGCTGCGCTCGATGGGGCTGCGGCGAAGGCAGCGGCCGGCGCCATGGCGCTGGTGCCGTTCGCGACCGTGGCCAACATCGCACGCGCGCTCGAGGAATTGAAAGAGGCGGACGTGTGGACCGTCGGCCTCGCGGGCGAAGCCACCGACTCGTACGATGTTGTCGATTACACTCTGCCGACTGCCATCGTCCTTGGGGGCGAGGGTGAAGGGCTGCGGCGTCTCACGCGTGATCGGTGCGATCGGCTCGTCAGGATTCCGATGGCGGGTGCGGTCGACAGCTTGAACGTGTCGGTCGCGGCAGGCGTGGCCCTGTTCGAAGCCGTCCGACAGCGGACGCGGAAATCGCGGTAGAATCAAAGTACTCAGCGCAATAAATGGCCGTGGCTCAGCCGTTTGAGCGCTGCGCGGGTGCGTCGGCGTGCGAATTCACTCCCCTCCACTTGCCAGCGTGGCACGCCCTGTGCTACAAATGCTCTTTTGTCTGGGCTGGCGTAGCTCAGTCCGGTAGAGCAGCTGATTTGTAATCAGCCGGTCGGGGGTTCGAATCCCTTCGCCAGCTCCATCACTACAGAGCACGGTCAGGGGTTTCGAGCCGGTTTCCGCAGGGACGTTCGCGAACGGCGCAAATCCTGACAGTACAGCAGCAATACCCACGGCTTGCCGTCGCTCTGCGAGATGGGGCGAGACGAAGCCATCGGCGCAACGGGCCTTCGATGAGGCGCGTTCGCCGGCCGGTGCTTGCCAGAGGAGCGGGCGAGCGCGGCAGCAGCAGTATCGGCGAGGTAGCGAAGCGGTCAAACGCAGCAGACTGTAAATCTGTCGCCCATGCGGCTTCGAAGGTTCGAATCCTTCCCTCGCCACCAGATTGGCTGATCGGCCCATCTGGCGATCGGCTGACGGAATCGGGTGATGGGCCGATCCGATCGGGCGTTGAGGCGATCCGGCGATGAAGTGCGGGAGTAACTCAGTGGTAGAGTCACAGCCTTCCAAGCTGTTGGTCGCGGGTTCGATCCCCGTCTCCCGCTCCAGCTTTACTCCGAGGGGCTGGCGCCCCTCGGACTCCCCCACGGCGTCGCTCGCGAGCCGCTTCGTCGGCTCGCTCCGCTCCGCCGGGGTGCTCGCTTTGCTCGCACCTTGTCCGAAATCAAGGCAGCGAAGGTGCAGCGGAGTCCGAGGGCGAAGCCCCTCGGTTGAGGATGCCGGCCGATGTAGCTCAGTTGGCAGAGCGCGTCCTTGGTAAGGACGAGGTCACCAGTTCAATCCTGGTCATCGGCTCCAGCCTTTGCTCGCCCTTCGGGCGCGCTTCGGCGAGGCAAGCGCGGGTTCGCAGGTGACGCGCTTGCCGATCAGGCGAGCGAACGACGACGCCGAAGGCTGTCTCGCCGGAGCGCGAAGCGCGAAGGCGGACCGCTGGATCAGCGCGCGGAGTACAGATAACGGTAGGCGCAAGACGCAACGTAGAGGACGTACAACGACATGGCAAAAGAGAAATTCGATCGATCCAAACCGCACGTCAACGTTGGCACCATTGGCCACATCGACCATGGCAAGACCACTCTGACCGCTGCTCTCACCAAGGTGGCCGCGGATAAGGGCTGGGCGAAGTTCGTTCCGTACGACGAAGTGGCGAAGGCGTCCGAGTCGCAGGGCCGCCGCGATGCGACGAAGATCCTGACGATCGCGACCAGCCACGTCGAGTACGCAACGCCGAACCGCCACTACGCGCACGTGGATTGCCCCGGTCACGCCGACTACATCAAGAACATGATCACCGGCGCCGCGCAGATGGACGGCGCCATCCTCGTCGTCTCGGCGGTTGACGGCCCGATGCCGCAGACGCGCGAGCACGTGCTGCTCGCCAAGCAGGTCAACGTTCCGTACATGGTCGTGGCGCTCAACAAGGTTGATGCCGTCGATGACCCGGAGCTGGTCGACCTCGTCGAGCTCGAGGTGCGCGAGCTGCTGTCGTCCTACGGCTTCCCGGGCAACGACGTCCCTGTGGTCCGCGTGTCGGCGCTCAAGGCGCTCAACGGCGAGGCCGATGGTGTCGACAGCGTGCTGAAGCTGATGGAAGCGCTCGACAGCTACATCCCGCTGCCGGAGCGCGAGGTCGACAAGCCGTTCCTGATGCCGATCGAAGACGTGTTCTCGATCTCCGGCCGCGGCACGGTCGTGACCGGACGCGTCGAGCGGGGCAAGGTCAAGGTCGGCGAGGAAGTCGAGATCGTCGGGTTCAAGCCGACCGAGAAGAAGGTCGTTACCGGCGTCGAGATGTTCCGCAAGCTGCTCGACGCGGGGGAGGCCGGCGACAACATCGGCGTCCTGCTGCGCGGCGTGGAAAAAGACGACGTGGAGCGTGGCCAGGTACTGTGCAAGCCCGGGTCGATCAAACCGCACACGAAGTTCAAGGGCGAGGTCTACATCCTGTCGAAGGACGAGGGTGGCCGCCACACGCCGTTCTTCAACGGCTACCGGCCGCAGTTCTACATCCGCACGACCGACGTCACCGGCTCGCTCAAGCTGCCGGAGGGTGTCGAGATGGTGATGCCCGGCGACAACACCAGCATCACGGCGGAACTGCATACGCCGGTCGCGCTCGAGAAGGGCGCGCGTTTCGCGATTCGTGAGGGCGGCCGCACCGTCGGCGCCGGCACGATCTCGGAAATCATCGAGTAAGTCCGGCTTCCGGCTCCCGGCTTCCGGCTTCCGCCGGGAGCCGGGAGTGCGAAGCCGACTGTTTGGGCCAGCCCGGAAGCCGGGAGCCGGAAGTCGGAAGTCGAATCATGAGAGACATCGTTTCCTTGGCGTGCCAGGACTGCAAGCGCCGCAACTACAGCACGACCAAGAACAAGAAGAAGACGAGCGAGCGGCTCGAGTTCAGCAAGTTCTGCCGCTTCTGCAGAAAGCACACGTCTCACAAAGAGACGAAGTAGATTCGTATCGATTCCGGATTGGTGATTGCGGAGTGCGGATCGACGGATTGGTGATTGCTGATTGCGGATTGTGATTGCTGATTGTCGATTGGGTGCTGATTGGGGATTTTGGATTGCGTGCGCGGAATTGAGGCGAGCGGAACGGAGCCAGCGATGCGAGCGAGAAGCGAGCGCCGGAGGGCAGTCGACCCGCAGAAGCCGCCGGGCCGACCTCGAGCGTATCAAGAACGAGCAAGCAAAGCGAAGCGAGCCACGCGAGAGAGCGTGTAGGGGAGTCCGAGGGGCGAAGCCCCTCGAGTAAGTAGGACAGTAGCTCAATTGGCAGAGCACCGGTCTCCAAAACCGGGGGTTGGGGGTTCGATTCCCTCCTGTCCTGCCAGAGTCGACAGAAGGCATGAAGGCAGACAGGGGTGCATGGGGCGAGCGGAACGGAGCGAGCGTCGAAGCGCGAGCGTAGTGAAGCGAGCCTGAAGCGAGGCGCCGGCGGCGCCGAGCGTTCAAGCAAAGAGCACCGGTCTCCAAAACCGGGGGTTGGGGGGGTTCGATTCCCTCCTGTCCTGCCAGTTCGGAAACAGGGATCGCGCGAACGTAGCGGAGCAAGCGACGAAGCGCTTGCGTAGCGGAGTGAGCGCAAGCGAGGGGCCTGAGGGAACCGCGGCGAAGCCGCGGCCCCGAGCGCCGGGAAACGATGAAAGCAGCAGCGATGGAGCACGACGAGTCGATCGGCGGACGCGCCCGAGAAAGCGTCACCGGCTGGTGGGGGCGCTCGCGCCGCTTCCTGTCCGAGGTGCGTAACGAGACCGCGCGCGTCACGTGGCCGAGCCGCAAGGAGGTCTACGCGACGACACTGGTCGTGATCCTCACGTCGATTTTCTTCGGCGTGTATCTCTACGGCGTCGACGTGCTCTTCTCGGCCCTCATCAACTGGATCTTCCAGACGTTTGTGGCGGCATGAGTACGATGACCGACGACCGTACGAAGCAGTGGTACATCGTCCACACCTACTCGGGTTTCGAGAACAAGGTGAAGGAATCGCTCGAACAGCGCGTGACGGCGTACGGGCTGCAGGACGAGATCGGCGAGATCCTCATCCCGACCGAGCAGGTCGCCGAGATGCGCGGCGGCAAGAAGGTGGTGAGCTCGAAGCGGTTTTTCCCCGGCTACATCCTTGTCGAGATGCACATGTCCGACAACGCGTGGCACGTGGTGAAGAACACGCCGAAGGTCACCGGGTTCGTCGGTGCCGGCGCGAAGCCGACGCCCCTGTCGCGTGAAGAGGTGGACCAGATCCTCAACCAGGTGACCGAGGCGGCCGAGAAGCCGAAGCCGAAGTACACCTTCGAGAAGGGGGACCAGGTCCGCATCAACGAGGGACCGTTCACCAGCTTCAACGGCGTGGTCGACGAGGTCAATCTCGATCGCAATACCTTGAAGGTGATGGTGACGATCTTCGGCCGCGCAACGCCGGTCGAACTCGACTTCTTGCAGGTGGAGAAGCTGTAAGGCGCCGGCGCGAGCGAGAGCGAGCGCTGGCAGGCCGTGGGGTGGGGCCCCGCGAGCATTGAAGAATGCAGACAGCATGGCGGCAACCGCCCCGCAGGTGATTTAGGAACATGGCGAAAAAAGTACAGGCAATGGTGAAGCTCCAGATCGCCGCGGGGAAAGCGACCCCGGCGCCGCCGGTGGGGACCGCGCTCGGTCCGCACGGCGTGAACATCATGGACTTCTGCAAGAACTTCAACGCGAAGACCTCGAAGGACGAAGGGCTGATCATCCCGGTCGTCGTCACCGTCTACGCGGACCGGTCCTACAGCTTCATCACGAAGACGCCGCCGGCGTCGGTGCTGCTGAAGCGCGCCGCGAACCTGGCGAAGGGATCGAATGAACCGAACAAGAACAAGGTTGGCACCGTGACCCGCAAGCAGGTTGAGGACATCGCGAAGCTCAAGATGCCCGACCTCAATTGCGAGTCGCCGGAATCGGCGTACAAGACCGTCGCGGGCACCGCGCGATCGATGGGAATCGACGTCATCGGTTGATCGGTCGATCGCTGATCGGTCGATCGTATCGGTCGATCGTATCGAATGATCGGCTGGATCGAATTGGTCTCGAAGGCTGATTGTGACGGTGCTGTGAAAGCAGTACCCACTTGGAAGTACCGGCCCGAGCGAGAGCGAGGGCTGGCAGCCATGGGGGTGGGGCCCCATGGAGCGCGCGGGGTGGGCCCCGCGCGCAAGTAATTAAACGTGGGAGGGCTTAGAAGCCCGCTGGCACCACAGAGGTAAACAATGCGTAAGCACGGAAAGAATATCGC
>Ga0247829_10000622_pt1 | contig 14257 bp, 8 predicted proteins | sample 12C_Control_Day4_FD_207765 | JGI IMG/M metagenome (GOLD analysis project Ga0247829, IMG submission 207765) | Soil microbial communities from agricultural site in Penn Yan, New York, United States - 12C_Control_Day4 | ecosystem: Environmental > Terrestrial > Soil > Agricultural land | place: USA... | reverse complement strand
CCTCGTCGCGGCATCGATGAGCGGCGTGTGCGCGGGAACGGCGCGCGCGGACCGCGCGGACTATATATCACGGGCTCAGCCGCCGACGACAGGGTCGCTGCCGGTTGGGTCACAGGCTCAGCCTCAAGCCAAGCTGCATCTCACGCGCGGTCTTCGCGCTGAAGATGCGCCCGAAGTTCGGCGTGCCAAAGATGCGGTTCGGCAGGTCGAAGTTCGCGCGATTGAGCGCGTTGAACACGTCCCATCTGATCTCCAGTTGCCGCCCTCGACAGGCCGATGACGTCGCGGGCATTCAGTGGCATCCGCAGGACCGGCTCGTTCGATACGACGTCGCTGATCTCGGCGCTCGTCACCTGAAGCAGCTGGGCGTTACCGAAGACCGACGCCGACTCGTTGAGTCCAGCGAGCTCGAGCAGGAAATCCAGCTGCAGTCGATCGCGCAGCGCGGCGACGATGTCGGCGCGTCGCGTGCGCGTGAAGCCGGCGAGCTCGGCGGTCACGGTGTGCGCCCCCAGGGCGCCCTGGGCGTCGTGCACGAGGCCGGCTATCTCGGCCGTGTTGGTCTGCGCGCCGGCGCCGCGCGCCTGGAGCATCAAGACGAGCGCGGCAAGGGTCACGCCGAGAAGCTCAGCTGAAGCCCAGGGCCGTTCGCACAACATGGTGCGGTGGCGCGCATAATAGCGCCGTCAGTTCGATCGGCCACTCCCTGCTTCCGGGGATGTGCCGTCCGTCACATGCCGCTACAGTTCGGCAACGTCGGTAGGGAGGGTTAACCATGACGGGACGAATGTTCCTGATTGTCGCGTGTGCGGCGGCAACCCTGTTTTCGGCAACATCCGAAGCGCGGCAGGGCGTCGCCGGCATTCGCGGCAGGGTCACCGACGAGCAGAAGGGCGTCCTGCCCGGAGCCACCGTCACGGCGACCCATCGCGAGAGTGGCATCGCGCGCGAGACCATCAGCGGCAGCGATGGCACGTTCTCAATCCCCTCATTGGTCCCGGGCCCGTATCGCCTGGAGGCGCAGCTGGCGGGATTCAACAAGTATCAGGTCGAGGACATCCTGCTGCGGGTAGGCGCCACCGTGCAGATCGACTGCACGCTGCAGGTCGGCGGGCTCACCGAGAGCGTGACGGTCACCTCCGAGGCGCCGCAGGTGGACCTGACCTCCACCGAAGTGGGAGGCACGGTCAATAGCGCCGAGCTCACGACCCTGCCCTCCGGGAACCGCAACTTCACCAGCTTCGTCGCGCTGCTGCCCGGGGTGGTCTACAACCCGACGTCCGATTCGTCATCGGACAACGTCACCATCAACGGCCAGCACGGCAGCGGGGTCGTGTTCCTGATGGACGGCGCGAGCAACAACGATGACCTCCGCGGCGGGAGCGCCGGCGCCCAGGCGCGCACCCCGCTCGAGGCCATCCAGGAATTCCAGGTGGTCACCAACCAGTTCGACGCCGCCTATGGTGGCGCCACCGCCGGCGTCATCAACGCGGTGAGCAAACAGGGCACCAACGCGATCCGCGGCAGCGCCTTCGGCTACTTCACCAACCAGGCCCTGACGGCGAAGGACTTCTTCGTGGCGCAGCAAGACCTCGACAAGCCCGAGGCGCAGCGCCGCCAGTGGGGCGGCACCGTCGGCGGCCCCATTGTCCAGGACAAGCTTCACTACTTCATCAGCTTCGAGCGGTCGGACCTTGACGAGGGCCGCAGCCGCGTCTACAACACCCGACCGGACAAGAGCTTCACCGCCACGCAGGAGACCAACTCGTACAACACGCTGGGCCGTTTGGACCATCAGCTGAGCAGCTCGAAGAACTACTCGATCCGCGCGTTGTGGGATCACCAGCCCAACCACAACCAGGTGCTGGGCGACGGCACGATCAACACGCTCTACACCGAATTCGACAACGACGTGACGGCGGTCGGCACCTTCAACTGGATTACGACGCCGACCCAGCTCCTGACGATGCGGGCGTCGTACGTCCAGGAAAAGCCGGACCGCGGCATGCCTCAGTATTTCGAGGGGCCATGGAAGGACGCGCCGCCGATGCTCGACTTCCTGAGCTACTACGACCAGGCCGGCAACGAGTACGCGGACGTCCGCAAGATGCAGGTCTACGCCTTCGACACGCTGTTCAGCTGGTTCGTGCCCGGCCGGCTTGGCAGCCACGACATCAAGACCGGCGTGCAGTACCAGTACGGCCAGCATCTCCGCGACGACCAGCGCTTCACCAACGGCAGCTTCGTGTTCCCAACCGACATGGACTTCAACGCGGCCGACCCGCGGACCTATCCGGAGCGGTTCACGGTCCGCGTCCCCGACCGCGCTCGGGTGCTCACCCACACCCAGTCGATCGGGACCTACATCCACGACAAGTGGCAGGTCAACTCGAACCTGACGCTGAACCTCGGGCTGCGCTACGACCTGCACATCTCGCCGTTCAGCAACCCTTACAACCCGTTCTTCCCTGACCCCGAACAGTACCCGGTGGACAAGAACAACTTCCAGCCGCGGACCGGGTTCGCCTACAACATGGGCGGCAGCTCGGTCATCCGCGGCGGCTACGGGCTGTTCTACGAGAAGCAGTGGATCGACCGGTTCGAGACCTTCCTGCTCAACCGCGTGTTTTCCGAATCGTTCATCACCGATTTCCCGGTCAACGCCGCGGACCCGGGCCCGAGCAACGGGCAGTTCCCGACCAACCCGTTCCTGGTCAACGGGCCGACGGTCAACCGGGCGCTGCTCGATCAGCTGTTCCCGACCGGCGCCACCTCCCGGAACATCGGCAACGTCTTCCTCGACAACCCCGATCGCGTCCTGCCGGCGCAACACCAGATGAGCCTCGGCTACGAGCGCCAGCTGCGCGGGAACCTGTCGTTCGCCGCCGACTACGTGCACTCCTGGAACCGGAACCAGCCGCTCCGCTACAACTACAACCCGGCGGTGCGCGCCAACACCAGCCGGACCGGCCCGATCGTCCGCGTCGATTTCCTCGACCTGGCCGGTCAACTGGGCATCGCGCCCTTCGTCAACAACGTCTTCACCTACGAGAACGTCGCCTCGTCGCAGTACGACGGCATCAGCCTCCAGCTCGAGAAGCGGTTCGCCAATGCGTGGAGCGGCCGCATCTCTTACAGCGTCGGTTACGCCCGCGGCAACACCAGCGGCCTGCCGACGGCGGTCAACGACTTCCAGGTCCTGGACGATCGCCTGCTCGACCTGAACGAGGGACCGACCAACTTCGATCGGCGGCAGACGCTGTCGCTGAGCGGCCGGCTCGACCTCCCGCAGCTGAAAGGTGTGACCCTGTCGGGCACGGCGCGGCTGATGAGCGGCTCGCCGTTCAGCCTGTTCGACAGCACCTTCGACAACGATCGCAACGGCGTGCTGATGGATCCGCTGCCGGCCGGCACCTACAGCGGCGCCGGCGAGAACGGGATCACCGTCGAGAACGACGGCGGCCGGAACGGCGCCTACGGCCCCGGCTTCATGCAGATCGACGTGCGGTCCGGGTACCGCATCCGGATGGGGCAGAACCGGACCGTCGACTTGTTCGCCGAGGTCTTCAACTTGACCAACCGGGCCAACTTCAACAACCCTAGCGGCGACATGCGGTCCGGCAACTTCCTGATCCCGACCGCACTGCGCGGGGGCGGCTTCCCGCGCCAGCTGCAGCTGGGCGCCCGGTTCGGCTTCTGAGGACTTCGAGGCTTCACGCCATGTCGATCATCCGCACTCTGACGGTGGTGACCCTGGCCGTGGCGGCCCATGCGCTGGTGCTCGCCTCGGGCGGGCCGTCCCCGGCGCAGCAGCCGCCCGCGTCGCCCGCGCCGGCCGCCGCCACCAGCCTGGACTACGAGATGTTCAAGTCGCAGATCCAGCCGATGTTCATCAAGAAGCGCGAGGGGCTGGTGCGCTGCATCCAGTGCCACGGACGCGGCCAGGGGACCGGCGGACTGCTGATCATCCCTCCGAACGAGGGCACGACGAGCTGGACGGAGGAGCAGTCGCGCAAGAACTTCGATGCGGCGAGCCGGGTCGTCGCTCCGGGCAACCCCGAGGCGAGCCGGCTGCTGATGCACCCTCTGGCACGGGACGCCGGCGGTGACCCGTTCCACGGTGGCGGCAAGCACTGGGCCTCCAAGCAGGATCCGGAGTGGCAGGCGCTCGCAAAGTGGGCGAACACCGGGCGAGCGGCGACCACCACCGCCTCGGCCGATTTCGAGGTGTATCGCGCCAAGATCGAGCCGATCTTCCTGGTTCAACGCGACGGCCCGACGGGTCGAGCGTCCTGTGCCGGCTGTCACTCGGGGATTGCCACGCGCCTGAAGCTGCAGGCGCCGCCGGAGTCCGGCAGCTGGACCGTCGAACAGTCGCGACAGAACTTCGCCGCCGCCTCGCAGCTGATCGTCGCCGGCGACCCGGCGAAGAGCCGGCTGCTGGTGCACCCGCTCGACCCGTCGGCCGGGGGCGATCCCAGCCACACCGGCGGCAAGTTCTGGAAGTCGCAGGACGATCTGGAATGGCAGGCCCTGGCGGCGTGGGTGCGGGCCGCGACGCCCGTCGCGGGCGGGGCCGCGGCCGCGGCACGGCCGCTGGACTTCGATTATTTCAAAGCTCGCGTGCAGCCGATGTTCGTGGCCAAGCGCGCGGGACTGGTCCGCTGCATCCAGTGCCATGGACGCGCCACCGGCAGCGGGCTGACGATCCAGCCGCTGGCTGAAGGGGCGACGAGCTGGACCGACGATCAGGCGCGCAAGAACTTCGAGTCGGCGTCGCAACTGGTCGTGCCTGGCGATCCGACTGCCAGCCGGCTGCTGATGCACCCGCTCGCCCGCACCGCCGGGGGCGACCCGTTCCACGGCGGCGGCAAGCACTGGGGATCGCAGGACGATCCTGAATGGCAGACACTGGCCGCCTGGGTTCGGGGCGCCACGACCAGCTCGCGATGACCCAGAAGACCACCTGGAGGATGACAATGATGCGCCGGCTCACGTTCGCCCTCGTCCCGACCCTGATGGTGCTGTTGACGGCCGCGGCCCCGGAAGGGCGCGCCACCGTGGTCCGCATCATCCAGACCAACGCGGCTGGTGACAACGCCCACGTCATCGACCCGACCACGAACAAGGTCGTCGGCATCATCAACGACGTGGAGATCGTCCACGGCGTCACGTCGGCGCCGGACGGCAGCCGCATCTACCTGAGCAACGAGTCACTGCACACGCTGGACATGGTCGACGGCAAGACCCTGAAGGTGATCAAGCGGATTCACCTGAGCGGACGGCCCAACAACGTGGCGGTCACCAACGACGGACGCAAGGTATACGTGGGCATCGCCCAGGCCCCCGGTGCGCTCGACGTCATCGATACCGTGAAGATGGAGAACGTCAAGACGGTGCCGGTGGAAGGCTCCATCCACAACGTCTACGTCACGCCGGACGGCAAGTTCGCCGTCGCCGGCTCGATCCCGAAGAGCACCATCAGCATCGTCGACACGGCCACCGACAAGATGGTCCGCACCATTCCGATGAGCGCGGGCATCCGGCCGATGACCTTCGACAAGAACGCGGATGGCTCGACGAGGAACATCTACGTCCAGCTCTCGAACTTCCACGGGTTCGCGGTGGTGGACTTCGCGTCGGGCAAGGAGATCAAGCGGATCGAACACCCCCCGGTCCCCGGCGAGCACGCGCACACCGACGGCCTGCAGGGCGCGCCGGCGCACGGTCTCGGGGTCTCGCCGGATGGCAAGACGCTATGGTCCACCAGCAAGGTCTACAGCCACGCCTACGTCTTCGCCCTGCCGGATCTCAAGCCGCTCGGCACGGTCTTCGTCGGCCAGCACCCCGAATGGGTGACGTTCACGCCCGACAGCAAGTTCGTCTACATCGGCGCGGCAGGCGACAACATGACGTATGCCGTGAACGTGCAGACGTTGAAAGAAGTCGCGCGCATTCCCGTCGGCCAGGTGCCGAAGAGAATCGCCACCGCCGTGCTGCAGATGGACTAGGGGGTGCTGCGCCGTGTCCATTGATGATTGATGATTGATGATTGATGATTCATTGGCGATCCGGCGATTGCCCCAATGCGGCATTCAATTGATTGGCGCAATCGTCAATGGCGAAATCATCCAATGAATCGCCAATCGCCAATCATCAATCATCAATGGACGTGCGTCAGCCGTGTGTTCCCGGCGCCTCGTGCCCGGTCTTCTGCACGTACTCGACGTAGCTGCCGGGATACACCAGGGGATCGTGGCTCGTGCCGCTCTCGCCGCCCAGCTCGAGCACCCGCGACCCGAGTCCGCGCAGGAACATCCGATCGTGTGAGACGAAGACCATGGTCCCCTCGAACGCGGAGAGCGCCTCGACGAGCATCTCCTTGGTCGCGAGGTCGAGGTGGTTGGTCGGTTCGTCGAGTACCAGGAAGTTGGGCGGGTCGTACAGCATGCGGGCCATGGCCAGCCGCGATTTCTCGCCGCCCGACAACGCCCGGATCTTCTTGTCCACATCGTCGCCGGAGAACTGGAAGGCGCCAGCCAGCGTCCGCAGCACGCCCAGGCCGTCCTGGGGGAAGTCCTTCTGCAGTTGTTCGATGACGGTGAGGTCCGGATCGAGGACGTCCAGCGACTGCTGCGCGAAGTAGCCCATCCTGAGGCTGGCGCCGAGCCGCACCTCGCCCGAGTCGGGTGCGAGCACGCCGGCGATCATCTTCAGCAGCGTGGTCTTGCCAGCGCCGTTCTTGCCCATCACCGCCCAACGCTCGCCGCGGCGGATGGTGAGGTCCAGCCCGTCGTAGATGACCCGCTGGCCGAAGGCCTTGTGCAGATCCTCGATGACGACGACCTGGTCGCCCGAGCGGGGCGGCGTCCGGAACGCGAACTTGACCACCTGGCGTCTCTTGGGCAGCTCGATCTTCTCGATCTTGTCCAGCGCCTTGATGCGGCTTTGCACTTGCGCCGCCTTGGCCGCATGCGTGCGGAAGCGATCGATGAAGCGCTGCTCCTTGGCGAGCATCGCCTGCTGGCGCGCGTAGGACGCCTGGAGGTTGGCCTCCCGGATCGCCCGCTCCCGCTCGTAGAAGTCGTAGTTGCCGGAGTAGATCGTGATCTCGCCGCCGTCGATCTCGGCGATCCTGCCGACGATGCGGTTCATGAACTCGCGGTCGTGCGAGGTCATGAGGAGCGCGCCGGGGAGCGACGTCAGGAACTGCTCGAGCCAGATGATCGACTCGATGTCGAGGTGATTGGTGGGCTCGTCCATCAGCAGCACGTCGGGCTTGCCGAGCAGGACGCGCGCGAGCGCGACCCGCATCTTCCAGCCGCCGGACAACTTGCCCACGTCGCCATCGATCTGCGCCTCGGTCAGGCCCAGCCCCTGCAGCACTTCACGGGCCTGCGCTTCGAGCATGTAGCCGCCCAGGTGCTCGTATTCCTCCTGCACCTGGCCGAAGCGCCCGAGAATCCTGTCCATCTCGTCGAGGCGCGCGGGGTCTTCCATGGCGTGCTGCAAGGCCTCGAGCTCGTGATGCAGATCGCCGAGCCGGCCGCTGCCGGCGATGGCTTCGTCGAGGACCGAGCGGCCCGACATCTCCTCGACGTCCTGGCGGAAATAGCCGATGGTTGTCTTCCGCGGTACGGTCAGCTCGCCATCGTCGGGCACTTCCTCGCCCACGATCAGGCGGAACAGCGTGGTCTTGCCGGCGCCATTGGGGCCGACGAGGCCGATCTTTTCACCGGGATTGAGCTGGAAGGAGGCGTCGACGAAGACCAGTTGCCGTCCGTACTGCTTGTTGATGTTGGCGAGCGAGATCATTGGTGATTGGCGATTGATGATTGGCGATTGCCATTGGCGATTGCGATTGATGATTGGCGATTGGCCAATTTCCCAGTATAGCGTGGCGCCTCGGTCGCGGATGGTCAGGCGGCCGTGCGGGTAGAATGCCGCGATGCGAGCCTTTCTGATCCTGCTGGCGGCTGGCTGGCTGATCGTCCAGCCGAGCGCCGGCGCCCAGGGCCCCGCGCTGCCTTCTCCGGAATCCGTCCTCGGCCACCAGGTCGGCGCGGATTACAAGATCGCCACCTACGACGAGACCGTCGCCTACTTTCAGAAGCTGGACGCCGCCTCGGATCGCATGGTGATGATGCGTGCCGGCACCTCCACGCAGGGGCGAACCTACTGGATGGCCGCCATCTCGTCGGCCGCCAACCTGGCGAAGATCGATCGCCACCGCGAGATTGCGCGGCGGCTGGCCCATCCGGCCGGGTTGAGCGAGGCCGATGCCCGCCAGCTCGCGCGTGAGGGCAAGGCCATCGTCCACATCGACGGTGGGCTCCACTCGAGCGAGGTCGCGGGCCCGCAGCACACGATGCAGCTGGCCTACGACCTGCTGGCGAAGGCCGACGACCCGGAGTACGCGCACGTGTTCGAGAACGTCATCCTGCTGCTGTGGCCGACCATCAACCCCGATGGGCAACAGATGATCGCCGAGTGGTATCGCGGCAACGTCGGCACGCCGTTCGAGGTCGCGCCGATGCCGAGGCTGTACCAGGAGTACGTCGGCCACGACAACAACCGCGACGGCTACATGCTCAACATGATCGAGTCGCGCGTGATGGAACATGCGTGGCGGCAGTGGGAGCCGCAGATCATCCACGTCCACCACCAGAGCTCGCCCTTCCCGACGCGGATCTGGCTGCCGCCCTTCGCCGAGCCGATTGCGACGCAGGCGCCGTACCTGATCTCGCGCGAGATCAACATGATCGGCATGGCGATGGCCAAGGGCCTCGAGGAGCGCGGTCAGGTAGGCGCCACGCACATGGGCACCGGCTTCGACGCGTGGTATCCGGGCTACATCGACTACAAGCCGGTGTTCCAGAACATTTCATCCTTCTGGACGGAGACGGCTCTCTATTCCTACGCAACGCCGCGCTTCTACACGCTGAACGACTTCCCGCCCAACATGCGCGACCTGCGGCCGCAGGCGCTGTACACGAGCCCCTGGCCAGGGGGCTGGTGGCGTCTGCGCGACGCCGTGGAGTACATGGAAACGGCGTCGCTATCGGTGCTGGACTACGCGTCACGGTATCGCGAGCACGTGCTGCTCAATCGCTACCGCGCCGGTCGTTCGCAGATCGAGAAGTACACGGAGGCGCCGCCGCATGCCTACCTGGTGCCGCAGCAGCAGCGGGATCCGGTGGCCGCGGTGGAGCTGCTGCGCCGCCTCGCCTTCCAGGGTGTGCGCGTCGCGCAGTTGAAGACGGAGGCGGCAGTTGAGGGGGCGAAGTTCCCGGCCGGGACCTGGGTGGTGCCGATGGACCAGGAGTTCGCCGAGACCGCCCGCCAGGTGCTGGACGTGCAGCGCTATCCGGACTTGCGCGAGTCGCCCGAAGGCCCGCTGGAGCAGCCCTACGATGCCGCGGGCTGGACGTTGCCCTATCAGATGGGCGTCTCGGTGACGCCGCTGATGACGCCGATCGCACCGGAGCTGCGGGCGAAGCTCTCGCCCCTGGGAACGGAACTGCCGCTCGCGGGTCCGGTCACGCCCTACGAGCCGGGCACCACCGATGCCTCACTGTTCGACAGCGCTCCGGGTATCGGCTTCGATACCAGCAGCCTGGCCGCCGCGATCGTCCCGCCGGCAGGGAAGATCGTCGGGACGGGCCCGGCCCTGGCACTCGATCCCGGACAGAACAACAGCTTCGCGGCGCTCAACCGCGCGTGGGGGCTGGGCGCGCGGGTGTATAGGACAGGTGCGGCAGGTGCGACAGGTGCGACAGGTGCGGCGGGTGCGGCGGGTGCGACAGGCGCGAGCGGCCGCTACGTGGTTGCGGGATTGACCGCAGCCCAGCAGGACGAGCTCGTGAAGAGCTATGCCCTCCGAGCTGAGCGTGCGGCGGCGCCCACCAGCGGGTCCGAGCTGAAGCGTCCGCGCGTAGGACTGTACCGGCCGTGGATGGCCAGCATGGACGAGGGCTGGACGCGGTGGATGCTCGAGCGTTACGGCTTTCAGGTGGTCAGCCTGTACCCGCAAGATTTTCGCGCCGCCTCGCTCGCGGATCGCGTTGACGCGCTGATCATCGCCGACGAGGCGCGCGGACTCCTCGACGGCTATGCCAGGGGCGTCGTGCCCGCGCAGTACGAAGGCGGCATTGGCGAGGACGGCGGCCGCGCGATTGACGCGTTCGTCAGGGGCGGCGGAACGCTGGTCTGCTTCAACCGCGCGACGGCGTTTGCCATCCAGCAGTTCGCGCTGCCGATCAAGGACACGGTCGGGGGCCTGAAGCGCCAGGAGTTCTTCACGGGCGGCTCGGTGCTCGAGGTCGAGACCACCACCACGCATCCGGTGATGGCGGGCATGCCCGAGCGCGCGGCCATCTTCGTGGAGTCGAGCCCCGCATTCGAGACCGGCGAGGGGTTCACGGGCGTGGTGCTGGCCCGCTACCAGGCGACCGGCTCACCGCTCCTGTCTGGATATCTGCTCGGCCAGCAGTTCCTGAACAACCGCGCGGCGGCGCTCGACGTGTCGTACGGCAAGGGCCACATCGTCCTGCTCGGTTTCCGCCCGCAGTGGCGCGGCCAGCCGTTCGGCACGTTCCGGGTCGTCTTCAATGCGGTGATGGGGCTTGGGGGTTGAGTCTGGGTCGCTCGCTGCGTCACGACCCGTTCGGCCCACGCCCCCCAGGACCCAGGACCCAAGACCCAGGACCCACGCCTAATAGTGCTCTGCGTCCGCCTTCGGCCCCAGGGGCCAGTCCGGTGCCGTGACGCCGTTCACCGTCATCCCGCCATGCGTGAACATCGTGACGAACCGCAGCATCCCGCCGGGGAAGTTCAGCGACGGTTCGGAGACGGCGTTGAGCGCGGCGAGGTGCGCGAGGCTCAGCGTGACGTCCAGTGCCGCCAGGTTCTGTTCGAGCTGATCGATCCGGCGCGCGCCGATGATCGTCGATGCCACGCCCGGCCGGGACTGGACCCACGCGAGCGCGACCGATGCCGGGCTGGCCGCAAGCTCGCGGCCGATGCGGATCAGCTCGTCGATGATCGTATAAGTCCGCTCGTTGAGGAAGCTGGTGACCCGCTCCCCGCGATCGGCTTTGACCGACCCGGCGTTGGCCCGCGTATACTTGCCGGAGAGCACCCCGCCGCGCAGCGGTGACCATGGCGTGACTCCCAGGCCGAGCTCGATCGCCATCGGGATCAGCTCGCCTTCGACGGTTCGCTCGATCAGCGAATACTCGATCTGCAGCGCGATGAGCGGCGACCAGCCCTCGAACAGCGCGCGGGTCTGGGCCTGCGCCACCTTCCACGCGGGCGTGTCCGAGAAGCCGATGTAGCGCACCTTGCCCGCGCGCACGAGATCGTCGAGTGCGCGCATGGTTTCCTCGATCGGCGTGTGCTGGTCCCAGCAGTGCATCCAGTAGAGATCGATGTAGTCCGTCCGCAGGCGCCGGAGTGACTGCTCGCAGGCGGCGACGATCGACTTGCGGCCGGCACCGCCGCCATTGGGGTCGCCTGGATAGAGGTTCGACAGAAACTTGGTGGCGAGCACGACGCGTTCACGCCGGCCCGGCGTGCGCGCGAGCAGGTCGCCGAGGATCGCCTCCGAATGGCCCTTCGTGTACGCGTTGGCCGTGTCGATGAAGTTGCCGCCGCGGTCGAGAAAGGCCTCGATGATTTCCTCGGACTCGGCGACGGGTGAGCCCCAGCCCCAGTCTTCGCCAAAGGTCATCGCGCCGAGGCACAAGGGGCTGACACGGAGTCCGGACCGGCCGAGGGTGAGATAGTGATCGAGTGGCATGGCACCGAATCTTAGTGGACTCTATGGTCGGTTTGTACAGGGGCCGTTCCGTAGGAACGGCCCGGAAACCGTGGCCGAGCAAGGTGCCGAGCACTGTGGAAATCGTTGATACGCACCATTAACCCCACAATTCACTTGGGTTGACCTTGCCATCAGCCCAGACTCCCGGTCGTTTGCGCCAGTTTCCAGCTAATCAGCCAACAGTCTGAACGACCACTCAAGTGGGCTGAGGGGTTAGTAGTACCGTGGAATGCGTGCCGCTCGTCGCACTCGACCATCTCCATCACGCCTACGGACACCTCCCGTTGCTCGATGACGTCACGCTGCAGGTGGAGCCCGGCGAGCGGGTGGCGATCATCGGCAGGAACGGTGCCGGCAAGTCCACGCTGCTGCAGATCCTGAGTGGCGAGCTCGCGCCGGATCGCGGCACCGTGTGGCGCGAGCCTGGCGCCCGCGTGGCCCGGCTGGTGCAGGACGTTCCGCTCTCCACGACCGCCGCCGTCTTCGATGTCGTGGCCGAGGGGCTCGGCGACCTGGCGGGGCTGGTGCAGGCGTACCATCACGCCGCCGTGGAGGTGGCCCACGACCATAGCGCCCGCGCGATGGAACGGCTGGGGGCGCTGCAGCACGAGTTGGAGGAGCGCGACGGCTGGCGCCTCGAACAGCGCGTCGAGCTCGTGCTCTCGCGCCTCAGCCTGGCCGCCGACGTCGTTGTCGACACCCTTTCGGGCGGCTGGAAGCGTCGGGTGCTGCTCGCCCGCGCCCTGGTCGCTCAGCCGGAGCTGTTGCTGCTCGACGAGCCCACCAATCACCTCGACGTCGAGGCCATCGAGTGGCTCGAGGCCTTCCTGCTCGATTACGCTGGCGCCGTCGTCTTCGTCACCCACGATCGCGCTTTTCTGGAGCGCCTCGCCACCCGAATTGTCGAGCTCGATCGCGGACGATTGACGTCTTGGGCCGGGGATTACGCCACCTTCGTCCGCAAGAAGGAGGAGTGGCTCGTGAACGAGGTCAACCAACAGGAGAAGTTCGACAAGCGGCTGGCTCAGGAGGAGGCCTGGCTGCGGCAGGGCATCAAGGCGCGGCGCACGCGCGACGAGGGCCGGGTCAAGGCACTGATGGCACTGCGCGTCGAGCGGGCAGCGCGCCGCGAACAGCCCGGCCGCGTCCGGCTCGATGTGTCGATGGCGGACGCGACCGGCAAGATGGTGTTCGAGGCCGAGGACCTGCACAAGGGCTACGGCGACCGGCCGGTCGTGGCCGACTTCTCGACCCGCATCCTCCGCGGCGACCGCGTCGGGTTGATCGGGCCCAACGGCGCCGGCAAGACGACCCTGCTGCGTCTGCTGGTCGGGGAGCTGGCGCCCGATGCGGGTGAGGTGCGGCGCGGGACGAACGTGCAGGTGGCCTACTTCGACCAGCAGCGCGAGCAGCTCGATCCCGAACGCACTGTGGTGGAGACGCTGGCGGACGGGAACGACACGGTGGAGGTCAACGGCCAGCGCCGACACGTGCACGGCTACCTGCAGGACTTCCTCTTCTCCCCCGAGCGGGCCCGCTCACCCGTGAAGGCGCTGTCGGGAGGCGAGCGGAACCGGTTGTTGCTGGCGCGCCTCTTCACGCGGCCAGCCAACGTCCTCGTGCTCGACGAGCCGACCAACGACCTGGATCTGGAGACCCTCGAGCTGCTCGAAGCACAGCTCGTGGCGTGGCCGGGCACCCTGCTGCTGGTCAGCCACGACCGCCGCTTCATGGACAACGTCGTCACGAGCACGCTGGCGTTCGAAGGCGACGGTCGCATCGGCGAGTTCGTCGGCGGCTATGAAGATTGGAGGAGGCAGACGGGAAGCGGCAACCGGCAACCGGTAACCGGCAGCCGGCAGACGGGAACCGGGAGCCGGCAGCCGGCAACCGGGAACCGGCAGACGGCAGATGGCAGCTCGCCTGTAGACGGGACGAAGGGCGTGCCCTCCAGCGAGAGACGCAAGCTCTCGTTCAAGGAGCAGCGCGAGCTCGAGGCCTTGCCGGCCCGTATCGAGGCGCTCGAAGGGGAGCAGGCGCGGCTGGGCGCCGAGGTGTCGGCGCCGGATTTCTATCGGAAGCCCGCATCCGACATCCACGCGGCCATGTCACGGCTCGAAGCCCTGCCGGCGGAGATCGAGACGGCGCTGCGGCGCTGGGACGAGCTGGAGACTGTCGCGCAGACCGCGCGCTCGTCCTGATCCACCCTCATCGCGTCGATCGAGCGGACTTCCGAGGCCGGGCTGGCCGGAGTCGCCGCTGATCCTTCCACGCCGCCAACTGCTCGGCCTCGGCGATGCTGTGCGATTGCGTGACGCGTTGCCGGCTCTGGGCCATGCGGCTGAGCGTCGTATAGAACTCCCGCAAAGCCGCAAGCTCGTCCTCATCAAGGCCTTCGATGTCCACCATGCGATTGCTGGCGCCCGGCAGGGCGGC
>Ga0247829_10000620_pt1 | contig 14267 bp, 10 predicted proteins | sample 12C_Control_Day4_FD_207765 | JGI IMG/M metagenome (GOLD analysis project Ga0247829, IMG submission 207765) | Soil microbial communities from agricultural site in Penn Yan, New York, United States - 12C_Control_Day4 | ecosystem: Environmental > Terrestrial > Soil > Agricultural land | place... | reverse complement strand
TTCCCCGACTTCGTCGGCGTGAACCAGAAGGTGGAGATGTGCCCGGGCACCATGTCGAGCTTCACGCGGATCTGCGGCACGTAGAAGTTGTGCAGCACGTCCAGCGAGCGCTGCACCGCGCGGATCGGCTTGCCCTCGGGCAGGTGCAGCTCGGCGCCGTCCACGAGCACATCGTCCTTGCCGCGGGGATCGTCCGGGTTGATGCCGTACGGGTTCTCGTTGGTCACGAAGCGCGCGTCGGTGAGGCCGAGGTGGCCGTCCGCGCCCGGCATGCGGTAGCGCCACTGCCACTGCCGCCCGACCACCTCGAACACCATCGCGTCGTCGGGGGCGTGGATCAGGTCGGCATAGGCCCACAGCCCGGGCGCGAGCATCGCGACCACGCCGGCGGTGGTCACCCCGGTGAGCCACCATTCGAGCTTCGCGTTGTGCGGTTCGTAGGCGGCGCGGTGGCCCTCTCGGGCGCGGAACTTGACGACCGCGTAGGCGATGAAGAAGTTGATCGCCACGAACACCACGCCGGTGATCACCAGTGTGATCCACAGCGTGTCGTCCATCAGCTTCCAGTTCGACGCCAGCGGCGTCAGCCACCACGGGCTCCACAGCTGGAAGACGACGGCTCCCACAGCAATCAGCACGAGCACGACAGCCAACACCATTCCGGGTCTCCTGTCTGGGTCGCCCCGTGCCGTGCTGACGCGGGGCGGCTCTACGGTCCATTGCCGCGGGGCATCGTAGCGCCTGATCCGGCTCGTGGCCAATCTGGCCGGAGCGCGTCTCCTGTTATGGTGCCCCTTCGCAGTCGCGCAGTTGTATCGAAAACCGTGCGGGGTGCCTGCGCGAGTAAACCCGAGGGAAAGACGATGGAGACAGTCAAGGTGCGCCGCGACGGCCCGGTGTGGCTCGTCACGATCGACCGGCCCCAGGCGCGCAACGCCGTCGACGGCCCGACTGCACGTGCGCTGCTCGAAGCCTTCGAGGCATTTGAAGTCGATGCCGATGCCAGGGTGGCCGTGCTCGCCGGGGCGGGCGCCCATTTCTGCGCCGGCGCCGACCTGAAGTCGGTGGCCGCGGGCGGCGAGGAGGGCCTCGCGCTCGACGACGACATGCGTCGCCCCGGCCCGATGGGTCCCACGCGGCTTCGCCTGTCCAAGCCGGTCATCGCGGCGGTCGCGGGCTACGCGGTGGCCGGCGGCCTGGAGCTGGCGTTGTGGTGCGATCTGCGGGTCGCGGACGACGGCGCCAAGTTCGGCGTGTTCTGCCGGCGATGGGGCGTGCCCCTGGTCGACGGCGGCACCGTGCGGCTGCCGCGCCTCATCGGCGAAAGCCGGGCGCTCGACCTCATCCTCAGCGGCCGGGTCGTCGACGCCGACGAGGCGCTCGCGATGGGGCTGGTGAACCGCAAGGTGCGCGCGGGCCAGGCGCTGCCGGCGGCGCTGGCGCTTGCGGCGGAGCTGGCCGCGCTGCCGCAGACCTGCCTGCGCAGCGACCTCGCCAGCGTGCGCGCCCAGTCCGGGCGCCCGTTCGACGAGGCCATGAAAGCCGAGTTCGCGCTCGGGCTAGCGACGCTGCGCAGCGGTGAAAGCCAGGAAGGCGCCGCACGCTTTGCGCGCGGCGCCGGCCGTCACGGAGCCAAGGCGGGCGGCTGACGCGGCCGCCGCCTTCGGCTCACTGGCGGATCATCAGCAGGCCCTGGCGCGGCCCCAGCGTGACGGTGGACTCCGCATGGCCGTTGTTCACCGACGGGTCCTGCGGGCCGGCCAGCCGCTTGTAGCCCGGGCCCACGACGATCGACGCCGTGGCCGTCTTGCTCGGATTCACGAGCACGACCCCGTTCGCGTAGCGGCGCATCCAGATGCCGTTCTGGGCCGGCGCCTTCGGCGGCGCCTCGGCGGCGTCGCCGATCGGCGCGCCGTAGTCGTCGATCCAGGTCGGCTTCATCGTCCCGCTCGACGGGATGTGCACGAAGTAGCCGTTCTCCAGCAGCGCCGAGGCCAGCCCGTAGCGGATGGTGCGGTAGTCGTTCGGCTCGGCGAACGTGTTGAGGAACACGTTGCCCGGCACGCGGGTGCGCGTGAGCGCGGTGCGGTAGGTGGCCATCGCGGCATCCCATCCCGCCCACGTCTCCAGCGACCACGACTTGCCGAACAGGCCCTCGTAGAACGCGCCGTCCAGCACGTCGTCGTACTCGGTGAAGTTCAGGTCGTTGTTGATGTTGCCCATCACCTTCAGGCCCGGGGACACCGCGCGCACGTTGGCCACGTAGTCGGCCATCGCCTGGCGGTAGATCGCGTTGGCCTCGGGGCTGTCCGCCTTCAGGTTCACGCCGTTGCGCATCCAGTCCGCGTCGTTGCGCGTCTTGTGCCAGAAGTTGTCGATGAAGAGGTAGTCGGTGCTCGGCGACTTGCTGAACCACACGCGGTTGTCCACGCCCCACTTGAACTGGGCGAACGTCTGCCCGCGATCGTTCGGCGGCACGTAGCTGCTGAAGTTGATGTCGCAGTTGCGGTAATCGGTCGTCCACTGCACGCGCGTGCCGGTGTCGGCGTTGCGCAGCCACCAGTTGTTGCGCGTCACCTCGCTGGACACCTCGTACGCGTCGTCCACCGTGCGCGGGTGGCACATCACCTCGTTGACGGCGGTGTACTGCGCCACCGGCAGGCCCGGCTTGCGCGCCTTCAGCGCCGCCGCCATCGCTTCCAGCTTCGCGCCGCCCATGCCCCGGGTGATGCTCAGGATGACGAAGTGGTATTTGGCCAGCAGGTCCTGCTGCGCCGTGGTGGTGTTGCGGCTGTAGTCGAGCGCGGCCACGCGCGGCGTGGCGTGCACCTTCGGGATGCACGGCTCGGGCACCTTCACCATCAGCAGGCCCTCGCGCGGCCCCAGCGTGACGACCGACTGCACGGCGCCGCTGTTGACGGCCGGATCCTGCGTGCCGGCCAGGCGCTGGTAGCCCGCGCCGACGTCGATGGTGGCCGCGTCCGTGCGGCTCGGGTTCACGAGCACCAGGCCGTTCTCGAAGCGGCGCAGGTAAATCCCGTTCCGGGCCGGCGCGAGCGGCGGCGCCTCGGCCGCCTCGCCGAGCTGCGCCGAGTACTCGTCGTACCACGCCGGCAGCTGGCTGCCCGACGCCGGCACGAACATGAACAGGCCGTTGTCCATCAGTGCGGAGGCGAGGCCGTAGCGCAGCGTCGCATAGTCGGTGGGGGAGGTGCCGTAGACCGAGAACACCACCTTGCCGCCGGCTTTCGTACGCGCGATGGCCGCGCGGTAGCGCTCCATGGCGGCGTCCCAGCCGCTCATCGACTCGAGCGACCAGGTCTTGCCGATCATCCCGTCGAGGAACGCGGCATCGAGCTGGCCCTCGAACTCGGGCGCGGACAGGTCGTTGCTGTTGTCCAGCCCGCCCATGATCTGCACCGACGGTGCCAGCGCGCGCAGGCTCGACCAGTAGGCGGCGTAGCCGGCGCGCATGGCGCTCTGCACCGTGGCGTCGGTGCGCAGCTGGTCGGTGCCGTTGCCGCGCCAGTCGGCCTCGACGCGCGGCCGCGCCCAGGTGTTGGCCGTGAAGGCGTAGTCCAGCGGCGTTTCCGAGAAATACACGCCGAAGTCGTGCGCGGCCTTGAATTGCGGGTAGCGCTGGCCGGCCCCGTTGGGCTGCGCCCAGCCGGTCATGTTCACGGCCCAGGTGCTGCCGGCCGTCCAGCTCACGGAGCTGCCGTCGGCCTTCTTCAGCCACCAGCCATTGGCCGTCGCCTCCGTCGCGAGCGCGTAGGCATAGTCGGTCGCGGCCGGCGCCGGGCGCACGTCGGGGAAGGTGAGGTATTGCGCCAGTGCCGCGCCGGGGTTGATCGCCTTCACGCCCTCGACGAAATCCGTCGTTCGAGCGGCGTCGGTCGGCATGTTCACCACCGACAGGCCGAAGCGCGCCAGCAAGGCCTGCCGCTCGGCGCTGACGTCGCGCGACATGTCCCAGGCTGCCACCTGCGGGCTCGCGTACCGGAGGCTCGGGCAGCTCGATGCCGCCTGGGCCACTTCCCGGTCGGAGGCCGCGGCGGGAGCCGCGAGCGTGCTCGACAGCGCGGGCGTGTCGGTCGTCGGGGTGGATTCGGTGGTGGCCGGCGCCGCGCCCGGGTCTTCGCCCGTGGGTGCGCCGCCGCCGCAGGCGCCGAGCAGGAGGGCCGAAGTGACGGCTCCTGTCAGCCACAGGCGGCGTGGATCTTGCGAGGGGGATGACATGGAAAACTCCCTGTAATTGGTTCGCTACGGCACCGCGCCAGGCGGCGCCGCTTTTGGGTCAAACGTGGGGAGCGGTCGACGGTCCAGGCCGGAAGACGTCGGGGAGACGCGGGCCAGTGCCGGTACTGCGAGGCGTTGTCAGACGAGGTCTGAGCTTTGTGCGCAAGAGGGTCTACGGACGCCAGGCGCTTCTTTTGAGTGCCGTTACGTAAGCAGGCGTTAGTCAGCGTTTACCATTGGGGGCGACGTACCAGGGAGGGCTTCGATGAAGCGTGCATGGGCCGTGCTGGCGTTGCTGGTCCCCACCGTCGCTGCGACCGCCGCCGACCTCAGCGCCGTCGAGCAGCGCTGGCTCCAGGCCGGCCTGCCGGTGCTGGCCTACGCGCGCCAGCAGCACCTGCCGGTGGACATCGTGGTCCAGCCCCAGGAGGCCCCCGGCCAGGCGCCGATGGCCATGGACTACGTGGAGGGCCGCTGCAAGCTGGTGCTGTCGATGCGCGGCAACCCCGCGGCCGACGCCGCCCTTGCCGCCGCCCCGCCCGAACTGCACGACGCCGTCATGGAGGCCGTCGCCGCCCACGAAGTGGCCCACTGCTGGCGCCACGTCCAGGGCCGCTGGAACGTCCTGCCCGCCGGCTTCGTCGAATCGGCCCTGGCGGGCGATGCGGCCACTCGCACCGCCTGGCACGCCATGCGCGCGACGCGGCGCGAGGAAGGCTATGCCGACCTGGCCGGCCTCGCGTGGACGCAGCGCCGGCATCCCGGACGCTACACGCAGGTGCACGACTGGTTCGTGCGCGTGCGAGACCACCAGCCCGTGCCGGGCAGCCACCATGACACGCGCACCTGGCTCCGGCTGGCCGCCGACCCGGCCGTCTTCGATCCCTCGGCCGACCCGTTCGAGCAGGTGGAAGGCCTCTGGCAGCAAGGACTGCAAGGTCCCTAGCGACGGCAAGCCCGCCGCGTGGCACAGTGCATGTCCCGCATGCACCGCCTTCGAAGGAGCTCATATGGCCAGGACCGGAATCGACCAGAACGCATTGATCGACATGTTCGCCAGCGCCAGCGCGAAGCAGAGCACGCAGCTGCGCGACGCGGTCCGCAAGGCGACGCTCGGCGCGCTCCAGGGGCGCGAACTCACGCTCAAGAACATCCGTGGCGCGCTGAAGACCGTCACCGAGGCGGCGAACACCGGCCTGGCGAAGAACGTCACGCCCGGCCTCGACGTGGAGGCGATGCTCGATGGGGCGGTTGCCGGGATGGACGACGCGCTGCTCAAGGCCGTCGAAGCCAACCGCGCCGCCCTGCAGCAGTTCGTCGACCAGGGCGTCGGCCTGCAGGAAAAGCAGCTCAAGAAGGCGTTGGGCGACCTCGAGAAGTTCGAAGACACCATGTTCGATGCGATGAAGAAGTCCGCCCAGGGCGCGGGCTCCCCGCTCGGCGCGCAATGGGAGCAGGTGCTCGACAAGCTGCAGCTCAAGGGCACGCTCTCGGGCGCGCAGGCCACGACCACGGTGGAGCAGTTCGCCTCGCAGATGCAGACGGCGGTGCGCGACAGCCGCGCGGCCGGCGTGAAGGCCGCGCAGGCGTTGGCCGAGAGCTACACGGCGTTGGTCAGCGGCGTGCTCATCGGCATGTCGGAGGCGCTGAACGAGGGCGGCGCCGCGGCCAAGTCCAAGAGCCGCAAGTAGCGGACCGGCTGGACTACCGCCGCGCTGCGCGCTACGGGCTGAGCGCTTCGGAACGGCCGGGCGCGCTCAGGCTGGCAGGTAGCGAACGGCCAGCACGCCGTCGATCGACGCGATGTCTTTCAGCACCGCGTCGGCGACGGGGCTGTCCACGTCCACCAGCGTGTAGGCCATCTCGCCGCGCGACTTGTTCACCATGTTGTGGATGTTCAGGCCCGCCTGCGCCATGGCGGTGGAAATCTGCCCCACCATGTTCGGCACGTTGGCATTGGCGATCGCCACCCGATAGCCTGATTCCCGAGCCATCGACACGGTGGGGAAGTTCACGGCGTTCGCCACGTTGCCGTTCTCGAGGTAGTCGCGCAGCTGGTCGACCACCATCACGGCGCAGTTCTCCTCGGCCTCGCGCGTGGAGGCGCCGAGATGGGGCAGGGCCACCACGCGCTCGTGGCCGTTGATCACCACGCTCGGGAAGTCGCACACGTACCAGGCGAGCCGCCCCTCCTCCAGCGCGCCCAGCACGGCCGCCTCGTTCACCACGCCGTCGCGCGAGAAATTCAGCAGCACGGAGCCCGGGCGCATCAGCGCGGCATTCGCCGGGCCGATCAGGTCGCGCGTCGCGGCGACGAGCGGCACGTGCAGCGTCACGAAATGGGCGTTGCGCAGCACTTCGGCCACGCTGGCCGCCTTCTTCACCTGCGACGGCAGGCTCCAGGCCGCATCGACCGTGATTTCCGGGTCGTGGCCGAGCACGTTCATGCCGAGCTTGATCGCGGCATCGGCCACCAGACAGCCGATCTTTCCGAGGCCGATCACGCCCAGCGTCTGGCCGGCGAGCTCGAAGCCGGCGAACGACTTCTTGCCGTCTTCCACCGTGCGCTCCATGTCGGGCGCCTGCTTGTCGAGAGTGTCCACGAAGCGCAGCGCCGGCCGCAGGTTGCGCGCGGCCATCAGCATGCCGGCCAGCACGAGCTCCTTCACGGCGTTGGCGTTCGCGCCGGGGGCGTTGAACACCGGCACGCCTCGCGCGCTCATGGCATCCACCGGGATGTTGTTGGTGCCGGCGCCGGCGCGGGCCACGGCGAGCACCGACGGCGCGATGGCCATGCCGTGCATGTCTGCCGAGCGCACCAGCACGGCGTCGGGCCGCGGGATGTCGTTGCCCACCGTGTACTGCTCGGCCGGCAGGCGCTGCAAGCCCCGCGGCGACACGGCGTTGAGCACGAGCACGTGAAACGGCTTAGGCATGCGCGGCCTCGAATTCCTTCATGTACGTCACCAGCGCCTTCACGCCCTCCACCGGCATCGCGTTGTAGATCGATGCCCGCATGCCGCCCACCGAGCGGTGGCCCTTGAGCTGGATCATGCCGCGCGCCTGCGCGCCCTCGAGAAAGGCGCCGTCCAGCGCTTCGTCGCGCAGCTTGAACGGCACGTTCATCAGCGAACGGTCTTCCCGGGCGACCGGGCTCGAGTAGAACGACGAGGCATCGAGCAGGTCGTACAGCAGCGCCGCCTTCGCGCGGTTGTGCCGTTCCATCGCCGCCACGCCGCCCTGCGCCTTCAGCCAGTGCATGACCAGCCCGGCGACGTAGATCGCATAGGTGGGCGGGGTGTTCAGCATGGAGTCGTTGTCGGCCTGCTGCTTGTAGTCGAAGGCGGACGGGGTGATCGGCAGGGCCTGGCCGATGAGGTCATCGCGCACGATCACCACCGTGAGGCCGGACGGGCCCATGTTCTTCTGCGCGCCGGCGTAGATCAGCCCGTAGCGGGAGACATCGACTTCCCGCGACAGGATGTTGGACGACATGTCGGCCACGAGCGGCACGGCGCCGGTGTCCGGCGTCCAGTGGTATTCGACTCCGCCGATGGTCTCGTTGGCGCAGATGTGCACGTAGGCCGCGTTCGGGTCGAGCTTCCATTCGGCCTGCGGCGGCACGCGCGTGTAGCGGCTCGCCTCGGCGGTCGCGGCGATGCGCACGGTGCAGTATTTCTTGGCATCCTTGATGGACTTCTTCGACCACTCGCCGGTGTCGACGTAATCGGCGCTCGTGCGGCCGCGCAGCAGGTTCATCGGCACGAAGGCGTTCTGCCCGATGGCGCCGCCCTGAAGGAAGAGCACCTTGTAGTTCGCCGGCACGGCCAGCAGCTCGCGCAGCAGCGCCTCGGCCTCGGCATGGATGGCCATGTACTCCTTGCCGCGATGGCTCATCTCCATCACCGACATGCCGCTGCCGCGCCAATCGAGCATCTCGTCGGCCGCCTGGCGCAGCACGGGTTCGGGCAGCGCGGCCGGGCCGGCGCTGAAGTTGAAGACACGAGTCATCCGGAGGTCTCCGATCGGGTCAGTGGCAGGGGAGCGGCAATGCTAACGAAAACGGCCCGCCGGGGCGGGCCGTCCAGGGGCCGTTACCGATACTCAAACGGCAACTTCTCGCGCGACCTCGCTGTACTCGTCGATCCGGTCGAAATTCATGTAGCGGTACACGGTCGCGCCGTCCTGGTTGATCACGCCCATGTCGGCGTGGTACTCGGCCACCGTCGGGATGCGGCCGAGCTTGGACGCGATGGCGGCCAGTTCCGCGGACGCGAGATACACGTTGGTGTTGCGCCCGAGCCGGTTCGGGAAGTTGCGCGTGCTGGTCGACACCACGGTCGCGCCCTCGCGCACCTGCGCCTGGTTGCCCATGCACAGGCTGCAGCCCGGCGGCTCCATGCGCGCGCCGGCCGTGCCGAAGGTGCCGTAGTGGCCTTCCCGGGTGAGCTCGCTCGCGTCCATCTTGGTCGGCGGCGCGACCCAGAGCTTCACGGGGATGTCGCGGTGCCCGTCCAGCAGCTTGCTCGCGGCGCGGAAGTGCCCGATGTTGGTCATGCAAGAGCCGATGAACACCTCGTCGATCGGCGTGTCCTGGACCGCCGACAGCGGCCGGGCATCGTCCGGGTCGTTCGGGCAGCAGAGGATCGGCTCCCGGATGTCGTCGAGGTCGATCTCGATCACCGCGGCGTATTCGGCGTCCTCGTCTGCCTCCAGCAGCGCCGGTTTCGCAAGCCACTGCTCCATCGAGCCGATGCGCCGCTCCAGGCTGCGCTTGTCCTGGTAGCCCTGGGCGATCATGTTCTTCAGCAGCACGATGTTCGAGTTCAGGTACTCGACGACCGGTGCCGGATTCAGCCGCACCGTGCAGCCGGCGGCGCTGCGCTCGGCCGACGCGTCGGAGAGCTCGAATGCCTGCTCCACCTTCAGGTCCGGCAGCCCCTCGATCTCCAGGATGCGGCCCGAGAAGACGTTCTTCTTGCCGGCCTTGGCCACCGTCAGCAGCCCCTGCCGGATGGCGTACAGCGGGATGGCGTGCACCAGGTCGCGCAGCGTGATGCCGGGCTGCATCGTGCCCTTGAAGCGCACCAGCACGCTCTCGGGCATGTCCAGCGGCATCACGCCGGTGGCGGCGGCGAAGGCCACGAGGCCGGAGCCCGCGGGGAAGCTGATGCCGATCGGAAAGCGCGTGTGCGAATCGCCGCCGGTGCCCACGGTGTCCGGCAGCAGCATGCGGTTCAGCCACGAGTGGATCACGCCGTCGCCCGGGCGCAGCGAGATGCCGCCGCGCGTGCTGATGAAGCCCGGCAGCTCGCGGTGCGTCTTCACGTCCACCGGCTTCGGGTAGGCAGAGGTGTGGCAGAAGCTCTGCATCACGAGGTCGGCCGAGAACCCGAGGCATGCGAGATCCTTCAGCTCGTCGCGCGTCATCGGGCCTGTGGTGTCCTGGCTACCGACGGAGGTCATGCGCGGCTCGCAGTAGGTGCCCGGGCGCACGCCGACGCCGTCCGGCAGCCCGCAAGCGCGCCCCACCATCTTCTGCGCCAGCGTGTAGCCCTTGCGGGAAGCCGCCACCGGCTGCGGCAGGCGGAACACGGTCGAGGCGGGCAGGCCCAGGAACTCGCGCGCCTTCGCGGTGAGCGAGCGCCCGATGATGAGGTTGATGCGCCCGCCGGCGCGTACCTCGTCGAGCAGCACGTCGTTCTTCAGCGTGAACGTGGCCACGGTCTCGCCGTTCTTCACGACGCGGCCGTCGTACGGGTGGATGTGGATCACGTCGCCCATCTCGAGCCTGGAGACGTCCACCTCGATGGGCAGCGCGCCGGAGTCTTCCTGCGTGTTGAAGAAGATGGGCGCGATCTTGCCGCCGAGGCAGACGCCGCCGAAGCGCTTGTTGGGCACGAAGGGGATGCCCTCGCCGGTGTGCCAGATCACGCTGTTGGTGGCGCTCTTGCGGCTCGAGCCGGTGCCCACCACGTCGCCGACGTAGGCCACGAGGTGGCCGCGGCGCCGGAGCTCCTCGATGAACGCGATCGGGCCGCGCTTGCCGTCTTCCTCCGGCACGATGCCGGGGCGGGCGTTCTTCAGCATGGCCAGCGCATGCAGCGGGATGTCCGGGCGGCTCCAGGCATCGGGCGCGGGCGACAGGTCGTCGGTGTTGGTCTCGCCGGCCACCTTGAACACGGTGGCGGTGATCGACCGGGCCACCTCCGGCCGGCTCGTGAACCACTCGGCGTCGGCCCAGCTGCGCACCACGGCGGCCGCATGCGAGTTGCCCGCCCGGGCCTTCTCGGCCACGTCGTGGAAGTAGTCGAACATCAGCAGGGTCTTCTTCAGCCCGGCTGCAGCCACCGGCGCCAGCTCCGCGTCGTCGAGCAGGTCGATCAGCGGCTTCACGTTGTACCCGCCCACCATCGTGCCCAGCAGCTCGGCCGCCCGCGCGCGCGGCAGCAGCTCCACCTGCACCTCGCCATGCGCCACGGCGGCGAGGAACGAGGCCTTGACCTTGGCCGCGTCGTCCACACCCGGAGGCACGCGGTGCGCGAGCAGGTCCAGCAGGAAAGCCGCCTCGCCGTTTGGCGGCGACTTGACCAGCTCGACGAGCGCGGCGGTCTGCTCGGCAGTGAGGGGCAGCGGCGGGATGCCCAGCGCGGCGCGCTCGGCGGCATGTTGGCGGTAGGGGATCAGCATGGGGAAGGCTCCTGAGTACTCTGCTATTTTATGTCTTATATAAGACTTGCCAAGTCGTTTTTCGGCCCGCCGGGCTTGCGCCGCGTGAAAAATCAGCGCGTGGGGGTAGAGGCGGGCGCTTGGCCGGAAGCGGCCGGGGCCGGCGCGACCGCCGACGCCGCTTCCGCTGCCGCTGAGGCGGCCACTGCCGCCGCCGACGCCGCCGTTGCCGCTGCGGAGGCGGCCGCGGACGCCGCCGCCGCAGCGGCTTCGACGTCCAGCGCCGACTTCACCGGATCGATCCCGATGCCCGGCCGCAGCGCCAGCTGGGCCAGGGCCGCCTGGCGCGCCTGACGCTGCTGGTCGTGCATGCACTCGTCCACCAGCCGGCGGCCCTGGCGCACATCCATCAGCATGGATTTGATCGGGATCTGGATCATCAGCACGCGGCCCTCGACATCCTCGAGACGCAATGCGCCGGTCGTGGACAGCACCGGCTTCATCGTGTACTGGAGCTTTCCGAAGCGCACGTCCACGTAGCCGACATGCGTGGCGTGGCGGGCGACATGCAAGGTCTGGCTGAACTCGCAGGCGTAGTCGCCGTAGTGCGTGAGATCCGCGGCCTTGCGCTGCGTTTCGTCGGCGTCCACGAGCACGGGCACCGGCGGCGTCGCCTTGGCCGGCGCCTTGCTCGCGGCGCGCGGCTTCTTGGCCGGCGCCTGCGTCTGGGCCTGGGCCGGCACGGCAGCCGCCAGTGCCAGCAAGAGAAGAATTCGAGGAAATTGCATCAGGTGTTGTCGTCGAAGTAGGTGCGTCGCACCTCCGCCGGCAGCTGCGGGCCGCCGGTATATGAGGTGCGGTGGGCGCGTTCGAGTACCTGCCAGAAGTAGCGGTAGCTCGCACGGTCCTGAAGGGTGTCGTGGTGGCGGATCGGCGCCCACCCGGCGGCCTGCGCGGCCGCCACGATCTCGATGGCCAGGTCCACCTCAGCGGTGGTCGGCGTAAAGGCGTCGACGATCGGCCGGATCTGCGCGGGGTGGATGCTCCACATCCGCGTGTAGCCGAGCTGGCGGCAGGCTTTCGTCGCTGCTTCCTGCAGCGCGGCGGCATGCTTGAACTCGGTGACGACGCAGTGCGACGGCGTCTTGCCGTGCGCATGGCAGGCCGCCGCGATCTCGAGCTTCGCGCGCAGCACCAGCGGATGCTCGAACTGCCCCTTCACGGTCATGCCCGCCTGCGGGATCGCGCCGCGGTGGGCGGCGACGAAATCCATCAGCCCGAACGAGAGCGACTCGATGCGCGGGTGCGCCGCCAGCTCGAACACTTCGCGCAGCGCCCCATGGGTCTCGACCAGCGCATGCACCGGAATCGCGCGTCCGCCGGCACGCGCGTCGATGAAGTCGACCGCGCGCTGCAAGTCCACCAGCCCGCGCACCTTCGGTACCATCACGTAGGCCAGGCGCGGGCCCGCGCCGCCCACCACCGCCTCGACCAGCGTCTCGAACGCCGGATGATCCACGGGCACGAGGCGGGCGCCGACCCGGCCGTGGCGGTTCAGCGGCGAGTTCACGAGCTCGGCCATCAGCGCGCCGTGCTCGGCCTCGCCCCCCACGGGCGCTCCGTCCTCCGCGTCGAGCGTCACGTCGAACACCGGCCCCAACTCGTTCTGCAGCTCGAGGCTCTTGCGCATGCGCGCCTCGACGCCGGCATAGTGGTCGCACACTGACAGCGCCGACGACGCAGGCTCGCCGGGGTCGAACAGGGCCTCGCGCGGGTGGATCGCGGCCATGGCTAGAGGAGGTGTTTGACGCCTTCCTGCTCCTCCAGCAGTTCCTTGAGCGTGAGGTTGATGCGCTCGCGGCTGAAGTCGTCGATCGGCAGGCCCTCGACGAGGCTGTACTTGCCGCCGGCAGTGGTCACCGGGAAGCCGAATATCACGTCCGCCGGGATGCCGTAGTCGCCATTGCTCGGCACGCCCATCGTCACCCACTTGCCCTGGGTACCGAGCGCCCAGTCATGCATGTGGTCGATGGCGGCATTGGCGGCCGATGCCGCCGAGCTGAGGCCGCGCGCCTCGATGATCGCCGCGCCCCGCTTGCCCACCGTGGGCAGGAACACGTCCTTGTTCCAGGGCTGGTCGTTGATCAGGTCCTTCACCGGCTTGCCGTCGACGGTCGCGAAGCGGTAGTCGGCGTACATGGTGGGCGAGTGGTTGCCCCACACCGCCATCTTCTCGATCGCGCTCACAGGCTTGCCGATCTTCGCGGCCACCTGCGAGAGGGCGCGGTTGTGGTCCAGGCGGAGCATGGCGGTGAAGTTCGTGCGCGGCAGGTCGGGCGCGCTCTTCATCGCGATGTAGGCGTTGGTATTGGCCGGATTGCCCACCACCAGCACGCGCACGTCCCGCGAGGCGGCAGCGTTCAGCGCCTTGCCCTGGGCGGTGAAGATCTGCGCGTTGGCGCTGAGCAGGTCCTTGCGCTCCATGCCGGGGCCGCGAGGCCGCGCGCCGACCAGCAGCGCGTAGTCGGTGTCCTTGAAGGCGGCGTTCGGGTCGCTGTGCGGCTGCATGCCGGCCAGCAGCGGGAACGCGCAATCCTCGAGCTCCATCATCACGCCCCTGAGCGCCTTCTGCGCTTTTTCGTCAGGGATCTCCAGCAGTTGCAGGATCACCGGCTGGTCGCGGCCCAGCATTTCGCCCGCCGCGATGCGGAACAGCAGGGCGTAACCGATCTGGCCGGCGGCGCCGGTGACGGCGACGCGGACGGGCTTCTTGCTCATGGGGGTACTCCAGGAAGTCGGGTGGAAGAAGGAAGAAGGCGAAGCGCGCGGAAGCCCATCCAGTTTAGGCGCAATCTCGACGCCCACCGGGGGTTCCATGGCCTGATCCTATGTCTTATATAAGACAAAGGTTCATGGACTCGCCCGGCGCCCTGTGATGCAATGCCGGCCATGTCCTCCGCCATTCCGCGGGCCGCCGCACCCGATGCCGGCGGCGGCCCCGCCTACAGCCCGCTGTACCGCCAGATCAAGGGCTTGATCACCGCGAGCCTGCAGTCCGGCGAATGGAAGCCGGGCGAGGCGATTCCGTCGGAGATGGAGCTGGCCGCCCGCTTCAAGGTGAGCCAGGGCACGGTGCGCAAGGCGATCGACGAGCTCGCCACCGAGAACCTGCTGGTGCGCCGGCAGGGCAAGGGCACGTTCGTCGCCACGCATGCCGAGGAGCGCACGCAGTACCGCTTCCTGCGGCTCGTCCCGGACGACGGCGTGCCCGAGGACCGCACGCGCCGCTTCCTCGATTGCCGCCGCACGCGCGCGCCCGCCGAGATCGCACGAGCCCTTGACCTCAAGGGCGGCGACGC
>Ga0247829_10000618_pt1 | contig 14270 bp, 26 predicted proteins | sample 12C_Control_Day4_FD_207765 | JGI IMG/M metagenome (GOLD analysis project Ga0247829, IMG submission 207765) | Soil microbial communities from agricultural site in Penn Yan, New York, United States - 12C_Control_Day4 | ecosystem: Environmental > Terrestrial > Soil > Agricultural land | place... | reverse complement strand
GTCCTCGCCCACTCCGACAACTCGGGGCTCATGTTGGAGTACCCGGCCCGCCGCCCCGGCGTCACCCCTGGTCATGTGTTGCTCGAGGTTCTCGCCGAAGTGCAGGCCTACGGGTGGTGCCTCGGGGTGGTCCCGACGTTCACCGGTGAAGTCGCCTCGGACGGGAGGCCGTGGGCGGAAGTCGGGGAGATCGGCACGAAGGTCGGCTACGACCTATGGAAGCTCACATCCCAGTTGATCGCCGTCTACATCGACTCCGACCTCCATCCGGCGACGTTGGAGTGGCACGCCTGGTCGAAGGACACCCGTGGCCGTGCGTCAGGTGTGGTGTTCGACGCGACCGGCGACCCGGAGACGTCGAACGTGCAGGAGCACACGACCACCGAGACGTTGATGCGGGGCAACGACCTGCTGTCGTTCTCACAGTTCGGGTGGCAGCTCCACCGTTCCGGCAACGACACGTTCAGGGTCGCCGCGACGCTCGGTCTCGGTGCGCTCCCGTCGTCGACGGAAGTCGACCGGTGGGCAAGAGCCGAGCTCGCCGAGTCCTCGGTGAACCGTCTCGAACACGACCTCGAGATCCTCCCGACCGGGGATTCGGACAAGCCGAAGTGGGCGTTCGACATCGGCGACACCGTCGTGATCGGTGGGGAACCGGAGAAGGTCCAGCAGATCGGCGGGCACCGGGACCGCGACGGGGTCATCTGGTGGGACGAAAACGAAGCATGAAAGCCGGGTCCCGCCTCTACGGCACCGACGAACGGGAAGACACCGCGATCGGGTCGATGATGCTCGGCACCGTCGGCGGGAATTCGAAGATCGGGATGCCTGTCGAAGTGGTTCGGCGTGCTCCTCTCGTTCCGTCCGGAGCGTGGCTGGCCTACGCCGACGGCACCCAGATCATGGGCGAGGACCTGGATCCGAACTACTCGGGACTCCTCGCGTTCCCTGACGTGCGTTCCACGCTCCCCGAAGTCGAACTGATCCTCGTGTTCCCGACCGTCACCGCTGGCGATTGGGAAGCGACCTGGCGGGTCGAGTTCACCCGCACCGCTGGGACGCAGGACGCCGACGGGCTGTTCCAGGTCATCGGCACGGGTCCCCCGGTGGTCGCCGACTTCTTCAACCTCGGACCGTCTGGTGTGTGGGAAGGGTCGTCGTCGTTCACTGCGACGGAAGACGGGACGTCGGTGAACCTCTACCTGTACGGCGACCTCGACGAGGTCGACCCTGCGGACTCGTCCTGGCAGATCGGTCCCGAATCGTTCTTGAGGCTCAACCGGTGAAGGCCGGTTCCCGCCAGTACGGCATCGATGAACGCCGCCGGACGGCGATCGGGTCGATGGTCAACGGCACGATCGGTGGGCATTCGAAGATCGGGATGCCGATCGTCGACGTACGCCGGGTTCCTCTGGTTGCACCGGAGGAGACGAGCGCCACGGTTGTCGGGTTGTGGCTCGCCGGGTCACGTGCCATCCCCTCCGCTCCTGGCGGCTACTCCCTGATCGGCTCCGAGGCCGGGGCGATGCTGACCCTGGCCGTCTACGTCGGGTCCGGCGATGCCACGTTCACCACCGCCGGCGGGACGACGATCTCGGGTGGTGTCGCCGCCAGGGCCGCCCTCGACGGGAACGTCTCGTACGGCGCCGACTCGGCCCAGTCGACCACCAACCCCCTGACCCTGCCGCTACCTGGCGGGTCGGCAGGCAACGGCGTGGTCACGTGCATCCTCCACGCCAATCCCGAGTACGCCGCCGTCGACGCCTTCGACCCCGGGGACTACGGGTCGATCTTCATCGGCTCGCAGACCGGGCCGTTCTCCGAGAAGCTCGACCTGTCGGTTTGCCCCCGTGGTGCCGAGTCGTCCGTCGACATCAACTTCCAGGCCGACACCGAGGGCATGGCCGTCGCCGTCGACCTCGGTGTGCCCCTCGTCGGGTTCTCCTTCCCAGACCTGTCGACCACCGGTGTCGGCGGCGGAGGGCTCACGTCGTGGTCCCCGACGTTCTGAGGAGCTGCTGATGGCCTGTCAATGCGCTCCTGCGCTGCTCCAGTTGCGGGACGAGATCAACGCCCGGTGGCCGAAGCGCGACAAGTCCTCCGACGGCTGCTGCGCCAGCTCCGGGCACCACCAGCAGAACCCGTCGTCCGACCACGAACCGGGAGCGAAGGGCGCCACCCCCGGCTACGCCCACGCCTACGACATCGACGAGGACTTGGACGCCGGCACGCACTCGCTGGGGTTCCTGGTGCCGATCCTCCTGGCTGACTCCCGCTGCAAGTACGTGATCTACGAGAAGCGCATCCACTACCCGGATGGGACCTCGAAGACGTACACGGGGGTCAACCCGCACGACAAGCACCTGCACGTGTCGATCAAGCCGAAGTCGACCTTCGAGACGAGGTCGTGGCTCGGTCCGCTCGACCAGCCCCCACCCGAGGAGGACGACATGCCAAGCCCTGCGATTGTCTGGATCAACGGCATCCGGTTCGTGTTCGTCCTCGCCGAAGGCGGGATCTGGTGGAAGCAAGGCGACGGCGGGTTCGCCCGCATCCCCGGCGGGAAGCTCACCTCGTCACCGGGTGCGACGGTCAACGGCCAGTCCATCGAGGTCGTCGCCCGAGGGACGGACGGTGCGACGTGGTCGGTGACTCGTTCTCCGCAGGGCGCCTGGGGCCAGTGGGTGTCCCTCGGCGGGAAGTCGTAGTTGTGGCCGGCGTTGGGGTGGAGCGGGTCGAGATGGGCAGTGGGTGAAGGCCCCGCAACCGGGTTCGCGGTCCTCGCGGTCCTCGGCCTCCTCGGTGTCCCCGCACCCGTCTTCGCACTCATCCTGTCCCTCGCTGCGTTCGTCGTCGCTGTCGTCGCGCTCTCCCGGGTCAACGACGTCGTGAGGCAACTCGACGAACGGAACACCGGGCAGGCAGTCGAGATATCCGAGCTGGCGGCGGACCCTCGTGGTGAGGGTGGCGATGAGGATCCGTAATGGACGCCACAGCGACGATCGTCGTCGCGGTCATCACCGCCCTCGCAACGGTCACCGTCGGGTACTTCACGCTCCGGGCGACCGTCAAGGCCGCATCGGCGAAAGAGAAGACCGACGAGAACGCCGCGGTGATCGCAGGGTGGCGGGAGTTGAACCAGCCGTTGCGTGAGGAGAACGCACGGCTGGTCGCACAGCTCGAGCACGAACGGGAAGTCCACGCCGCGGAGCTCGCGGCGGAACGGGCTGAGCATGCGGCGGTGCTGGCTGCGTTGCAGCCGTTGAACGACGCCATCGAACGGGAGGGCAAGTGACCGAACCTCACACGACCACCGAGGACGAACCGGTCGCCGGGTCGGTGACCCTCCGGAACTCGATGCGGGTCATCAAGCTCATGTTCGGGGTCTTCACCGCCGCGATGTTGGTGTTGATCGGCGGCCTGTACGTCGACGGGAGGGACCGGGACGACGCCATCGACGCCGTTTCGGATGCTCTCGACCAGTTCGAGGCCGACCGGATCGACCGTTCGATCAACGCCTGCCAGGACCGCAACGCCATCCGCATCGGTGTCAACCAGCTTGCGTTGGGTGGGGCGGGGTTCGACGAGTTCGGGAACCCGACCGAGCGGTTCGTGAACGCCACCCCGGAGCAGCAGGCCCGGGTCACTGAGACGTTCCTGTCGAAGCTCCTCAAGTTGCAGGTCTGCACGGACGAGGCGATCGAACGGTTCATTGCGTCGAACCGGGCCGAGGGTGTGATCCCGATCGACGGGACCGACGGCTCGTACAGCGAAGCGGTGACCCCGCCGTGAGCAAGTCCTACTGGAGCGACCCGCACCCGCGGGAGGTCGCCCCACCGATCGTGATCCTCCTGTCGACCCTCGGGTTCGCTGCCGTCCTCGGCTACGAGGCCACCAAGTTCGCCCTCGGGTTGTGGGAGCACTTCACCGGGAGGAAGCCATGATCGCTGTCGTCCTGTCTGACGCCGAGGCGATCCTCTACGCCTTCGGGTTCTTCATCCTCGGGTTCCTGGTAGGCCGACGGTGAACGCCGTCTACAAGGCGCTGACGAAGGAACCGGTGCTCCTCGGTGCCGTGTTCCTCGCCGTGGGTGACGCTGCTGTCCCCGAAGGATCACCGTGGCGTGGCGTCGTGATCGCCGCCGTCGCGTGGGTGGTCCGCATGTTGTCGACCCCGGCGCAGCGAGTCGCCGAGAAGGTCGAAGAAGCCCGGTACGTCGGTGCTGTCGAGCACCAGGCCACCGCTCTCGCTGGTCGGCTCGCTGCCGGCAGGCGCTCCTAGTCCCCAGCCGTCATCCCCCCGCTCAAGCGGTGGAACGAGCCTTGAAAGAAGCCGCCCATGTACGCCTTGCTGGACTTGAACTGGAAGCCGTCGGCCGACTCGACCACCCCACCGACAGGGAAGGCCCCAGCCATCGTCAGGAACGACCCGTACGACCACACCCTCGTCGTCACCGCCGGGTGGGCCGACCTCGGCACCGAGGAGTTCGAGGCGCAGCTCCGCACCGCACGACTCACCGGGTCGACCGCTGGTGATGCCGCCGCATCCTTCGACGTGGAAACCGAACAGGACGGCGTCGACCTCCTGATCCACATCCACCTCGACGCCACGGTCACCACCGCCTTGCCGACCGCTCCGCTGTTCTGGGACTGCCAGCAGGTCGACGGGTCCACGATCCTCGCCGGCAAGGCGAAGGTTCTCGACGACGTGACGAGGTTCGCCTGATGTCGGACCAGACCACTCTCGAGATCGTCCTCTCCTCGGAGTCGACGGTCGGTAACCCGATCATCGAGACCGTGACCGTCGTCGGCACGGTGCCGGTTGGCCCGCGAGGGCCGGCTGGCCCGCAGGGCGAGACGGGCCAGGACGGTGCCGACTCGACGGTCCCCGGCCCTCAGGGCGAACAGGGGGAGCAGGGACCGCAGGGCGACCCGGGAACCGACGGCGCTGATGGAGTCGACGGCGAGGACGGCCGGGAGGTCGAGCTCCAGAAGACGGCAACCCACGTCCAGTGGCGGTACGTCGGTGAGGTGGCGTGGACGAACCTCGTCGCGCTGGTCGACATCACCGGCCCCGCGGGAGCCAACGGCGCCGACGGCGCTGATGGCAGCGATGGTACGGATGGCAGTGACGGGACGGACGGGCTGTCGGTCCTCAACGGTTCAGGTGCTCCCTCGGGCGGGACGGGTGTCGACGGCGACTTCTACATCCGCACGTCGGACTTCACGATCTACGGCCCGAAGACCTCGGGTGTGTGGGGTTCCCCGACATCCCTCGTCGGACCTGCCGGAGCGAACGGAACCGACGGAACCGACGGTGTCGACGGTGTCGATGGTGCGACGGGGCCGGCTGGCCCCGGTCTCCCCACTGGCGGCACGGCAGGTCAGGCTCCGGTCAAGCAGTCCGGCACCGACTACGACACGGCATGGGTCGACATCGCCACCCAGACCGAGCTCGACGCCGAAGCGGCTCTCGCGAGGAACGCCGACAACCTCACCTCCGGAACGGTCGCTGACGCCCGGGTCGCTTCGACGATCGCTCGTGACTCGGAAGTCGCCGCCGCGATCGCTGCTTCGGAAGCCGGACAGGTTCGTGACGGTGACACCGCCGGAGGCGTCCTGTCGGGCACCTACCCGAACCCTGGGTTCGCCGCCGACATGGCGACGCAGGCCGAGCTCGACGCCGTCGCAGCAGCGAAGCAGCCCCTCGACAGCGACCTGACCGCCATCGCTGCACTGTCCACGACCTCGTTCGGACGTGCGTTCCTCGAGCTGGCGGACGCAGCCGCGGCTCGGACCGCAGTCGGGCTCGTCCTCGGGACCGACATCTACTCGAAGGCCGCCGTCGACTCCGGGTTCCAGCCCCTCGACTCCGACCTCACCTCGATCGCTGCCCTCAGCACCACCACCTACGGCCGGTCCCTCCTCGAAGTGGCAAACGCCGCCGCGCTTCGGACTCTCGCAGGGCTCGGAACGATGGCAGTCGAGACCGCATCCGACTACGTGACGAAGGCCCTGTACGACGCCAACACGATCCTCATCGCCACCGCCGACAACACCCCGACTCCGATGACTGTGGCTGCTTCTCGGATCGTGGGCCGCAAGGCGTCGGGCGACATCGACGACATGACGCTCGCCGAACTCGTCGCCCTCGGTGGAACCCCCGACGGCACGAAGTTCCTCAAGGACGACGGCACCCTCGCCACCCCGCCAGGTTCGGTCTCCGACACGGCCTACGCCGGTTCGTGGGACGGTGTCACCACCGTCGCTCCCTCCAAGAACGCCGTGTACGACAAGGTCGAAGCGCTCGCCGCAGCGAAGCAGGACGCCTCGTCGGACCTGACCGACCTGGTTGCACGGTGGGTCGCTGCTTCCGCTGCCGGGCCGGCGTCGCTGGACTTCGCCGAGGACACCGACAACGGGTCCAACAAGGGCACCCTGACCGCACCTGCTGCGCTTGCTGCGGACCGAACGTGGACGATGCCCGACGCATCAGGGACCGTGGCACTCGCGTCCCTCGCCGGGAGCTTCTACACCGGCGCCACCGCGCTGACCGACACGTCCCCGAACTCCACGTCGTTCCAGCAGTGGGGGTCGGAGGAAGCGGTGATCGCACAGGCGAAGTGCCCGACCTCCGCGGTGGTCGTCGCGGTGGTAACCGGGACGATGCGTGCAGGACCGGGCACACCTGCGGTGCTCGACCGTGGCGTGATCGAAGTTCAGATCAGCTTCGATGGTGGCTCGTCGTTCACGACGTTCGGGTCGACCGGGCTGTTCACCCTCGTCGAGTCCGTCGGTTCCGCCTACGACGTGGCCGTCCACTGCCAAGGCCGAGCAACCGGGACAGTCACCGGTGACATCCAGGTTCGTTCCCGTATCCGTGACGTCGACCAGGCCAACGACACGACCTGGCGAGCCGGGTACATCACTGTCACGGTCCACCCGCAATGACCGCCGGCGCCCGGAACCTCACCTGGAAACCGGCCACCCCGAAGGCCACTCCACTGCCGGACAACCGGACCCTGCTCGAGTTCCCGTCCGGGCACCGACACATCGCCCACGACCTCGATCCCGCTCAGGAGTGGGAGGAGGCGATTGACGATCTGGGCTGCGGCCTCATCGACCACCTTGTGAGGTTCCGTCGTGCCTCTGACGCTTGACGAGGCACTGACCCCGACGGACTGGTCTGCAGGGACCCAACTCCTCGACAAGACCGACGTCACAGGGTCCCCGAACGGGCTCGGCTACCCGACGGTCATCAAGGCCGACGGCCGGATCAGTTCCCCGCTCGACGCCTGGTACATGTGGATGTCCCCGCACGATAACGCCGTCATCTACCTGGCGACCGCCCCCGAACCCGCCGGGCCGTGGACCGTAAGGAACAGCGGCGACCCGGTCATCGACACCCCCCCGACGGGGGCGACCGACATCGCCGCCCCGTTCGTCACGTGGAACCCAGACACCTCCGAGCTGTGGATGTGGGCGCACGGGCAGATGTTCGGCGGGGACTTCGACCAGCCGACCTTCTTCTACAAGTCGACCGACGGCGTCAGTTGGACGATCCAGAACAGCGGCAGCCCCGTCCTCCTCACCGCCAACAACGGCTCCGGTGCCCGGTTCGCTCAGACCGCCAGCTACCTCACCGCAGTCCGCCAGGACGGCAAGTTCCGGGCCTTCTTCCAAGGCGTCGCCCACGGTGCCACCACCGCGGATGTGATCGGCGCACAATCCTCCGACGGGGTTGTCTGGTCGGTGTTGGGTGACGGCGGCAACGGGATGCGGGCGTTCGCTTCCGCTGATTCCGGGTACGACGCCGGCCGACCCGTTCCCTTGCTGATCGCTGGGCGCCTGTCGGTGTTCTACAGCGGGGTCAACTCCACCCCTGCGACCGTGAACCGGGTGCGCCAGTTCCTCGGCGACGCCACGTGGAGCGCAGCGTTCGACTCCGGTATCCCGTTGGGTGCGAATGGCACGTGGGACGACTTCAAGGCTGTCGCCTCCGACTTCGTGTACCACGACGGGAAGGTCTGGTGCTTCTACACCGGTGACGGCACCGGAGCTGACACCGCTGACGAAGCGATCGGCGTGATGTCCTGCACGTTTGCTTCGACGGGGTTCGACACCTCGTGGGGCAAAGGTTGACCTAGTCCGCTCCATCCCCCTGGAGCTCCCCGCCCCCCGTCGTGCCTCGTGCGCGGCGGGGGGCTTCGTCGCGTCCGGGGTCAGGGTGCGTTACAGACCAACCGGAACAGCGGGTCAGCGGCGAGAACGCTTCGAGGAGCGCGGTCAGGGTGGCGTGGTGAAGGACGGTCGCCCGGTCCCATCCTCTGCGGGCCTCGTCGGAGACCCGAGCGTGGATGCGTTGCACGGCTGTGACCGTGCCCGCCACGGCCACCTGTTGACGCCTACTGCCACCTCCATGTGGCAGCAGGTCTCACGCTGCCGGCCGGGCCTGCTCCATCGCTTCGCGCAACTTCCCGATCCGAGCTCGCCTCAGGTACACCGCCGAGGTCGCGAGGTTGGCGTGCCCGAGCAGCTCCTGCACGACCCTCAGGTCATCGCAGGCGTCGAGGACATCGGAGGCGCAGGTGTGCCGGAGGGCGTGACCGGAGACCCCGTCACCGGCGGCGTGCTTGATCCCTGCCTCGAACATCCATCGGCTCATGTAGTGCGACAGCGCGGAGAGGGAGAGGGGCCGGGTGGATGTGGTGGAGCGGATCATCGGCCCGGAGGTGGCGGGGCACTCGGCCAGATAGTCGCCGAGGGCACGGGCGGCGGCGCGGGGGACCGGTACGTACCGTTCGTGGGAGCCCTTCCCGACGACCCGGATCAACTGGTCCCGTCTCGACCAGTCTTCGACGTTGAGCCGGTGGACTTCGATCCGTCGGAGGCCCATCCCGACCTCGAGCCACACGATCGCCGCGGCCCGCTTGTCGGGCAGCACAGCGTGGAGCGCATCGACCGCGTCGGGGTCGAGGGCCCGGGGTTCGGTGCGGGGCCGGCGGGGTGCCCTGATCCCCAACGTGGGGTTGGTGGTGACGTGCCCGTTGGCGTGGAGCCAGGCGCAGAACCCTTTGACGTGCGACCACGCCGAAGCTCTTGCTGAGGGCTTGAGGTGGCCGACGGAGTCGAGGTAGCGGTCGATGGTGCCTTTCCCGAACAGGGTCAGGGGCCGGTCGCCGTGGGCGCGTTCCAGCTTGCCGAGCACGGACCGGTATTGGGTGACGGTGCTGGCCACGATCTCGCCTCGTCGTCTGCGTTCCGTCGCGTAGGCGAGCGCGAGCGGTCCGAGTGTCCCTGTCATGTGTTCCCCCGAAGGCCGACCGCCCGGCGGCGGGGGAAGGTAGAGGGCGATGTGACGGGTGTCCATTATCGCTCGCTACGTGCGGTAGGAGATCATGCGACCAGCCGGAGCGTACTGCACCTAGTCGATGCAATCCCCTGGTCAGGACCGTGATCTGGGCCGTGGCTGTTGCCTTCGAGGCCCATCACGAACCAGGCCACCGGGAAGGCCGTCGCTCGGGCGATGACCACCAGCTCGGGGATCGTGGGCGAGGTGTGGCCGTGCTCCCATGAGCTGAGCGTGCGGCGGGTCGGGGTGGCGCCGGGGGAGATGGCACGCATCCGATCGAGGAGCGTGTCCTGACTCCAGCGGTGATAGCCGCGGGCCTGAGCGATTCTCACGTGCGCGGGCCCAGTGGGCTCGGGCGGGACCGGTGCTGCTTGGAGCAGGCTCATGCGGGGGAGTGTGCACACAACGCAACACATGTTGCAAGGGATTGCTTGACCTGAGCGGAAAACTTCACAACAGGGGTTGACAGCAGTCGTTGCGCTGGGCAGTCTGCTTCCCGTGCCGAGCAGAACTCTTCTCACCGCCGGTCAGGTCGCCGAACGAGCAGGTGTCCACCGGACCACCGTCCACCACTGGGAGAAGGACGGCAAGCTCGACGCCGCCGAGGTGGTCAACGGCATCCGCCTGTTCGACTCCATCGCCGTTGACGCCCTGATCGCGGCCCGGGTCGCGGAGGCCACGGCCTGATGGTCAGGCTCGGTCGGGTACGTAACGAGTTCGAGGCCCTCCGCGCGTTCCAGCGTCACGGGTGCTTGAAGCTCGTCCCCTGCCGGATCCGTCGCGGGTGGATCGCCTACGGGTGGGTCCGGTCGTGACCCTCGTCGTCGCGGAGACGGGCGAGGTCGCGCACACCCTCGAAGAGCTCGAGGAGATCATCGGTCGCGGGCTGGAGACGTTCAAGGAAGTCGGCGACGCTCTCGCCCAGGTCCGCGACGGGCGGCTCTATCTGGAGCACGCCGAGACGTTCGAGGCGTACTGCTCCGAGCGGTGGGGGCTCAAGCGGCAGCGTGCCTACGAGCTGATCGACGCCGCTGCCGTCGCGGGTGCGTTGTCGTCCATGGACGACACGCCGACCCCAACGAACGAGCGGCAGGCGCGGGCACTCCGCCCCCTCAAGGACGACCCGGAGAAAGCCGCTGAGGCGATGCGGAACGCAGCCGCCGACACCGGTGGGAAGCCCACGGCGAAGGCGATCACCGAGGCCGTCAAGGAGATGGTCGAGGAGAAGGTCGCCGCCGCTGAGGCCAAGGCCACCGATCGGGCCGAGCTCGACGCGCTCAAGGCAGCGCACACCCCCGACGGGTTCGACCCCGACGCCGAGGAGAAGCGGGTCACCGAGCGCGGGAAGTTCGCCCGCCTCTGCCGTGACCTCGCCGCCCTCCCCGCGCCGGCCGACTTCGTCGCATCACACCGCGAGTACCTGCGGGACCGCCACGTCAACGGCGCTGAGCGTGCCTACGAGTGGCTCGACACGTTCCTCCTCGAGTTCAGGGAGACCAAGTGACCATCCAGTCCATCCTCCGCGAGTGCGCCACCGACCTCCTCGACACCGAGCCGACGGTCACGGTCGAACAGGTCGTCAACTGCGCCTACCGGCGTCACGGCGACGAGTTCCACGCCGAGTCCGAGCGCCTCGTCCTGGCGTCGGCCCGCACGATCGTCGCCAACCTGATGCGGGACCTCACCGACGACGACGGCGACGCACAACTGACCCTCCCCGGTCTGTCGCTCCCGTCGGCACTGGCGATCCCCGCTCCGAACGGCACGTACTACGTGCGGACCGACAAGGCCACCTGGGTCGAGTTGCTCGCCGGCCGGGACGTGCGAGCGGTCAACGTCGAACGGGCCCAGGCGAAGCTCGACGCCTACGACGACTCCCTCGAGACGCTCCGTGAAGTCATGGAGGCCGACCCGACGCTGACCGTCGGTGAGGCCATCGGGAAGATGGCGGTCAAGTGAGCGGCGGGGTGTGGTGCGGCATCGGCATCGAGCGACCGAAGACGCCGGCGAACCTTGGGACGCTCTGGCGGTCAGCGGTCTGCCTCGGCGCCGACTTCGTGTTCACCATCGGCGACCGCTACCACCGGCAAGCGAGCGACACCCTCGGCTCACCCGGTCACCTTCCGTTCTTCGCCTACTCCGACCTTGACGACTTCCTGACGCATCGGCCGCACGACGCACCGCTCGTCGGTGTCGAACTGGCGGACGGTGCGGTGCCGCTGGAGTCGTTCACCCACCCCCGGCAGGCGGTGTACCTGCTCGGCCCTGAGGACGGGTCCCTGTCGAAGCGTGCCCAGGAGGCGTGCCAGGCCGTCGTGTCGTTCTCGTCGCGGTACTGCCTGAACGTCGCCGCTGCCGGTTCGATCCTGCTCTACGACCGGCACTCGAAGCTGGAGTGGCGTCGCCGTCCGATGTTGGAGGCCGTCGGGTGAGCGAGCCGATGACGCAGTGGCTGGTCGCCGGGAGGCACCACCACATCGAGATGGGTCACGTCGAAGCCGACGTGCCTGAGGCCCGGTTCCCGTCGCAGAACGGGTGGGTGAACCTCACGTGGGAGAAGCGCCTGCTGTGGATCGAGGACGGCCGCATCGTCCCCGCACCTGAGGACGAGTCGTGATCCGCCTCTTGCTCTACCCCGGCCTTCCGTACCTGTTCGCCGCTTCGGTGCTGTCCGTCTGGGCGTGGCTTGTGCGTCGCAGGGAGTACGGGGGACCGGCCTGGGACGGGACGGCCAGGAGACGTGAGCAGGTGAAGGCGCTCGCTGGGGCGTGTGAACGATCGAGCCGGAACCACCCGGCAGGACAACCAAGGGGAAACCAATGAGGATCGATGTCGACCGGGTGAAGCTCAAGAGCGGCGCCCACAACAACCCGCAACACGGGCTCTGCGTCATGGAGGCCGTCGCCTACATCGCCCGGGAGAACCACTCCGATCACCCCGAGTGCGTCTCCCCGGTGATCGCCACGTTCCTCCGCACTTGGAACGACGCCATGGACGACACCGACCGGCAGCGACTCAAGGCGCTGATCCCCGTCGTGATGGACACCCGCTCCACCCCGGAGGACGAGGACCGCCGCGCGTGGATGGCGCTCGACTGGCTGGTCCGGGTCCACACCCCTGCCTGGCTCCGTCTCGCTGGTCTGGTCGACCACGCTGATCGCCTCGCGGGCCTGTCGGAGTTCAAGGCCGGGATGGACGTGCCGGCGATCAAGCCTGTCCTCGACGCAGCGCGGAGCGATGCGGCTGCCGCCGGGGATGCCGCCGGGGATGCCGCCAGGGATGCCGCCGGGGCTGCCGCCAGGGATGCCGCCGGGGCTGCCGCCAGGGCTGCCGCCGGGGATGCCGCCAGGGATGCCGCCAGGGCTGCCGCCTGGGCTGCCGCCAGGGATGCCGCCTGGGCTGCCGCCAGGGCTGCCGCCTGGGATGCCGCCGGGGATGCGCTGCGCCCCACCGTCGTCGAGTTGCAGGACTCGGCCCTGGCCTTGGTCGAGCGGATGGCGTGGCTCAAGGACGACGACTGATGTCCCTCGTTCACTGCGTCTGGTGCGACGGCACTGCTGTCGACGAGGAGGGCAACCGCTGCCTCGCTTGCGACGGGTCCACGAAGGTCCCGTGGTCGTTCGTCGTGACGATGGACGCGATCGACCGCTACCCCGCCAGCGTTCAGTTGGAGCAGGGCGCCGAGTTCGTGCGTGAAGCAACCGAGGCGATCAGGTGAGCGCCCTCGAAGTCGAACCGCTCCTCGACGACACCGCCGACGAACCCACCGACGCCTTCACCGTCCACGACACCGCCACCGCCGAGTGGGCCATGCGCCGAGTGCGGAAGCTCCGAGACGACCTCGCCGAACACGAGCTGTACGCCGAGGGTGTCGCCGAGTGGATCAAGAAGGAACGGCACCGGGAGCAGGAAGCGGAACGGTGGCTGGTCGAGCAGCTCGAGGAGTACCACCGCCGGCTGTTCGCCGAGGACGACCGACGCAAGACCGTCCGTCTCCCGTCGGGTGAGTTGAAAGCCCGGAAGCTTCCCGACACCGTCACCGTCGCTGACCCGGACGAGTTCTGCGCCGCCTACGCCGACACGGGGTTGGTGCGGGTGAAGATGATCCCCGACCTGACCGCACTGAAGCGGGAGGTTCTCAATCGGGGCGCCAACTTCGACGGCGTCGAGGTCGTGCCGGGTGAGATGCGCTTCTCCGTCGCTCTGGTCGAAGTCGATGACGCCGAGTCCGGGTTCTGACCGTGGCTGACTCCACCCTCGCTGCCTCGCTCGTCGCTGCCCTGGCCGAGCTCACCACGATCGACCGTGGACGGACCGCCAAGATCGACACGAAGGGCGGCGGGTCGTTCTCCTACTCGTACGCCGACATCGCCGACGTGGTCGCCGAGACCCGACCGGTGCTCGCGAAGAACGGACTCGTTGCGCTGACTCCGGTCTCGGGGTCGGAGCGGGGGTTGGCCTGCACCGTCACGCTGGTCCATGAGTCGGGTGCGGAGATGGTGTTTGAGCCGCTGCCGTTCGTCGCTTCGACCGACGCCCAACAGGCCGGTTCTGCCATCACCTACTTCCGCAGGTACGCCCTGCTCGCTGCTCTCGGGATGGCAACGAAGGACGACGACGGAGCCGCCGCCAAGGGCTCGACTCCCGCTCGACCGCCGACGTTCTCCAAGGCGCAGGCGAAGAACCTTCTCGTTGATCTGGTCGGTGCAGATGACGCAGCCGAAGCGTGGGAGTTCGGGAAGGCCGACGGGTGGGGCGACTGGACGCCAGCCCGTGTGAACGCTCTGGCGAAGCAGTGGAACGAACGACCGATGGACGGTCCGTCGTGATCCTTCGTGGGGACCGCCGCTACCTCAACCTCTCCCCGCGGAGCATCGAAGACGGCCCTGCTGATCCTCCGTCGTTCCGGGTCGGGGAAT
>Ga0247829_10000617_pt1 | contig 14273 bp, 11 predicted proteins | sample 12C_Control_Day4_FD_207765 | JGI IMG/M metagenome (GOLD analysis project Ga0247829, IMG submission 207765) | Soil microbial communities from agricultural site in Penn Yan, New York, United States - 12C_Control_Day4 | ecosystem: Environmental > Terrestrial > Soil > Agricultural land | place... | reverse complement strand
CTACACCGGCATCGGCCTCACCGACGACCCGGCGACGCGCCTGAACCAGACGCCGATGTTCGCGCCTTCGGTCTTCAACTTCTTCCGCCCGGGCTACGTGCCTTCGGGCGCGGGTCTGGCGCAGGCTGGGCTGGTCGTGCCCGAGATGCAGCTCACGCACGAGCTCTCGGTCGCCGGCTACATGAATTACATCCGGGCCTGGACGCAGCTCGATGCGAACCGCGACATCCAACATGACTACGCGGCCGAGCTCGCGCTCGCGGCGACGCCCGCCGACCTGGTCGAGCGGATGAACCTGCTCCTGTTCGGTGGGACGATGCCGGATGCGCTGCGCACGCAGATCGTCGCGGCGGTGACGAGCCGAGCGATTCCGGCCGCCGTGCTGCCGCCGGCCGCACCAGCGAGCGGCGCGAGCGCGCCGGCGCCCGCGCCGATACCGACGAACCAGGCCCAGATCGACGCCGCCAAGCGCGACCGTGTCTACCTCGCCGTGTTCCTGTCGATGGCCTCGCCCGATTACCTGATCCAGAAATGAGAGAGAGACGACCATGTCGCCATTCAACGCTTCAAGGCGCCAGTTCCTGCGCACCGCCTCGGTCGTCTCGGGATCGGTCGGCGCGGCCGGCGCGCCTTTCGCGCTCAACCTCGCCAGCCTCGGCACGGCGGTCGCCCAGACGGCGCCGGACTACAAGGCGATCGTCTGCCTGTTCCTCTACGGCGGCAACGACTCGTCGAACATGATCCTGCGCACCGACGCGGCGTCGTTTGCGGAGTACACGCGGATGCGTGCGACCGGCCAGGACCCGATCGCGCTGCTCGCGCCGGGAACGCCGGTCAACGCCGGCGCGGCGCGGGCCAGCCCGGCGCGCCTCGGCGGGGTGCTGCCGATCGTCCCCAAGTTCACCGTTTCGACCGAGAACGCGGCCAACACCTACGCCGTCCATCCGAGCATGCCCGAGGTGGCGAGCCTGTTCGCGACGGGGCGGCTGGCCGTTCTCGCCAACGCCGGCCCGCTCGTCGTGCCGCTCACGCGCGCCGACTACACGTCGAACTCGAAGCCGCGGCCGCAGGCGCTCGGCTCGCACAACGACCAGCAATCGACCTGGCAGGCGCTCGGCCCGGAAGGCGTCAAGATCGGCTGGGGCGGCCACCTCGGCGACATGGTCGCGAGCGCCAACGGCAACGCGGTCTTCACCAGCATCTCGGTCGCCGGCAACGCCGTCTTCTCGGCGGGCCAGACGACGTTCCAGTACCAGGTCGGCAACAACGGCGCGGCGGCGATCGGCGGGATCACGGGCACGCTGTTCGGCTCGGCGACGGCATCGACGACGCTGCGCTCGATCATCACCGCCAACAACCAGCACCTGTTCGCGCAGGAGTACTCGTCGATCGTCAACCGCTCGATCACCGCGCAGGCGGCGTTCCAGGCCGCGTTCGTCGCCTCGACGGTCCCGGCGCCGACGCAGTACTTCCAGCCCTCGAGCGGCAACAACGTCAACAACGGCCTCGCGCTGCAGCTGCAGACCGTCGCTCGCGTCATCGGCGCGCGCAGCGCGCTCGGCGCCAAGCGCCAGATCTTCTTCGTCGCGATGGGCGGCTTCGATACGCACGACACCCAGAACTCGAACCAGGCCGACCTGCTCGCGCGGCTGTCGCACGCGATGGCGTACTTCGACACCGTGCTCGCGAGCGTCGGCGGCGTCGACCTGCGCAACAACGTGACGCTCTTCACCGCCTCCGACTTCGGCCGGACGGTCACGACCAACGGCGACGGCACCGACCACGGCTGGGGCGGCCACCACTTCGTCCTCGGCGGCCCGGTCAATGGCGGCGAGATCTACGGGCGCTTCCCGATCTTCGGCCTCAACAACAACCAGGACTCGGCCAACAACGCCTACCTGCCGGTCACCTCGGTCGACACGATCGGCAGCACGCTCGGCCGCTGGTTCGGCGTCAGCGACGCCAACCTCGACACCGTGTTCCCGAACCTCAAGAACTTCTCGCGCGACCTCGGCTTCCTGAAGCCGGCCTGAGCGCGGCCGGCGTTCGGCGCGGAGCCGTCAAGCGGCGCCGAGCGCGCGCCGGTACTGGATCGCCTCGCCGAGGTGCGAGCTCGTGATCGCCGCGTGGCCTTCGAGGTCGGCGACGGTGCGGGCGACGCGCAGGACGCGATGAAAGCTGCGCGCCGACCAGCCGAGCCGCGTCGTCACCCGCTGCAGGAAGTGCGATGCGGCGTCGTCGAGGCGGCAATGGCGGTCGAGCGCCTCGCCGGCGAGCTCGCCGTTGGCGTTGCGCCTTGGCGATCGAGCGCGCGCTCGCGCGCCCGGCGAACGCGGCCGGCGACGACGGCGCTCGCTTCGCCGTCGGCCGCGGCCGCGAGTTGCGCCGCGGCGAACGTCGGCACCTCGATCTGGATGTCGATGCGGTCGAGCAGCGGCCCGCTGATCTTGCCCTGGTAGCGCAGCACCGCGTCGGGCGTGCAGCGGCATGCCGTCGTCGCGTTGCCGAGCTGTCCGCAGGGGCACGGGTTCATCGCCGCGACGAGCTGGAACGCGGCCGGGAAGTCGGCTTGCCGCGCCGCCCGCGACACGACGATGCGCCCGGTCTCGAGCGGCTCGCGCAGCGCCTCGAGGGCGGCGCGCGGGAACTCGGCGAGCTCGTCGAGGAAGAGGATGCCGCGATGGGCGAGCGACGCCTCGCCAGGGCGCGGCGGCGAGCCGCCGCCGACCAGCGCCGCGGCCGACGCCGTGTGATGCGGCGCGCGCAGCACGCGCTCGCCCCAGCGCGCCGCGCTGAAGACGCCGGCGACGCTCAGGATCGCCGCCGACTCGAGCGCTTCGTCGTGCGACAGCGGCGGCAGTAAACCGGCGAGGCGGCGCGCCAGCATCGACTTGCCGGTGCCCGGCGGCCCGACCATCAGCATGCTCAGCTGCCCGGCCGCGGCCACCTCGAGGGCGCGCTTGGCGGCCCTCTGGCCGCGCACGTCGACGAGATCGTGGAGGTTCGCCGTCGAGCGTCGCGGCACGGGGCGAGGGGGGCGCAGCCCGCTCGCGTCGGCGGCGTCGCCGGGCAGGAGGGCACGGACGACGTCGAGCAGGTGATCGGCTCCGCGCACGGAGAGGTCGCCGACGAGGGCCGACTCGTCGGCGCTCGCCTGCGGCAGGACGAGGGTGCGCGGCGTCGTCGCCGGCGTCCTTTGCAGGGCGAGTGCCATCGCCAGCGCGCCGTGCACCGGTCGCAGCTGGCCGCCGAGCGAGAGCTCGCCGGCGAACTCGTAGTCATCGAGCCGGGCGGCGTCGATCTGGCCGGCGGCGGCGAGGATGCCGAGGGCGATCGGCAGGTCGAAGCGACCCGATTCCTTGGGCAGGTCGGCCGGCGCGAGGCTGACCGTCACCCGCTTGTTGTGGGGAAACTCGAGGCCGCTCGTCTGCAACGCCGCACGGACGCGCTCGCGCGATTCCTTGACCTCGGTGTCGGCGAGGCCGACAAGCGTGAAGCTCGGCAGGCCGTTGGCGAGATGCACTTCGACCGTCACCGCCGGTGACTCCAGACCGCGCAAGGCGCGGCTGCGGACGAGGGCGAAGCTCATCCGGACGATTCTCCCGAGGTCCTCGCGCGCCCGCCTCGCCCAAAAGTGGGCACTCGAGGGGCGCACCAGGCCTTGGCTTGGTGCCTCGATGAAAGTCATCGTGCCGCGCGCGCTCCGTCTTGGGGCGCTGACGCAAACGAGGCCGTGGCACGCAACGTGCGAAACGAGGGGCGATATCAACAAAAGTTCCGGGAATCTCATGACGACGCGTTCATTGATCCTCTTGCCCCTCCTCACCCTCGCCTCGCTCGGCGCGCAGGCGCAGACGGCGCCTGCACCTGCCGCGCCCGCGTCCGCACCTGCCGCGCCCGAGGTGAAGTCGGACTGGACCTTCACCGGCAACGCCGGCGTCTTCAGCGACTATCGCTTCCGCGGCATCTCGCAGACCGACAAGAAGCCGGCGTTCCAGGGCGGCTTCGACATCGCCCACGCCTCGGGCTTCTACGTCGGCAACTGGAACTCGAACGTCGACAGCGTGCTCTACAACGGCGCCAACCTCGAGATGGATTTCTACGGCGGCTACAAGCTGACGGCCGGTCCGGTCGCCCTCGACTTCGGCGCCCTCTACTACTACTACCCCAACAGCGGCGCGAACGGCACGTTCAAGATCGACAACACCGAGCTCTACATGAGCGCCGGCTACGGCCCGGTCAGCGTGAAGTACTCGCATGCGATCAGCGACTTCTTCGGCGTCAACGACTCGAAGAATTCCTGGTACCTCGAGACCAACGGCAGCTTCGAGATCAGCACCGGCTTTTCCATCATCGGCCATCTGGGCTACCAGAAGCTGAAGAACAACGCTCGGGTCATCGAGATCGGCTCGACATCGCTGAACGACAGCATCACCGACTGGAAGATCGGCGTGACCTACGACCTGAGCGGCTTCCTCCTCGGTGCCGCGTATGTCGGCACCAACCGCGACCTGACCGGCGGAACCGCTGCGCTCACCAACCGCAACATCAGCAACGACACCGTCGTGCTGTCGGTGTCGAAGTCGTTCTGATCACAAGGCCTGGGAGGGACTCGCAATGAAGATGGTGACTGCGATCGTCAAGCCGTTCAAGCTGGACGAGGTGCGTGAGGCCCTGAGCGCGATCGGTGTGCAGGGCGTCACGGTGACCGAAGTGAAGGGTTTCGGGCGGCAGAAAGGGCATACGGAGCTGTACCGCGGCGCCGAGTACGTGGTCGACTTCCTGCCCAAGGTGAAGATCGAGGCCGCCGTCGACGACGCGATCGTCGACCGGGTCATCGAGGCGATCGAGGCCGCTGCGCGCACCGGCAAGATCGGCGACGGCAAGATCTTCGTCTCGGCGCTCGAGCAGGTTGTCCGGATCCGAACCGGCGAGACCGGCAAGGACGCGCTCTGAGCCCCACAAGAACGACACCATGAACAAACTTCTACTCGCCTTTCTTTTCGGCCTGCTGATGTTCGTCGCCAGCGGCGGCGCGTTCGCGCAGGCGGCTTCCGACGCCGCCTCGGCGGCGGCGGCGACCGGCGCCTCCGCTCCGGCCGCAGCCGACGCCGCTTCGGCGGCGCCCGCGGCGGTGCCCAACAAGGGCGACGTCGCATGGATGCTGGTGTGCACCGCGCTCGTCATCATGATGTCGATCCCGGCCCTGGCCCTGTTCTACGGCGGTCTCGTCCGCAGCAAGAACATGCTGTCGGTGCTGATGCAGGTGTTCGTCACCTTCTCGATGATCGTCGTGCTGTGGTGCCTGTACGGCTACAGCCTCGCGTTCACCGAAGGCAACGCCTTCTTCGGCAGCTTCGACCGCCTCTTCATGAAGGACATGTACAAGCCGCTGACGGGCGAGTTCGCGATGGCGGCGACGTTCAGCAAGGGCGTCGTCATTCCCGAGCTGCTGTTCATGGCGTTCCAGGCGACGTTCGCGGCCATCACCTGCTGCCTGATCGTCGGCGCATTCGCAGAGCGGATGAAGTTCGCCGCCGTGCTCGCGTTCATGGTGCTCTGGTTCACTTTCGCCTACGTGCCGATCGCGCACATGGTCTGGTTCTGGCCGGGTCCCGACGCCTACACGACCAAGGAGATCGTCGAAGCCACCAACGCCAAGGCGGGCTGGATCTGGCAGATGGGCACGCTCGACTTCGCCGGCGGCACGGTCGTCCACATCAACGCCGCGATGGCCGGCTTGGTCGGCGCCTACATGGTCGGCAAGCGGATCGGCTACGGCCGGGAAGCCTTCACGCCGCACTCGCTGACGCTGACGATGGTCGGCGCCGCGCTGCTGTGGGTCGGCTGGTTCGGCTTCAACGCCGGATCGTCGCTCGAAGCCGGCAACAGCGCCGTGCTCGCCTTCATCAACACCTTCTCGGCCACGTCCGCGGCGGTGCTCGCCTGGTGCATCGGCGAGGCGATGATCAACAAGGGCAAAGCATCGATGCTCGGCGCGGCGTCGGGGGCGGTCGCCGGCCTGGTGGCGATCACGCCGGCGTGCGGCAACGTCGGCCTGCTCGGCGCGATCGTCATCGGCTTCGTCGCCGGCTTCGCCTGCCTCTGGGGCGTCAACGGCCTGAAGAAGATGCTCGGCGCCGACGACTCGCTCGACGTGTTCGGCGTGCACGGCGTCGGCGGCATCGTCGGGGCACTGCTGACCGGCGTCTTCAACTCGCCGTCGCTGGGCGGCCCGAGCTTCCCGGACAACTGGTTCACCGGCGAGCTGGTCAAGCCCGAGAACTACTCGATCGCCACCCAGGTCTGGGCTCAGGCCAAGGCGGTGCTGACGACGATCGTCTGGTCCGGCGTCGTCTCGCTGGTCGCCTACAAGCTCGTCGACATGACGATCGGCCTGCGCGTCACCGAGGAAGACGAGCGCGAGGGCCTGGACATCGCCGAGCACGGCGAGACGGCGTACCACAACTGACTTCGAGGACCGCAGCCGCGGTCCGCCGAAGCCATCGCAGGGGCCACCGACCGGTGGCCCCTTTTTCTTCGGCGCCGGCGGTCGCTTGCGCCGGCAGCCCGACGCCCCATATGCCTAGAATCCCGGCTCCGCCTCCCGCCCTCTCGCCGGGAGGAGGCTCCTTCCCATGGTCCCCCACCTCATCACCGCGCTCACTGGCCCGATCAACGAGCTCGAGCAGCGCATGCTCGAGTCGCTGCCGGCGATCGAGCGGTGGTTCCGGCTCGAGTGGATGGAGCACACGCCGCCGTTCTACACGTCGGTCGACCTGCGCAACGCCGGCTTCAAGCTGGCGCCCGTCGACACCAACCTGTTTCCGGGCGGCTTCAACAACCTGACGACCGAGATGCTGCCGCTGGCGGTGCAGGCGGCGATGGCGGCGATCGAGAAGATCTGCCCGGAAGCGAAGAACCTGCTCCTCATCCCGGAGAAGCACACCCGCAACTCGTTCTACCTCATGAACGTCGCGCGCCTGATGGAGATCTTCCACCAGGCCGGCCTGAACGTTCGACTCGGCACGCTCGATGACGGGGTCACGGCGCCGACCGAGGTGCTGCTGCCCGACGGCAGCGCCCTCACCGTCGAGCCCCTGGTGCGGACGAGGAACCGCCTCGGCCTGAAGGATTTCGATCCCTGCACGATCCTGCTGAACAACGACCTCTCGGCCGGGATCCCCAAGATCCTCGAGGGGCTGCACGAGCAGTACCTGTTGCCGCCGCTTCACGCCGGCTGGGCGATCCGCAGGAAGACGAACCACTTTGCCGCCTACGAGGAGGTCGCCAAGAAGTTCGCCAAGCTGCTGGGCATGGACCCGTGGCTGATCAACCCGATGTTCGCACGCTGCGGCGAGGTGAATTTCTCCGACGGCTCGGGCGCCGAGTGCCTGATGAGCAATGCCGAGACGCTGCTCGGCAAGATCCGACGCAAGTACAAGGAATACGGCATCCAGGAAAAGCCGTTCATCATCGTCAAGGCCGACGCAGGCACCTACGGCATGGGGATCATGACCGTTCGCGACCCGAAGGAGCTCGCCGACCTGAACCGGCGCTCGCGCAACAAGATGAGCGTCATCAAGGACGGCCAGGAAGTGAGCGAGGTCATTCTCCAGGAAGGCGTGCCGACGTACGAGCGCGTCAACGACTCGGTCGCCGAGCCGGTCGTCTACATGATCGACCGCTATGTCGTCGGCGGCTTCTATCGCGTCAATCCGGAGCGGGGCAACGACGAGAACCTCAATTCGCCCGGCGCGAGCTTCGTGCCGCTCGCCTTCGCCGGCTCGAACCAGCTGCCGAAGCCAGGCAGCAAGCCGGGGGCGAGCGCGCCGAACCGGTTCTACATGTACGGTGTGATCGCCCGCCTGGCGATGGTTGCCGCGAGCTATGAGCTCGAGTCGACCGACCCGGACGCCGAGATCTACGAGTAGGCGCGCGCGCTTCGTGACCGCCCGCGCGGCTGCGAGCCACAATCTCCGTCGCCCCTCGCCCCGCTTCGCAGCGAGCGGCGCCCGGCTCGCTCCGTGAACCACAACCGCTCCGCCTCCAGCACCGCCGCGCTCACCCTCGGCGCGATCGGCGTCGTCTACGGCGACATCGGCACCAGTCCGCTCTATGCGCTGAAGCAGGTCTTCGCCAACGGCCACGTGCCGCTGACGCCGGACAACGTCTTCGGCGTTCTCTCGCTGGTGTTCTGGACGCTGACCGTCGTCGTCTCCGTCAAGTACGTGGTCCTGATCCTGCGCGCCGACAACAACGGCGAGGGCGGGCTGATCGCCATGCTCGCGCTCGCCTCGCAGGCCGTGCGCGACCGGCCGGCGCTGCGCAGGAGGCTCCTTCTCGTCGGCATCTTCGGCACGGCGATCTTCTTCGGCGACGGCGTCATCACGCCGGCGATCTCCGTGCTCGGCGCGGTCGAGGGCCTGCAGGTCGCCGCGCCGGGCCTGCACACCTGGATCGTGCCGATCACGCTCGTCGTCCTGACGGCTCTCTTCATGTTCCAGCGCCACGGCACAGAGCGCGTCGGCAAGCTGTTCGGGCCGGTGATGACCGTCTGGTTCATCGTCATCGCCATCCTCGGCCTCATGCACATCGGCGACAACCCGGCGATCCTGAAGTCGCTGATGCCGCACTACGCGCTGCTGTTTCTGTTGACCCATCCGGCGGTCGGATTCATCGCCCTCGGCTCGGTCGTGCTCTGCGTCACCGGCGCCGAGGCGCTCTACGCCGACATGGGTCACTTCGGCAAGCGGCCGATCCGCCTCGCCTGGTTCGGCATGGCGATGCCGGCGCTGCTGCTCAACTACTTCGGCCAGGGCGCGATGCTTCTCGCCGATCCGAGCAAGGTCGGCAATCCGTTCTTCCAGATGGCGCCACCGTGGGCGCTCTATCCGCTCATCGCGCTGGCGACCTGCGCGGCGGTGATCGCCTCGCAGGCGCTCATCACGGCGGCGTTCTCGGTCGCCAAGCAGGCGATCCAGCTCGGCTACCTGCCGCGGCTGCGCATCCAGCACACCTCCGAAAAGGAGACAGGCCAGATTTACCTGCCCTTCGTCAACTGGGGCCTGTTTGTCGGCATCGTCATCGCCGTTGTCCTGTTCGGCTCGAGCGACGCCCTCGGGGCCGCCTACGGCATCACGGTGACGATCGACATGCTGATCACGACGACGATGACCTTCTTCGTCGTGCGCTACGCCTGGAAGTACGCCTGGTGGCTGGCGGCGCTGGCGACCGGCTTCTTCTTCATCGTCGACTTCACCTTCCTCGCCGCCAACATCGTCAAGGTGATCGACGGCGGCTGGTTCCCGCTCCTCATCGGCGCCTTCATGTTCACGCTGATGATGACGTGGAAGCAGGGCCGAAAGCTGATGTCGAAGAGCCTGCGCGACGACGCCATCGACCTCGGCGGCTTCCTCGAGTCGGTCTTCATCAGCCCGCCGACGCGGGTGCCTGGCACGGCGGTGTTCCTGGTCAGCGATCAGGGCCTGACGCCAAATGCGCTGCTCCACAACCTCAAGCACAACAAGGTGCTGCACGAGCGCAATCTCTTCGTCACCGTCAAGCACCACGAGGTGCCGTGGATCGCCGACCGCGTCTGTGCCGAGATGAGGGCGCTCGGCAACGACTGCTGGGAAATCACGCTCAACTTCGGCTTCAAGAACGAGCCCGACGTGCCGACCGCGCTGGCGCGCCTGCGCGAGCACGGCTGCTCGGTCGACGACATGGACACCTCGTACTTCCTGTCGCGCGACATCGTCATCCCGACCCTCGGCGGCGGCATGGCCGCCTGGCGCGAGAAGCTGTTCGCCGGCATGCACCGCAACGCGGCCGCGGCCGCCGATTTCCTTCGCCTGCCGACCAACCGCGTCGTCGAGCTCGGCTCTAAGGTGGAGATCTGACCGCCATGAAGCTGCTCGTCGTCGCCGACCCGCTCGAGACCTTCAAGACCTACAAGGACACGACGTTCGCGATGATGCAGGCGGCGGCGGCGCGCGGGCACTCGCTCTACGCGTGCGAGCCGAAGGATCTGGTCTGGCAGCGCGGCGGCCGCGTCGGCGCGTTCACTCGCGCGATCGCGCTGGCGGCGCCGAGCAGCGCTGCCTGGTTCGTCGAGACCGCGGCGCCGGCGTCGATGGCGCTCGCCGACGCCGACGCGGTGCTGATGAGGAAAGACCCGCCGTTCGACAGCGAGTACTTCTACGCGACCCACCTGCTTTCGCAGGCCGAGCGCGAAGGCGCTCGCGTCCTCAATTCGCCACAAGCCTTACGCGAACATCCGGAGAAGCTCGCCATCCTCGAGTTCCCGCAGTACATCGCGGCGACGATCGTGACGCGCGACGAGGCGGCGATCAAGCGCTTCCATGCCGAACATCGCGACATCGTCCTCAAGCCGCTCGACGGCATGGGGGGCATGGGCATCTTTCGCGTCGGCCCCGACGGCCTCAACCTCGGCAGCATCACCGAGACGCTCAACCGCAACGGCACGACGACGGTGATGGCGCAGCGCTATCTCACCGAGATCACCGCCGGCGACAAGCGCATCCTCCTCATCGACGGCGTGCCGGTGTCGCACGCGCTGGCGCGCATCCCGCAGGGCAGCGAGATCCGTGGCAACCTCGCCGTCGGCGGCAAGGGCGTCGCCCAGCCGCTGTCGGCGCGCGACCGCGAGATCGCCGAGGCGATCGGGCCGACGCTGGCGGCGCGAGGGCTCTTGCTCGTCGGCCTCGACGTCATCGGCGACAGCCTCACCGAGATCAACGTGACGAGCCCGACCGGCTTCCAGGAGATCACCCAGCAGACCGGTTTCGACGTCGCCGCGATGTTCGTCGACGCGCTCGAGCGCGCGCTCGCCTGAGCGAGAGCCGCGACCGGCGCACCTGCGCCGCCTTCCTCCCATGGCCGTCCTTTCCCTTTCCAACGCCCACCTCGCCTTCGGCCACGTCGCCCTGCTCGACGGCGCATCGCTGTCACTCGAGGCGGGCGAGCGCGTCGGCCTGATCGGCCGCAACGGCACCGGCAAGTCTTCGCTGCTCAAGGTCATCTCCGGTCTGGAGAAGCTCGACGACGGCCTCTTGCAGCAGACGCAGGGCCTGCGCATCCGCTACGTGCCGCAGGAGCCGCTGTTCGACGATGCCGGCACCGTGTTCGATGCGGTCGGCGAGGGCGTCGCAGAGGCGCGCGTCGTCCGCGACGCCTACGAGGCGCACGCCGAGGACGTCGACCTCGATGCCTTGCAGACGCGAATCGAAGCCCTCGACGCCTGGAACTGGGAGCAGCGCGTCGAGACGACGCTGTCGCACCTCCACCTCGACGGCGCGCGCACGATCGCCGAGCTCTCGGGCGGCACCAAGAAGCGCGTCGCGCTGGCGCGCGCGCTCGTCGCCGTTCCCGACGTGCTGCTCCTCGACGAGCCGACCAACCACCTCGACCTCGACTCGATCGCCTGGCTCGAGGAGCTGCTCGTCGGCTTCAAGGGCAGCGTCATGGTCGTGACGCACGACCGTGCCTTTCTCGACGCCGTCGCGACGCGCATCGTCGAGCTCGACCGCGGCGTGCTGCGCAGCTATCCGGGCGCGTTCGCTGCCTACGAGGCGAGGAAGGGCGAGGAGCTGTCGGCCGAAGCGCTGGCGAGCGCGCGCGCCGACAAGCTGCTGGCGCAGGAGGAGGTCTGGGTGAGGAAGGGCGTCGAGGCGCGGCGGACGAGAAGCGTCGGCCGGGTCCAGCGCCTGCAGGTGCTGCGTGCGCAGCGCGCGGCGCGGCGCGAGTCGCTCGGCCGCGTCCGTCTCGAGGCCGACGCGGGCATCCCGAGCGGCAAGATCGTCGCCGAGCTGAAGAACGTCTCGATGCGCTTTCCGGCGCCGGCGGGTCGTCCTGCGGCCGAGTCGCGCCTGGTCGTCAAGGACTTTTCAGCGACGATCCTGCGCGGCGACAAGGTCGGCCTGATCGGCCCGAACGGCGCCGGCAAGACGACGCTGCTCAAGCTCATCCTCGGCGAGCTGCAGCCGACCTCGGGCTCGGTGCGCCAGGGCGCGCGCCTCGAGGTCGCGTACTTCGACCAGATGCGCAGCGCGATCGACCTCGAGGCGACGCTCGCCGACAGCGTCAGCCCGGGTAGCGAGTGGGTCGAGACGGCGAGCGGCAGAAAGCACGTGATGAGCTACCTCTCGGACTTCCTGTTCTCGCCGGCGCGCGCCAACTCGCCGCTGCGCACGCTCTCCGGCGGCGAGCGCAACCGCGTCCTGCTGGCGCGCCTGCTCGCGCTTCCCGCAAACGTGCTCGTTCTCGACGAGCCGACCAACGACCTCGACATCGACACTCTCGAGCTGCTCGAAGAGCTGTTGCAAGCCTATGCGGGCACGGTCTTTCTCGTCAGCCACGACCGCCGTTTCCTCGACAACGTCGTCACCAGCACGATCGCCTGGGAAGGCGACCTCGCGCCCGGCCTCTGGCGCGAGTACGAAGGCGGCTACGAGGACTGGAAGTTGCAGAAGACCCGCGCCGCCGACTTGCGCGATGCGGCGGCACGGTCCACTGCGGCACCTGCAACGAAAGGCGTTCCCGGTCCGTCAGCGCGTGCCAACGCGGCGTCGACAGCCACCCCCGCCGCGGCTGCGCCCGCCAAGACGGCCGTCGCCGCGAAGCCGCGCAAGCTCAGCTACAAGGAGCAGCGCGAGCTCGATGCGCTGCCGGCGCGCATCGAGGCGCTCGAAGTCGAGCAGAAGGAGCTCGCCGCGCTGCTCGCCAGCGCCGAGCTCTACGCCGAGGACCCGGTTCGCGCCGAGGCGGCACAGATGCGCTACGCGCAGATCGACGACGAGCTGCTCGCCGCGCTCGAGCGCTGGGAGGCGCTCGGCACGCCCTGATCGCGAAGCCATCGGCCAAGGTCGCGGCGCGGCGCGCCTCTACACTGGACCGCCGGCGACACATCCGCTGTCGCATCGATCGGAATCACGATGGCATCGACATCCGCTTCCTCGCCCTGGCAACTCGCAACGCGCACGGCGCGCATGAACCCGTCGGCGATCCGGGAGATCCTCAAGCTCACCGAATTGCCGGGGATCATCTCGCTCGCCGGCGGCCTGCCTTCGGCGCTGACCTTTCCGGTCGAGGCCGTGCGCGAGGCGACGATGCGCGTCCTGCGCGACACGCCGCGCGAGGCGCTTCAATATGCGGCGAGCGAGGGCTTCGGGCCGCTGCGCGAATGGGTCGCGGCCGAGATGTCGCGCCAGGGGCTCGTCGTGAGCGCGGCGCAGGTGCTGATCACGACCGGTTCGCAGCAAGGCCTCGACCTGGTCGGCAAGGTGCTGATCGACGCCGGCAGCCGCGTCGCCGTCGAATCGCCGACCTACCTCGGCGCGCTGCAGGCGTTCGTTCCCTACGAGCCCGAGTTCGTGGCCGTCGCCGGCGACGACGGCGGGCCGCTGCCCGACGCGCTCGCCTCGAGCGCCGCCGGTGCACGCTTCCTCTACGCGTTGCCCAACTTCCAGAATCCGAGCGGTCGCTCGATCTCGGCCAGCCGCCGCGCCGAGCTCGCCGGTGCCGCGGCGGACGCCGGCGTGCCGATCGTCGAGGACAACCCGTACGGCGACCTCTGGTATGACGTCGCGCCGCCGGCGCCCATCGCTTCGCACTGGCGCCAAGGGACGATCTATCTCGGCAGCTTCTCGAAGGTCCTCGCGCCCGGGCTTCGCCTCGGCTACGTGATCGCGCCTGACACGGTGTTCGCCAAGCTGGTGCAGGCCAAGCAGGCGGCCGACCTGCACACGCCGGGTTTCAACCAGCGCATCGTCCACGAGATCGTTCGCTCCGGCTTTCTCGATGCTCACGTGCCGACGATCCGCAGCCGCTATCGCGTCCAGCGTGATGCCATGCAGGCCGCGCTCGTCGCGCATCTGCCGACCTCGGGGCCGCTCGCGTGTCGCTGGCAGATGCCGGGGGGTGGCATGTTCTTCTGGGTCGAGCTGCCGGCAGGCGTCGACAGCGAGGCGCTGCTGGCCAAGGCGGTCGCGCGCGGTGTCGCCTTCGTTCCCGGCGCGCCTTTCTTCGCCGGCGCGGCGCACGCCAACACCTTGCGCCTCTCGTTCGTGACTGTCGGCGTCGAAGCGATCGAGCGCGGCATCGCCGCCCTCGCCGCGGCGCTGCGTGACCTTCAGGACGAGGCCGTGCCCGCGCGCGCGAAGCAGGCCACGCCGCGCGCCGAGGTCGCCCGATGAGCCGCTTCGCGTTCACCCAGGTCGACGTCTTCACGACGACCGCGCTGCGCGGCAACC
>Ga0247829_10000616_pt1 | contig 14280 bp, 15 predicted proteins | sample 12C_Control_Day4_FD_207765 | JGI IMG/M metagenome (GOLD analysis project Ga0247829, IMG submission 207765) | Soil microbial communities from agricultural site in Penn Yan, New York, United States - 12C_Control_Day4 | ecosystem: Environmental > Terrestrial > Soil > Agricultural land | place... | reverse complement strand
GGTGTAAAGTTGTGCATGAAAAAGCCCCTTTTAAGGGGCTTTTTTGTTGCTCAACGTATACCACAATCGGCCGAACCGCCGCCAAACCGCTTCGGTGCCGTCCCGGTCGGGCCATTCATCACTCGTGACGATGGTGTTCACCGGGCTTGACAGCAACGCCGGCAGGCATTTGCAGCACGGGGGGCGCGTTACTACTGCCGTATCCAGACGGTTGAACTGCCCCAGTCGTGCGGCCTCAAGAAGCGCCGCCACTTCGCTATGCACTGCGCAGCAGGTGGAACTTGCAGTTGTAAGCGTGTCTGCCTCGTCGTTGCAGTCACACTTGCCGTCGAACCGGGCGTTGGAAGCCCGTGCAATGCGGTTGCCCTCTTCGTCATAAAGGTAGGTCGCAACAGCGGCACGGGGGCAACCCCCCGTGGCCTCTGCGAACCTGTTAGCGTGCTCAAGCGCTTCTGACAGGTCAAGTTTCATCACGCTACCTCGATTCCCAGTTCGAGGCAGCGGGCTACGAAGGCTTTCCAGGCCGCACCCCATTCAGCATTCCAGGCTGCTGCGCCGTAGGTTTCGACATACGCCTTGCAATAGGCGCTGAGGATCTCGGCGGCGCGAAACTCTTCGCCAATGAAGACGTGCCCTGATGCGGTGTGGTGGTAGTACTCGCCCACCGGAACGCCCAACTGCTGCGCGACTTGTTCCTGCAGTCGGGCAAACACGTACACGTCCTGACAAACGGTCGTCGTGTAGTTGTTGGAGCGCATGGAAACGTTGAGGTCCAGCGAGCCTTTGCGCAGCCGGAAGTTAAAGGCGTAGGTGCAGAGGTACTCGCACTTCGTGTCACCCGCCGCCATAGCTTCGGCAACGAACTGGTCAGACGCGGCGAGCATCATGATGCAGGCGCGGCGGCTATCCGGGTTGCGTTGCAGCTCGGCCACTACGAACTCCAGCTGCGACTTGATGCGCGGGCCGTAGGCCGTGACATGATAGCCGTACTTTTCATCGTCCAGCGTGGTGGCGAACTTGGCGGCATTGGGGTTGAGCGCCAACATGGCCTCGGACACTTGCACTTGGCCGTCCAGAATCCAGTCCGCCATGACGTGGCTGAATTCAGTACGGAAGCCGCGCACCGGGTTTTGGATGCAGCGGTCGCTCATTGCGCGGTGGCCTGGGAGGCGGAACGTGTGGTTAATCAGTTCCATATCCGGGGCCAAGAACGCTTGCAGCAGGTTGGCGTGATACACGTCTTCCCAGTACGGGGAAATAGGTGTCAGGTTCATATCAGATTTGCTCCAAACGAATGCCGTAGTGGCTAAGGCTATGTATACCAGAAACAGCCATGAAACCAGCGTCCTGCGCTTCGGCTGCAACCATTTGTTCGCTGATGCACTGCCCGGCGTCGGTCATGTCGTGCATGCGCCACTCCAAACGTAGGTTCGGGTACTGCTCGACGACCAGCACTACGCCGCTCGGGCGCAGCAGGGACTTTGCGCGCTGCAACAGGAACTGGCGTTCAGCCGGGCCTTTGCAGTGCAGGATTTCGCTCAACAACACCACGTCATACGCCCCGGCGTGGTTGGCAAAGAAGAGGTCGTCGCCGAACGCGTCACCCGCTTTGATGCCCATGCGACTCAGCACTGCCGCCGAGGTTTTGGTAACGCCCGGTTCGCGGTCGAACAGCAGCCCTTGCGCGCCCTTGTGCGTAGCCAGGAAGCTTGCCAGATACCCGCCGCTGCCACCACAGTAGTCGAAGAAGCGCGGGGTTTTGGTCGTGGTCGGCGCTTGGTCCGCAATCCACTTGTGCATATCAGGCAGGAACGCAACCGCGTAGTTGTCCAACCCGCCGCGCAGGGCCTTGTACTTGGCCGGGTCCGTATCGAAATTGCCGTCCAGCTGTTGCTGCATCATGCTGAACTCGTACTCCAGCAGCGCTTGGCAGTCAACCACGCGCTTGCCAGCCCCAGTCAAGTGGACACGCATGTCTTCATGGTCAGGTACGCCGTCAAACACGGCAGGGGAGATTTCCAACAGCCCTGCACGCGCCCATGCAGCGGCGACCGGGTTTGGCGTAGCCGGGTCACACTCCCACACCTTTTCTCGGATGCCCTTGACCAGCGCGGCGAAGAGCCACGCCCCTTCCATGATGGAGTAGAGTGACGGGCCGTCTTCGGTGCGCGGAAACAGAAATTCCATGCCGTTCTGAAACAGCCCAGTGGTTTGTTGCTCGGTTGCTTGAGTCATGACTTACTCCTTGATCTTGAGAACTGGTAGGACGTAGCGCTGGATGTAGTCGTCCAGTTGGGCTTGCGGCCATTGTTGCATGTCGAAAACTTCGACGTTTTGCGGTTGGCGTTCCTGGCCGGCCTCACCAGTGAAAGCGTCACGGAAGCCCTCATACACCGCACGGGCTTTGGCTTCGTTCGGGCCGTGCAACTCGACGCGGGTTGCGCACATGTTTTGATAGCCGGCGAACCACTGATCTTCGTTGCCGGGCAAGGCGATGATGTTGAGCAGTGCCTCGCTTTCGGTGTGGTCTTTCCAGATGCCTACGCGTTCGACGTCGTACTTACCGTTGCGGTACACTTCGGCGTAGACCGGGTGCGACAACCACGGGCGTTCCAACACCACTACGCAGTTGTGCGCCAGCGCCGCCGCGTAGTTAATAGCGTGGAAGCGGTAGTCGTGCATCACCGCTTCCAGTTGTTTGCTCCAGGTCAAGTGAATGACCTGCCCGTTGAACAACTCGGCAATGCGCGCAGCCAGGGTGCTCTTGCCGCTGGCGTCGGGGCCGTCAATGGTAATCAGGCCGCAAAGGTGCGACTGACCGCCGTTAACGAGCGGCTTGCCGGGTTGCAGTGAGGCATGGTTGGCGTTGATAGGTTGTTGGGTGGTGTCGTACACCGGCTCTTCTTCGTACGGCCCCTTTCCGCACAGGTCGCCAAGGTACGGCGGCAACCAGCCTTCCGGCTTCGTGATTTCCAGCAGGTGCCCGGCGTCGTGGCCTTTCGCTTTCAGCTCAGCAGTACGGCGCTGCTTAGCCGGGTCAACGTCCTTGCACATGTTGGCAGCGTGAACGCGGCGCAGCGCTTCGTCAATGTCGAAGCAGTGCATTTGAGCGGTGGCACGGAAAGCGCGAATGGCCTCGTTGAGTGCCATACCCTGCCCGATCAGGTCGCCCCGGCGCACGCGTTCTTCGTAGCTGTGCAGCACAGCGGCATGGCGGGCTTTGCGCATGTTGTTGGCGTCAGCCGCCAGCATATGCGGCTTGACATCACGGTAGCCCAGCGCTACGGGCTCGGAAGTGATGTATTCACCCAGCCCTTGGCGATGGATAGTGCCGGTCAGGAAATACAACTCATCGGCCAAGGCGTCCAGGGAGCCGACGATATCATAGTCCTGAACCGCGTCCAGGTATTCTTGGGCTTCTTCCTGATGGCAGACGATGCGAAACGCCGATTCTGCAGTGCCCAACTCACGCGGCAGGCCGTCGTATGGGGTGCCGAACTTGTCATGGAATTGTTTCAGCATCTGCAACAGCGTCATGCTTTTGTACGGGGTGGTGTCGTACAGCTTGTACTGAGTCATGGTGCGTTCTCGCTATCAGTTTGGGGTTGAATAGGCTTCGGCGGTGCAGCTTTGCGGCACGACCTTTAGCAAATGGTGTTTGAGCACTATGCGGCCGGTGGTCAGGTTCATAAGCAGGCATTTGTCCAGCGGAACCTGGATAAACGGCTGCTCTTTGGCGCTGACCTTGCCGACTTCGTAGTATTCAGGATTGCCTTGCAGGTCGTCGTAACGGACTACGCGACCGGGCTTAACAGTGTGCAAGGCCACGGCTGGAGTTTCTTCGGAATTGGTGCAGATAACTTTCATGTTGCTATTCCAGTCGAGTAGGGGAGGGAACTACAGTTGCATCCAGTTTTTCGGCAGCGGGCGCTTGCCGGGGTGTTGGTTGTGGAGCCGTGTAACCAGTGACGCTGCTAAGATGCGCCACTTATTTGGAGGGCAGGTGGAGCGGGCTGACCGGTTTCCACAAGTGACCTCGACTGTACAAGTGAGGCCAATGTGGTTGAACCGAATCAGGGCTACGGCATCGTTGCCGCGAACCCTGATACGCAGCCGCTTAGATTTCAAGAGCGTCGGCTGGAGCGGTCTTGCCGACCGAAGCTTTAGCCTTCGGCGCTGGTTTGGCTTTGGTAGTAGCCTTGGGCGCGGTGGTCTTCGGGCCCTTGCCGGCCTTCTTTGCGGCAACGGCTTTGGCCGAGCCAGTGGAAGATTTTGCAGGTGCTTTGGCGGCAGCGGCCTTTGCAGGTGCTTTGGCTACCGGCGTTGGCTTTGCGGCTGCTGCCGGTTTGGCCTTGGCGGTTTCTTTGGCCTTCGCTTCGGCGGCTTTGTGGTACTCGGCGTGCGGGCCTTTCTTGGCCAGCGCCGGGTTGGCGGCTGCCCATTCGCGGTGGTCCGGGCTGCCCACGGCTGCCAGTTCGGCCCCGATCAGGCCCTCGACCAGCAGTTCGCGACGGTACTTGGTGCAGTGCTTTTTGTCGACACTGGACTCAGGGAACGCGGCCTGGACTTCGGCGATGATCGCATCGTCGGTTTTCTTCTTGATGATGAGGGCACGGATCAGGTCTTTAGCGGTCTTGCGGTCGGTTGGCTTGGCCATGGGTGTAGCTCCTGTTTCAGTGATGAGTGCGGTCAATTTGTCGATTGGCAGCTGTACGTGGTGCCCACGTTTCAGGCCGTTTGGCAGGTCGCCGGCGAGGCGAATAACTACCATGCCGGGGAGTTTAGTGGTGGAAAGATCAGTTGTCAAGTTGCTTTCCACCGCGTCATTTACAGCCACTGGAGCACTGTCTACGGGCGGCGGGTTGTTGAGTTTGTCGCACTCGATGCGTGCGGCCTTCTCAGACTTCTTGAGCGTAGCAACTGCGCCGGTTTGGCGGTGGATGACGGCCCATTCGGACTTGACGTTTTCGATGTAGTACGCCAACCCCCGGCAGGTGGTGCAGCAGTCGGTTTCCAGGTCGTCGGCAAGCTCCGTGCGAGCGGGCAGTTGCGGTTCGCCCCAAATCTTCACGCCGCTCGGCATAGTAGCCAAGATCTTCACGCTTGCAGCGGCGGTGCCATTGCAGAACGCGCATTTGACCAACTCAAACAGCGAATTGGTCAACGGGTGGAAATGAGAGGCGGCGGTTAGAGTTAATTCGGACATGGTGAATCTCCAGTTGAGTGTAAGCCGTTAGGGCTTGGGCGAACTCTAGTCGATATCCACAGGGTTGTCAACTCTTTTCGTCTACCGTTCGTCGGATTTTGTCGCGGTAATGCTTAACCGCCGTCTTGAAGTCGGTTTGCGCCTGGGTCTTTAGGCCAAGCCGTTCCATCATGACTTCATCGATGGTCCCCTCGGCTATCAGGTGGTGGATTCGCACGCACCGGCCCTTGTGGCCTTGGCGCCAGATGCGCTGAATGTATTGCAGGTACTGCTCCAAGTCCCACGTTTGTGTAAACCAACAAATGTCCGCACCGGGGCCCTCTTGTAAGTTAAGACCATGGCTGATACTGCCTGGATGTCCGGCCAGCACTCTTATTTGGCCCTTGTTCCACGCCGCCTCAATCCGCTCGCCCTCTTTCGGGGTAACACCGCTGCCGATATGTGCGATGTCGTACTTAAACGCCTTCTTTACGGCTTCTCTTATGCGAATAAGTTCGTGGTGGAAGTCATACGCGACCAACAGCGGCTTGCCTTGCAGTTCATCGATTAGCTCAATCAGGCCCTCGGTCTTAGCGTCGTGCAGGCGGTAAAACGGGCGTCGCGCTTGCGGAATAAGCGGTTCACCCTCTACACGGGGATGGTACAACGCCCCGCCTGTTATTTGGCGGCACGCCCCTGTTGCCACTGCCGAGTTCTTAATCTCAACGCCGTCTTCGGCAATGGCCGTGAACAATTCCTGTTCCACTTCGTTGTAGTGCTGGCGGGCTTGCGGTGGTAGTTGTACAGCTCGCTCAACGAAAACAATTTCCGGCATGTCAAGGTAGTCTTTGGCTTCCATAACGATGCACATATGCGCAGCGCGTCGGTAGATATAATCCTTATGCTTGTCAGAAGCAATCTCGTATTTGTAGCCCTTATACCCTGCCTTCTTGAAGTATTGGAGCCGATAATCACTAATGGTCTGTCCAAACTTTGCCCCCATATCAACGAGTAGGAATTGCCCCCACAAATCTTCCAGGCCGTTTGGTGCCGGCGTGCCATTGAAGATATAGCGGCGGTTGAACTTGCGTAGCCGAGGCTTGAGCATCTTGAGCCGGGCGCTGGTCGGGTTCTTGAACTTGCCGGACTCATCAACCGCCAGCACGTCAAACGGCCAGTTGCGCTTGCCCTTGAGTGCCACGGTGAAGAGCCACTTGAGCCCCTCGGGGTTGATTACATAAATGTCTGCCGGCTGGCTCAGCTCCCACAGCTTATTCGGCCCGTGCAGCACCCGCACCTTCATGCCGCGTGCGAACGTCCACTTCTTGACCTCCTTAGGCCATACGGTGTAGCACGGGCGCAGCGGCGCCACCACAAGGGCAGCGCGGGCCTTCTTCATGCGTATGAGGTTCTTGAGGATGCGTAGGAAGATACTGGTCTTGCCCATGCCGGGGTCAAGGAAGAACGCCATGTTGGCGCGTCGTACCCCCAACGCAATGGCTTTGACCTGGTACATGTGAGGTACGAACAATTTCATATGATGAGCGCCATTTTTCCAAGTTCAGTTTCAAGCGCCTTAAGCGCGTCGGCAAGAGTATCACACACATACACGGTGTAGCCTTTAGCGCGCAACTCCTTGTGCCGGTGAACCTGCCCCGGCCTAGGTTCTTCACCTTCGCGCTTGAACTCAATGAAGAACACATAGCCATGGCCCAGCAGTACTTGTCGGTCGGGCCAATTGCGCCAGCCAGGAATTTCCATTTTTAGCGCCAAATAGCCGCGCCGGAACGCTTCTTTGACGAACTGGTTTTCGGCTACCTTTTCAACTTTACCCTTGGCCATTACTTTCTGTACCTCGGCCCTTGCCAGCCTTCGCTTGTTACCGGAAGCCCCCACGCCCAACGCGGGAGGGTGCATAGCAGCAGTTCAAAATCCTCCAACGACCCGAACCCGTCTTCGTCCTCACTGGCCGCTTCGTCGTGCACGGTCATGATGAGGAAGTACCCAACGCAGTCGAGCAGCAACATACCGAACGCCATAAGGTCACGGCTGCCGCCCTGGGTGTTGTTTTCCACCAACTTCCCGCCGTAGGTACTCAGCTCAACCCATTTGTGGGTCTTGCTGTCGTACCCTTGATAGCGCAGCTCATACTGCAAGTTGCCGTTGCCCCACTTATCAATCTCAACCACGCGTGGGTAGGGGTAGCCGGTCTTGCGCCCTGATGGGAAGCGGCATTCCAAAATCGGCATTTTGCCATATTTCGTGACGCGATACTTGAACCCTCGGTACTCTGTAACACGGCCTGGGTGTTGAACGGCCTCAACGCTGGCGCGCTCAAGCTGTTTCCATAAGCCATTTTTGCCGGCAACGCTTTCGTACTTGGTACGGTAAGCGTTGATCGACTTCTTCGCCATGGCAATGTCAATCTGGATGTTCGCCACTTCATCACAGCGGGTTTGGAATTTCTCGTGGCCCATGCCATACCCAGCGCCGAGAATGGTTTCCTTACCGAGCGGTCGTTCATCCGACTCTTTGTCAAGCGTATGCAGTGGTACGCCGTAGATCGCTGCCGCCATGTCAAGGTACACGTCAACGCCGTCACGGAACAGTTGCAGGGCCCGTTCGTCACCAGCCTCCCACACCAGGAAGCGCGCTTCAATGGCCGAGTAGTCGGCGCTTTTGAAGTGGTTGCCGAACATGGCGCAAATGACTGACCGGATACTGGACGTGAGCACTTGCATAACGTTGAACGTCCACCATGTTGTCTTACCCTTGGCGGTACGTTGTTTCTTGTCCATGGCCTCAAGCTTGCGGGCGTATGCCTCAAGCTCTGCCACGCTGCCACGCTTGAGCATGCGCAGCACTTCTTCGTAGTCGGTGCCCTTGGGCAGCACGGGCCGGGGGAAGTTCTGAATCTGGATACCCTTGCCGCCCCAGCGCCCGGTACGCGCCTTGTGGTAGTTTAGCAGTTCATGCACCCGGCCATCATCACACACGTAGTTCAGCATGGAACTGAACTTGGCAACCGAGGACGAACCGGCTACGGTGTACAGCTCCAACATGCGGCGAACGTGTGGCTTAAGATCCTTGCGTAGCCATTTGGTAATGGTCTTACCCTGCATGTTCGGCATGACGATGCCTTGCAGCTTAAGCCACTCCTTGACCTTGGCGCGCTGCGTACACTTAAGGAACATGCCGCCGCTAAGCTTCGACGCTTCGGCGTTGTACTGCACCTTGACGGCGCCTGCCAGCTTGTCAGCCCCCCGGATGGCGGCTTGGTCCACGTACACACCGCGCCAGTTGATACGGTTAGTGAGCCACGCTACCAGCTGTTCGATTGGCAGCAGGTCGGGCAGCAGCAAGTCAATTTCCAGTTCGGCGTCGGTGTCGCGGATGGCGTAGTTGCAAAACCGCTGCCACTCTGCCGGGTGGCTATGTTCGTCGTTGTAGGTGCCGTCTTTCTTGGGCTTGCAGAACAGGTTAATCAGTGCCTTGCCTTCGGTGTCCTTAGGCATATCCAGCTTGAGCACTTCGCCGGCCTCGGCCAAGTTGGCAGGCAGCGCCAGGGCCTTACACTTGTCGGCGACGTCAATGATGTCCTCAAGCTCGATGTCGGGCCAACCCATTCGGGCGACGCAAACGTGTTTCCAGATGCAGAACTCAAAGTAGGAGTTGAACGCGCCGAGGATAGCGCCCGACTTGAGCATGGCGAACAAGCCTTGCGGTGGCCGGTCGCCCTTGACCCACAACTTTGTGTCACCGGGCTTGCCGGTCAAGTTGTAGGACATCATCAACACTTCGCAGCTCTTGTGCTGGCTGTACTTGTAGGCCCCAACCTGTTTCAGGTCGATAGCGCAACGGGTTTCAAAGTCGATGATCTTGCGGGGTGCAGCCAGCCGGCGCTTGGCGTCTTCGATGCGGGTGTTGAGGATATCCAACGCCTCCCGCTGCCGGGCGTTGTACTTCATTTCGAACGGGGGTGCTTTCATGCTGCCCATTGTGGACTCCATATTGCAATATTAGCGCAGGGGTTGCCGGGAGTATAACCGGTGCGTGACGCACGCGCAATAAAAATCCCCGCCGAAGCAGGGATTTGTGTAACCGATTAAGACTTAACCCAAATCCCAATCGTCATCATCGTCGGACTCGGCGTGTTTCTGGCCGGGTTTAGTGCCACCGTTGCGACGTCCGCTATTGCGCGGCGTTGGCGCCGGTTCATCGTCGTCGAAATCAATGCTGTCGTCGTTGGCGTCTTCGTCGATCAAATCAGCGAATTCGTCTTCAACGTCAACGTTGCCGTCCAGGCGCTTGCCGTCGGACCACTTCATTACGTTGTTCAGCGCCAGAGCCACGCCCTTGTTGCCGCTGTTGTCGTAGTAGAAAGCAGTCACGGAAACCTGATACTTGGCGCCGCTGTACATTTCGTCGCGGATTTCGTCCGGGTCAGTCAGCTTTGTACCGTTGCGCAGTACGCAGCCTGGACGGCCCTTCTTGTCGTTGGTGCCCGCGTTGCAGAAGTACATGCCCGCGTATTCAGCGCCTTCGCGGTCTTCTTCGTCAGCGTCACGCACCGGCTTGCCGAACTTGGGATTGTTCAGCAACTTCTTGGCTTTGACTGGGTCGTTGCCGGCCAGCGGGCAGGCCAGGATAGCGGCGTAGACGATCTTGTCCAACTTGGCTTTAACAGCCTTGTCGGTTTTGGGGAAGATCATTTGAAGGGAAAAACGGTTTTCACCGTGGTCGTTCGGTTTTGGGGTGGCGAGCACCACGTAGGAACCGATAACAGGGCCAATGATGGCGCGGCGGGCGTTGGGTTTGGTTGCTTCAGCCATTTTGCAGTCTCACTGTATTGTCGTGTTCGCAGGATTGCGGATTCACTGGTTTCTCCCATTTAAGGGCTGCGCGTGTGTCGTTTCCAACTTTCCCGGCTGGGAGGCGCCACGGCGCGCCTTTTGTTGCACCCGTTTTCGCGATAACAACCGACGTTCGGGTTTGGGCGGTGTGGATTAAACCACTTCGTCTTCGGCCTCCGTCCAGGCCAGCGGTTTTTGCAGTCCGCCTAACTGGGATGGCAAGCCTTTCGGCCTTCGCACCCTTGAGCCCCGCACTCTACAGAAAGCCGCGCCGGTTGTCCAGCGTCACAAGTCCAGCCAATCGTCTGGTTTGTCGACAAGGTGTGCGAACTCGCTTTCGATGGCGGGTGCAACAGCCGGGCGCGGGTCAGTGTCCAGCACCAGCGCCACACCACTGTCGGGCTTGACTACGCACTTCTTCATGAACGCTTCGACCTTCTTCGGGTCAATAGCCTTGGCCTTGAACGCCTTCTCCAGCTGTGCAGGGCTTTTCAGGCCGGGCGCTTCCATGTAGTCATGCGGTGCCAGCCCCAGCCGCTTGCACTCGGCTTTGATGGTTTCGTCGGTTGCTACGTACTTGCGCCGCGCACCGCCCTTCTCAACCAACTTGTGGTTCAACACACGCTCGCCACGTTCAGCCCTGATATGCGCACGCTCTTGCACCGATTTAACAAACGCAATAATGCCTTCGGCGTTTTTGAGAATGAACGCCTCTTGTTCCGGGGTAATCAGCGCCAAGTCAGGCAGCCGGGCGATGACCTCGGTTTCCAGGTCGTCGTTCAGTATTTCGTCGAACTCAAGCAACGCACCATCGCAGGCAGCAGCATGGGCGGCTTCGCAGCGGGCCTTGGCCGGGCAGAAAGTGCAGTGGCCTTCAAGGTCGGCAACGAGAAATTCGGCTACCCATTCCATTGCCTCAATCTGGTCTTCAACGGCAGCCCAACGCTTAATAGCCTCAACAGCCTTTTCAGCACCCGGCAAGAACACGTTCATAGCCCATTGGAACACTTCATCAACCGTTAACACCCATTCGCGAATCGGCTCGCCGGGGCCGTTTGGCTGAATGATCGTCATGCGAACGTGCGTTGGGTCGTATTCGTCCATCAAGTCAATGAGCGCGCACAAGGCGTATATTAGCAGCTGGGTGTTGTCAACAGCGTCAACCCAGCCGCGCCCGTTCTTGTAGTCACCCAAGTCCAGGTAGCCGAAGTATTCGATACCGACAAAGTCACCAGTGCCGCCGTACTCGGACCCGTTGAGACTTAAGCACACCCCTTCTTGCCCTTGCATTTGGGCAATGTAATCCGCAAGGCTACCTGGGCGCTCAAGCTCAACGTAGTCACACTTGTCGATCTTGTCACGGCCCCACTTCACGTACACCAGTGCCCCGGCGACGATTTCTTCGTCAACTACCACGCCTTCAACCGTCTGGCCCAAGTAGTCTTCGGGCCAAGTGGCGTGTTCAGGGTTGTGCTGGTAGCTGACAAGGCACATTTCGCCCACAGCATGGGCGCAGGTGCCGCGCTTGCTCCAGATGGTGTCAGAGCGCTTGCGTTCATGCGGCGGAAGGGATTCGGTCAGCGCAATGCTACCGGCGCAGGTCAGCCACTGCTTAGAGTTGGACGCTCCGAAGCGCTTGTGGCCGCTCGGCCCTTGCTTCTTAACGCCCTTCTTTGGCTTGGCCATTGCGCACCTCTTCTTCCATAACCACAAACAGGTCGTGCGACACCAACATGGTACGGGAATCAGCACCCAAAGTAACGCCCGTGTACACGCTAGCGTCAAGTACAGTGACCAACTGCCCGCCCAAATTGAGACTTAACATAGGAGCGGCGACGCAACGAACTTGCACCTTAAGCGCTATTGGGTCGAAAGTTACACGGGCCATTTATGCGCCTCCCTTTAACATCTTGTACACGTCGTCCGACACAACCATCGTGCCGGGTGGCAAGTTCGGGTCGCGCAGCACCTTGATTTCAGCCGGCACCGGCTCACCATTGACCTTCATGGCTTCAGCAGCGCGGCTGATGTCGGCGAGAATGTCTTCTTTGGACTTGGCACCCCAGCCTTCACCGGGCTGCACCGAAGTGGCGAGCAGCGCAGTACCTTTACCCATGTCATCGTTAGAGAATGGCATTATTTGTATGCTCCTTGTGTTTCGTCGAATTGCAGACCCTTCACGCACACGTTGATACGCCCGCTGGACGGGTCGCCTCGGCCGAACTCTTTGAGCATGCCAGCGCATTTGTGGCGGGAGTCTTCCAACGACATGTAGGAAAAGTTGGTTTGTGGAATGTACGCCGTGCACTGCCCTTGAGTGTTAAGCAGGCAGATGGCGAAAACCCAAGTCAGTGTCATGGTGTAGTCCTCGGTTGTTGAACGTTCAATGTAGCACGTCGCTGTATAAACGTCCACTCTTAAACGACAAATCCCCAGCGCTATGGCCGGGGATTTGTTAAACGGTGTAACTACCGGTGGTTACTTGACAGCTTTGGCGATGGCAGCCAGGGTCTTCTGGTCAGCCGAGGCCAGACCGCGCACGGTGTTCAGGCCGTTCTTGACCAGGATGGCTTGAGCCTTTTCCTTGCCGTGCTTCTTGGCGTAGGCTTGGACGGACACCTTGACCTCTTCGGCGTCCAGCTCTTCGCCGTCATCGTCGTCATCCAGGCCGAAACCGTCATCGTCGTCATCCAGGCCGAAACCGTCATCGTCTTCACCGCTGCCGCCGTTGCCCAACGCAGCTTCAGCAGCGGCAACCAGCGCGGCCCAGTCGGACTTGTCAACGTCTTTCAGCTTTTCAGCGCCGAACGCGGTCAGCAGCTCGCTGATGATGTCGTCGCCCAGTTCGTCACGGACCTTGGTCATGACGGCTTTCACTTGGTCAGCGGTGACTGGTTTCAGTTTTTCGGTTTGAACTTCCGGTTCTTCTTTGGCAGTGGTCTTACCCTTGCCGGTGGTAGTGGTAACAGCCGAAGTTGCTACGCCGAGTTTCGACAGAGCTTCCAGGACCTTGTTCAGTTCAGCGGTGTCGGTTGGCAGTACGATGAGGCCGAGTTGCAGGGACATATTTGTTGCTCCGTTTCAGTTGGGTGGCGAAAGTGCCGGGTCGCCCGAAGGCGTGGAGGGAATGTTGGCTTCTTCTTGCGCTCTTGTCCAGCACAACTTGCCCGGTTTTTTGTTGTTTGTGTAAGTTACACGCCGGCTGTTAAACGGGATTTGTTATGCGCCGCTGTATAAATAGCTTTATGCCAATGGCAGTGTGTAAGGCGGGGCAAGGCGGTTGCACGGGACAAAGGGGTTGGTGCGTCATATACTTGCGGGCCTTAGCCACCGAAAGACGCGCATTAAAAAGCCCGCTTAGGTGGAGCAACCTAAGCGGGCCAACAACCCCAACCACTGCAACCCGTCCGAAAGAGTCACAACGGAGCCGAGTATGACCGATAGCCGTAAAAGTGTCCCGGCACTTAAAATTGCAACAGCGCCACAGTTGTGGCATGGGATAAGACACACCGAGACGATTAAGGGAGTCGAGAAACAGAAAGTCCACGCAACCGTAAAAGTCCGTGAAGCCAGCTGGCCGCAGATTGTAGGCGCCCTGTCCAGGCTTAAAGTTGCCGTCAAGAAAGAGAAGTGCCCGTACTTCGTATTCGCGTCATTCACCGACAAAGCCGAGAACGGCGAAATGCACCGTCGCAACAACGGCGTGGAAGAGTTCTTCGGCGTTGTGCTCGACATTGACACCCCTGATGCACCGCCGCCCGAAGAAATTAAGAGCCAGCTGGATTCACTCGGTTTGGCGTATGCGGTGTACACAACGTTCAGTTATGACCCGCTGACCGAGGGTAAAGAAAATAAGTTCCGCGTGGTCGTGCCCTACGCTGAGCCCGTCGCACCCCGTGACCAGCCGTTTGTTGTACTGGGCTTTGCAGAGACGCTCGGCGTTGCGGCAACGTTTGACCACTGTTCGCAGGTTGCGTCACAGCCTATGTACTGGCACAGCGCACCCCGTGAGCGTGCTGGCGAGGCTATGTTCTGGTCGTCGGTTGACGGCGAGCCGCTTGACCCGGAAGGCATGCTGGCCATTGGCAAAATGATGGCGGGGGATAACCCTGGACGCACTTATTCAGTGTCGCCGTCTGAGATGAAGCCCGGCGTGCAGTTTGAAGCCGGCGAGCGCCACAACCAGTTTGTAGGGTTCATGCGCTGGCAGAAGGACAACGGCGAGTCGCTTGAGAACATTAT
>Ga0247829_10000613_pt1 | contig 14323 bp, 36 predicted proteins | sample 12C_Control_Day4_FD_207765 | JGI IMG/M metagenome (GOLD analysis project Ga0247829, IMG submission 207765) | Soil microbial communities from agricultural site in Penn Yan, New York, United States - 12C_Control_Day4 | ecosystem: Environmental > Terrestrial > Soil > Agricultural land | place... | reverse complement strand
GCGTGGCCTCGGCCACGTTCTCCGCAGCGTCCGCTGCCTCGTCCTGGCGGCGCTGCTCCTCCTCGTACGCCTCGGTCTCGGCAATCGCACTGGTCTCGGCCAGGATGCGTGCCTCCTCGGCGGCCAGCGCCTCGTCCGACTCGCCCTTCCAGTCGATCGTCACGCCCGGCTCGGCCGTCCCGTCGTGCACGGCCTGGATCTTCGCCTCGATGTCCGGGTCCTCGACGAGGACGACACCGATGCCAGCCTCCTTCGCCATCTCCCGGATCTTGGCGACGGCCTTGTCCTGCTTGGCCTTCTCCTTGGCGGCGGCCCGCTCCTCGGCAGACAGGCGCGGGGTCCAGGTCCCGAGCCCCATCTCCTCGTAGTAGTGGTGCATCCGCTCCTCGAAGAGGTCACGGTTGGCAGCGATCACGTCCTGCGTGGCCTTGCGCCGGGCGATCTGGTCCTGGTTGTTGCTCACGAGTTCTTCCTCTGTTCGTTCCACTGGTTGATCAGGTCGTCAGACTTGACGCCTGCGAGGTGGTTCCACCGCTGCACCGCCTGAGCCCACATGTGCAGGCCAGCCGGTGTGTCGGGGTAGTCCTCCCTCTTCGGACGGTCGTCCATCAGAACGGCGGCTCAGTCGCCCACGGGTCGTCGGCAGGCGCAGCAGCACGGCTGCGCTGCACGCTGGACTGCGCGGCGGCGTCGCCACCACGGCCACCACCCGGCGCACGCACGGCCTTCGCCGTGGCCCACCGCAGGTCCGGACCCACCGCGTCAGCGATGATCTCCAGGCTGGTGCGCTCCTCGCCCTCCTGCGTCGTCCACTTGGTGGTCTTCATCCCACCCTGGACGATGACGCGAGTCCCCTTCTCGACGGACTCGACGATGTTCTCAGCGATGGGACCGAACGCGGAGACGCGGAACCACGTCGGCTCGCCGTCGACCCAGTTCTCACCGTCCTTGACCCGGTTGTTGTGCGCCAGGCTGAACGAGACGACGGCCTTGCCCGACTGCGAGAAGCGCAGCGTGGGCTCCGTGATGCTGCCGATCACGGTGATCGGGATTTCCCCAGCCATCAGAACTCCTTTCCTGCACGGGACTCGCTGGCCCGTGCCTCGTGCCACGTGTCGAGCGTCTGCTCGACCGCGTAGTACCCCGTCGCAACCAGCGCGGCGTGCAGTGCCTGCTGTGCTGCGACGAGAGTTTCAGTGGCGGAAGGTCCGTCCTCGTCAGCGACCTTGATGGTCACCTCGACCTCGACCTTCTCGTTCGCGAACTTTCCGGTGCCCTCGTGGGCGGGCTCGTCGTAGATCACTCGTCGGTCTCGCCATTGCGGACGCGAGCGAAGTGCTTGATCTCCGACTCCTTGAACCGGCGGTGCCCGCCTGGTGTCCGGATGTACGAGACCTTGCCCGCCTTTGCGTAGCGGGCAACCGTCTTCGGATCTACTCCGAGGATGAGCGCTGCCTGACCCGGGGTCAGCAGCGTCTCGGATTCGAAGTCCTTACTCTTCACGGGTTTCCTCCCTTGCCAGGTCTGCGAACGTGCGGAGGGTGGTCCTCAGTCGATCGTTCGCAGCGGTGAGTTCCTCGACCTTGGCCTGCATCACTGCGACCTCGGCCTTTGCCTCCTCGGCCTCGTCCGCACCGACCAGCGTGCGGATCTGGGCCAGCACCCGTGCTGCACTGACTTCGTCGATCGGCTCGAAGTCCGGGATCACCTCGTCGAGAAGGTTGTTCTCGATGAAGAAGTCCGCGAGCCGTCGTGCCCACTTGGAGTCTGACTCGTTCATCCGGCGCGAGTTCGACCGGATGGCGAGGTACAGCGCGCGGTGCAGAGGGTCGTTCTGTGTCGGTGTCCATCCCCGGCGCTTCGCCTTCTGGACGTCAACCACCCGCGTGTCAGTCAATGTTTCCTCCTGGTGGGCAATTGTACCAGATTGTGCCTGTTCCGGTACGTCTTCTGTCTGCCCCTCAGAGGGCTCGACAGACTCGACACCCTCCTCGGGTGCCTCTTCGGCTTGCTCGGCTGCCAGGCGCACGCGCACGCGCTCCTGGCACGCCTTCTGATGGGCCATGAAGCCCTCGATCTCCAGCCACTCACCGTCACAGTCGGGACAGGTGAGCGTTGGCGACGGACCCGTCTGGATCGCAGCGCCTGTGTACTCGATGACCTTGTCGCCAGCCCTCGATGTCTTGTCGACGATCTGCTTGTAGTCCTCATCGTCAGGACCGCGATCCTCGAACGCACTGCGCTCTGCGAGGTACGCCTTGTTGATCAGCGACCGGAGTTTGCTGGCCAAGGCGTCAGGGTCCTTGGCAGTGATCGGCACGTAGAACTTCTGCGACCGCTTGGGTGAATGGAGGAACCAGCCCCCTGACCCGGACTTCTTCGCAGTCCAGCCCTGACTCAGCGCCTCCTTGACTGCCTTGCGCAGTCCCGCTGGGACATAACTGGCCTGCGGATCAAACGATCCGCTCATGCTTCCTCCCGGTTCTTACTGCTCGCGGCGATGACCGGGGCTCAGGACCCCGATGCCGTACATCTCCACGCCCTCAGGCGCAGCAGCCTCGACCGCCACGATGGCCGCCTCGATCAGCGCGTCCGCCTGGTCGCTCGTGGCACCCGGCATCCACATCGTGTAGTGCGGCTCCCATCCGTGCTTCTCCAGCAACTCGGCTTCGGTCTCCGACATCTCCTTGTCGGAGAAGCCCTCGGTGTACCCGTCTGCCCAGATGGTGTCCCATGCAACGGCGAGCACGGCGCGCATCGCGTTCTGCGCATCGACGTTCGACGGGCTCGGGTAGCGACCCGGGTCTGCGTTGTGCGCAACCTCCATCGCCTGGTTGACCATCGGCTGCGGGATCGAATCGGGGTTCTTCACAGTTGCCACGTCTCCCCGCACGAGCACTTGACGTACGGCTTCATGCCGGGCACGTCATCCCACCGCTCAAGGGAATGACCCTTGAGGAAGTGAGCCAACTGCCCTGGCTTCTTGGGCGGCTTGTTGATCTTGGACTTGCGAGCCATTACTGGCCTCCCTTCGCTTGGCGTGGCGGGCCACCACCAGGTGACCCGCCACTGAGGAGGAGATCTTCTTGCTACACGGGATAGGCCCGTGCCGTGAACGTGTGGGGAGTCGAACCCCACACGCCCCGCCCTACTCGATGACCTGGCCGGTGCCACCCGTGCACCGCACCTTGTCCGGCTCCTCTGCCGTCTGGCCGACGAGCGTGATCTCACACACCCACGGCTGAGGCTTCGTCTCCTCGTGGACGTACTGCCCGGCCAGGATGCCGAAGCCAGCGGCCACGACGACGGTCACGATCCACGACCCCCGCTCGATCCACCGCCGCTTCTCTACCTCGGCGGTGTCCTCCAGCACTGCGGCCAGAACCTCGTCGTCCCACTCCGCGATGCCCTTGTCCTCGGACATGGCGAGCGCGTCGAACGTGGATGTCTTCATGAGGCGCTTCTTCGTGCGCTCTGCGTTGCCCATCGCCTAACCTTTCAGCGAGAGCGGGGCTGCTGAAACGGGTTTCAACAGCCCCGCGATCTACTGGATGTTGCGGTAGTCCACATCGTCGTCCCAGATCAGCGCCTCTGCATCACACTCGTCGCAGGGGAACTTGTGGGCGATGACGTTCGTACCGTCGATGTCGAGTTCCTCAACGAGGTACCCGACCACCATGTGCTCGCATCGAACCTCGATCACGTGGCATTACCTGTCCTTCCGGTAGCGCTAGCCGGGGGCACGGCTGTACCCCCGGCCGGAAGGTCACACGTACCGTGCGGCGATCTCCTTGAGGCGCGCGACCTCGGTCTCCAGAGCGGCGACCCGGTCCTCGACCGTTCCCGTGGTGGCCGGGGCCTCCGTGGTCAGGTCCGCCTGGACGACGGGCGGGTTCTCCAGGGACTCCAGCGCCACGTCGATGGCACGGAGCGCGGCCTCCCGGTCGAAGCCGTCGAGCGCGTTGAGCACCGCGTTGACCGGCGTCTCCACGTCGAAGGACTCCCGGCCGATGAAGTTCCCGGCGACCAGCGACTTCGCGGCCGCGACCGCGTTGCTGTTACCACCCTCGGCACGGGCGGCGACGATCTTGTCCAGGATGACGGTGTTGCTGAACATGTTGTTTCTCCTCCTCCTGATGTGCACCATGCGCACCAGGCCCCAGGCCCAGGGACGTCAGCCCCTGGGTCGGGGTCCGGTCACGTGGCCACGTACCCCAGGGGGCAGTTGATGGCGCGGACCTCGATCGACGCCAGTTCGAGGCGCTGCTTGAGGCCCGTGGAGATCACGTCGTAGATCTCCCGGAACGACTCACCACCCGTGGCCTCCTGGCCGACCCGGTGGGTGCGAGCGAACTCGTTGCACCGGCACTGCGCCGCGTGGTTCGCGAGGTAGATCGTGTGGTCCGTGGTGACGTGAGACATCACCACCTGGTCCGAGTTCTCGACGATGTCCCGCAGCCGGTCCGCCGTGATGTACGAGTCCAGCATCGAACGGCTGACGCGCCACTTCGCACGCACCGTCATGGTCGCCGGGACGGGACGCAGCGTGAAGCCAGCGTCCTCGTTCACCGTCTTCCAATACTGCCCCCACCCACGGCGGGTGGTCTGCCTCTCGTACTCACGCAGGACCACGTGCTCCCGGATCTGGAGCAGGAACAACTCCCGGTCCTGGTCCGGCAGGTTCTCCGGCAGAACGATCCACTCGTCGGTCGGACCGGCGTGGTTCGCGGTCGTGATCGTCTTGGACTGCACCGCACGGACCGTGTCCGGGGCGACGATCGAGTCCCGCATCCGCAGAGGCACGACCTGGTTGCCTTCCTCCACGGCGGGGTTGATGAGCATGACCCGGTCGATGATGTCGACGCCCGTGAAGGTGTCACGCGTCTCCAGCATGGAGCCAGGCATCACCCACCCGGTGCGCGGACCCTCCAGGATCATGTACTTGAGGTTCTTGCGGGGGTTCCGCGTGACCAGCGGGAAGAGGGACGTGTCCATCAGATGGTCCTCCAACTCAGGACGTCGGCGTCGTCGTAGTCGTTGTAGCCCGCGTTGTCCAGGATCTCGTCGAGGTCGTGCTGATCCTCGTCGAAGTCCTGGTCGCCGGTGATGCCCTGCGTGATGTTCACCGTGACCCTGGACTTCACGTCCACGCTGTCGCGCACATCGTGCGATCCCGTGAACTCGTTCTCCAGCAGGCGGTCCAGCGCGGTCGTACCGATGTTGTAGGTCAACTCCATGGTGACCTCGAACGTCACGTTCCGGATGGCCTCGCCATCCTCGGTGCGCTCACGGGAGTAGTGGTCCTCGGACAGGCCCATGGTCCGGCAGGCTTCCTCGTAGTCGCCGCACCAGTCCTCCTCCCGTGCCCGGACGGAAGCCGCCAAGGTCAGCGCAGAGAACCGCCGCTCCATCTCGACCATGCGTGCCTCGTGCGTGTCGAACCCCTCCAGCGGGTCCGGCGTCACGGCACGCGGCGACTCGGGCACCGACGATCGATGCTCGGGACGCGGGGCGATGAACGTCTCGACCATCCAGTTCTGCATCGGCTGGTTGCCGATGTCCGTGGTCAGGTTCTGGTTGACCGGGTTGTACGTGGTCCGGCCCGGAGTGCGCCGCAGCATCTGGCCCAGCAGACGTGACCCATTGGCGACGCTCAGCGCCATCACCTCGGTCTCGTCACCCAGGTACCTCGGGTTGAACTGGTACTCCACCTGCCGACCCTCGTTGTCGTACCAGCCCGGGGCCAGCGAGGACGGCGTCCACCACATCGACACCGCACGCCCGACCACAGCGCGCGGGAATCCATCCGCGTCGATGATCCGTTCGAGGTTCCCGACGTACATCAGGTTCTCGTACAGCAGGGCGACGCGACCCGGAACCTCACGACCCTCCTCCCGCAGGAACTCCTCGGTCGGGTTGAGCAGGGTGCCGTGGTCGAAGTGACCAGCGTCCCCCTCCGGGACCCAGCACCCGCAGTTCACCGTGTGCCGGGCGTTGGTGATGGTGCGCAGACCCCCGCTGACCAGCAGGTGCAGCGGCACCTCGTACCCGGGCAGCGCCCTTCTGGTGTAGCGGGGCATCCCGCTCCGGTGTGCCAGCCACGTGGGCGGCGCGACCTCAGTACCGATCAGTGATCGGACCATGTGTTTCCTCCTCCTCGTTACGGATCTCATCGATGTACTCGATGCGACCTTCCGTGATGGTCAGTTCCACCACGTCACCTGGCTCAAGACCCAGCGCCACGAGGCCGCTGTGCGAATCCGTCTCGGTCAGGTATGTGCCCTGGTCCGTGGTGACACGGACCGTGGGGTTGCCGGACCAACTGTTGCTGGCCCGCTGTGTGCGCTCGACGATCGCCCTCATCACGAGAACTCCCGCTGCAACTCTTCGACGACCCACTGGAATGCGACGCCGCACCCGGCGATGAACACCAGGTACGACACGTCCAGCCAGTCGAGCGACCGCAGGGTCTTGCGGAAACTGCGCAAGTGCCGCTTCACGTTCCGTCCCTCCATGTCGTGAATGACAGCGGGTACATGTGGCGCTCCCGCATGAGCGTTGCGAACCTCAGGTCCGTGTCCTCCCGGTACGCACGCTTCGTGGGGCGCAGTTCGCCTGCCTCCCACTGCTCCTGCCAGATGATCTCGCCCTCGTTGAACTGGCGGCCGATCATGCCCCGCCAGTCCAACCAGATGCACACGTTCGGCCCACCGTTGGCGTTCCAGCCCTTGCACAGCACCCGGTCCGGTTCGGTCCACTTCATGCGCGGGAAGTCAGCGCCGGAGATCGTCGGTTCCTGCGTGGCTTCCGCCGTGTACAGGTCCCACTCCTGCTTGTTCACTGTCGCTTCGCCTCCTTGATCTTCCAGGCCAGGTACGTCGGGTCGATGTACCGCATCCAGTACGGCAGCACCCATGTCTTGCAGCCAGGACAGCGCACCAGACCGAACGAGTTCCATGAGTGAGGGCCGTTGCTCAGCCGGTACTCGATCAGCCTGCGAGGTGCGAGGTACCCGCACGTTTCGCCGTCGATGTCGACGTGGCCCGCCTTGAAGGCTGGCCCCGACCATCCGGGGCAGCGGTGCGGCTTGTCGTAGTTGCGACGCATGACCCGCATGTCAGTCGAGCAGGTCGACGTCGTACACCCCGGCGTTGACCCTGGAGACCCAGCAGTACGACGACTTGCCGCCGTCCTGGATCTTGAACCACGTGGTGTTCTTGATCTCCTCGTTGCCCGAGACCATGGTCACGCTGTCCGCCGTGAACGCAGCGACGGGCACGTCGTTCTGCGTCTTGATCACGGCCACCCGCTCCTGCCCCGTGAACAGGTTGCTCACGTTGCGCTTGAGGATGTTGAGCCACGGGATGGCAGCGTCCGCCGACGCGCCGGTCACCGCGTCGATCTCCTCACGGGGGATCAGGACGACCTCGTCGTCGCAGATCATGGCCGACGACCCGACCAGGTCCACGACGTTGTCGCCCACCGAGACGGACACCCACGCGCCCTTCTCGGTGTTGCCCTCGGCGTCCGTGGTGTCGAAGGCTTCGTTGCGGAAGGGGTAGATCGCCTTGCCCGTGATCTTCGTCGTGGTCTGCCCCGAGTTGTTGTCGTACGTGTAGAGCGTGGCCTCGCGCCCCTGCCACCGTGCCTTCACGTCGTCGATGGCGAACTCGGCGGGCTCACACCCGGTCATCGCCGTCATCGGCAGGGCGATACCGAGAATCGCCCCAGCGATACGCTGCATGTTCTTCCGCTTCACGTGTCTCCTCCTGAAACGCGTTTCAACTGTGCGACCACCGCACACCCCAGCCTCACAATCCATGACTGTGCGACCGGAGAGCGCGATCAGACCTTCACGGCCTTGAATCGGTGGGTCAGGCTCGGAGGGATCGGGTCCCCCTTGAGCGTCCACCGCTTGGCGCACGTCGGGCACTGCCGCTGCTGTCCAGCGAACGGTGCGCTCCGTGCCACCAGTTCTGCTCCGTCACACCCCTTGTAGGGGCACAACCACTTCACCACCCGGGCCTCCGCTCGGTACGCCAGTACACGTAGTTCGCGCACGGGCACTTGTTGATCTCGCACGGGCGCGGCCCGAAGAACGCCGACTTGTGCTGCCCGTCGTCATGGCCGCAGTGCTTGCACACGTCCACGTTGTGCGGCATCAGGCGTCCTCGCTGATGAACTCGGCGCAACCGCACCCGTCCACAGCGCACACTCGCTCCTGCGTGAACCGGCCCCCTGCGAGCCGACCGATGTGCCACGCCTCGGTGTGCCTGCACTTGCACTTATCGCTCACTAACCCTCCTTCGCGAACGACTTGCACTTGCACCACGTCACACCGCAGCCGGTCGTGTTGAAGAACGACCCGCTGCCCTGGTGGTAGAGGCGCTCGTGACCGCACTTGGCGCACTCATCCACCTCACTGTCTGCCATCCCCTTCTCCCCTCTCGATCCGGTACCCGATGAATCCCATGACCTCGTCGTGAGACTCGCTGTATGCCGCGCGCAACTCGGCCCACGACAAGATGTACCCTTCCGCGTCCGAGCGGAACACGACGGTCATGGCCTCCTGCCACGGCACATCCGATGTGGATGCGACCACGTGCTCGATCTCCTCGACGATCTCCTCGCCGTTCGGATCGATGTCTCTCACCCGGATCGGCGGCACCATCTGGTACAGCGCCGCCGACCCGGTGAAGAACTCGCTGACGTCCCGCAGGAACGTCGCTGTCCCCTTGAGTTCCATGACTCAGTAGCGCTTGGCCTTGGGGCCGGTGATGAACACGATCGCCTTGTCCTTGTTCGGACCCTGCGACACGGCGATGTAGTCGTGGCCCTTGCTGTTGCCACGCTCCGACGCGTCCCAGTAGCAGTTGCCCGGCTGACCCGACCCGTCCTCGTGCGTGCACGGCGGGATGCCACCGTTCGCCCGGATGTACTTGTTGATCGTGGCCTGGCTGACGGCGTCCGCCTCCGTGGAGTTCACGATGGCGGTGCCGACACCGATGCCCACCGTCATGGCGACGATCGCGAGCACGACCTTCCGCACGATGCGGTTGCGCCGCTTCTTCGCCTGCCGCATGGAACGGGGCGACGGGGGGAACGGCTCGGTGGTGAAGATGGACTCGTTGCTGCTCATGGTTGTCTCCTCCTCAGGTGACCGTGCGATCTGCACGCCTCAGTGCTCGTGAGCACTCAGGTCTACATACCGCTCAGGCTTCGTGTGTGCCCCGTGAACGCACGAGCGGCCCCGCCCCGGTGTATCCGGGCAGGGCCGCTCTCAGCGACTCTCAGATGACCTCACCGACGAAATGCACGCCCTGGTGCCAGATCCCCTTGTCCTTCCTCTGCATGAGGGACCGGATCGTGGACTGCCGTGCCATCGGGCTGATCGTGCAGCCAGAGCATGCCAGCGCCGCACTCAGCGCCGTGTTCCACGCGTCACTCTCGTGACCGCAGAATCCGTGATGCTCGATGCGTACCCTCACGACTCCCCCTTGGGCTTCTTGTCGGGCAGCGCCCACACCAGGATGCCGAAGATCCTGCGCAGTTCGATCGCCGCGATGATCGCGAAGATCACGACGGGGATCACCTCCGGCGCAAACGCGTACATGCACCAGATGTCCAGCGCGAGGAACGTCAGTGGCAGGGGCAGGGCGTGCTTGAGGACGGTCCGCTTCACTCCAGCGGCCCTCCCGCCATCTGACCCAGCATGGCAAGGCCAGCAATGATGATCAGCGCCCACGCCAGGACACCAGCGCATCCGATCTTCCGTGGCGCGCTCATCCCTTGTCACCGCAGCGCGTGCACTCGCCCCACTGGAGGATCGGGGTGACCCGGCGACGGTGCCCGAAGATCAGGCACTTCATCCGTGCCTTCAACTTGTCGTTCACTGGTACGTCTCCCTCAGTTCCATGAGTGCCTCGATCAGTTCGTCCAGCGTCTCGGTGTCCTTGATCGGGAAGATCAGGGACTGCACGGACGCCTGCGAGGTCCGCTCGACGAGGAAGTCGATGACATGCGTCCCGGTGTAGTCCCGGTCGATGACGGTCAGGTTGTGGGTCCACGACCCGGTGTCAGTCCTGACCGTGACGACACGACGGTGCTTCGGGACCTCCTTCTTCCGCAGCGCCGTCACAGCGGCACCACACGGGAGACCGTGACCTCCGTGAAGATCTCGCGCTGCGCTGCCGTGATCTTGCCCGCCTTGTACAGGCGGTTGAACTTCTTGATCATCTCGACGCCCTCAGCGCGAGACACGATCATTGGCGTGCCGTTGTCGCTGTAGTCACGGTGCGCGTACGTCGTGACGTTGAACCTGCGGATCATGCCGCTCTCCTAACCTGTGTAGATGACGAAGGCGGTCATGACGACCGCCGTGAACACGTACGTGAGGCGGGCCATGAACGGGTGATGATCGATCCACCTGTCCATGGCCACCGCCAAACGCTCCATCTCAGCGCACCTGCACCTGGTACAGGGACAGCGCGACGTGAACCACCGTCCGCACCGACTTGCCCGTGCGCTCCTCGACGAACGCCTGCGCACTCAGCGCATCGTTCGCACCCTTGACCTCCACCAGGGAGTCACTGATCCACTTGAGTTCCATGTCAGTGCTCCTTCGTGCAGCCGGTCAAACTACGGTGCGCACCCTGCGCCCGGATCAGGTCCTCCCAGGCAGCCTTGTACGCCGCCTTGTCGCCCGCCTCGGTGGCGAGCCGCATCTTCTCGCGCGCCGTCATGATGTTGATGCTGCCCTCGCATTCCATGATCAGCGCTCCGGGAGAATCTCGATCGTCGTCTCGTTGACGATCTTGAGCCGGGAGATGTCGTTGCCGACCAGGTTCATCGCGTACTTGAGGACCTCCTGGTTCACCGTCGAACGCGTGACCGCACTGCTGCGCGACGCGTTGCGCACACCGCCCTTGCGCACCTTCGGCACACCGTTCACCAGGATGACCGTTGCCGTGTCCCGAATCTTCGCCACCGCTACCAACTCCTCATCATCGATTCCATGACCAGTGCCGCGCACTCAGCGCACCAGGTTGTAACCCTCGGGAATGTCCAGCGTCTCGGACTCGTGACGCGACGGGCACATCACCAGCACGCGCTCACCCATGATCGAACCCTCCGGAACCACCATGGCCTTCTTGCACGTGTCGCAGTGACGGCACAGGTACCGCGCACCCAGCGCCTCCTGCTTCACGAACATGGCGATAGGCCCGGTGACCGGCTCTGCCTTGTCCTGCGGGACAACCAGCACAGCGCCCTCGTCATCCGCGAACGGATCGAACGGGTTCAGTGAGTACGTCATGACGCTTCCCTTCCATGAGTCAGTGACCAGATGAACTGCCTGCACAGCGCGAACGTCCCGGGGTTGCACCAGGTACCGGCGTTAAACCGTCGCCCTTGAAACGCGTTTCAGCACCTAGTTGATACAAACCTAGGTACAGACGTGAGGAGAGGGGACCGGCGAACCGGTCCCCTCTCCGGGGCCTCACTTGAGGTGAAGGGCCAGCGACTCCAGCCGCTGAAGCAGCATCGACTTCTGCTGCGGGTCCAGGTCCTTCGCCCCGGCCAGAGCCGACTCCAGCGAGTCCAGCGCGCCCGAGATCAGGACAACCGGGGCCGGAGCCGCCGCCTTGTCCTTCGCCGCCGCCTCGACCTTCGCCACCTTCGCGGCGTCCTTCGCCTTGGCCGTCGCCTCACGGACCAGCGTGTCCGCCGCCTTGACGACGTCCTCAGGCTTGGAGTCGGCCAGCGACTTCGCCAGCGTCTCGGCCAGCGCGTCCGCACCCTTGTCGCCCAGCGCGTCCGACTTGGCCGCCGTGGTCAGGGCCGTTGCCAGGGTGGAAGCGGCCTCCGACTCCAGGGCCGGGGCCAGCGCGCCCGACGTCGTGGCCGTCGCCGTGATCTGCTCCGCCCGACGGTACGCCTTGACGATCTGGACCACGCGCTGCGGGGCCAGCGCGAACACGTCGTTGGTCCGGCCCTTGTCGTCCACCGACACGGCCAGGGCGGCCAGCGTGTCCTTCGCCCGCTGGTTGTCGCTCACGGGCTTCGTGGTGCGCGTCGTGGTCGCGGTCTTGGGGTTGGTCACCTCGACCGTCTCGGTCTCGGGGAGGGTGCGGAAGTAGTTGACGATCGCGGTGTCGCGGACGTTCATCGCCGCCGCGAAGTCCGTTGCGGCCTGGCGGTAGTCCCGCACGTAGCGGGCGCGGCGCGTGGCCAGCGTGTTGGTGGTGGTCGGCTTGGTAACCGTTCGCGTGCTCATGGTGTGTCTCCTCAGACTCGGGGTTGAAACGCGTTTCAAGGCTGAAACCCGCTGGGGCAGTCCTTCGCCCACACCCCAAATCTACCCTACTCGGGCAGGTCGCGCAAGTCCGACTCTGAAACGCGTTTCAACAGGGCGCAAGGTCAAGGAGTAGTGTGAGTAGTTCAAGATTCCTTGCACTACTGGTAAAGGGCTGGTCAACCCCCCGGACCCCAGGTAAAGGGATCGTAAAGCGCGCGCGTGCGTGCATACCAGCGCAGTATCTGGGTACCGTCCCTCCCCCGTAGAGGTGTACCTTTGGGGGGTCAACCTGTGGGAGGTCGACGATCCGTTGTAACTGGCCCACCTGGGGATCGCTCCAGGACTGTGAGGAGTTGGGGCCACCTCACCGACAGGCCCCTGATGCGCTGAGAAGCCGTCAGGGGCTTCGTCGTGCGCTGAGTGCCACTGGGCTACTCGAACAATGTGAGAGTGCGTTCTAGGCGGCGTAGCGTGCGTCTGAGACGGTCTCATCAGATGTGGGTCTAGTAGGACCGTCAGGCGCTGGGTAGGAGCCCGGGGCCGGGCCTCCCCTTCCTCTGGTGGGGGAGTGCTGTGCGCTGTGTGGATATCCAATGAGTGGACATCCACCGTAGGGTTATCCACATGGACAGGCACACGACAACCACCATGGTCGGGGTACGAGTCACCTGGGAGATGAAGGCCGACATCCAGAAGATCGCCACAGACCGAGGGACCTCGGTCAACGCGATGCTCCTGGGGATGCTTGCCCGGCGCATCGAGGAGATCCGAGAGGAGGAGGGCTGGTGATCTGGCTCGTCATCATCCCCTTCCTGCTGAGCATGTCGATCCTGCTCACCGACTGGGCGTACAAGGCGCTGAACAAGCCCGAGCCTCCGGTTGAGCCGTGTGCTCACCCGTGGTTCATCGACGGGCGGTGCATGGTTTGTGGTACGCCCAAGTGGTAGAGGTACACCGCTACGATGCTGGGATGAGCACACTTGACAGCCTCCCCGGCACGAACATCCTCGTGATCAACGCCGAAGGCACACCCGTCCCCAAGGGCTCCATGCGTCACGTCGGCAACGGGCGCATGGTCGACCAGACCAAGACGAAGCCCTGGATGAAGGCAGTGCGCACCGCCGCCAACCTCGAAGCCGCGATCAAGGGCATCGGGGTCATAGACGTCCCCGTCTCCGTCTTCATCGAGTTCTACTTCCGGCAGCCGATGTCGGACAAGAACAGGCTCTACCCGCACAAGCGCTCCGTGGGTGACATCGACAAGTTGTCCCGCGCTGTGCTCGACGCGCTCCAGCCGACGAAGACCGAGCCCGGCATCCTCGCGGACGACTCCCTCGTCGTGGACCTCATGGCCTACAAGCGCTACTCCGCGACTGACTACGTCGGGGCCTACATCGCCGTGAAGGAACTCATCTAGTATCGGTATACCTGAAAGGAGGAGGCACATGCCAAGAGCGAGCAACCCGAACTCGCGCACCGTGCCGGTGACCGTCAAGGTCACCAGCGAGGAAGCCGAGAAGTTGACCCGGATCGGAGGCAGTCCAGGCAAGGGTCTGCGTCAGGTCCTGAACAAGCACTGGATGCGATCGATCCTGAGGAGCGAGAAGTGAGCAACATCAAGCACCAGGAGATCCACCAGGTTCTCAACGTCGGTCTGTCGGATGAGGTCTTCGTCGAGGAGATGCACTCCGGCCTGCTGAACCTGATCGGCACGGCTGACCAGATGGGCCACCACATCGACTGGTCAACCCTCCGCATCCTGGAGCCCGAGCGGATCGTCGTCAGCAACTACGCAGGCACCGAGCGCGAGGAGTACAGCACCGGCATCCGTCTGGTCGTCGACAGCATCCAGATCCAGGAGGACGAGTGAGCACCGTCTTCTTCCACGAGCAGTCCCGGGGGCTGCTCGTCCCCATCGATCAGGTCAGCCCCTACGAGAACAACGCCAACAACGGTGACGTCGACATCGTCCGGGACAGCATCGAGACCAACGGGTTCTACGGCGCTGTCATCGCGCAGAAGGACACC
>Ga0247829_10000612_pt1 | contig 14340 bp, 20 predicted proteins | sample 12C_Control_Day4_FD_207765 | JGI IMG/M metagenome (GOLD analysis project Ga0247829, IMG submission 207765) | Soil microbial communities from agricultural site in Penn Yan, New York, United States - 12C_Control_Day4 | ecosystem: Environmental > Terrestrial > Soil > Agricultural land | place... | reverse complement strand
CCGACCTCGCGCGCGACCCGCGTCACTTCCGCGGCGAACGACCGCAGCTGGTCCACCATCGTGTTGATGGTCGATTTCAGGGTCAGGAACTCGCCCTTCACGTCCACTTCGATCTTCTTCGAGAGGTCGCCCTTCGCCACCGCGGTGGTCACGTCGGCGATGTTGCGCACCTGGGAGGTGAGGTTGCCGGCCATCGAGTTCACGTTGTCGGTCAGGTCCTTCCACACGCCCGCGACGCCCTTCACCTTCGCCTGGCCGCCGAGCTTGCCTTCCGTGCCCACCTCGCGCGCCACCCGAGTCACTTCCGCGGCGAAGTCGCCGAGCTGGTCCACCATCCGGTTGATGATCTTGGCGTTCCTCAGGAACTCGCCCTCGAGCGGGCGGCCGTCGACTTCCAGCGCCATGGTCTTGGAGAGGTCGCCCTGCGCCACCGCGCCGATGACGCGCGCAGCCTCATTAGTCGGGTGCACCAGGTCGTCGATCAGGGAGTTGATGCTCTCGACCTTCTGCGCCCAGAAGCCGCGCGCGTTCTGCAGCGCGGCGCGGCGCTTGAGCTTGCCCTCCTTGCCGACCATCTGCGAGAGCCGCGCGAGCTCTTCCGCCATCGCCACGTTCTGCTCGACCAGGTCGTTGAACACTTCGGACACCTTGGAGAACGCGGGGCTGCCCTGGTGCGGCAGCTTGGCGCTCGGGTCTCCCTTGCGCAGGGCGACCAGCGCGCCGTAGATGGAGTTGAGCTCCTCGGCGTGCCCGACGGCCGAGACTTCGTTGTCCTTGAGCGGAAGATTCACGCGCGACTCCCTTTTCCCGGTTCGAACTTCTGGAACAACCACTATTAATGCGTCGAAATTTACTATGCGAGTCCCGTAGAGAGGCGACGACTTTCCTGTCGCTGCGTTCACTACAAGGGGGCGCTGCGTCGCCCTCGGGCGACAGGATTTTCCCGACGGAGCAACAAGGGTTTACCCCAGGTTGTAAGAAACACTACAAGACGCGGATTTCGGCGCGGCGCGTGCCATCGCGGCGCACAAACCCTTTTATTTGTTAACCACCACGCCGGGGGCAACTTCAGGGAGAGCCGTGTATTCTGCGCCAGCAATGACCCCACTCAGGCCCGGGCCCGGACCTTCCGCCGAGTCGCAAACTCGCACGCAGCCACTGCGCGTGCTGATCGCGGACGACGACCGCGACAGCGCGCTCACGCTCTCCACGCTGCTCGAAATCGAGGGCTTCGAGGTGCGCACGGTGCACGGCGGGCAGGAAGCGCTCGACGCGGCGCGCGAGTTCCGCCCCGACGTGGTGCTGCTCGACATCGGCATGCCGAAGATCACCGGCTACGAGGCGGCGCGGCGGCTGCGCCTGCGCTACGGCAACGACTGCCCGGTGCTGATCGCCATCACCGGCTGGAAGCAGGCTTCGGACAAGATCCTGGCCTCGCTCGCCGGCTTCGACCATCACGTGGCGAAGCCCTACGAGCCGGCGCAGCTCATAGAGCTGTTGTCAAAGCTCTAACACGCTGCTGTCGACGCTCTAACCTCGCTCAGTACTTTTTCCGCGGTGCGCGGCATGTTACGCGCGAGCCATAGCAGCGCCGCCTGGCCCGGCGGCATGTGCGCGGAGGTCCGATGGCTGGCCGCGAGCGAGAGCAGCAGCTGCGCGAGCGGTCCATCCAGCGTCTTTTCCGCCGCCCGGCCCACCGCCTCGTTCAGCCCCGCATAGTCGCGCGTCGGGATCAGGTGCGAGTGCACCTTGCACACGCACTGCAGCGGCCCGTCGTACGCCTTGTGATCGAGCGGATCCATGAAATAAGCGCAGAACAGCGAGAAGGTCTGCAGCTTGCCGAGGTCGTTCCAGTATTCCTCGAGGCGGATGGCCGCCTCGCGGCTGCCCTGCTGCCAGAGAATGTCCACCATTTCGCCGTAAGCCCGCACCGTCTGGTGCTGCAGGCGCACTTCGGCGATCAGCCCGCCGACCGCCTCCTGGAATTTTTTCCACTGCGGCATGCCGCCCGCCATGAACCGCGCGAGAGTCTCATCGGCATCGAGCAGGTGAAGCTGGCCGCGCGCGAGGCAGGCCTGCGCGTCCACCCCGTACTGCGCCAGCGCGACTGCGAATAGGCGCTGGTGCTCCGGGCGGGCGATTACGATTCCCGCCTCGCCGGCGCGCAGGCCCGCCGCCAGGTATTCCGCCACGGATTCGGCAAGCGCGGCCGGGTCCTGATAGGTCTGCACGATGTGGTCGCTGGCGCCTGGACTGCGCAGCAGTTCCGATACGCTCATGGGGAAGCTCTGTTCGCGAGCAAATGCGCAAGCGTGGGGCGCAGGACGTCGGGCTCGAGCGGCTTGCGCAGGTAGGTTTCGGCCGCGCCGTCGCGGATCATCGTGCGGCGATCGTCCTCCGCGCTCATGAAGATGATCGGGGTGCGGCGCGTGCGCTCGAGGGTGCGAATCGCCGCCGCGACTTCGTACCCGTCCATGCCGGGCAGGCGCACGTCGAGCAGGATGGCGGCGAACTCGTGCTTCAGCACCAGGCGCAGCGCGTCCTCGCCGCTCTGCGCGAGCAGCACCGTGGCGCCCATGTCGCCGAGCAGCTCGCTCAGCGCGAACTGCGCGGCCTTGTCGTCCTCCACTAGAAGCAGGTGCGGCGTCATAGCGTCCGGGTCACAGCTTCGTATAGCGCCCGAGAATCGGCAGCAGGCCGTGCGGCAGCTCGCGCTTGGAAACGAAAGCGGCCGCGCCCGCGCCGAGCGCCGCGCTGCGCAGCGCTTCCGAGTCGTTGACCGACATGATCACCACCGGGCATGAAGGGCACAGGCGGCGCAATTCGCGCGTCGCCTCGATACCGTTCGGCCCCGGCAGCTCCAGGTTCATCAACACCAGGTCGGGCACGCTGCTGCCGGCTTGCGCCAGCGCTTCTTCGAGGCTGCGGGCCTCGCGCAGCTTGGAGGGCGGGAGCGAAATGAGGAGCCAGTCGCGCAGGGCTGCGCGCATCTCATCATGCCCTTCCACGACCAGGATGGATTTCAACGCAGCAATCCTAGACCGCGCCGCGTTGCGGGGCAGTCAGGAAGGCCGGACAGCGGGCGTCAGGCGGCGCCTGACGTCAGTCCAAAGAGACGAGACCTCGCTGAATGGCAAACCGGACCAGCCCGGCCAGATCGCGAATACCGAGCTTCTCCACCAGGCGCGCGCGATAGGTCTCGACCGTCTTCTGGGAAAGCGACAGGCGCTGCGCGATCTCGGCGCCGGTGCGGCCTTCCGCAAGCAGCTGCAGCACCTCGCGCTCGCGCGCCGAAAGCCGGGCGAGCGGATCGTCCTGCTTGTCGTCGGTGTAGTCCTCCAGCACCACGTCGGCCACGCGCGGCGAGAGATAGCGCTGCCCGGCGTGCACCGCGCGGATCGCCTCCACCACTTCCTTCGCCGCCGAGCGCTTCACCACGTAGCCCGCGGCGCCGGCCTTGAGCGCGCGCCGCACGTATTCGCGCTGCGCGTACATCGACAGCACGATGACGCGGCACTTGGGGTCGCGCTGCAGGATGGCGCGCGTGGCGTCGGCGCCGTTCAGCTCCGGCATCGACAGATCCATCAGCACCACGTCGGGCTGCGTGTCGCGCGCCTGCTGCACCGCCTCGCGCCCGTCGCCGACCAGCGCGACGACCTGCATGTCGGACTCGGCCTCGACCAGCTGCTTCAGGCCCTCGGCGACCACGCCGTGGTCGTCGGCGATCAGGATGCGGATCGGCATGGTAGGCGGGGATTCACTTCAGGGGCTCCACTACAGGGGAACCCGGGCGTGGATGCGCGTGCCCTGCCCGGGCGTGGCATCGACGTGCAGCTGCCCGCCGGCGGCTTCGGCGCGCTCGCGCATCGTGGTCATGCCCCAGCGCCCGCGGCGCGCGGCGCGCGGGTCGAAACCGCGCCCGTCGTCGTGGACGTCGAGGACCAATTCTTCGTCGGTGGCGGAAACGTCGATGCGCACGCTCTTCGCCTGCGCGTGCTTCAGCACGTTGTTGAGCGCCTCCTGCGCGATGCGGAACAGCGCCACCGCGGCCTCGGGGCGCGCGCCCTTGGCGGCATCGGGCGTGCGGTCGGTGACCGTGACCTGCACCCCGGTACGGCGCGTCCACTCTTCCGAGTGCCAGCCGAGCGCCGCGGCCAGGCCGTATTCGTCGAGCAGCGGCGGGCGCAGGTCGGCCATCACGCTCTCGATCGACTGCAGGGTGCCGTCGACCAGGCCGAGCGAATCCTCCAGCCGCTGGCGCAGCGCCGGCGGCAGCGCCTGGCTGTCGCGCGAGATGATGTCGAGGTTGATGTTGAGCGCCGACAGGCTCTGGCCGACGCGGTCGTGCAGCTCGCGCGCCAGGCGCCGGCGCTCGGCCTCCTCGGCCTGCACCAGGCGCCGCGTCAGGCCGTGCAGGTCCTGCGCCGCCTGGCGCAGCGCGCTCTCCGAATGGCGCTGCTCGGTGATGTCGAAGCACGCCACCAGCACCTTGATCGGCTTGCCGCGCTCGTTGCGCACCACATCGCCCTGGCTGCGCACGTAGCGCAGCTCGCCGCCCGGGCGCACCACGCGCTCGAGCATGGAGAACGGGCGATTGTCGATCAGCGCGCGCGCCACCATCGAGCCCGACTGCTGGCGGTCTTCCGGGTGCAGCCGCTCGAGGTAGTTCTCGAAGCTCGGCGGCACGTCCTGCGCCGTGACGCCGAAAATGCGGTAAAGCTCTTCCGACCACGAAACGCGGCCGCTGTCGGGATCCCATTCCCAGCTGCCGAGGCCCGCGATCTTCTGCGCCTCGGCAAGCAGCGTGCGCTGCTCGCGCAGCGCCTGCTCGGTCACGCGCCGGTCGGTGATGTCGCTCGCCACCACGCCGATGGCGGTGACCACGCCGGTCGCGTCGAACACCGGGAACTTGGACACCAGGCTCACGCGCTGGCCGTCGGCCATCGACGCGCGCTCCTCGTATTGCAGCGGCTCGCCGCGCGCCAGCACCTCGGCATCGTGCGCCGCGGCGGCGAGCGCCTGGCGGCGCGGGAACAGCTCGGCGTCGGTGCGCCCGAGCACCTGCTCGGGACGCAGGTTGTAGCGCTCGAGGAAGCGGTCGTTGGCGAAGCGGTAGCGCCCGTCGCGATCCTTCATGCACATCAGCGCCGGGCTGTGCGTGGTGAACGCCCGCATGCGCTCTTCGCTCTCGCGCAGCCGCTGCTCCATCTCGCGCCGCTCGCTGATGTCGCGCGTGATCTTGGCGAAGCCGATGACCTCGCCCGCGTCGTTGCGCACGGTATCGATCACCACCATCGCCCAGAAGCGGCTGCCGTCCTTGCGCAGGCGCCAGCCCTCGCCTTCGAAGCGCCCTTCGCGCCGCGCCCGGTCGAGGGCCCGCTCGGGCACGCCCTGCGCGCGGTCTTCGGGGCTGTAGAACTCCGAGAAAGAGCGGCCGACGATCTCGTCGGCGCGGTAACCCTTGATGCGCTCGGCGCCGGCATTCCAGCTCGCCACCCGCCCGGCGCCGTCCAGCAGGTAGATCGCGTAGTCGGTAACGCTCGACACCAGCAGGCGAAATTGCTGGTCCGTGGGGTCGGCCAAGACCCCCGCTTCGCGGGCGACCAGGCGCAGGTCGGGATTCATGGCGCGGGATTCATGGCGGGGAACCCATCATAATCCCGCAGGAATGGTTGCGCCCGCCACCCCCAAAAGGATTCTGATCGTCGAGGACGAGGAGTCGATGCGGGAGTTGCTGCGCCTGCACCTGTCCTGGGCGGGGTATACGGTCGAAGTCGCCGAGGACGCGATCGCGGCCGGCTATTCCGTGCTCAAGGCCCCGCCGGACCTGCTGGTGTGCGACGTCGAGATGCCGCACATGGACGGCTTCGAGCTGGTCGCGGCACTGCGCGCCGACGCGGGCATCCCGAAGAACCTGCCGGTGATCTTCCTGACCGCGGACAGCGATGCCGACGGCCGCGCGCGCGAGCTGGGCGCGCAATTCCTGGAGAAGCCGATCAGGCTCGAGGAGCTGCTAGCGGCCGTCGCGCGCCATCTTCCGCCGCCGCCGCGCCCGGGCTCTCTTCCCAGTTGATATCGACGGTGGTGGAGAGGTAGCGCGCGAGACCGATGATCAGGCGCAGCCTGTCCTTGGCGAGGCGCAGCGGCAGCTCGTCGAGCGTAAGCTGGGCCTGCTCCTGGATCTGCTCGAGCTTGGCGAGGATTTCGTCTTTTCTTTGCACGCAGCGCTGTTTTACCCCGGCGCCCGCGGCGGGTATATCAAGGTCTCCCTAAATTGCTGTAGTTTCCCAGTGACGCCATGGTGACCCTCGACGACATCCGCGCCGCCGCCCAGCGCATCGCCGGCGCGCTCGAGGCCACGCCCTGCCTGCACAGCCGCACGCTGTCGAAGCTGACCGGCGCCGAGGTGTTCCTCAAGTTCGAGAACCTGCAGTTCACCGCTTCGTTCAAGGAGCGCGGCGCGCTCAACAAGCTGCTGTCGCTCGACGCGGCGGAGCGCAAGCGCGGGGTGATCGCGATGAGCGCCGGCAACCACGCGCAGGCGGTGGCCTACCACGCGGCGCGCCTCGGCATCCCGGCGACCATCGTCATGCCGCGCGGCTCGCCCAACACCAAGATCCGCAACACGCAGATCCACGGCGCCAAGGTGGTGCTCGAGGGCGAAAACCTGTTCGAGGCCGGCAAGCACGCGCGCACGCTCGCGGCGCGCGACAACCTGGTGTTCGTGCACCCCTACGAGGACCCGCTGGTCATCGCCGGCCAGGGCACGGTCGCGCTCGAAATGCTCGAGGCGGTGCCGGAGCTCGAAGTGCTGGTGGTGCCGGTGGGCGGCGGCGGCCTGATCTCCGGCATGGCCACCGCGGCGAAAGCGCTGAAAAAGGAAATCAAGGTCTACGGCGCGGAGACCGCGAACTATCCGTCGATGTACCAGCACCTCAACAACCTGCCGGTGGTCTGCGGCGGCGACACCATCGCCGAGGGCATCGCGGTGAAGGACGTCGGCCGCATCGCGCTCGAGATCATCAAGCGCCTGGTGGAAGAAGTGCTGGTGGTGAAGGAAGAGACCATCGAGCGCGCCGTGGTGGCGCTGATCGAGATCGAGAAAACCGTGGCCGAAGGCGCGGGCGGCGCCGCGCTCGGCGCGCTGCTCGAGCATCCGGCGCACTTCGCCGGCAAGCGCGTCGGACTGCCGATCTCCGGCGGCAACATCGACAGCCGCGTGCTGGCCTCGGTGCTGATGCGCGGGCTGGTGCGCGATTCACGCCTGGTGCGCCTGCGCGTCACCATGCCCGACATTTCCGGCAGCCTCGCCAAGGTCGCCGCGCTGATCGCCGAGGGCGGCGGCAACGTGGTCGAGGTGCAGCATCAGCGCGTGTTCGGCACCGCCTCGGTCAAGTCGACCGAGATCGAGTTCCTGATCGAGACGCGCGACCGCGAGCACACCGACGCGCTGGTGGCGCTGCTGGAGAAGAGCGGCGTGCGGGTTTCGGTTTTTTAGCGACGGGCCGCCACCGGCTTTTACGACAGACGCTCGCGCCGGGCGCCGCTAGCATGCGGCCCAATGCCGGGTGGTAAAACCGTTGTGTTCGCAGTGAACCTCGCCTTTGCCGCGCCCGCCTTCGCGCAGGCCGACATCGACCTGCAGATCGGCTCGCAGAAGTACGCCGCGAGCGGCCAGGGCGAGTGCAAGTCCGCGCCACGCGCGAGCATCTACAGCATTCCCGCGGCGCTCTACTCGGTCTCGCACCGCGCCGGCAAAGACTCGCTCAATCTGACGCTGTGGCGGCCGACCGATGGCAAGCCCGACATGCTGTCGCTCAGCGTCGCCGCCGGCGGCAGGAATTACGTCGTGGATACGGTGAAGGAGAAGAAGGGCTCGGGCGGCGCCAAGCTCCAGCCTTCGGCGCGCGGCGGTACCATCGTGCTCGAGGCCGTCGCCGCGAGCGGCGAGAAGATCAGCGGAAAAATCCAGTGCCGCACGTTCGGCGGCGTACAAGCGGAGGGTGGTTGATGAAAGTCGTCGTACTCGTCTCGCTCGCAACCGTGGCAGTCTCGGCGGTAGCGCAGGAATGCAAGATCGAATACCAGCGCGCCGACAACATGTGGGCCGCAGCCGGGCGACCCGACGGCCAGCTCGGCACCGAAACGCTCACCCTCAAGCCGGGCGAAACCAAGGTCTTCAACACCGACTGGAAGTACGAGAAGCGGCGCAACGACGGCACCAACTACTACGGCAGCCACGTGCGTGTGCTGCGCAACGCCGGAACACTGCCGGTGAAGCTGGCGATGACCGGCAACAATGCCCAGACCGGCTCCGCGGCCGCGCAGGTCGTCGGCCAAAAGGTTCTCAGCCAGCTCGAGCCTGGGAAGGGTGCGACCTCGCTGCGCGCCGACCTGCAGGAAGTGTCCTGCCCGGCGGGCAGCAAGGAAGCGAAGGCGGAAGACAAGAAAACTCCCGGCGGAAGCGCCAACCCGCCGCAGCAGGTCGTCGTCGCGCCACCCATCGGCCTCGCCGCACGCCAGAATCCGGGCGGCGAGATCGTGCTCAGCTGGGCGCCATCGCCCGACGCAAAGGAATACCGCGTGTATGTCGACGCGCCGCAGCCTTCGCCCGGCGGACGTCCGGCCATCGTCGGCGGCGGCACCGGGCCGGGGCACTTCGTCATCATGGTCCCGCGCAACGTGGCGCCCGGCACCGTGTACCGGGCGTCGATCGAAAAAGTCGGCACGAACAGCACCATTTCGCAGCGCGCCTCGTTCCCGCCAGTGCAAGTGCAGGTCGCCGCGACCGGCGGCGGCACCGGCAGCGGTTCTCCTTCGGGCAGCGGCAGCTCGTCTACGCCGGCAACGCCCGCCAGCGGCGACAAGCGCTGCCCGCCGGGGCAGTTCGTCACCGGGATCTCGAATTCCGGCGCGCTGATCTGCGCGCCGCGCTAGCTTCATCCGCCTGACTACTTCAGCTTGCCGCCGATCGCTTTCGACCAGGCCGCGAGGTTCTTGGACTGCTCGTCGATCGCCGCGGCGAACTCCGCCGGCGTGCCGGGATTGACGATCTGCCCGGTGGCGGTCATGCGCTCGTTCAGCGCCGGATCGTTGAGCTGGGACTTCACGTCCGCGGCGATGCGCTCACGCACGGCATCGGGAAGGTTGCTCGAGCGCGCGGCGATCAGGCCGACCAGGCCATCGAGCTCGAGCTGCGGGAAACCCGCTTCCGCGACGGTCGGCACGTCGAGCCCCGGTGCCCGCGTACGGTTCTGCACCGCGATCACGCGGATGCGGCCGCCCTGCGCGTGGCCGCGCACGATGGCGTAGGCCGCCGAGTAGAGGTGGATGCGGCCCTCGACCAGGTCGTTCTGCGCGCTGACCGCGTCTTTATACGAGACGCGCGCCATGTCGAGGCCGGCGCCCTTCAGGTACGCCGCCATCATGATGTCGTAGACCTGCGTGACCGACGCGTAATTGAGCTTGCCGGGCTCTTCGCGCGCCATCTGCATCACTTCCTTCAGCGACTGGACCTTGAGCGCAGCCGGCACCGCGAACACCACCACCGTATTGGACACGCGCGCGACCGGCACCAGCTCGTTGCGGTCGTAGGGCACCTTGTCGAGCGTGTACGGATGGCCGACGAAAGAGCCCGACGGGCCGTAGAGCAGCGTATGGTCGTCCTTCGCCGCGATCACGGCGTTGATGGCGAGCACCGCGTCGGCGCCCGGCCGGTTCTCCACCACCACGGGTTGTCCCCAGACCTTGCTGAGCCGGTCGGCCAGCATCCGCCCTGTAAGGTCGGCGCCCGAGCCCGGGCCGAGCGACAGGATGAACTTCACCGGGCGGCTCGGCCACGACTGTGCATGCGCACCGAGCGGCAGCATCGCCGCAATCACGAATAGCAGAATTTTCTTCATGGTTGGGGATTGTAGACGGAGATTTCGACCAGATTGAGGTCCGGATCGCGCACGTAGACCGAGCGGATCGGCCCTTTCGCGCCAGTCTTGGCTACCGGGCCTTCCAGAATCGGAATACTGTTTTTCTTCAGCCTCTGGATCACCTCGTCGAGCGAAGTCGAGGCGATGAAGCACAGGTCGAGCGACCCCGGCACCGCCACGTGCGCGCGTGGCGTGAATTCCCTGCCCCACTCGTGCAGGTTGATCTTCTGCGCGCCGAACTTGAGCGCCAGGCGCTCTTCGGTCGGGGTGCTGAACTTCTCCAGCTTCATGCCCAGCACCTCGGTGTAGAAGCGGATGCAGGCTTCCCTGTCGCGCGTGGTGAGCACGATGTGGTCGACGCGGTCGATCATGTCTTCTTCAGCAGGCGCAGCGGGTTGTACTCGAGCACGGTCTCGCCGCGCTGGTTGACCACCCTGTTGGCGAAGCGCACCAGGCCGCGCTCGCCCTTGGACGCGAGGCGATGCTCCACCACCTCGCATTCGACATGGATCGTGTCGCCCACCACGGTCGGCGCCTTCACGTCGAGCGTGGCGTTGAGAAACGCGATGCCCGTGTCCTGCATGGTCGGCAACAGCAGCCCTTCGGCGAACGAATAGACCAGCGCGCCGGGCACCAATCGTTTCCGGCCCTGCTCCTCGACGGTGAAGATCTCTTCCGTGAGCCAGGAAAGATTGGCGAAGGCCGCGAGGTCGGCCTCGGTGATGGTGCGCCGGTGGGTGCGGAACTGCATCCCCACCTTCAGATCGCCGAAGGCGAACCCGCGCCCGACCACCTTCATTTCTTCTGGAAAGCCTTGCTGGCGCGCTCGAACGCCTCGCGCATCTCCTTGAACGCGGTGTCGGCGCCGCTCATCATCTGGGTCCACGCGTCGGCCGAAGCGCCCTGGATGCGCTTCAACTCGGCCATGGCTTCCTCGCGCCGCACCTGCACCTCGTCGAGCTGCTGCAGGTACTTGTTCTTCACGTCTTCGGACATCGCCTCCCACTTCGCCACCTGCGCGTTCCACTGGTCGATCTGTTCCTTGAGCTTGCGAACGTACTCGTCCCGGTTCATGGTTAGCTCCTCCTCCTGTGGCATTCTAACGCCGTGACCGACTCGCTAGCCCCGCGCGGGAAGTTCGCCGTGCTCGCGCCGTCGACCAATACCTCGGTCCAGCCCGAGTTTGACGCCATGCGGCCCTGGGGCGTCACCAACCATCACTCGCGCCTGATCATTCCTGACACTCGCGTCACCGACGACCGCTCGTTCATGGTGATGATGGACACGATCCGCGCCGCGCTCTTTCCGGCGCTCGAGTCGGCGCTTTCCTGCGATCCGGACTACGTGGTGCTCGGCATGTCCTCGGAGACGTTCTGGGACGGCGTGGAAGGCTCGGAGAAGCTCAAACGCAAGCTGAAGCGCGTGGCGAAACGTGGCGTCGCCATGGGTTCCGACGCATGCCGCGCCGCGTTGCGCGCCTACGGCCGCGGCATCAAGCGTCTCGGCGTGGTCACGCCCTACATGCCGGTGGGCGACCGCCAGGTGCTGCGCTTCTTCACCGAGTGCGGCTACCAAGTGGTGAACCTGCTCGGGCTGAAATGCGGCAGCCCGACGCTGATCGCGCACGAATCGAAGAAGACGCTGCGCGACGCGGTGCTAAGGGTGAATCGCGGCAAGGTGGACGCGATCGTGCAGGTCGGCACCAATCTCGCCATGGCCGAAGTCGCCGCGTGGGCCGAGTTCTGGCTCGACAAGCCGGTGCTAGCGATCAACACCGCCACCTACTGGTACGCGCTACGCGATTACGGTATCAAGGACCGGATACCGGGCTGGGGTTCGCTCCTCTCGGAGCACTAGCTTTTCTTGGGATGAGACGGCGGCTGCCGGGGACCATGTTCAATCCCCGGCTGAGCCGCGTGTTACGACTTACTTCGTGGTGCCCGTTCCGCTGCCCATTCCGCCGGTGCTCGGCGTGGCCGGAGCCGTGGTGCTGCTGCCCGAGCTGGAGCCGCTCGACGGCGCCGAAGGGCTGGTCGTGCTGCCCGAGGTCGACGAGCCGGAGCTGCCCATGCCCGAAGAGCCGCTGCCCGCGCTGCCGCTGCGCGCATCGCGCTGGCACTTGTCGAGCGCCGCGCCGCTCAGGCCGGTGCACTTGGTGACGTCGCTGCCCGACGAGGAACCGGACGCCGCGCCGGTGCTACCGGATGTGCTGCCCGAAGTGCTGCTGTCGGACGACGACGGGGTCGACGACGACGCACCCGAGGACGGCAGAGTGGTGCTGCTGCCCGAGGACGAGCCGGTGGAAGGCGTCGCGGAAGGCGCCGTGGTGCTGCTGCCTGCGCTGCCCGCGCCGGTGCTGCCGCTGCTGGAGCCAGAGGACTGCGAGAACGCCGCGCCTGACAGGGCGAGAAGCGCCGCCGCGGTGGCTGCCGTAAGTGTCTTCAACATCATGAGAGAGATCTCCTTCGAAGGTGAATGAATGCTGCGGGCGCTATGCACGCAAGTGCCATGCCGCGCGCGGACGAAAATTTTTTCCGCGGCGAAGGAATGCGTGCGTTCGACGGTGCAGCTAATCGCGCGTCACTGATGCTGTTACACCGTCAGCCCGCCGACAGGAATAGAACTTGCGAGTTTCCCGCATCACCTAGAAAGGAGACTCCCCATGGAAAGAATCGAGAAGTCGATCGAGGTCGCCGCGCCGGTGCGCGCGGTCTACGACCAGTGGACGCAGTTCGAGGAGTTCCCGCGCTTCATGGCCGGCGTGAAGGAAGTGCGGCAGCTGGACGACACGCACGTGCACTGGCACGCCGAGATCTGGGGCAAGGACAAGGAGTGGGATGCCGAAATTACCGAGCAGGTGCCCGACCAGGTGATCGCCTGGCGCAGCACGAGCGGCGCGCCCAATGCCGGCGCCGTGCGCTTCGAGCCCCTGTCGCACGACCGCACGCGCGTGAAGCTGACCATGGAGTATCAGCCGGAAGGCGCGGTCGAGAAGACCGGCGACGCGGTCGGCATCTTCAGCGCGCGCGTGCAGAACACGGTCGAAGATTTCAAGAAGTTCATCGAAAAGCGCGGCGCCACGACCGGCGGCTGGCGCGGCGAGGTGCACGGCGGGCAGAAAACGCCTACTTCAAAACCGCGAGGACCAGGCGGATCCAGATAACCAGCAGCACGACGTTGCTCGCCGCGAAGGCGGCGAGGCGGTGGAGCACGTTGTTGTAAGTGAGGTGGATGAGGCTGTGTAGCGCCCGGCAGGCAACATACGCCCAGGCGAGCGCCAACCCGGCCGCATCCACCGCACCGAGCGCGTACAGCACCACGCACGCTACATAGAACAGCAGCGGCATCTCCAGCAGATTGACGTAGTTGCGGCTCGGCAGCCGGGCCTCGGGCGGCACGCGCTCCGATTCGCCATAGCGGAAGTCGCCGAGCGTCACCTGGCGGCGGAAGCCGGCGCGGAAGCGCGCGCGCAACAGCAGCACCGCCACGCCGAAGGTCAGCGCGACCAGCGCCGCCACCGGCAGGAAGATCGCTTTATCCATAGAAGCCGACGCCGCGCGCCATCATCGCGGCGCAGAGCAGGATGAAGAAGATCCCCACCAGCTCGGTGTGCACCAGCCTGCGCACCAGGCGCAGTTCGCGCTCGTCGGCGCGCGCGCCTTTGCGCCAGGACAGGATCTTGAGGGTCGGGTAGATCGAGAGCGCGGCCATCGCGACGAACAGCGCCATCTTGCCGATGAAGGCGGCGTTGTGAAAATAGTACGCGGCGCCCTTCTCGAAATAGAACACGCGCAGCAGCCCGACCACCACCAGCAAGCCGGCGCAAATGCCGACCGCGGCGTCGAACACGGCGAGGCGGCGCATCTGCGGCGCGATTTCGCCACGCAACAGAACCAGCTCGGCGGTCAGGGCCGCGACCAGCCCGAACGCCGCTACGTGGTGCAGGAAAGCGAGGAACGTTGCCACTAGTAGGACTTCGGCAGGCCGAGCACGCGCTCGGCGATGAAGCACAGGATCAGCTCGCGGCTCACCGGCGCGATGCGCCCGACGAACGACTCGCGCAGGTAGCGCTCGACGTGGTACTCGGCGGCGTAGCCGAAGCCGCCGAAGGTCATCACCGCCTGCTGGCAGGCATCGAAGCAGGCTTCGCCGGCGAGGTACTTGGCGGCGTTCGCCTCCGCGCCGCAGGGCTTGCCCGCGTCATATAAGGAAGCAGCCTTGAACGCCATCAGGTTAGCCGCCTCCAGCGCCATCCAGTTGGCGGCGAGCGGATGCTGGATCGCCTGGTTCTGGCCGATCGGCCGGTCGAACACGATGCGCTCCTTCGCGTACTTCGCGGCGCGCGCCACCGCGCAGCGCCCGAGGCCGACCAGCTCGGCGGCGATCAGGATGCGCTCGGGGTTCATGCCGTGCAGGA
>Ga0247829_10000608_pt1 | contig 14360 bp, 9 predicted proteins | sample 12C_Control_Day4_FD_207765 | JGI IMG/M metagenome (GOLD analysis project Ga0247829, IMG submission 207765) | Soil microbial communities from agricultural site in Penn Yan, New York, United States - 12C_Control_Day4 | ecosystem: Environmental > Terrestrial > Soil > Agricultural land | place: USA... | reverse complement strand
GTTCCACGACTTGACGGAGCCGCGCCCGACGGCATCGACCGGCTCGCCGCACCCGACGGTATGTCGGGTATCGCCATCGACCGGGATGGAACCATTTACGCGAGCGATCCAGCCGGGAATCGAATCCTCCGTACCGATGGTTGCGACGGACGTACCGCGCCGCTGCGGTGCATAGGCCTCTCGCTCGGCGGTTTCGATTCTCTCAACCGGCCGCGGGGTGTCGTCATTCTTCGTCGGCGGCGAGCGCTTGTCGTCGTCGACAGCGGCAATGATCGGCTGCTTCTGTTCGATCCCTTGTCGGCCCATGTACTCGCGATCTGGGGTGAGGCCGAGGAGTTCTCGACGCCGCTTACAGCGGCGGAGGATGTGGACGGCAACGTATACGTGCTCGATTACGGCCATCAGCGCGTGCAGAGGATCGATATCAGCGGCAGGGTCGATGCGCCTTTCTGGGATGCGGTCCGCTTCAGCGGCCTCGTTACACATCCCGCCGACCTTGCCGTCGACTCCTCTCACGACCGCACGTGGATCTACATCCGGGATGAGGCGTCGCGCGAGATCGTGGTGTTCGATGCGAGCGGACGCCCTCGTCTGGACACCGACGGCTCACCAGTGCGGATCGACGTTCACGCCGTGGCCGCGCCACTCGGCCTCGCCGCGACCGCCGACGCGTTGTACATTGGTGACAACGGCACACGCGCCGTGGTCCAGTTCGCCTGGACTGGTGATCGTTTCGAGCTGGCGGGTCCGGCGTTCGGCTACCACGGGCCGGTCGCCGCGCTCGCCCTGGACGGACGCGGCCGGCTCTTCGTCCACGCCGGCGTCGGCGCCGCCGTTCCACTGCTGCTCGATGCGGCGTACGGCCGCAACGGCGTGCTGTGGAGCCGTGCGCTTTCCGTGGTTCCCGATCGCGTGAGCTGGTTCCGGCTGTCCAGCATTGGCGCAGCGCTGCCTCCCGGCACTCACCTGCAGTGCTTCACCCGCGCATCGGAGCAGCCGCAGGATCCTCCCGTGGATCCATCGAGCGACGATCCGTTTCCGGCGCCTCACTGGCAGGCGCAGGCGCCAGACATCACTGACTTCTATCTCGGTGGCGCACCGGCGCGTTACTTGTGGGTGGGGGTGCGCTTCTCGAGTGACGGGCTCTCGACGCCAGTACTGTCGCAGCTCCGCGTCGACTTCAATCACTGCGGATACGACCAGTTCCTCCCCGCCATCTACCGCAGCGACCGTGGATGCGAAGACTTTCTCGTGAGGTTCCTCGCACTGTTCGAGAGCTTCTTGGCCGAGGAAGAACGAACGATCGCGCACCTCGCGGACCTCTTCGATCCGCTGGTCGTTCCTGATGCGGCCGTCCGATGGCTCGCCGAATGGCTGGCCGTCACACTCGACGAAACCGACGACATCGCCGCACAGCGCACGGCAGTCGCCGAGGCGTTCAGCCGTTACGGCCGGCGCGGCACCGTCGCAGGTCTTCGCGAGTCGCTGCGGCGGCAGGCTCACGTGAACGCAGTGATCCACGAGCCGATCGTCGAGTCGTCGTGGTGGGCGCTGCCTGCCTCCGGGGCATGTACGTGCGGCGGATCGCAGGAGCCGGTGTGGACAGGCGGGGGGGAGTCGACCCTCGGCTTCTCGACGGTGCTGGCTGCGGCGTACCCGCAGGGCGCCGTCCTCGGTACGACCGCTGTTCTCGATCAGTCCCATCTGAGCACGAGCGACGAGTTCGCCGCCGCGCTGTTCGAAGACGTCGCACATCAGTTCACCGTCCGCGTTCACAGCGGCGAAGTCCGCGACGAACGAACCCGCGCCCGAGTCGAGCAAGTCGTCGCGCGCGAAAAACCTGCGCATACCGTTCATCACGTCTGCCTCATCGAGCCGCGTATGCGCGTGGGGTTTCAGGCCCGCGTCGGCATCGACACGGTCGTTGGCGGCGGAGCGCTCCCCGGGCAGCTCGGGCGTTCGAGCGGTTCGATCGTGCTCGGCGGAGAACCCAGGGGACGCATCGGCGAGCGAAGCACGGTGGGCACGACAACACGACTGTAGCCGCCGGACCCTTCCGGCTGTCAGAAGGAGACGTCATGCACGGACGAGAGAACCACGGACACGCGGGACTGGATCTGCAACCCTTCGTCCGCAACCGCTATTTCTACGGTCAGCTCCTCGACGTGCAGCACTTCGATCTCGAGCAGGCCTACTTCAAACAGAAGATCTCGCTCGCGCACCGGCTGGTGAGCGGCTATGGCGTGGTCTGCGGCCTCGATGTCCGCCTGTGCGATGACGGCCGCAGCGTCTGTGTCGAGCCGGGCATCGCGCTCGATAAGCTGGGGCGCGAGATCATCGTTCCTTCGCGATCGGCCCACGTGGCCCTGCCTCCCGCCGCTCCTGAGTACGACCATGCCCACGAGCAGGAAGGCTGTGAGTGCGAGCACGGCACCTACGTTCAGGTGTGCGTGTGCTTTCACGAGTGCGCAACGGATCCGGCCCCCGTGCTGACGTCCGAGTGCGACACCGAACGATGCGCCCCGAGCGCGATCCGCGAGCGCTACAAGATCGAGCTGCGAAAGGGGCGGGCGAAGGATCCGGAAGCGGTGTGCTCGCTGAACGATGTCGTGTCCGGCGGGCACCTCAGCTACGACGCCCTCGCCACCTGGATCACGCGCGCCTGCCGTCCGCTGCCTGACGATCCCTGCATTCCGATCGCCAACGTGCGTCTCGCGACCGAGGAAGGGAAATGCGAGGCCGCAGACGTCGACATCACCATTCGCCCCATCGTGTACACGAACGATCTGCTCTACGAGCTCATTCTCTGCGTGATCTCGAACGGGCAGGATCGCCCGCACGGCGGCAAGTACTGACTCGGAAGCGAGGACGGCAATGAAGACGGATCATTCGTGTGGGTGTCAGACGACGCCGGTTGGCTGCAGCGAGGGTCTCGCCGAGCGGCCGCGATACTTTGCCCGCCAGCTCATCACGCCTGACGACATGACGCTGGAGCAGGATTATTTCCGCAACCGCATGCGGCGCCACAATCGTCTCCTGCACGGGTGGGGCGTCGTCTGCGGCGCGCTCGTGTGTCCGGTTGTCAAGAACGACGGTGCGGCGGGCACGCTGCCATGGAAAGTCGTCGTCCAGCCGGGATACATCCTCGGTCCATATGGCGACGAAATCCTCATCGACTGCAACGTGTGCTTCGATCTTCGCACTCGGTGTGTCACCGGCATCACCGGCGAGGCGTGCGGCGAGGCGGTCGACCCCTGGTGCAGCGAGGTCTACGTGAAGCCTGACCGCAGCGCACCGCTTTACGTCGCAGTGCGCTACACGTCGGTCATGGCGCGACCGGTTCGTGTGCAGCCGATGGGCTGCGGTTGTGACGAGAACCCGTGTGAATACTCGCGCTGGCGCGACGGCTATGAAATCTGTGTCCTCGACCATTGTTCGATGGAGAAGGACGTGCCGACGACGGATCTGCAGCCGACGGGTCCTGTTCCGCCGTGCCCGGATTGTCCGACCGAGCCATGGGTCGTTCTCGCAAGAGTCACGATTGACGAGGAAGGCATCGTTCAGACGATCGACAACTGCGCGTGCCGCCGGCTCGCCGTTTCGTGGAGCCGCCTCTGGTGGAAGTGCAACGCGGGCGCGCCGGTCATCACGCCCGGCAACGATGTCGAGTTGAGCCCCGGCAGCAAGAACGTCGCGATCGAGATCGTCGGAGAACATCTGGCTGCGGATTCAACGGTGAGTCTGGGCCCTGGCATCGTGGTCAAGAACGTGGCGGCACCGTCGGCGGACGGCAGCGCCCTCACGCTGACAGTCGACATCGACGACAAAGCCCGTCCTGGTCCGCGCACGATCATCGTGAGAAACCCGGACTGTTCGACCGCGACGCTCGCCGGGAGAGTCACGGTCGTCGGGCCGGTCGCGGCTTCGGGCGCACCGGCGCGGCCTGCGAAAGCAAAGGGATCCAGTAAACGGAACCCGACCCCTTAGGAACGCGACATGCCGTCCCGTCAGCCTGCGAGTACGAAGACCGGGCCCGCGAACGACCGACAGCCATCTGTCGCACGCAGCCCGGAAACTGCCGACGCGCTCAGCGGCCTGCAGCACGCCGTCGGTAATCAGGCGGTCACGCAGATGCTCGCCGCTCAGGCGGTCCAGGCCAAGCTGCGGATCGGCGCGCCTGGTGATCGTTTCGAGCAGGAGGCGGACAGGATCGCGGAGCAGGTCGTCGGCGTGGACGACGCCGTTCGGCAGAGCCCGCCACAGGACCTCCACGCGGCCCCCGCAGGCAACGTTCAGCGCAAGTGCGCCGAGTGTGAGGAAGAAGAGGAGCAGACGCTGCGGCGCTCTCCACTCAGCGGAGCTGACGATGCAGTCGCCGAACCAGAGACGTCAAAGGGAACGCCTGCCTCCGACGCCGTAGAGGCGGACGCGCCTGCGGCAGATGATGCGAGCACCGACGCGACCCGCCCAGCAGTTGAAGCGACGAGCGCTACGGCGCTCGTCGTGGAAGACGATGCGGCGGACGTTGGCCCGGGTCAGATGCGAAAGACGCAGTTCCTGTCGGCACTTCGCGACGCCGTCTGCGGCACGGCCAACGAGGGCTTGGCGGCGGCAGGCCAGACGACCGAGGCGTGCCCTTGGGTTGAATACTGGTTCAACTACGCGGCGGAGAAGGATGCGTCATACGTCGAACGCGCGCTGAACAAGTACGCACCGGAAAGCGCAGGGGCCGCGACGGCTGGCGAATACGTTGCCATGATCGCGGCGCGCGTCCGGCAGAGCGTGGACGTCTGGGTGCAGACCGGGCAGGTCACCGGCGTACCGGAGGAGTTGGCTGGTGTCCCCATGGGACCGGCGACTGCAGGCACCACCGGTAGCGTGATGTTGAAAGCGCGTCCAGGCGGTCGTCGTGATGCCGGCGACGCTGCAAGTATCCGCAACCGCCTCGGCTCAGGGCGGCCGCTCGACGGCAGCGTTCGCGGGCGGATGGAATCCGCCTTCGGGAGGAGCTTTTCGAAGGTGAGAGTGCACACGGACGCGGACGCCGCACGGGTGTCCGATCAGTTGAACGCGCGCGCGTTCACCGTCGGCGAGCACGTCGCGTTCGGCGCGTCGGAGTACCGGCCCGGCACGATGATGGGGGACGCCCTCTTGGCGCACGAACTGGCACACGTGGTGCAGCAAGGAAGCGCCGCCCCTGCGACCCAGGCAGGAAGCGAGGCAGACGCCTCGACACTGGAGCGTGACGCAGATCGCTCGGCACTCGGCGCCGTCGCGTCGTTATGGGCGTCGGCGAAGAGTGCGATCGCTTCCGTATCGCCGCGAGCGACCTCGGGTCTGCGCCTGTCACGCTGTAGCAAGACCACCGCGACGGCGACCCCGGTAACCCTGGGTCATCGCACGACCACCGCCCCCACCGACGAAGGCTGCGGCGGCTACACGTGGGCGACCCAGTGGAGCGTCAACAACGCAAGCGCCAGCACGAATGGTTTCATCGTGCAGAAGCTGATATTCGATCTGCAGCGACAGATCTGCGCGGGGGGCGCGAACAATTTCTCTAAGACCTATTGGGAGGCGTGGGAGGTCCGCGGCGGAAACGTCTACGTCGGCACGAGTGCGAACCCGCACAACGCAGATAGATTCCACGTCGGAGCCACACCCGGCCAGAAAGGGGTGAACATCGAGGAGGGCTATGCGAAGTACATCGACGGCTATACCGCGCCGGCGACCTGGGGCAACGTCCGTGAAGCCGGCGACCTGCCGGCGACCGAAGCCGAGCCCGCAGGCTGGACGAATGACGGGACGTTCCACCGCAAGATAAAGAATGAATTCGACTGCTGTCCGCCCAAGAACGAAAGCCATCTGACCACCGAGGAATCATGACCACCGACGCTTCTGATCATCCCGACGCGCAGGGTTCTGCCGGGCAGCTGCCAGATGCGCGGCCCATTCTGGATGAGATCGGTGGGTTCAACGGCTTTCGCTTCAACCCTGCGGCTGTCCTTCGCGCGCACAATCGTTTTCAGGGCCAGCCCCGAGAGCGGTCACAGCAACAGCTTTTGACGCTTGCTGAGGATCCCCGCTACTCCGACAACACGCTCATCGTGGCTCGAGTCTTGTACGTCTCGAACGCGTCGCAGCGGTATCCCGTTCTTCAGCATGGCCGACCGGATATCGAGCCGCCGTCTTTGGAGGCGTTCCCGATCTTTCCGCTGCATATTACGCGCGATACGCCCTTTCTCCTGATCGGGGGATACATTCTCGGAGGCGAGCCGCCACCGGTTCGCGAGTACCTGCTCTGGTGTGCGCGCGAGTGCCACGTTCGACCGGCGCAGCTCACGCCTGAGGATGACCCACTCGCCACGGTCGACAGCCTCCTCCAGTCGGACGAGTGGAAGCGCGTGACCCTGCAACCTGCGCATGTGGCGATGCTGCGGCTCCAGGCGCTTCGCGCCGTTCGGCGCGTTTACCCGCTCAGCGCCGCGGACGAACAGGCGCTCATCGCCTCCGCGAGCGATCACGGCTGGGGGGAACATCGGCGGGCGTTTGCCGCCCTCGGTGCGCACTGGAATCCCCGGCTCAACGATTTCGAGATCTAGGCAGATCGCATGTCTAAAGTCGGCCACAGCGCGAAGCCGACTGTCGCCGGCCACGGGCGTCAGGCACGCGGACACGGGCAGAGCTCATCGCCGGAGCCGCTCCCCCTTCCTCCGTTATGGCGCGTGGGCGGCAATCGACTGGTCGGAGCGCTGCTCGGTGCCGACATTCAACAACATGATGATCAGGTGACGCTCCGGCGCAGCCCGCGGGACGGCGCCGCGCAGGACCTGTCATCGTCCGGACCGTCGGCGACCGACGATGAGGCCGAATCGCCCGCCGAGCCTGTCAGCCAGGCAGAGTCCACCGGGCCGACCGCAGCGCCGGCGCTGGTCGTCGATGACGAGAGCGCCGAGATCGGCCCCGGACAGATGCGCAAGACCGAGTTTCTCGCAGAACTGCGAGAAGCCGTCTGCGCCACGGCGAACGAGGGGATGGCGGCAACCGGCCAGACCACGGACGCCTGCCCGTGGATGGATCACTGGTTCGACACGGCCGCAGCGAAGGATGCGGGGTATGTCGAAAAAGGAATCAGAAAGTTCGCTCCGGAAACCACGAGCGCGTCGTCAGCACGCGAGTTGATTCCCATTGCCGCGGCGCGGGTCCGCCACAGCGTCGACCACTGGGCCAGGACTGGCGAGGTCGGCGATCTCCCCGAGGGCGTGACGCCGGACCTCCCCGGCGCGGGGCTTCTCAGCGGCGTCGCAGGGCTGTTGTTCAAGGCGCGTCAGGGAGGCGCGCGCACCGCTGACGATCCCGAATTGATTCGGATGCAGCTCGGTTCGGGGCATCCACTCTCCGGCGCCACGCGGTCGCGCATGGAAGCGGCATTCGGCCTGAGCTTTGGCCGCGTGCGCCTCCATACGGACGGCCACGCGGCCTCCATCTCGGATCAACTGAACGCGCGCGCGTTCGCGGTCGGCGAGCACGTGGCATTCGGCGCCGGCGAGTACAAGCCGGGCACGCTGGTCGGTGATGCCTTGATCGCGCACGAGCTCGCGCACGTCGTCCAGCAGGGAGCTGCACGTGCGGCCGCGCCGCAGCGAAAGGGAGACGACGATTCATCCGCACTCGAGCGTGACGCCGACCGGGCCGCCGGGAGTGTAGTCACGCGATTGTGGGCGGGTGCGGGCGACAAACACGTGGCGCCGAGACAGCAATCCGGGTTGCGCCTGAACCGGTGCTCCAAACCGGCGCCGAAGCCGACGCTTCCCTCGCAGCCGACGAACGCCGATCAGAAGAATGCCTGCCAGGCATCGCCGATACGAATCGAAGTCCGGAAGCCCGCTGATTACTCCGACACGTTCTCCAAGCGCGCCAGCGAGACGTTCTTCGCATCGAGCGCCATCGAGTTCCTGGTGCCTCTGAACGCGACGGATCTCACGGTGGGAGAAGAAGTGGACGCGTTGCTGATCTGGTCGTGCCGGGATGGAAAAAGCGGCAGCGAAAAGGCGAACTGGACCCACAAATGGACGCGCGCCGGCAACACGGACCTGCCGACCACGCCGGACGGCAAGGAACGCGTCGGCATCGACACTCACCTGTACGGTTTAGCCGGCGGCGCCGGCGCGACGGCGCGACAAGCGGCGGAGAAGAAGGGATTCGACATGGACACCTGCTCCTGGGAGTTCACCGAGAACTTCAGAGGAACGCCCACCTTGCGCGCCGGCCAGCAGGTCCTTCACCACTGCGTGTACGGGTTCCAGTTCCGTGCGACCCAGACCGCTACGGGTAAGGGGAAGCCCGCGCGATCGGCGTCCGCGCAGTACTGGGGTGTCGACCTCGAAGAAGTCTCGAAAGGAATGCCATGACACGCGAACGTGTTCGTCGCCGGGTTTCGAGGTCCCTCGACGCGATCGCCCGAACGGAGATCCGCGTCGGCCGCCGTTCTCTTCCAGCATTTCAGTTCTGTGGGGTGACGGGCCTTCTGCTGGCGATGGCGCAGTCAGCCGTGCTCGTCTCGCAGCTTGGACTCTCGCCGCTTGTCCTCATCGGAATCACGGCGATGGCCATCGCGACGTTCTTCGTCGTCATACTGGTCACGAAGATCGCTACCGGTGAAGAAGCGATCATCTACTATCACCACGAGCTGGCGGTCCTCGCTGCAACCGCCGTCTTCGTGTGGGCGATCCGCCAGCCGGTGCTTCCCTATCTCGCCATCACGCTGCTCGGCATCGGCTTGTTTCTGTCGTTCGGACGCATCGGCTGCTTCCTCGTCGGTTGCTGCCACGGCCGGCCATGCCGATGGGGCGTGCGATACCGCGGTGAACATGCCGGCGCAGGCTTCCCCTCCTGCTATGTCGGAGTACGCCTGATCCCGGTGCAGCTCGTCGAAGCACTCATCGTGTTCGCCACTGTCGTCGTGGGCACGATTCAACTGTTCCTGGGTCAGCCTGCGGGATGGATTCTGTCGTGGTACACGATCGTCTATGGGTGGACCCGTTTCTGCCTCGAGTTCCTGCGTGGCGACGCAAACCGGCCGTATTATCTGGGCTTCTCGCAGGCGCAATGGATTTCCGCGGTGCTGATCGTCCTTCTGCCGGGAATTGCGTGGCACGGTGCGCGCCTGTTCGACGCATGGCAGACGTGCATCTCAGCAGTGTTACCTGCGGCGATGCTGCTGATCGCCGTGCGTCGACGGGTTCGAGGTTCCTCGATGCACGCTCTCCTCGACGCGATCCATGTGCAGGAAATCTGCGACGCACTCAGGGCAGTCGTCCACGATCGGCGCCCCCCCTTCCGGGGGACTGACGTGGCGCGCACGTCGCTTGGGCTGCAGTTGTCCGGCGATGTCCTCCGACGTCCCGGCTGTCGCTACTTTCACTATGCAATCTCGTCTTCGCGTTTTCCTCTCAGCGAACGCAGCGCTCGCGTGGTTGCGCGTTTGATCGTCGTCATGCGTCATCCCAACCGAACGTCGTACGACCTCATTCACGGTCGCCACGGCGTCGTCCATGTCGTCGTTGCCGCGCCGAGGTCGAGCGGCGGCATGGAGAGCGCGGGAGCGGTGTCCGCGCACCTGTAGAAGGCGATCGATGGGACGATTGAAGGACTGACGAACCAGACTCAGGATCCCTTGAGATCGAGCGCGACCAGCTCGACCCGATCGCGGATGTAAAGAGTCGTGCCCGCCATCGACGGCGGCGTCCAGGACGTCTTGGCAAGCACCTGTACCCTGGCGTGAACAGCGAGGCCGCTGTCGGTCGGCGAGGCGAGGAGCAGCTCGCCGTCCTCGTTCAGCATGATGAATCGCCCCTCGGCATTCACGAACGAGGCTTTCGAGAAGCCCCGCTGCTGCCAGCGCACCTGTCCCGTCTGCACGTCGAGCGCCGCGAAAGACGTCGGACCGAAGTCGCCGCTCGATCCATATATGGTTCCGCCGATGCGGACGGCGTTGCCCACATGCACGCGCAGGTCACGGCTGGTCCACAGCTCCTGCACGGTCGTCACTGTCCCCTGGCGTGACAGCCTCAGCATGCGTCCGACGCTGTCGTACGCCGACGAGACAAACAGCAGGTTTCCTTCACCCCACACCGGCGTGCTGACGTTCGTGCGAGTGGCGTTGCGATGCGGATGGCTCCACAGCAGCGCACCGTTGGCGGGATCGAGGCCGATGACCTCGCTCTCCATCACGACGACTGCCTGCGTCTGCCCGTCCACGTCGATCAGGATGGGCGAGGCATAAGAGATCTTGTAATCGTGCGCCTTCCAGACGACCGCGCCCGTGCGCTGGTCGAAGGCCATGACCGCGCCCCCTGCGGCGCCGACCGGGACGATGAGCGTGCTCCGGAAGGCGATCGGGCTCGACGCGTAGTACTCGTCCTGCACGTGGCCGCCGAACTCGTTGAACAGGTCGTGCGCCCAGATCACCCGCCCGGTTCGCCGGTCGAGACAGTGCAGCTTTCCCGTCGCGCCAGCCGTGAACACCGCATCGCCGACGACGAGCGGCGTCGCGCGCGGCCCGGGCGCACGCGACATGTTGACGGTGATCGGCGCCGTATAGGCGTGCTCCCACAGGGTTCGGCCGGTCGCCGCATCCATTGCGATGACGATCTCCTGATCATCGCGTTGATACATCGTGAACAGCTGGCCGCGATCGACCGCGACAGGCGAGTAGCCCTCGCCCAGGGCCCGCCGCCACAGCGTCTTTGGTCCTGAGTCGGGCCACGTGCTCGCGACCCCCTTGCCCGCGACGGTGAAGTCTCGACGCGGCCCGCCGAACTGCGACCACTCCACGCTCCGAACGCGGGGGATCACGCTGGAGGCCGCTGCCACTGCGAGGCAGATCGTCAGAATCCAGGAATGCATACCTGGATTAGACGCAAACGGTGCTCAAAGGGCTGCCTCAACGGGACGGGTGTTGTTCAATTCCAAGAAGTTGGAGTTGCCCCGATCACCATCCCACTTTCTTCCCGACGTTCTGCTTGTCGAGCCACGCCTTCAGCGGCGCGAAGTAGTCTGCCATGGCGCTGGCATCCATCTCGCGCTGACCGGTGAGCGCTTCGAGTGCGTCAGGCCACGGCTTCGACGCTCCCATCGCCATCATCGCGTTCAGACGGCGTCCGGCTTCCTTGTTGTCGTAGATCGAGCAGCGGTGCAGGGGCGCCGTGCAGCCGGAAGCCTTCGCGAGCGCGCGGTGGAACTGAAACTGAAGAATCTGCGCCAGGAAGTAACGCGAATACGGCGTGTTCGCCGGCACGTGATACTTCGCACCCGGATCGAAGAACTGTTCGCCGCGCGCGGCAGGCGGCGCTACACCCTGATACTTCAGCTTGAGGTCCCACCAGGCCTGGTTGTAATTCGCCGGCGTGACCGCGCCAGAAAACACCTGCCATCGCCATTGATCCACGAGAAGGCCGAAGGGGAGGAACGCAAGCCGCTCCAGCGCGGCACGCAGCAGCAGGCCGGTATCGGCAGACGCGTCCGGCGCCTTGTCGAGGAGACCGATCTTCACCAGGTAATCCGGCGTGACCGAGAGCGCGAGCGTGTCGCCGAGCGCCTCGTGGAAGCCGTCGTTGGCGCTGTCGCGGAAGACGATCGGCAGCGTGCTGTAGGCACGCTGGTAGTAGTTGTGCCCGAGCTCGTGATGGATGGTCGAGAAGTCCTCGGCGGTCTGGTCGATGCACATCTTGATGCGCACATCGTCGACGCTGTTGACGTCCCATGCGCTCGCGTGGCACACGACTTCGCGGTCACGCGGCTTCACGAAGAGCGAGCGCTCCCAGAAGGTCTTCGGCAGCGGCTCGAAGCCGAGCGACGAGAAGAAGCGTTCGCCAATACGCACCATCTCGAGCGGCTCGATCTTCTTCGCTTTCAAGTTGTCGGTCAGCGAAAACGTCTGCTTCTCGCCCGTCGGGGCGACGAGGTCGTAGATGTTGGACCAGTCCTGCTGCCACAGATTACCGAGCAGGTGCGCAGGGATAGGGCCATTCTCGGGCACGATCGCGCCGTACTTCTCGTGCAGCTTCGTGCGCGTATAGGTGTGCAGCGCGAGGTAGAGCGGTCGCAGCTGGTCCCACAAGCGGTCCAGCTCCTGTGCGAACGCATCGGCCGGCATGTCGTACTTACCGCGCCACATCGCGCCGGTGTCCTTGAAGTTGAGGACCTGCGCGCCTTTGTTCGACAGCTCGACAAACCGCGCGTAATCCTTCTTCAGCGGCGGCGAGATGGTGTGCCAGCCTTCCCACACCTCCTGCAGCCGTTTCGGATCGCGGCTTTCCGCCAGGACCTCAGTGATCTGCTCGATGTCCAGGCATGTCTTTTCCGCCGGCGCTGCGCCGGAGGCCTGTGTCGTCTGTGCCTGCGGACAGTACTTCCCGCTGCCGTATGCGCCCTCCATCGACGCGACGAGCCGCGTCAGCTCCTGTGCTTCTCTCGGATCCGCCGGCGCCGAGACCGTCAACGACGTCTTGAGCAATTCGAGCTGCCTGCGCTGATCCGGCGGAACCTGCACCTTGTCGAACCGCGCGGCTGCCTTTGCATAACGCGTCTGCGCGTTGACGAGCGCCTCGTTCGCCTGCGCGGCGATGGCCTCGGTGTCGACGGTGATGTAGGTGGACTGCGTCCATCCGGCACGGCTCGACGCGTTCACCAGTTCGAGCAGCTCGGCGTTCACCTCGTCGAGGAACGCCTCGACGCCGGCGGGCGTTGCCGGATGCTCGCTGGTCTCGTGGTGCTGCGCGGAGAGAACAATCGCGGAGGCGAGAAGGAAGGCCGATGCTGCGGCGGATACGAATCGCTTCATACGATCCATGTTACCAACCGCAGGTGGATGAGCTTTGGATCACTGATCACGAATCATGAATCACACATCAGGCAGCCGCTCGTCGTAACCGGAGCGCTCGGACACATTCCCTTCGTCGGGCTGCCGATCGTTGCCTGTGCCAGTCGAGTGGCTCGGGATTCCGCGTTCGCGATCAGCTCTGCTCCGACCGGCGCAGCACGTTGAGGCTTTCCAGGTATCGCTTGCGCACCGCGATGTAGTCGGAGTGTTCGAGCTTCAACTCGCTCGCGACGCGCCGAACCTCGTTATCTTCAGACGTGAGGATCGGCGAGTCGGCGGCGGCGATCGCGAACAGACAATCGAGCAGCGCCAGCTTCTCCTCGCGCGACGCGAGGCGCTCGAACTCGCGCGTGACCAGGTAGTCGTCGGTGCCGCGCGAGTGGCCGGCATCGCGCGCGATCTGCACGATCAGCTTCGCCTGGCTGGCCTCCACACCCGCACGCTCGGCCACGATCTGTTCCATCAGCTGCGCCTCGCCGTCCGAGACGTGGTGATCCGCCTTCGCCGCCCGGGTCAGGATGTAGGCAAAGCAGGCGAGGTACCGGGCGCGTTCCGGCCCGTGCGCCTCCAGCGCCCTTTCGATCTCGCGAAGGTTATCGTCTCCCTGTTGTTCGCCCGCGCCAATGCCGAGCCACTTCAGAATGGACATCGGGTACATGGTACGCTCTTCCATTTACGATCTGCCATTTACCACCTCCATGATCTCCTTCAACCGCATCAACAAGCAGTACGGCAAACAGATCCTCTTCGTCGATACCTCTTTCCAGTTGAATCCCGGCGAAAAGGTCGGTCTCGTCGGCCCGAACGGGGCGGGCAAGACGACGCTCTTCCGGATGATCACGGGCGAAGAGTCGCCCGACGACGGTGACGTTTCGGTGCCGAAGAAGCTGACCATCGGCTACTTCCGGCAGGATGTGGAGGAGATGTCTGGCCGCTCGGTGCTCGACGAGGCGATCGCCGGCAGCGGACGCGTCGGCGACCTGCACCACGAACTGGAAGCCTTGAACGAAGCGATGGCGGATCCCGCTCGCACAGGGGAGATGGACCGCATCCTCGAACGCTTCGGCCACGTGCAGGAGGAGTACGAGCATCTCGGCGGCTACGCGCTCGAGAGCCAGGCACGCGAGGTCCTGCACGGGCTCGGCTTCGCCGACGATCAGATCGACGGCGACGTCGGCGCCCTCTCGGGTGGATGGAAGATGCGCGTCGCGATGGCGCGCGTGCTGCTCGGGCGCCCCGACGTCCTCCTCATGGACGAGCCCACGAACCATCTCGACATCGAGTCGATCATCTGGCTCGAAGACTTTCTGAAGTCCACATCCGGATCGCTCATGATGACGTCGCACGATCGCGATTTCATGAACCGGATCGTCTCGAAGATCGCCGAGATCGACGGCGGCGAGATCACCGTCTACTCCGGAAACTACGACTTCTACGAGCGCGAGCGCGCGATCCGTGAAGCCAACAAGGAAGCGGCGTA
>Ga0247829_10000607_pt1 | contig 14379 bp, 10 predicted proteins | sample 12C_Control_Day4_FD_207765 | JGI IMG/M metagenome (GOLD analysis project Ga0247829, IMG submission 207765) | Soil microbial communities from agricultural site in Penn Yan, New York, United States - 12C_Control_Day4 | ecosystem: Environmental > Terrestrial > Soil > Agricultural land | place... | reverse complement strand
CACGTGCCGTCCTCCTTCGGGTTATAGACCTTGAGGCCGTCGTGAACGAGCTGAAAGAAGTCCTTGTCGCCGGTCACGATCGCGACCTCGAACCCCTGCGCGATCGCCTTCGTCGCGAGCGTTCCGATCACGTCGTCTGCTTCGTAGCGCTGTGATGTGAGGATCGGCACGCCGAGCGCCTTGCAGGCCTCGTGCACCCAGGGGATCTGCTCGGCGAGATCCGGAGGCATCGGCGCGCGGTTCGCCTTGTAGTCCGTGGCCATTTCGGAGCGGAATGTCGGCCCCGCCAGATCGAAGGACGCCGCGATGTATTGCGGTTGATGGTCCTGCATCAGCTTTCGCAGCATCGTCACGAAGATGTAGACCGCGTGCGTCGTCTTGCCGCCCGGTCCGCTCAACCCCGCGCCGCGCATCGCGTGGTACGCGCGGTACATCTGCGAGCTGCCATCGATGAGGAACAGGCGCGGAACTTCGAGCATGGAACCACGATATCATTCGAGATCGTGTTGATCCGGCTCGCCGCATCGGTCCTCGCGGCTCTCTCGATCCTTTCATCGACAGGCTGCGGCGGAGGCATCTTCGGCAAGCAATACGAATACGAAGAAGACCTGAGTCTGGCGATAGACGGATCCGCGACGCTGGTCGTCAACTCGTCGCTGCCCGCGCTCGTGGCGTTGCGCGGTCTCGCGGTTCCCACGGATCCGTCCGTGCGATTCGAGCCGAACGACATCCGCGCGCTGTTCGACACGCCGGTGACGCACGTGAGGCGGGTGAGCCGGCCGTGGCGGCGCAAAGGGCGCCGCTTCGTGCAGGTGAGGATCGACGTTCCGGACGTGCGCAGGCTCGGCGAGGCGGCGCCGTTCGCGTGGTCGAAGTACGAATTCGGTCCAGAGAGCGGCCACCATGTGTACCGGCAGACCGTCGGGACGTCAGCGATGAAGCCAGGGTCGCTCGCCAACTACGGGTGGGACGGCAGCGAGGTCGTCGCATTCCGCCTGCACCTGCCGTCCAGGATCCTGCATCACACCGCGCGTGACCTCGAGACGAATCAACCGACCGAGGCGAGCCGCGGCAACATCCTCGCGTGGGAGCAGCACCTCGCCGATCGCCTCGAAGGGCAGCCTGTCAACCTGCTCGTGGAGATGGAGAGCCAGTCGATCCTGCATCGAACGCTCTGGCTGTTCGGCGGCGCGTTCGTCTCCGCGGTGCTCGTGCTGAGCCTGCTGATCTGGTGGGCGATGTCACGCGGCAAGGACCAGGACGTCGCTGCGGCCTGAGTTTCTGCTGGCGCTCCTCTCCTCGTGTAATTCCCTTCGGCCCCGTGTCGGCTGGAACCTCCCGCGTTTGGACTACAGGGTGTCGGCTCCGAGACGGGCAATGGCCCGATTTCCTAGACCTCGATCGACATCCCAATTCCTCGGGCCACCGCCTCCGGTCGGTTCCGGGCTGGATCCGGGGCGGAACTCGCTAACGCGAAAGGTCGTAAATCACGGCCTCGTACGGACGCAGCCTGCCGTCGCGCGATGCGGTTGAATAGTTGCCGAGCAGGACTTCTGCTTTGCTCGAATCGATCCCGGTATTCGCCGCAGCTGCCTTGTCTTTGAAATTGAGGAGCACGAGGATTTTTTTGCCGTCCAGTTCACGCGTGTACGCGTAAACGTCAGGGTTGTCCTTGTCCAGCAGCACGTATTTACCGTAAATCAGTACCGGTCTGGTTTTCCGCAGTTCGACCATCTTCCGGAAGTAATTCAGGCAGCTACCGGGATCGTCTTGCTCGGCGGCGACATTGACGGTGGTGTAGTTGGCGTTGACTTTCAGCCACGGCCGGCCTGTGGTAAACCCCGCGCTCGGCGTTGTGTCCCACTGAAACGGCGTCCGGCCGTTGTCGCGTGCCGAGATCTTCTGCGCCGCCAGGAACGCGCGCAAATCCCCACCCTTGTTCTTGAGCTGCTGATACCAGTTGATCGACTCGATATCGCGATAATCGTCGATGCTGTCGAACTTGATGTTGGTCATGCACAACTCGTCACCGGCGTAGTAGTAAGGTGTCGCGCGCATCGTCAACAGGAACGTGGTCAGCATCTTCGACGACAACTCGCGCCACTGCGGCAGATCGTTGCCCCAGCGCGTTGTCATCCGAGGCTGGTCATGATTGCCGAGATAGATCGTGCCCCAGCCCTTGCTGGCGAAGACGCCGTCCCACTTGCTGTAGATGTTCTTGAACTCGACGAGACTGTAGCCCTTTGGGTCAGGCACTTTCAGGCTGTCCGGCAGATAACCCAGCGAAACGCCTTCGAAGTGGTACAGCATGTCGAGCTCGTGCCGGTCGGCATCCACGTAGTCGAGCGCGTCGGCCGCCGTGACGCCGGCTCCTTCCGCGACCGACATCACGTCGTACCGGCTGAGAACGTTCTTGTTCATCGCCTGCAGATGTTCATGGACGTGCGGTCCATGGGCGTAGAACCTGCCCCAGTCCCCCTTGTATGCAGCCGGCATTTCCGGAAAGGTCGTGTCCTTCGAGATGAACGGGATCACGTCCATGCGAAACCCGTCTACCCCTCTGTCGAGCCAGAAACGCATCATCGAAAAGATGTCATCTCGCAACCTGGGGTTTTCCCAATTCAGGTCAGGCTGCTTCTGGGAAAAGTAATGCAGGTAGTAAGCGTTGGTCGTGTCGTCGAGCTTCCACGCGTCCCCATTGACGTCGAAAAAACTGCGACGTGCGTGCGGTCGTCCTCGCTCGGCAGGCCACCAGTGGTAGTAATCGCGGTAGGGGTTCTCCCTGGAACTGCGCGACTGCTTGAACCATTCGTGCTCGTCGCTGCTATGGTTGACGACCAGGTCGAGCACTAACTTCAGGTGTCGGTCGTGCATGCCTTTGAGCAACTCGTCAAAGTCCTGCATCGTGCCGAACTCCTGCATGATCGCCCGGTAATCGCTGATGTCGTACCCGTTGTCGTCGTTGGGGGAACTGAAGATCGGGTTGAGCCAGATGACGTCGATTCCGAGGCTCTTCAGGTAATCGAGTTTCGAAGAAATGCCCTTCAGATCCCCCACGCCGTCGCCGTTTGAATCCTTGAACGAGCGCGGGTAGATCTGATAAACGACAGCTTCCTTCCACCACTTTCTGGCGTTGCCGCCGGCAGTGGTGGATTGGTCCAAGGCCGGTGCGTGCTGCAGCGGCTGCTCCGCAACCAGGCGCTTTTGCTCGTGACACGCCGGCGCACCGAGAAGTGCTCCCAGGGTAATCAGCGCGAGCAGAAGTCTTCGCATGACGACTGGAGGTATCGGATTATCGCGGGGAACCGACGAGTGGTCGAGCTCGACTATACGGAAGGATGCATCATCCAAGTAGTCGCGGCAAAGTTGCCTGACGGGCAAGCCATCATCCGAGCATCGAGCGCTCGCTGGCTTCGGCGAAGGCTCGGGCACGGGCAGGCAGACATGACCCAATCTCCATCGGCGCTGCAGTGGGCACCGGTTCGGTACATTCGTGGCGCTTCGCCATGTAATAGAGGACGGGCACCGCCATGCGCGAGAGCAGGAGCGACGCAACCTCGCCGGCCATCAGCGAGATCGCCAGCCCCTGGAAGATCGGATCGAACAGGATGACCCAGGCGCCGACGATCATGGCGGCGGCGGTAAGGGCCATCGGTCGGAACCGCACCGCGCCAGCGTCGACGACGGCCTGCTCCAGGGGAAGACCCTCGAGCAACCGCAGCTCGATGAAGTCCACCAGGATGATCGAATTGCGCACCACGATGCCGGCACCGGCGATGAAGCCGATCATGGACGTGGCCGTGAAAAACGCGCCCATCGCCGCGTGCGCCGGCAGGATGCCAACCAGCGAGAACGGGATGGCGGCCATGATCAGCAGGGGCGTCTTGAACGATTGGAACCAGCCCACCACCAGCACGTAGATGAGCAGGAGCACGGCCGCGAAAGCGAGGCCGAGGTCGCGGAACACCTCGATCGTGAGGTGCCACTCGCCGTCCCACTTGATCGCGTAGCGCGAGGTGTCGAACGGCTGGACCGCGTTGAAGACGTCGAGCCCATAACCCTCGGGCAGCGACAGCCGCCCGATCGGCGTGTTCATTTTCAGGATGGCGTAGGCCGGGCTTCCGTCCTTTCCTGCGAGGTCGCCGGTGACGTAGGTCACCGCCTGCAGATTCTTGTGATAGAGGCTTGGCTCTTCCTGCGTGGTCACGGCGCTCGTGAGCTCGCCCACTGCGACCGGCCTGCTGCCGCGAAGCCGGATCGACTGGACGGCCTCGAGAGTGCGATCGTCGCGGGGGAGGCGGATCACGATCGGCACGTCCTCGCGCGCGCGTTCGTCGTGCAGCAGGCCCGCGGATTCTCCCGAGCCCGCCATTCGTACAACCGCCGCCACCGCTGCCGGCGAGAGGCCGGCGGCGGCCGCCTTTTCGCCATCGACGGCGAGCGTGATCTTCGCGTGCGGCGCTTCGACGTACCAGTCAGTGTCGACCACGCCGGGCGTCTGCTCGAAGATCCGCTTGATTTGCGCGGCCACCGCCATCCGCCGCGCCGGATCCGGCCCGTAGACTTCGGCGACGAGCGTTTGCAGCACGGGCGGGCCCGGCGGCACCTCCGCCACCTGAATGGTCGCGCCGAATTGTTTCGCGATCGGCGCCAGCCGCTCGCGCATGCGTCCGGCCACCTCGTGGCTCTGCGCAGAGCGTTCGCCCTTGGGCACGAGGTTCACCTGCAGGTCGGCGAGGTGCGGAGCCCGCCTCAGAAAGTAGTGCCGCACGAGGCCGTTGAAGTTGTAGGGCGCCGACACGCCCACGTACTGCTGAGCGTTGATGACCGTCTCATCGTCCAGAGCAGCCGACGCCAGTGCCGCCGCGACGCGGGCCGTCGTCTCGAGCGCCGTGCCCTCGGGCATGTCGATCATGACCTGGACCTCGCTCTTGTTGTCGAACGGCATCATCTTGAGTCTCACCAGTCCGAGCGGAACCAGCGCGAGGGCCGCCAGCAGCAAGGCCGCGACGCCGGCGAGGAAGATCGCGCGCCTGCGGCCGCTGCTGATGAGCGGCCCCATCACGCGGCGATAGAGTCGCGTGAGAAGATCGTCTTCGTCGTGATCGCGCTGCGCAGAGGGATTGAGCAGCCGGACCGCGGCCCACGGCGTCACGACGAAGGCGACCACCAGCGAGAAGATCATCGCCGCCGACGCGCCGACGGGAATCGGCCGCAGGTAAGGTCCTGACAATCCGCGGACGAACGCCATCGGCAGGATCGCCGCCACGACTGCGAGCGTCGCCAGGATCGTGGGGTTGCCCACTTCGTCAATGGCGCGAATCGCGATGGCGGCGAGCCCGCCCCGCTCCGCGCCGCTCATCCGCGTGTGACGGACGATGTTCTCGACCACGACGATCGCATCGTCGACCAGGATGCCGATTGAGAAGATCAACGCGAAGAGCGTGATGCGGTTCAGGGTGTAGCCATACAGGTAGAACATGAAGAGCGTGAGCGCGAGCGTGACCGGAATCGCGATCAGCACGACCGCCGCCTCGCGCCGGCCGAGAACGAGCCAGATCAGCGCCGAGACCGAGAGAACGGCGAGCAGCATGTGCCACAGCAGTTCGTTGCTCTTGTCGGCGGCGGCCCCGCCATAGTCACGGGTGATGGTGAGATGCACATCGGACGGCACGAGCGATCCCTTGAGGGTCTCCAGCTTCTCGGCGACACGGCGGACGACGTCGGTGGCGTTGGTGCCCTTCCGCTTTGCCACGGCGATGGTGACCGCCGGTTGCGCGCCGGACGCCTTCGACTGAAAGGTGACATACGACGTGGGCTCGGCGTCAGCATCAACCACTTCCGCCACGTCGCGTACGAACACGGGACGCCCGCTTGCTGAGGTCACGACGGTGTTGCGCAGTTCATCGGCTGTGCGCAGGCGGCTCCCCGCCTCGAGGCCAGTCATCACACCGCCCGCGATCGGGCCCGACCCGGTGCCACGCACGTTGGTACGGACGATCGCCTGCTGCACCGAGAGCGGATCGAGATCGTAGGCCGACAGCCGCGCGGGGTCGATCTCCACTCGAACCTGTCTTGGCCGCCCGCCGATGATGGTCACCTCCGACACATCGTTGACTTCCGCGATGGCCTCTCGCAGTTGTACGGCGAGCAATCGCAGCTGATCATCCGCGTAACGCGCCGACCAGACCGTGACCACCAGGATCGGGACATCGTCGATCGAGCGCGGCTTGACGATGGGCCCGATTACGCCTGGTGGGATGCGTCCCGCATTCGCGGCCAGCTTCTGATTGAGGCGAACGAGCGCAGCCTCTTGCGGCTCGCCCACCTTGAAGCGGACGACGACCATCGACTGTCCGGGACTGGAAGTCGAGTAGACGTATTCCACGCCGGGCACTTCCCAGAGCAGCTGCTCTACCGGACGTGTGACTCGTTGTTCGACCTCCGCCGGTGTCGCCCCCGGCATTTCGAAGAACACGTCGACCATCGGCACGATGATCTGCGGTTCCTCTTCGCGCGGCAGCGCCGCTATCGCCAGGGCCCCGAGCGCCATCGAGGCCAGCATGAAGAGCGGCGTCAGCTTGGAGTGGATGAACGCCGCCGCCACCCGGCCGGCGGCGCCATAAGTCCTGGTCATTACCGGCCTCCCACGCTTACGCGGCGTCCGTCCGTGAGGCCGGCCGGCGGCGAAAGAATAACCAGCTCCGATTCGGTCAGGCCCGCCAGTACTTCGGACTCGCTGAGAGTGACGAGACGCACACGCGCCACGCCCTTGTCGAGCACGAATACCGATGTGAGCTGTCCGCGGCGCACGATGGCCGACGATGGAATGGTCAACGCGCGTCGCGGAGTAGCGCCGATTCGCGCCTTGCCGAATTCTCCGGATCGAAGGCCAGGTGCATCCGGCAACGCGATCTTGACGAGAAACGCACGCGCATCTGCATCCACCGCCCGGCTGATCTCAACCACCCTGCCTTCGATCGCTGTGCTGGCGGTGCCGAGGGAGACCGGGACGCTGTCGCCGTTTCGGATGTCGCCGATGCGTGATTCGTCCACGCGGACCTCGAGGCGGAATCCGCGAGTGTCTTCCAGCCGCAGAAGGGGCATGCCCGGTGAGGCCATGTTTCCGGGCTCGACCATCTTCCCGGTGACCATGCCATCAAAGGGGGCTGCAATTGTGGTGAAGGATTCAATCGTGCTCGCCTGGTCGCTCGCGGCCCGGGCGCTCTCGACTGCCGACGCGGCTTGCAATCCCCGCGCGGAGGCGCCGGCGACGCGCGCTTCGGCGCTCCGCAGCGCCGCAGTGGCGTCATCGAGTTCCTGCGAGGTGGCCGACCGCTTGGCCTGCAGGGAGGCGATGCGATCGTGCGACGCGCGTGCGAGGACCAGGCCAGCCTCCGCGGCCTTGAGCTCGGCTGCGGTCGCCTCCGAGCCCCGTTCGGCGGCATGGGCCGCTGAGCGCGCGGCCCGGGCGCCAGCGGCGAGATCGCCGCCGTCGAGCACGATGAGCGTCTGACCTTTGCGGACCTGATCCCCTGGCGCCACGCGGACGTCGCGCACCGGCGCGAGAATGCGCGCCGTGATCGTGGCCGTGGTGCGAGCCTGCACCACCCCGCCCGAGTGGATCGCATTGGCCACGTCGGTCATCGCAACCTGGGCGACGGTGACGGCCATGGCCTCAGCCGCATCGTTCGGAGTGGCGGCAGCGCCGCGAGCCGAGCATCCGGCCAGCGCCGCGCCCGCCAAGAGTGCTGTCGCAGCGCCGGTGAACGTGACGTGATGCCTCGTAGTGATCTGTTTCATGGCCTTCCTATCGCTCGTTGAAGGGTCGCTGTTGCCGTGAGCACATTCACATGCGCAGCGATTTGCCGGGCGTCGGCCTGCTGCACGGCCTCAGCCGAGCGCAGCAGCATGGCGGCGTCGGTGAGGCCGCTCTCATATCGGTCCCGAACAATGCGGTGACTCTCACGTGCCCGATCGACGGCCGCCCGTCCAACCGCTTCGCTCGCCCGCGCGGCCTCGAGCCGGGCGATCGCGATCTGCACATCGAGCCGCGCCATGGTCTCGGCTTTGCCCTTGTCGATGCGTCGACGCGTCGCCTGCTCGCGTGCTTCGGCAACTCGTGCCTTGTCGGCAAAACCATGGAACAGGTTGATGCGGGCGACCGCGCCAGCCACCCAGCTCGACGACCGCGAATTCCAGGCGTCGCCGTTCAGTTCCCACCCGCCCAGCGCCACCACTTGCGGCAGAAACGCGGCCCGCGCCGCGTCCACCGCTACGGCCGCCAGCTGTTCCTGCTGCATGGCGAGTGCGACTTCGGGCCGGTTCTTCGAGGCTTCTTCTTCAAGGCCCGCGGGGTTGGTGATGTCGACGGCGATCGCCGGTGGCGTGAGATCGAGCGAGAACACCGTGCTCAGGGGCTCGCCCATCAACTGATTCAGCCGGACGCGCGCGATGCGTTCGTCCGACGTCGCCTGCACCTGCTGTTCGAGTGTCAGTGCCACGTAGACGTCCAGTTGCAGAACGTCCGCGTCGGTCACGCGACCCGCGTCGCGGCGATTGCCGGCCAACTCGCGGTCTGCGCGGGCGGTCTCAACCGCGGCCGCAGTCGAACGAACAGTCGCGGCAGAAATGAGCACGCGGCCAAACGCGTCAGTCACCTCCGACGTCAGATCCTGATTGACGAGTTGCCGACCGGTGGACGCCATGTCCCTTCGGATCGACTCTGCGCGGACATTCGCCGAAGTGGCGCGATCGAACAGCGACTGCTCAACGGAGAACGCCGTGCGGAAGTTGTTCGTGGTCGCGGGGTGATTGAGCGCATCCAGGGCAAAGTCGGCCGCGGTGAACTGCCGCTGCGCAAGAAGGGAACCGAACACGAATACCGGGTGGTTGCCGCGCTGCCAGGACTCCGCTATGTCTACCTTGGGGAAGTAGCCGCTGCGAGCCTGCGTGACACGTTCGGCCGCTTCGCGCTCGGCTGCCGCCGCCGATCCGGCGTCGGGATTGCGGGCCTTGGCGCGCGCGATCGCCTCCGAAAGTGAAAGCGGCGATTGCGCAGATGCCGGCACGGCCGCGAACAGGATCACAAAGAGGAGAAGAAGGACGAGGTGGGTCTCGCGCTCGAGGGCCTCGATGATGTCTCTTGCGCTCATGGCCGGGGCCTCCAAAATCACAGGAGCGATTCTGCGGGACCTCTCAGTGGCTGGCTATGCCCACGCGGTTGAAGTTCTTGACCGCCAGTCCGGCGAGGCTAGAATGCTTTGCGGAGACGCCACGAAACTTTGCCGGGCGTCCGGAGGAAGATGGACGCGTTTTCAGAGGTCCTGAGCGGTGTCCGATTGAACGGCGCGCTGTTCTTCAGCGCGAACTTCTCGGCGCCGTGGCGACTCTCGACGCCACACTCCCGCGCTTTGGCGTCAACTCTGTCGCCGGGCGCGCAGCACCTCGTCATCTATCACCTCGTCGTGGACGGCTCGGCTCGGGCACGGTTGGAAGGCGGGCCGGATGTCGACCTCTCGCCAGGCGACATCGTGGTGTTTCCGCACGGGGATCCGCACCACCTGAGCGGCGGCTCTGGAGCGAACCAGGTTGAGAGCGCCGCAGTACTCCTGAAGATCGCGACACGGGACATTTCGCCGATGCAGGCTGGCGGTGGAGGGGCGACGACTCGGTTCGTGTGCGGGTATTTGACCTGTGACCCGCTCCTCTGCGGGCCCATTCTCGAGAGCCTGCCGTCCATGCTGAAGGTGAACGTGAGGACGGATCCCTCCGGTCACTGGCTCGAGCAATCGATCCTGCATCTGGTGGAGGAGGCCGCTTCGCACCGCGCGGGTAGCGACGCGATGCTGGCGAAGCTGTCTGAAGCGCTGTTCGTAGATACGCTGAGGCGCTACGTCACAGGCCTTCCGGATCAGACGACGGGGTGGCTCGCGGGCGCACGAGATCCGGTCGTGGGGAAGAGCCTGGCACTGCTTCACAGGCGCGCGCATCATCCATGGACCATCGCCGAGCTCGCCGCGGAAGTCGGCGTATCGCGATCAGCACTGGTGGCGCGCTTCACGCGTTACCTGTCGGATCCGCCTATGGCGTACTTGACCGGATGGCGATTGCGTCTTGCTGCCCAGGCGTTGACCTCGTCGCCGAAGGGGGTAGCGGACATCGCGGCCGCCGTGGGCTACGAGTCTGAAGCGGCGTTCAATCGAGCGTTCAAGCGCGCATTCGGAGCGCCGCCAGCCCGGTACCGACGCCAAAGCAGGAGCCCTGCGAGCTCACCCGGACCGCCGAGGTTGCAGGCAGAGCCGCTCATCCGATGATCGCGATGTCCTGCTTCGCACGTCCATCGTAATGACTCGCCACCCGTGCGTGGCTGAAGGGGAGCAGCGTCAGGAATTGACGATCCGGCGGACCGAGTCGGCCACAGTGCAGGAGCCTGGCGATGCGCCCAGGCCCCGCAATCGATAGATGGCTTTCAGTCTTTGCCGCGGAACCGATAGAAGCTGTTCTGCACCTCCGCGTCGGTTCGCAGTTCGTTGACGACCGACATCTCGCCCACACCCGTTGCGAGCGATCGCGCCAGCACGCGGTCCACGTCGCTCGCCACGACTCCGGTCAGCGTCACACGTCCCTTTTCAACCACGATGTGGACGGGCGGGTTGACCATGGCCGCGTACTGCCAGAAGGCGGAATTGCCGTAGATGGCACGCGCCACCTTGCGCCGCAGCTCATCGTCGTAGATCGACACCGGCAGTACGTCGATCTCGTTTCGCACGGAACGAACGCCGTCCAGGCGCTCGATTCGCTGGACCATCTCGTCACGTTTGAACGGCATCGTGACCTTGCCCCGAAGCGTCACGGTTCCGTTCTCGACGCCGATGTTCACATCGTCGAAGATCGTGAATCGCGAGTATGCGTTGATCGACTTGATCGCCAGGATGCCGATGTCGTCGTCGCCGAGCGTCTGCGCCGCGAGCGCAGGAGCGAACATGACGGTGACGGCAAAAAGGATTGAGAGAACGCGGGCACTCATCTGACTACCTCCGGCTCAATGCGAACTGGCCTGCCGGCAGGCTTGCATCGTTTCAGTTCAGCGCAAAGGGAGTGCCAGGGAAATCCCTCCAATGCAGCGGGGGAATCGTCGGGCGCGCGCGAAACCGTCCACCTTCAGGGACGGCGGCGATCTAGCGGCGCGGACACCTGCGGTTACAGCCAGACGATCGTCAGGATGCCTGCGCCTATCAGCGCCATCTGCCGGAACGCTCCGCCCTCCACGCCCCCGCGGTGCAGGTCGGGAATCAGGTCGGCCATGGCGATGTAGAGAAAGTTTCCGGCGGCGAACGCGAGCACGTAGGGCAATGCAAGCGGGACGCTCTGCGACGCCATCAGCATCGCGATCGCCCCGAGAATGCCACCCGCGGCGGAGAGAACGTTCAGCGTGAGCGCTCTGCCGCGCGAGTATCCAGCGCGCAGCAGGATCGCGACGTCGCCGACCTCCTGCGGGATCTCATGCGCCGCAACGGCCAGAGCGGTGGTGATGCCGAGCGGAATCGAGGTGACGACCGCGGCCGCGATGATGGCGCCATCCACGAACGTATGGAATGCGTCGCCAACGATGACGAGAGACGCCGCGCTGCTCGTGTGGACCTCGCACTCGTGTCCCGCGCCATCGTGGCAGTGGCGCCACAGCACGAGTTTCTCGAGGAGAAAGAAAGTCAGGACACCGGCGAGAAGTGTTCCCAGCGCGGTGCCCGGCGGCAGTGTTGCGAGGGCCTCCGGAAGCAGCGCGAGCAGCGCGACTCCGAGTAAGGTGCCAACAGCGTAACTGATCGCCCACGGCACGAGACGCGTGCGGAGATCGTCGCCAATCAGCAGAAAACCGGAAGCGGTGAGCAGACCGCCAAGACTACCGAGAACACTCAGTCCGACGGCTGCAGTGAACGCCTGCACCGCGAAATCATATCAGTCACGCTCGCTTCGCCCGCGCTCCGCGCTCCGGAGAAAATGGAAGATGGACCGATCACGGCGTCGCCACGAATCCGCGACGCGCACGAACTGTGTATCGCCCGTCGCGCACTTCGACGCGGATCGAGTGCCACTTGCTGTCCTTCGCGCCGGTTGATGCATAGCCGATGTAGTACTGCTTGGAGAGTTCGTCGGCGATGCCCGCCGTTGCCGGATCCAGATCGCGCGCGGTCCGGATCACTTCGGTGCGTCCGCCGCTGTCGTCGGTGATATCTCTGAGCGCGGCCACGTTCACGCGATCGTCGCCGATGGTGCGGCTGCGCGGGGTCCCCGTCGGCGGACTGATCGGTGGCCGTGCTGGCGGGAAACGCGGGACAGGGCCTCCCGGTACGGTCGGCGGCGGACGACGCGTGCCCGGACGGGGAAAGGGCAGCGGAATCTGAAACAAGGCCGGTGCGATGCCGGCGAGCGGCGTACGCCAGTGCCACTGTTCGGTCGATGGCTGCGAGTCGATGCCGATCGCATACACCAGCACTTCCGTCTCGCGAATCTGCTGTTTGAGCTCGAGGATCGCGGTGCGGCTGCTGGTGTCGTTGCCGTCCGAGATGATGACGAGCGCCTTCTTCCTGTGTTTGCCTGCCTGCGCGAGCGGAATGGCCTCGGCCACCGCGTCGTACATCGCGGTGCCGCCGCGTGGCCTGATGCGGTTCAGCGCATTGCTCAGGCGAACTCGGTCCGTCGTCCATTCCTGGATCAATTCCGGTGAGCTGTCGAACCGGTAGAGAAAGACCTCGTCCTCGGGACCGAGCAGATCCAGCAGGAAGCGATTGAGCGCCATCTTCGCCGCGGCCATCTTCTCGCCATCCATGCTGCCGCTCGTATCGAGAATGATCCCGAGGCTGACCGGCACCCGCTCGCTGTTGAAGTGCGTGATCGCCTGCTGCTGGTCGTCCTGATAGACGCGGAAGTCTTCCTGACGCAGACCGGAGACGAAGCGACCGCTGGTGTCTGTGACTGTGGCGGTAACGTTGATCAGTTCGACGCCCGTGCGAAATCGGAAGGCCTGTTCGGTCTGGGCCTGTTGTTGTGCGACCAGAACAGTTGTCGCCGCGATCGATACCGCAGCGGAGGCAAGAATCAGCCGTCGAGCCGATGAGCCGTTGAGGCGACGCGTCATGGCGCTTCCTTTCGGGCGACACTATCAGAGATGCGACGGTCCACGTGCGCAAGGGTTTCATCGTGTGCGCCGCGGAAACCGATACGGTAACGCGCGGCTCCCGTTGCCGTCAGGCGGATGACGAACGGGGACTCCGCGCCTGGCGTCAGAGTCGCGAAGTCCAGTGGTGTGCGACCGCTTGCGATCAGCGCACCATCGGCGCCGAACACGAGCACCGTCGCATGGCCCCCCGATACCACCGAGGCGCCGCGCGGGTTCTGCACGATCCCCGAGATGACCAGTGTGTCCCCCTCCTGCTTGTGCCCGAGCGAGAGGAGCTCGAGCGGCGGCTGCGCCGGGCTCGACGCTGTCGCCGGCGCCTTCGGCGCCGTGTGCCGATCCATCGCGCTCCACGCGAAGACGGCCACACCGATGGTGGCGGCCATCGCACCAGCCACGAGCAGGCGCCGCGGCCACGCACGCTCGGTCTCGTGCTCATGGAACAGATCGCCAACCGTCGCGACGGTCGGAGGCGCCGTCGCCGGATGCAGATCCAGATCCGAGAAGCGCGCAACGCGCTGGGGTCGCGATTCGTTTGCGCCGGCGAGATCCATCAGCAGCGCGACGCGCGTCTCGGCCCGGCGCCGCTCTTCGCGGACCATGCGCGCGAGCAGCATACCAAGGGCGCCCGCGAGCGCGAGCGAAACCACTGTCACCGTGAGCAGAAGGGTGTCCATGTGCGTTACCGGAGCTTGAACTCGACCGCGACTTCGACCATCACGTCGACAGGGGTTCCGAACCGTCGGGCAGGAGAGAATCGCCATTGCCGGACGGCATCGACGGCGCGACGATCCAGGCCCGCGCCGAGGCCCCTGAGGATCTTCACATCACCAACGGATCCATCGTCGCGCACGACGATTTCGAGGACGACGTCCCCTTCGATGCCCTGACGTCTGGCGTCTTCCGTGTAATCGGGCCGAACTTCACGGAGCAGTTGCGGCGCCGTGATGCCGCTGCCCGGGCGATACGGTCCGCCGCCGGTGCCTCCGCCTGAGCCGGGGCCGATGCCTGACCCGGAGCCTTCGCCAATGCCGGTTCCCCGGCCGGTGCCTGCGCCTCCTCCGGATCCAGGGCCCTGGCTCTCGGTCTCCGGTGCGCGTTCCGTCGGGACGCCCGCGCGGTCTCGCGGATCCGAAGATGCGCTCACGACAGGAGCGACTACTTGCGGCGTGACCGTGGGTGGCGCCGGTGGCGGACCGTAT
>Ga0247829_10000606_pt1 | contig 14393 bp, 14 predicted proteins | sample 12C_Control_Day4_FD_207765 | JGI IMG/M metagenome (GOLD analysis project Ga0247829, IMG submission 207765) | Soil microbial communities from agricultural site in Penn Yan, New York, United States - 12C_Control_Day4 | ecosystem: Environmental > Terrestrial > Soil > Agricultural land | place... | reverse complement strand
TCGAAATGCGCGGGAGCGTCGACGTGCGTGCCGGCGTGGTCGCCAATGGCCAGCGACAGCGTGGCGGATGAGAACTTGTAGCCGTCGGCCTCGCGGATTTCCTCATGCGTGCCGAAGGGCGTGATGATGATGGGCGGATGCGTCACGATGCGTGGCATCTTATGGTAGATCTCACGACTGAGGTCGACGAGCTGCATGGGTCCTCCGAGCACAATTGGGCGAGGATGGAAGCGTCATCATAGACGGAGAGTGGGGTCGAGACGACACGCGGGCCCCGACGGGCCGCGGTTCGGACACAGGAGGGAGGAGACGCCATGGCGGACGTGACGATCCTGGCAACGGGGCTGGGCTTTCCGGAGGGCCCCGTGGCCTGCGCCGACGGCTCGGTCGTGCTGACAGAAATTCGCAACGGGCGCTGCTCGCGCGTGACGCCGGACGGCAAGGTCGGCGTGTTCTCCAACTGCGGCGGCGGTCCGAACGGCCTCGCGATCGGCCCCGGCGGCTACTTCTACCTCTGCAACAACGGCGGCAGCCGCTACGTCGAGGGCCACTCGATGGGCCTTGGCCCCCACCCCGACTACAAGTTCGGCACCGTCGAGCGGATCGATCCCCAGACCGGCGAAGCCAAGCAGCTCTACAAGGAGGTGGGCGGTCACCTGCTGTCGGCGCCGAACGACCTGGCGTTCGACAAGGAGGGCGGCTTCTATTTCACCGATCTCGGCAAGCGCTATCCGCGCCATCGCGACAACGGCGGCGTCTACTACGCGCTCCCCGACGGCTCCAGCGTCATCGAGGTGGCCTATCCCATCCTCAGCCCCAATGGCTGCGGCCTGTCTCCGGACGGCAAGACGCTCTACGTCGCCGACACCGAAGGGGCGCGCCTGTGGGCATTCGAGGTGCAGGGGCCGGGCAAGCTCAAGCCCAAGAAGGAGTTCCTGCCGCACAGCGGTCGCATCATCGCAGGCCTGAGCGGCGGCGCCCGCTTCGACAGCCTCAAGGTCATGGCGAGCGGCAACATCACGGTGGCGACCTTGAACACGGGCTGCATCACCGAGATCTCGCCCGCCGGCGACATTGTTCGCGCCGTGAAAGTGCCGGACCGCTACCCGACCAACATCTGCTTTGGCGGTGCCGATATGTGCACGGCCTACATCACCCTGTCGGACAGCGGACAATTGGGTGTCATGCGCTGGCCGGAGCCAGGACTAAAGCTCAACTTCAATTGAGCGTGCCGCTTACCGTTTCCAGCCGAGCCAGTCGCAGATCGCCTGCCCCATGATGAGCTGCTTGTCGGTCTCCGGGATCCAGTCGATCTCCTGGAAGTGGGTCACGCACTGGCGCCAGGAGCAGGGCATCTTGGTGATGTCGGTGCCCCAGAACAACCGCCGGGGACCGAAGGCGTCGTACATGGCGCGATAGTGCTTGTGCAGGCTCCGGAACGGGTAGGCGTCGTCGGCATAGAACGGACCGCCGGTCAGCTTGACGGTCACGTTCGGATACTTGGCCAGCGCCGTCAGCTCCCCCATGTTCGGAAACGCCGCATCGCCCTTGGCGCCTCTGAGCGCGCCCATGTGGTCCACCGCCAGCTTCAGCCCGGGATGGCGGGCCGCGATCTCACCCAGACGGGGCAGCCAGTCGCCAGCCAGCAGGGCCAGCGGAATCTGCGCCTTCTCCGCCGCCGGCCAGAGCCAGTCGAGCGTGCCGTCCGTCGGCCAGGACCGGTTGTGCGGCCTGTTGAAATAGAGGCGAAAGCCCAGCATGCCCGGACGCTGCTTCCAGGTGGCGAGCTGCGATCGGGTCTCCGGCCTGTCGACCGGCGGGTAGCCGAGGATCGCGAAGCGTTTCGGGTAGGCCTGCACGGCCTCGACGGCCTGCTCGTTGGAATCGGGGTCCCAGCCCGCGGGCGGATGCACGATGGCGCCGTCGACGCCCGCCTCGTCCATGCCCCGGATCGCGTCCTCGACCAGGAAGGGCGCGGCCTGATGCGGAGGGCTCGGCGTGCCTTTGCGCCAGAGGTGGACCTGGGCGTCGATGATCGGCATGGGCTCTCCCCTTCATTTTCCCTGGCGCAGCCGCGCCAGCACTTTGATACCGACGTAGCCGTCGACAGGTTTCATGCCGACCTTGGTCTGGTAGGCCCGCACGGCAGCGACGGTCTCCGGTCCAATGCGGCCGTCCGCGCCGCCGGGGTTGAAGCCTTGTGCCGCCAGCAGGCCCTGGAGCTCCTTCACCTCTTCCAGCGTCGGAATGCGCTCGCCACCTGGAAATTGTTGCACGAATGCTCCCTCGCCGCGAATGCGGTCGGCAAGGTGGACGGTCGCGAGCGCATAGCTGTCGGCCGGGTTGTAGGACCGCACGGCGCGGAAGTTCTGCGTCACCAGGAAGACGGGCCCGCCCGAGACCGGCTGCCAGATGCGCGCCTGCTCTTCGGGACGTGGAAACGGCTGGCCGTTCGCCCGCGTGACGCCGAGCTTCTGCCACGCGGCGATGGTTCGCATCCCGCCCGGTCTTCCCTTCCCCGGCAGCCGCACCTCGTAGCCCCAGCCTTCATCGCGCCGATAGCCGCCGCGCTTGATGAGGTATTGTGCCGTCCCGGCAAATGCGTCGTCGGGTGAGCCGAAGGGCGAGATCCGGCCATCGCCGTTGCCGTCGGCGCCCATGTTGAGCCAGACCTCCGGCATCCACTGCGTGTGACCCATGGCGCCTGCCCATGAGCCGACCATTTCGCTCTCGTTGGCCCATCCGCGCTCGATGATGACGAGCGCGTTGAGGAGCTCCTGCTCCCAATAGGCACGCCGGCGCGGCTCGCCCCAGGCCAACGCCGCCAGCGCGGGAATGACCGGGCGCATGTATTTGGTGCTTGTCACAACGTCGCCGAACGCCGACTCCATGCCCCACAGCCCGAGCATCAGATAGCGGTCGACACCGTACTGCGTCTCGATGCGCTCGATCAGCGCCGCGTGCTCGACCGCCCGGGCCTTGCCGGTCATGATGCGCCAGTCCGAGACGCGGCGGTTGACGTATTGCCACATCGGCTCGCGGAACTCGGGCTGCGAGCGCTGCAAGGCATAGACGGCCGTGTCCGGCTTGGTCGCGCCCATCACCCGGTTGTAGGTCGCCTCCGAAACGCCGCGAGCCCGCGCACGCGGACGGAACCTCTCGACCCACTGCGGAAACGTCAGTCGCGAGGATTGCGCCAGCGCCGCGCCGCCGAGGACTGACGCCGCAAGTGTGCCGAGTGCGGAAGTGAGGAACGCGCGCCGTGCCATCCGAGCTGCCGGCATGACCGGCCGGGCCTCGGGTGCGGGTTGGGCGTATGGCGACTTGTGGCAAGTCACTGCCGGACAATCTGCTCCCCAGATTGCATGAGGACGCGTCTGATCCAAGACGAAGACTATCCATCGATCAAGGCCCCGCTGGCGTTGAAAAACGGGAACGGACCCGGCCAATCGCCGAGGACGGCGACGTGCGAGACGAGTTGCCCATCCTGCCAGCGGTGCAGCATGTAGCCCGGCGGCTCGAGCCGGAAGGCGCTCGCGCCTTCGGGGCGCAGGTCGAGCACGACCTGGTGGGCGGGGCTCGGGCAGATCATGGCGGGGCGGCCGCCAACGTGCGTGACTGTCGGGCGGTGCACGTGGCCGCACAGGATGGCCTGCACCTGGTCGTGCCGGCGCATCACCGCCGCAAAACCTTCGCGTCCGTCGAGGCCGAGGCGGTCCATGTGGCTGATGCCCGTGAGAAAGGGCGGATGATGCATCATCACCACGGTCGGCGTGTCTGGGCTCTGGCCCAGCGCGGCATCGAGCCAGACGAGCCGCTCTGCGCATAGCTCGCCGCCTCCCTTCCCCGGCACCAGCGTATCGAGACCGATGAAGCGCAGGCCTCCGCGCTCCACGGCATAGTGCAGAAAGCCCCGGCTCGGCAGATAGCCTTCCGTGGCGAACGCCTGGCGCATCGCCTCGCGCTCGTCGTGGTTGCCGGGTATCGCGAGGATCGGAGCCGCCAACGGTCGGAGGATGGCCTTGAGCTGCGCGTACTCCTCCGGCGTGCCGAAATCGGTGAGATCGCCGGTGTGCAGGACCAGGTCCGGCTGCGGGTCGAGGGCGCGCAGGGCGGCGACGCAGGCCGCGAGCATCTTCGCCGTATCCACGCGGTTGTAGGCGAGCTTGCCCGGCGCCTTGATGTGCGTGTCGGTGATCTGGGCAATCAGCATCGCGTCTTGCGCCTCCTAGTGTGATGATCGAGAAGTCCGCAGCATCGCGCTGGGCTGGGTTGGGAAACGGACTTCTCAATCTGAATCACACTAGCACCATGAATCTTCTAGTGTCCTTCAGATCGCGAAATTCGTTCCGAGCCCGCCGCACACTGCGACGAATTTCGCGATCAGGACACTAAAGTGCCATCAGGCCGCGGGGATCGACATTGAGGCCGACGGCCTCGCCGTGCTGGAAATCGCGCCGAGCGCTCGTCTCCACCACGAGCGGCTTGCCGTCGCCGACCTGAACGAACAGCCGCGTGCGGTCGCCGAGGAAGAATGCGGCTGCCACCGTACCGTCGAGGTGCGCTCCCGTCTCCACCAGGCTCACGTCCTCCGGCCGGAACAGGACCTCGCTCGCGCCCGCCGGCGCCTCGGGCCAGGGAATGCGGCCCCCCGCGGTCACGAAGGCGCCGCCCTGCACGCTGCCGCTGAGCCTGTTCATGGTGCCCACGAACTCGGCGACGAACCGGGTGCTCGGCCGCTGGTAGATGTCGCGCGGACGGCCGACCTGCGCCACCCGCCCGTGCTCCATCACCACGATGCGGTCTCCGAGCGCCATGGCCTCGGCCTGGTCGTGGGTCACGTAGACCGCCGTGATGCCGAGGCCGCGCAGCAGCTGGTCGATCTCGAGGCGCAGCGAATCCCGCAGCTTGGCATCGAGCGCGGTCAGCGGCTCGTCGAGCAGCAGGGCCCGGGGCCGCACCGCCAGCGCGCGCGCCAGAGCCACCCGCTGGCGCTGCCCGCCCGAAAGCTGGTCGATGCTGCGATCAGCCAAGGCCTCGATGCGCATCATGGCCAGCATCTCGGCCACCCGGGCGGCGATCTCCGCCCTCGGGCGCTTTCGTATCGTGAGGCCGTAGGCGATGTTGCCGGCAACGCTCATGTTGGGAAACAGCGCGTACGATTGGAAGACCATGCCGATATTGCGCTTCTCGATGCCGAGCGGCGTCACATCGGTGTCGTCGAACAGCACCTTGCCGCCAGCGTCTGGCGACTCCAGGCCGGCGATGATGCGCAGCGTCGTCGTCTTGCCGCAGCCGGAGGGCCCGAGAAACACGATCGTCTCTCCGGCGTTGATGGTCAGATCGAGCGGCTCCAGCGCGCGCGTGCCGTCCGCGAACGTCTTGGCGCAGCGCTGCAGCGCAATGGCGACGGGGCTGGAGCGATGAGCGATGGCCGTCACTCCGCTTCCACCCGCAGCTTCCTGGGGCGCGGCCGCGACAGCGCCTGCATGAGGAGCAGCAGCGGCACGATCATCAGGAAGAACACCAGGGTGTAGGCGCTGGCAATCTCCAGGCGCAGCGACGCGTAGGCATCGGCAAGACCGACGGGCAGCGTCTTGTTCAGCGGCGTGTGCAGCAGCCACGTCATGTTGAACTCGCCCATCGACAGCGTGACGACCATCAGCGATCCGGCGACGATGCCCGATCGGCAGTTCGGCAGCACGACATGGAAGAAGCGCTGGCGGAAGCTGGCCCCGAGCGAGGCTGCACCCTCCTCCAGCGTCCTCAAGTCGATCGCCATCAATACCGCCAGCACCGAGCGCACCATGAACGGCAGCGTGAACAGGACATGGCCGACCAGGATGAACACCCAGGAGGTGCGGAAGCCGCCGGCACCCCCATAGGTTACAATCAGTGCAAGTGCCGTCGCCAGACCCGGCACCGCCACCGGCATCACCAGCAGCTCCTCCAGCGCGCGCGCCAGCGCCCCTTGTCGCTTGGCCAGCACGTAGGCGGTGGGGACGCCGAGCACGAGCGTGCAGGCGAGGCAGGCAAGCGCGATGCCGATCGACAGGAAGATCGTCTCGCGATAGCCGCTCCACACCTCGCCGACCCAGCGCCAGGTCAAGCCGCTGCGGATGCCCACCTGGTAGTTCGCCGTCAGGCCGGCCAGCATCGACAGGATCACCGGCGCGATCAGGAATGCGCACACCAGCAGCGCGAATGCGAGCTGGGCATAGAAGAGCGAGCCGCGGTCGCGCACCGGCTTCCTCCTCAACCCGCCGCCGCGACGGTGCCGCCGGCGGCCGTGCGGGCAACCGCCAGCACGATCCAGGTGACGGCCCCCAGCACGAACGACAGCGCCGCCGCCGCGGCGATGTTGGCCTCGAGCGTGAACTCGGTATAGATCACCATCGGCAGCACGTTGATACGGGTCGCCAGAGTGAAGGCGGTGCCGAACGCACCCATGGCCGTGGCGAAGCATATCGCGCCGGTCGAGATGAATGCGGGCTTGAGGCCGGGGATGATGACGTCGCGCGTCACCCGCCAGGGCGAGGCGCCGAGCGACCGGGCCGCTTCCTCGAGCCGGGGGTCGAGCTTCTCGGCCGTTGCCATCACGGTGAGGATCGTGCGCGGGATCGAGAAGTAGACGTAGCCCATGAACAGGCCGGCCATGGAATAGGCGAACACGATCTTCTCGCCCGTCAGCGCCTGGCTGATGTCGCCGATCAGTCCCTGCCGGCCCGCCAGCACGATCACCATGAAGCCGATCACCACGCCGGGGAAGGCCAGCGGCAAGGTCAGCATGGCGACCAGCGCGGCATTGCCACGAAACTTGTTGCGCTGGAGGAAGACGCCGGCGATGCCGCTGATGATCAGCGTCACTATCGTTGTGGCGGCCGCCAGGGCGAGGGTCGCCAGCAGGGAAGCGAAATGGTTGCGATCGGTGATGATGGTGGCGTAGTTGGCAAAGCCGCCCTTGCCGCTGGCGCCGACCAGGAACAGGCGCGCCAGCGGCAGGAGGAAGAAGGCGGCAAAAAACGCCCCGGCCGGAAGGAGCAAGGCCAGAAGCGTGAGGTTCTCACGGCGCATGGCAGATGGCGTTCGAACCCCGTCCGGCGCTGCACCGCCGCGCACGACGTGCGTCGCCCGCAGCTAGTGTCCTCATCGCGAAATCCGTCTCAGTGGGGACACTAGCAGAGTCATGGCGCTCGTGTGGGCGCTCGTGTGATCGAGATCGAGAAGTCCACGCCTCAGCTGGCCCAAGACGACGTGGCGGGCTTCCCGATCATCGCACCGGCGCGATCACTGCACCTCGTTCTTGTAGCGCTCGATGATCATCTTCTGCGCCGCCGCCAGCTTCTTGAGGTCGATGGGCTTGGCGCGCGCATAGTCGGCATCGGGCAGGAACTTGGCCTTGGCCTCGGCCGACAGCTTGTCGGCGAACACGGGCCGCAGGTAGGCATTGCCCCACATCGTCTGGCTCGCATCGGACAGCACGAAATCGAGCACCTTCTTGCCGTTCTCGGCGTTCGGCCCCTTGGCCACCAGCGCCATCACGTAGGGGAACACCACGCTGCCTTCCTTGGGGATGACGAACTCGACGGGCGCCTTGTCGGTGTACTGGCCGCGATAGGCGTTGAAGTCGTAGTCGAGCAGGATCGGGATCTCGCCGGAGATGACGCGCGCGTACGACGTCTGCTTGGGGACGATCGGCTGGTTCTTGCTCAGCTCCTTGAAGAACTTGACGGCGGTGTCGATGTTGTCATAGCTGCCGCCGAGCGCCAGGTTGATCGCCATCACGCCGAGCTGACCGACCGCTGCCGATGTGGGATCGAGGTAGCCGACGAGGCCCTTGTACTCGGGCTTGAGCAGGTCCGCCCAGCTCTGCGGCACCGGCTTGCCGCTTAGCGCCGTCTTGTTGATGAACAGCCCGAGCGTGCCGGAGTGAATGGTGAACCAGTGGCCCTCCGGGTCCTTCAGGTCGGCGGGAATCTTCTCCCAGCCCTTGGGCTTGTAGGGCGCGAGCACGCCGGCATCCTTGGCCGGATCGGCGGTGATGCCGCCCAGATACGTCACGTCGGCAACCGGATTGGCCTTCTCGGCAATCAAGGCGGCAAGAGCCTGACCCGAGTTCTTGTTGTCCGCGGGCACCTCGATGCCGAGCGTCGACTGGATCGCCTTGAGCTGCGAGCCCCAATCGGCCCACTGCGGCGGGCAGTTGTAGCAGATGGCGCGAGACTGAGCCGCCGCGGGATCGGCGCCGACCGCCAGCATGGATGCAAGGACGGCAGCAAAGGCAATCAGTCTCAACATCGCGAGCGTCTCCGTTGGATTGGAAAGGTGAGCGTCAGAAGCGCGGCCCGGCGCCTTCTGGTGCGTCATCATCGGCTGAGTTCGCGACAGGTTCAAGACAGCCATGCCGCGCGACCCCCGGCACGCCCCCTGCGCGTCCCGGTCATCCCTTCAGGTAGGCGCGCAGCGAGGCAATCAGGGTCGCGATGCCGATTGCGGCCAGCGTCGCCAGTGCGGCCCGACGATAGTGCCTCTGGCCGCCGAGCGCGAAATAGCGGGCGCCGAGCGCGGTCGCCGCCGAGTAGATCGGGATCAGCAGCAAGCCAATCACCACGGTCTGCCGCGTCAACAGCCCGTAGTAGAACAGCGGCAGGATCGAGGACAGCGAGACGGCGGTCATCAATGCCAGCACGTTGGCGCGCTGCTGCGCGGCTTCTCCCGGTCGAGACAGTGCCACGGCGACGACCGGGGGTCCTCCTATCCCCGCGACCCCCTGCACGAGACCGCCGGCGACCCCGGCCGCTATGAGCTTGCCCATGCCGATGCGCCCGCTCAGCCGCCATCCGCTGGCAAGAACGGCAACCATCAGGAGGACGAGCACTGAAATCGCAACTGTCATCAAGGCGGGATCGGCCGCCACCAGAGCCCAGGTGCCGATCGGCGTTGCCAGGAACGTCGCCAGGCAGATCGGCACGACGACGGGTCGCTCGGCCCGACGGACCGCCTCCGGCAACAGCTGGAACACGGCGGGCAAACCCATCACATTGCTGACGGCGATGGCGGCATGCGGACCCAGCACCAGGCTGATCACAGGCACCGAGATCAGCGCCGCGCCGAAGCCGACGAAGCCGCGCAGCAAGCCGGCGATCGTCACCGCGACAAGGACGACGGCGAGCCGCGCATCGATCGGCACCCCCAGCAGCTCCGACACGTGATCGAAATCCCCCAACCCAAGCCGCGCCCGTGACTATCAACAAGACTGACGCCCAATCTGTATCGGTATTTCCCTCGGTGCCCTAGCCGCGCCGTTCCCCCTTGGCTCGGCGCCGAACAGCCAATCGTCGGCGGCTCTTGCCTCGCGCGGCCGTTCACCCCCATAAATCCCTTCCAATCATGACATCTGCCGGGTTGGCGCCTTCGCCGACCGAACGCGTCCCACCGTCGAAAGGAACTCCCGTGAAAGACGCAAACGTCGTGCTCATCGACCGCCATCCGGGACGCTCGGCCCAGACCATCGGCATCGCCCGCGAGCTGGGTACCGACTTGACCCTCATCCATGAGCCGTCGGTCGGCGTGGTCGGCACCAAGGGCGACAGCCAGTGCTACCTCGGCGTCCTGGCCAAGGTCGATGCGGTCCATGCGCGCCTCAAGAGCCGCATCGGCAAGGGCCCGGGCCAGCTCCAGCTGCGCCTCGTCCAGCCGGAGTACACGATCGCGACCTCCGACGGGATCCGCAACGGCACGCGCGAGATGCGCTATTCGCTGATCGGCCGCGAGTTGACCAACGATGCCCTTTGCGAGCACCTGAGCGCGACGGGCCTTGCCGGCACCATCGCGATCGTTGCCTGCGACAAGCCGCCGGTGGGCACGCTGGCGGCGCTGCTCGAGCACAACCAGCCGGCGATCATCATGTCGGATGGCTCTATTCATCCCGGCACCGACCCCAAGTCGGGTGAGGCGATCGACCTCGTGAGCGCCTACCAGGTCGCGGGACACCCCGACGCCGAGTACCGCCATCGCATCGCCTGTCACGCCTGCCCCGGCTTCGGCAGTTGCGGCGGAATGTTCACCTATAACACCATGCAGACGTTCATCGGCGTCGTCGGCATGCAGCCGCTGCACATGGTGGCGCCGCCGTCCGACGACCCCCGCAGGCTCAACGAGTTCCCGGCCGAGCTGGTGGACCTCCTGGCCAAGCTCATGGAGAAGGGCCTCAAGCCGCGCGACATCGTCGTGCGCGATTCCATCCGCAACGCGGTGATCGTGGCGATGGCCATCGGCGGCTCCACCAATGTGACGCTGCACGCCCCCGAGATCGCGCGCGCCGCCGGCTATGCCGACTTCTGGAAGGAGATCATGACGCCGGAGGAGTTCAATCACCTCTCGCAGCATGTCGTGCCGGTGCTCACCGACGCACGGCCCTACGGCAAGTATTCCATGGTCGACATCGACAGGGTCGGCGGCGTGCAGGTGATCGTGCGCGAGCTGCTGGAGGCCGGGCTGCTGAACGGCGATGTCCTGACCTGTACGGGCGAGACCCTCGCGCGGCAGGTCGAGCGCCTCGGCGCCAAACGCGCCGACGGCAAGGTGATCTATCCCGTCGAGAAGCCCTACAAGCCGACCGGCGGCCTGCGCGTGCTCGGCGGCAATCTATCTCCCGAGTACTCCGCCATTCTCAAGCTTGCCGGCGTCGAGGGCGGTCTCGAAAACAACCTCTTCCGCGGCAGGGCGCGCGTGTTCGAGGGCGAGCAGGGCCTGCTTCGCGAGCTCGACACCGCGCCCGACAGCTTCCAGAACAACGACATGATCATCGTGCGCTACGAGGGGCCGAGCGGGGCGCCGGGAATGCCGGAGATGCTCGACCCGACCTCGCGGATAACGGCGCTCTGCCGCGAGCGGGGGATTATCGTGGCGCTGATGACGGATGCGCGCTTCTCCGGCGGATCGGTAGGCCTCGTCATCGGCCACGTCGGACCGGAAGCGGCGCTCGGCGGCCCGATCGCCTTCATCGAGAACGGCGACGAGATCATCGTCGATCTCGACAAGAGCGAGCTCAATTGCACGGCGCTGCGCGACCCTGCCGTCTACGAGAAGCGCAAGGCGGCCTGGACCAAGGCGGTCGCGAGCAATGGCGGCATCCACCCCAACTGCGGCACGGCGGACACCCGCCTGCTCCACCGCGCACGCCACACGGCGGTGCCGGCCACCCGTGGCGGCGGTCTGCATCCAAACCGCGAGGTCTGGGTGCGCGAGCCGCGCCAGGCGGAGCGGTCCGGGTTCGTGCCGAGGAACAAGCACCGGCGCTGAGGACGACCACTTGCAGGGAGGGGCAGCGCGGCCCGGTTGGCCGCGCGACACAGGAGACATGCAGATGGACGAGCGCCTATTCCGCCTCGACGGCCGCACGGCGCTGGTGGTCGGGGCCGCCACGGGAATCGGGCGCTCCATTGCGCTCGCCTTCGGCGCGTTCGGCGCGCACGTTGGTTGCATCGACAGGAATGGGGAGGGCGCCAAGGTGACCATGCGCGAGATCGCGCAGGCGGGCGGCAAGGCGGAGGCCATCGCCTGCGACGTCACCGACGAGACGGACGTCGCGGCAGCCGTGCGGCAGTGCGTGGCGGCGTGCGGTCCACCGCGCGTTCTCGTCAATGGAGCGGCGGCCGACGATCCGACCGGCACCATCCTGGAGCTGTCGCCCGCGCAGTGGCATATGACGCTCGCGGTCAATCTGACGGGAGCCTACCTGATGAGCCGCGCGGTCCTGCCTCACATGATCGCGGCGGGCGGCGGCAGCATCATCCATATCGCCTCGCAGATGGGACGCGTCGGCGCCGCCGGGCGTCCGGCCTACTGCGCAACCAAAGGCGCACTGATCCAGCTCGCCAAGGTGATGGCCGCCGATCACGCGGCCCAGAATATCCGCGTCAACACGCTGTCTCCCGGCGCCGTCGAGACCCGACGCATGATCCTGCGCCACGGCGACATGGAGACGGCCCGCAAGACGTCGGGCCCGCTGCACCTGCTGAAACGGCTCGGCCAGCCCGACGAGATCGCCAGCGCCGCGGTGTTTCTGGCGAGTGACGCTTCGAGCTTCATGACCGGGACGGATCTGCTGGTCGATGGCGGATACACGGCCGTTTGATCGCCTCGGCGCGCGCCGAATGCCGCCCCATGTGCGGCCACGGGAGGGAGCAGCATGCGCCTCGAGTCCCTTGCCAGGGTGATCCGGAGCAAGAATGCGGGCCCTTGCCTGCTGACCTTCGACGTCATGCTGCCTGACCAGGCCGCGTTCGCCTACGTAACCGAACGCGCAGCGTCGCTGCGCCGGCAAGTTGCCCAGCGCTACGGTCGCAGCGAGAACGAGATCGCCGTCCTGCCGTTCGAGCCCGCGCTGGCCGTGAAGATCACACTGCCGCGCGACGTCGTCTCGGGCGATGTCGGCGATCGGGACGTCTACGGCGCCCAGCAGCACGCGCCGCTTCTGGATATCGAGCTATGACGGCGATTGGTCGACTGCTTGCGGACTTCTCGCGCCGGCGCCGGCCGTTGCGCTCGCTCGGCGCCTCCGGGCAGCTCGGCTATGGCATCCCCACGCCGGCTCTGGAGGCGGGACTTGCGCGCGCACCGGACATGATCGGCGTCGACATGGGCTCCATCGACATCGGCCCCGCCTATCTGGGCGCCGGCAAGATGGCGCCGACCCGCATCGGCGCCAAGCGCGACCTGCGCAAGGTGCTGCGTGCGGCGCGAGCACTCGACATCCCCTTGATCGTCGGCTCCGCAGGCTCGGCCGGGGCCAGACCGCACCTCGATCAGACGCTGGAGATCGTGCGCGAGATCGCCCGCGAGGACGGCCTTGCATTCCGCCTCGGCGTCGTCGCCTCGGACCTGCCGCGCGAGGTGGTCAAGCAAGCGATCGCGGCGGGGCGCGTGCGCCCGATGGACACCATGCCGCCGCTGGCGAACGCGGATGTGGACGCGGCCTCCCACATCGTGGGGCAGCTCGGAACCGAGGCCTTCAGGCGCGCCCTGGAGCTGGACGTGGACGTCGTCGTGCTCGGGCGCGCCTGCGATACCGGCATCTTCGCGAGCATCCCGGCCATGCTCGGGTTTCCCCCCGGCATCGCCATGCACATGGCCAAGATCATCGAGTGCGCGTCGCTGTGCTGCGTTCCGGGCGGGCGCGACACCATTCTCGGCATTCTCGACGACCATGGGTTCGAGCTCGAAAGCATGGCCCCCAATCGTGCCGCAACCCCGTCGAGCGTCGCGGCCCATTCGCTTTACGAGCAGGCCGATCCCTACGAGATCCGCGAGCCGGGCGGACGGGCCGATTTGCGCAACGTCAGATATCTGGCGCTGGACGAACGCCGCACGCGCGTCGAGGGCGCAAGCTTCGAGCCGGCGACGCGGCAGACGCTGAAGCTGGAAGGCGCCACCATGATCGGCCATCGCGCGCTCCTCATGGCCGGCGCCGCCGATCCGCGCTTCATCGCCGGCCACAAGGAGATATTCGCCGCCGTCGCGCAGGTCGTGCGCGGCCTCGTCTGCGAGGACGCGCAGGAGGACTATCGGCTTTCGTTCCGCCTGTACGGCGTCGACGGCGTGCATGCATGGGCCGAGCCGCCGGCGCAAATGCCGCGCGAGGCGTTCGTCCTGGGGGAGTGCATCGCGCCCACCCGCGAGCGCGCCGAAGAGGTGATCCGGACGACCAAGCAATACCTTCTGCATCACGGCTACGAGGGACGCCTGGCGACCGCCGGCAACCTGGCGTTCCCGTTCACGCCGCCCGAGGTCGTGATCGGCGACGCCTACCGCTTCAACGTGTTCCACCTCATGGACGTCGACGACATGGCGCGCCTGTTTCCGGCGGAGCTGGAGACGGTCGGGCGATGACTTGCCAGTATCGCCGCCGGTAGCGTGCGCGCCGGCTCACCCGCAGCGTGCGCGTCACCCTTCCTTGGGGTCCTCGACGTCGAGCTCGACCAGCTCGGCGACATCCGCATCGTCCCCGTCCTGCTCGACCAGCACGGTGTCGTCCTCCGCCGCCGCAGTGCCGGCGTCCTCGGCTGCCACCTCGATATCCTCCGCCTCCGCGGTCTCGGAGGGAGTGGGGATTTCAGCATCGGGCATCGGCTCGACGGGGCCAGGCCGCTTGCCGCCTTGCCGCCATCCTGTCTTTCCGGCAGGCGCTTTGCGCGCTCCCAGCTCGAAAACAGGCTGAACCACCGGCGTATAGATCGCGCCGCATGCCGGGCACACGATCTGATCGCGCATCAGGTCGTAGAAGCGGACCTCGCACGCCTGGCACACGCGCTTTGTTCCGCGCGCTGCCTTGTTGGATTGGGTTGCTGCTGTCGAGGACATGCGCATCTCCTGGCTGATTGCATTAGACG
>Ga0247829_10000605_pt1 | contig 14396 bp, 11 predicted proteins | sample 12C_Control_Day4_FD_207765 | JGI IMG/M metagenome (GOLD analysis project Ga0247829, IMG submission 207765) | Soil microbial communities from agricultural site in Penn Yan, New York, United States - 12C_Control_Day4 | ecosystem: Environmental > Terrestrial > Soil > Agricultural land | place... | reverse complement strand
CAGGAGTCTGTTCGGCGGGCGGGCGGTGCGAGTCGCGCTCAGTCGGCGAAGGGCCGCCGGAGCCCTGGACCTTCTCAATCACCGCAGCCGGCTTCTCCAGGTCGATCAGGATTTCCTTCTCGTAGACATGCACCGACGGGTTGCCCGCCTTGTCGAGCGCCGTCGCCCGGACGTAGACCCGCCACAGGTTCTTGTCCTCGACCTCCCAGACGTAACGGCCGCTGTTCCGCAACTTCCCGGAGGTGATGTTCGTCCACTGGGCGCCGGCCTTATCGGTCGAGTACTCCAGGGTGATCGGCTCCTCCCAAAGGTTCTTGTCGGTGGCCTCCCACTCGATCTCGACCCGCGGCCCGGCCGTCCCGCCGGGGGTGACCCGGTGCCCCTTCACCTTCACGAACGGCCTGTCCGTGTCCACCTCGATCAGGAACTGGGCCGGGTCGCCGGGCCGGGGGTCGTCCTGCTTGCCGCCGGCCCCGTTCTCCGGGATGACGATGAACCCGTAAAGCCCGTCCTTCTCGACCTTGTGAGCGATGGGGATCGTCGGGTCGCGGTCGGTGGCGGTGATCTGCGTCGGTTGCTCCTTGACGTGCTTCCAGCCGAGCTTACCGTCGTTTACCCAGAGGTGAGCCTTCGGCACGCCGGACCGGGTAACTCGGGTCAGCTTCGACTCGACGGTCAGGGTATGGGAGTTGACGTATCTGATCTCCGGCCGGGTCGGGAAGTCGTCCGGGTTGCCGAACCCCGACCCACCGCGGTCGGACGCCGGGCGGACCGCTTCGAGGCCGGCTCCGGCACCACCGGTCGGCAGAGTGACGAACGGCGGGACCGAGACGCCCTCGTGACCGGCGCGGTCCCGGGCGACGACGCGAACCTCGATCGGCTCGCGGGCAGTGAGGTTCCGCCAGGTGTACCGGTCCCGCAGGCCAAATTCCTGCGGCTTGACCGTCGTCCACTGCGGCTGGCCCCGGTAGCGGACCTGGAGTCCGATGCCGTCCGGCCGGGCGTTGTCGTCGGTTACTTCCCATTCGACGCCCGTGGTGCCGACCGCGGCGATCCGCACCTGCGGCGGGTGGGTGTCCACTACCACCCGGCGGTGGGCGGTCAGGTCAGCGTCACGGGGGTTGGTGTCCCCGTCTGGGTAGAAGAGCTGGATCGAGAAAGAGTATTCGCCGTCGGCCGACGCAGTGTACCGAAAACCCTTGCTCCCCTTGGCGGGGTCGATGACTTCCAGGTCGGTGATGGCTCGCTCGGCCACTCGCTCGAAGCGGCCGCGGTCGCGGGCGACGTAGAACCGCAGCTTGGACGGCCGCGGGTTCATGGCCTGGATCTTGTCGAGCGGGACGGGGAAGTTGATTTCCCGCATCGGCCAGTGCTGCGCCTCGGGCTCCTGCGCACGGGCGGGCAGGGCGGTCCAGGCCGCCAATACCGCCACGATCAGGCCGAGCCCGTGCCGCATCGGGGTCCCTCCCGGGCCGGGCGCCCGTCCGCCAGGGCACTCCATGCCGCAGTCGGTAAATCGAACCCCGGACCGCGGCGACTTGAACCAAAGACGGGGAGGCGAAGGGTGCCGGTGCCACTCCCCATTCCTGGCGAACGGCCGGCGTAAGCCGGCTGGTAGGCCCATGCCCCACCAGACGGCTTACGCCGGCCGTTCGCCAGCTTGCCAGCACTTCAACTCGCCGCGGGCACCTGCGGATTGCTGGTCGGCGCGTTACCGTTGGCCTTCGCCTCGCCGGAGAACCAGCGGCTCACCAGGCCGCCGAACCCCGGCACCGCCAGAACCCACCGGACCGACCGCAGCCAGCCCAGATTACGAAACAGCGTCGCCGCGGCTGCCGGGCCGATCACCTCCCGGCCGTCCGCGACGACCTGGACCGACGGCTGGTTGCCAGCCGGCACCGCGTCCACCCGGCCGTCGAAGTCCACCGCCTTCGCCAGCGCTGCGGCCCGCGCCTGGCGGTCGGATTGCGCGTTGAACCGCAGGCCGAGTCGCCGCTCGTCGGTGCCGGTGCCGAAGAGCCGCTCGCGGATCGCCGCGCCCGGCAGGTAGCACAACAGCAGCGTCATCATGAGCAGGCTGAAGATCCATAGCCCCATGAACACCGCGATCCCGGCGTGCAAGAACAGCGCGAGCATCACGATGTACGGCCGCACCCGGGTCCACACCAGGAACGGCAAACCGAGTTCGCAGATGAACGTGAACGCCACCCCGCCGGCAGCGATCGCCGCGTATAGCAGCCGGTCGGACGCGATCATCCGCACCAGCGACTCGTACCACCGGTAGTGGATCAGGGTGAACTCCGGGTTCACCAGCGTGTCCCAGTAGGCGTTGGTGTTCCACCACGCCGGCCCCTTGAGCTTGGACAGGCCGGAGGCCATGTAGATGAAGCAGAAGTGGACCTGTAACAGCCGACTGGCGAAGCCGGCGGTGACGGAGAGCGGCGGCCGGTCCAGGTAGGCCAGCGTCGGCGAGTCGATCGTGCCCGACCGCCGCAGACTCGCGCGGACGGCCCGGTAGCGGTTGATGACCCGGTCCACCGACATCGCCGCCCCGCTGGGGGCGATCATCAGGTAGAACAGCAGGATGTTCATCATGGTGTCCATGCCGAACAGGATCTGCTGCGTGCGGTGGATGTAGCTGATGGCCGCCAGCCAGGTCAGCACGGACGTGACCCGGGTGCAGAACCCGACGGTGAACAGGAGCAGGATGACCAGCACGACACCGTGGGCGACCGCCATCCCGGCCGGGTCGGTGACGTGGAACCAGATCGAAAAGATCGGGTTGCCGAGCCGGTGGGCGTAGCGGGCCTCCTGGTTCCAGTAGTCGAGGTAGTACAGGCGGCTGGCCCGCTCGGTCGGGTCGAGGGCCGGCAGCTCCTTGAGGAACTCAAGGAACGCGGTCCGCTGCGGGAGGGTCAGCTCGTTGAGGTGGCTGTAGATGTAGCCGCGGGCGGCCTGGGCCTCCTCGCGGCTGCCCTGGGGCAGGGTCTTGAAGAATGTGTCCGCGTCGGCCGCCAGCCGGGCGCGGTCGGTCGGGGACATCCCCTCGACGAACGGCGGGGTGGGCGGGATGCGCAGGGCCGGGATGGTGGTCTTCTCCATCGCCGCCCGCTTCGACTCGTCGGCGAGGACGGCGAGTTGGTTCTTGCGGTCTCGCTCGTCGGGGCTCAGTTCGGCGAGATAGTACACCCCCAACTGGACGGTGTCGTTGTTGCCGGTCCGCTGGAGGGCGTCGAGGTAGGCCAGCGACCGCTCCGCGTCGGCGCGGGTCGGGTGCGTCGCCACCAGGTGATGGATGTACTCCATCACCGCTTTCTTGCGGTGTGGGAACTCGGGCAGGTGGGCGGACGGCTGGCCGAAGTCCCAGGTCAGCGGCGGGACGATGTGCGGCAGCTCGCGGCGCTCGCGGTTGACGTACTCCAGGCCGTACCAGCCGCGGGGGCCGAAGAACGACTGGAGGTCGAACGAGTATGCCAGGTGGACGTACAGGGCCAGGCACCCGGTGACGATGCGGATGAACCCGAGGGTGGTCGGGTCGCCGGGGGCGAACCACAAGTCCAGCCACCGCCGCCAAGCGGACCGGGGCGCGGGGGTCAGCGTCGTGCTCATGGCCGCATCCTCCTCCAGTCGAAGTCGTACCCCGCGTGCCGGGACAGGTACTCGTCAAAGTGCCGCTGCTCCGGGTCCATCGGGGATGGGCCGCCCGGCCGGGAGACGACCGGGACCAGCCAGTAGAGCATTTCGTCCTGCGGGTTGACCAGCGTCCCGTCCGGGGCGTACTCGCCGAGGTAGTAGACCCGGTAGCCGACCGGGTCGAACGGGTCCTTGCCTTGCACGAAATCGTAGGCCGGGATGATGCGGTGCTCGGCTCGGTAGAGCTTGATGCTGGCCACCTTCGTCCGCCGCGTCGCCTCGTGCTCCACGGCGATGTGCTCGGCGTAGGACGGCAGCAGGTAGCGCGTGATGTCCGGCCGGGGGATGCGGTACTGCATGTGTTGCGGTTCGATCTCCGGCGGGGCCAGCGGGATGGCGTCATTGCCGGCCACCCGCAGCGCCCGCCGTGCCCGCCGCTCCCGGGCGTCGAGCTTCTCGAACGACGTGGCGGTGAACAGGTCCGACACGGTCCCCGCCACCGCCTCCGTGATCGAGAGCCGGCGGTAGTAGGTCAACCCAAGCGGATCCTTCATGTGCTCGTGCCGTCGGGGCAACACCAGCCACTCGGCCTTCGCCTTGCCCGTGGCCGGGTCCACCTCGTCGTACTTGACCAGCACAAACAGTTGGCTCGCCGGCCCCGGCTCGGGACTGTAGAAGTGGTATGCGTTTCGCATGTATGCGAAGGACAGGTAAGGCAGGTAAACCCGGCCGGCCATCTGTTGCGTGACCCAGGGGGCGGGTTCTGGCCACGTGGTCGCGGTGAGAATACCCCCGAAGTGGAACAGAACGGCCAGGGAAACCAGGGAGTACCGCACGAGTGGCGTGACGTACGCCAGGACAGTGCCGGCGGCGGCCAGCCCAGTCAGGACGCGGGCCAGGAGCCGGGCGGAATCCCAGTGGTCGGGCAGGGCGATGACAGCGGCGAGAAGTCCGGTTCCCGCCGCCAGGAGCCAGGCTTTCCATAGGCTTGGCCGCATCGAGATCGCTGCCCCGGCCAGCAGGGCGCCGACGCCGCACAGCACGAGCCGGAGGGTGTGGAGCGGCCAGGGGATGGCGTCGTGACTCGCAGGGACGCCATCCCAGACCGCCGGCGTGTCGCCCCACCCGGCGGCTGTGGCGATGCCGACGAGTGCGGCGGCCGCCGTCAGCCCGAACCCGGCAGCACCCACTCGGAGGACCGAGCGCGGGTCCGGCGGGGGAATCAAATCGTCAATTCTGGGGACCGAGGCCGAGGCCGTGTCCATGGGAGCCTCTCCGATGTGGCGGACGAACCCAGGCCATCGACCGACGACCCCGACCGCCAGAGACAGGATACCCGATCAAGTGGCCCACCCTCTGCCCCAACGGCGGTCGAAAGGCGGCGTTGGCCGGCTGGCCTATGCGGTGCCCGGCGCGACCGCGCCAGGTGAATCCGCAGTCATATGGTCCGAATTCAGGACTAAAATATCCGATTTTCGATGGTTCGCAAGAGCAGTACGGGTCTTGCGCCCGGGTAAGATCAGCGATTCCCCGCAACCTACCCAGTTTACTATTGACGGGTTTTGGGAGCGGTCTTAGTATCCCTAGGCGACTAGACTGCCTGGATCGTGCAAGTTCTCCGTTCGCCCTGTTTTAACACCGAGTTGTTCCGTATCGCCCCTAGCAGCAACCGACTCGAGGACGTGCTCCGGGCGATTCGAGCTTCTTTTTCCGAGTGACGGGTTCGGTCGGGCAACCCGTTTCACACCTGGGAGGTTGACCACGCTATGTACACGATGGTCCTGATGATGGCGGTGACCGGATCTGGCGATGTGGCTGGGTTCGGCGGGAAGAACCGGGGCGGCTGCAACGGCTACGTGGTCAGCTCCGGCTGCTACGGTGGTGGTGGCTGCTACGGCGATGGCGGCGGCTGCCAGGGTGGTCGAGGCGGGTTCCTGGGTCACAAGGACCGCAACGGCTGCAACGGCGGCGGGTTCCTGGGCCACAAGGACCGCGGCGGCTGTAACGGCGGCGGCGGGTTCCTGGGTCACAAGGACCGCGGCGGCTGTAACGGCGGCGGCGGGTTCCTGGGCCACAAGGACCGCGGCGGCTGTAACGGCACGGTCGTCAGCCACGGTTGCCACGGGGCCTACGGCGGCGGTTGCCACGGCGGCGGTTACGGCGGCGGCGGCTGCTACGGTGGCGGGTACGGCGGTGGCTGCTACGGCTCGCACTACGCTGCCCCGGTCGCCAACTATGGCGCGGCCTGCTGTGGGTCGAGCTACGCTGCTCCGGTTGTCAGCACCGGCTGCACCGGCGGGATCGTGACCGGCGCCGCTCCGGCCTACGGCGCCCCGGTCTACGGCGCCCCTGTTACCGGCGCCCCGGTTTATGAATCCCCGGCCCCGACGACTGGCGGCCCGGTCGTGATGCCGCCGGCCACCACCGGCGAGAAGAAGTCGACGACCACCACGGAAGAGAAGAAGTCGACGACCACCACGGAAGAGAAGAAGTAACGCGACCGGCACCGGCCGGACGGAGGGCGGACACCTGAATGGGTGCCCGCCCTTTTTGTTTTGCGGCTCGCGACCCGGCCGTCGTTGAGCCGTTCCGTCTGCGGGTTATAATCCCTTGTCCCCCGGACGGTCCGTGGGCCAGTTCTGGGGATGGTGTTCCGGCGAGTATCGATGAGCCAACCGATCGTTCGCCCGCGTGTGGCGGACCTGGTCTTCCGGGTGTATGACCGACCGCTCCATCCGGAGTTGGTCGAGACGCTGGCGGTCCGTCAGGTCCGCCGCGATGGGTCAGTGCTGACCGTCCGGGTGACGCCGACCGGCCACGTGTTGGAATGGGTGCGGGGGAACGCCTGTGTCACCGAGGTGACGACCACGGCTGATTGCGAGTTGCCGGAGACCGGGCGGCGTCTGGCGCACCGGTTGGGACCGGGTCAGCAGCAGGGCCACTGCGCGGTCGGTGACGGGGTGCGGTATCAGGTCAGCACGGACGCCGAGGTGTTACCCCCCGAAGTGTACGTCCACGTCCACGAGGAGTTGGCCGCGGACGGTGCGCGGCGGGGACTCCTGTTCCACTTCCGCCCGCACCACCGGCTCGGGCTGACGCCGCTGGGGTTCGTGGCCGTCGAGGTGCTGCCGTCCGGGCTGTCGGTGGCGGCGTTTCACACCTTTCCGGACGAGTTCACCGTCGTCAAGACCCAGTCGTTGATCGAGCCGGCGTGAGCGAACCGGGTCATCGGGCCACCTGCACCCGCGTCACGTTGAGCAGCCCGACGCCGCGGAGGTCGCCGGGGTAGGTCATCTCGCCGTAGAGCTGCACCTCGTATCCCTTGAAGCGGTCGAGATCGACGCCCGGACCGGCGACCGCGTAGCACCGCGGCCGGCCGCCCTGGGGGCCGTCGAGCGAGTACGCGGTCCGGCCGTTCATTGGTGGCAGGCCGGTGCGCCGCAGCACGCCCGGCCCGACCCACTGGCCGGCGGCCGGAGGCAGGTCGCGGCGTCCGGGGTCGGTGCGTGGCGTGCCGCGCTGCTTTTCGCGGACGGCGTGGACGCGGGCGTAGCACAGGTTCGCCAGCTCGGCGTCGCCGCCCGGTTGGTTCATCTCGGCCGCCAGTCGCAGGTACAGCGTTTCGGCGCGGGCGTAGTCACCCTGCCGTTCGGCCTGCTCGGCCTGCTGCCAGAGCGGGTGATTGGGCCAGTCGGCCGGCCGCACGCCACCGGTCGTGCCTCCGGGGATGGACGCGGTCGCCGGCTCGAACGCCGGCTTCGATTCGGGCGGCAACGCCTTCGGCTTGTCGTTGACGACGTGCCCCGCGACCGGCTGATTGAGCCGGCGCACCGCGGTCTTCGGCAGGTAGCGGAAGTCGCCGTCGGGCGGCTCGATCGGGAACCAGGTCGAGTCGGCGTGCTTGACCGGTTTGCCGATCACCAGCACGATGGTCTGGTCCGGGATGCGGGTGCGGCGGACGTCGAGCGGCTTGTCGGAGCCGGGCCGGCCGACCGCGACCTCGACCTCGCCCTCGGAGGTGACGACCGCGTTATAGGCCATGCCGTCGGCCGGTGAGCCGGCGGGGGGCTTCAGGAACAGGTGCTTGATCCAGCTCACCTGCCCGCGCGGCGGCTGGATGGCGACCCAGTGCTCGTTCTCCTCGTGGTCCACGACCACCCGCGCGCCACGGAAGAGCGTCCCGGTCTCGGGCATCGAGTCGCTCGGCCCGCTGCGGACGGTGACGCTGTCGGCCGTGACCTCGGCGAGGTGGGCCGCCGGCTGGGCCGCGGCCGGGGCGGCGAGGGCGAGGACCAGGACGGCGGCGGGCACAAGTCGCACGGGTCGGCCTCCGCGGGGGACGCAACTCGGCAAAGGTACGGGGACGGGGTAATACCACGTCGCGGCGGCGGGTCAAGCCCGGGTAGCCTGCGTGGCCTTCCGGGCGGAGAATGACGGGACCCACGAACCAGGAGCCTCCCATGTCCCTGCCGACGCTGGCCGAGCTGGCCAAGATGTTCGACCACTCGCTGCTCCAGCCGCAGCTCACCGACACGGACCTGGAACACGGATGCCAGGTCGCGCTGGAATACAACGTCGCCTCGGTGTGCATCAAGCCCTACGCGGTGCCGCTCGCCACGAGGTTGCTGGCCGGCTCGACCGTCGCGGTCAGCACGACGATCGGGTTCCCTCACGGCGGCCACCTGACGAGGGTGAAGGTGTTCGAGTCCGAGGCGGCGATGGACGACGGGGCCGTCGAACTGGACATGGTGGTGAACGTCGGCAAGGTACTCACCGGCGACTGGTCGTTCGTCGCGGCCGACGTGAAGGCGGTGGTGGATGCCGCCCACAAGCGGAAGGCAAAGGTGAAGGTGATTTTCGAGAATGCCCTGCTGATGGACGAACACAAAAAGGAACTCTGCCGCATCTGCGGCGAGGTCGGGGCGGACTGGGTGAAGACGTCCACCGGGTACGCGGAGACGGGCGCCACGCTGGAGGACCTGCGGCTGATGCGGCAGTTAAGCCCGCCGCAGGTGCAGGTGAAGGCGGCCGGCGGCGTGCGGACGTTCGAGCGGCTGCTGGAGGTCCGGGCCATCGGCGTTACCCGCGTCGGGGCGACCGCGACGAAGCAGATCCTCGACGAGGCGAAGGCGAAACTCGGCGGCTGATGGAACGCGGCGTCACGCCGTCGGCCGGAGCGCGAGGGTCAGAAGCAGCGACGAGTCCTCGACGCCCTTGAGGGCGTGAGCCTCGCCGGCCTCCAGGTAGAGCAGGTGCCCGGCCGTCAGTTGCCGGGTCTGGCCGAGCGCCCGGAACTCGACTGCGCCTTCCAGGCACTGGACGGTGATCGCCCCCCGGGCCTTGTGTTCCGGGATCTCCTTGCCCGCCAGGACGACGAGCCGGATGACTTCCAGGTCGCCGGTCTTGACCAGTGTGGTCGTGACCGAGACCTTCACCTGGTCGCCCAGCGGGTGGACATCCACGACTTGACCGGGGGTCGCGTGCGGGATCGCCATGCTGCTACCTCAATTTCATGTGCTACCGCCGATCCACAGGCCAGCTCAAGCCACGGTCAACGTGAGGAGGTTTATCTCCGGGGGGACGTTGAGCCGCAACGGGACGCCGGCCTCGCCCAGCCCGCGCGACACGAAAACGCGCGACGCCGGGCCTTGTATCAGCCCGCGGCGGTACTTGTCGCCGTACTTCGAGGGGAGCCACAGGGAGCCGACCGCCGGAAGGTACACCTGCCCCCCGTGAGTGTGCCCGCTGAGCATGAGCCCCACACGGCTGTCCGGGGCCAACTCCGCGTAGTCCGGGTTGTGACAGAGCATGACGACGGCGGACCCATCGGGTACGCCGGCCAGTGCCTGCTTGACGTCGGGCTTGCCCCAGTACTGGTCGTCCACCCCGGCCAGCCACAGGTGCGACCCGCTGTGCGTGACCCGGACATTGCGGTTGGTCAGGTCGGTCAGCGGCGTGGCGGCGATCAGTTCGCGGTACACCCGACCGCGGTCCTGCATGTCGTGGTTGCCGGGCACCGAGTAAACGCCGAGCGGGGCGCGAAGGTCGGACAGCGCCTCCAGGCACGGCGGCAACTCGACGCACGCCTCGGTCCCACGGTGGGCATAATCCCCCACCAGCGCGACGAGGTCCGGCTTGAGGCTGTTGGCCAGGCGGACCGCCTCGCGGATGAACGGCATCCCGACGTACGGCCCGTGGTGCAGGTCCGCCAACACCGCGACCGTCTTGCCCACGAACGCCCCTGGCAGGTTCGGCACCGGGACGGCCTGGCGGTTGATTCGGATCTGCGACGCTTCCCAGAACCCGTACGCTGTGCCGAGCCCGGCCACACCCGCCAGCGCGGCGCCGCCGCGAATGGCATTGCGGAGGAACCTGCGGCGATTGAGCATGCGACGGCCACCCGGCGAGGGGAATGCGAAGGGAACACTTATAACGCTAGCGAGCGTCCGAAAGCAACGGCAGCGATCTTCAGGTCCGGGGCAACTTCGCCGTGCGGTGAGTGTGCCATCTGACAGACACCGTTCAGCCATCGGTCGGTTGGTGGACGAACAGCGCCCGGACATGCGGCCGGGTCAGCACCCGGTACTGCCAGAGCGAGATCAGAAAGTATGCCGCTGCGCGGACCACTCCAGCGGCCGCCTGGATCCCGCCGACTATCCGGCCGAAAACGCTGACGTCCGGTAGATCCTCCGCGCCCGCGAGCAGGAGCGCGAGGCCGATAATCGCGGCCACAATCATTCCCAGGACGCACCAGACTAGCGCGACCGTCCGCCAGGTGAGATTGAGACGGAGCAATCCGACTGCGATGAATAGTCCCAGTACGTCGAGGTTGAACCGCAATCGGCCCTCGCTGGCCGCGACAATGATATCAATCAGCGCCGCGACACCGGACAAGATGAACAGGTAGGCGACCACCTTCAGCGACGTGGGGATTTGAGCGTATCTTCCCATCGTAGCCTCCGCGGAAGTTGGCCTGTGCGGCATGTGAGCCGGAACGGCTCAGTAACTGGCGGCTGTGTACCTGCCATCAACTCCTCGACAGATGTATTCGCACCAGATTCAGCGCCATCCGCGCCGTGCGGCTCTGGATCTCGGACCGCGTGCCCATCCAGCTAAACGGCACCACCCGGCTGCCGCCGTCCCAGGCGACCGCGGCGAAGACCTTGCCGACTTCCTCGCCGGTCGGGCCGGCGTAGCCGGTCGTCGAGACGCCGAGGTCGCTGCCGAACTTCTTCCGTACGCCCTCGGCCATTGCCCGCGCCACGTCGGCACTCACAGCGGTCTGTGCCGCGATCAACTCGGCCGGCACGCCGAGTTCGCGGACCTTCACCGCGTCGGTGTACGCTACCACGCCGCCGAGGAGGTGGTTGCTGGCGCCGGGCACCTGGGCTAGCCGGTGGGCTACCAGACCAGCCGTCACGCTCTCCGCGGTCGCGATCGTCTGCTTCCGCTCCGCGAGCAGCCGCAGTACCGCGTCCTGTAGCTCCTCGTCGTCCGTGCCGTAGACGAGGTCGCCGAGTCGTTCGCGGATGACCGCCTCCACCGGGGCGATCTGGGCCTGCGCCTCGGCGGCCGTCGGGGCGCGGGCCAGGATGCGCAGCGAGATGACCGCGTCGCTGGCCGTGATGCCGACCTCCGGGACCGCACCGCGGCGCGTCACGTCACCGAGCAGTTCGTCCACCTGCGCCTCTCCGGCCCCGAACGTGCTCACCTTCCGCACCACGACCACCCCGCCGCCGTAGCCGAGCGACACCAGCCACGGCTTCACCTGCTCCTCGAACATCCGCGTCATCTCGGACGGTACGCCGGGCAGCGCCGCGAACACCTTCCCGCCGAATCGCATCCAGACGCCGGGGGCGGTGCCGTAGTTGTTCGGGATCGGCTCGGCCCCCTCCGGGAACATCGCCTGGATCCGGTTGCGGTCCGACATTGTCCGGTTGCGGCGGGCGAACAGGGCCTGGATGTGCTCCAGCGATGGTGCGTGTTCGACCAGCGCGACGCCGGCGACCTGCGCCAGCGCCTCGCGGGTCAGGTCGTCGAGCGTCGGCCCCAGCCCGCCGGTGGCGATCACCACGTCCGCCCGGTCCAGGGCGGCGCGGAAGCAGGCGACATTGTCGGCCAGGTCGTCGCCCACGGTGGTGTGGAACGCGACCGGGATGCCGATCTCGCCGAGCCGCTGACTGAGCCAGCGGGTGTTGGTGTCGAGGTTCTGGCCGGTGGCGATCTCGGTGCCGATCGACAGGACTTCGGCTCGCATCGGTGGGCTTCCCGAACCGTGTTGACCGTTCCGGGCCGGCGGGGTATGTCCCGCCGCGCCATGAAGCCATCATATTTGCTCACCGCCGTCCTGCTGCTGGCCGGGTGGAACGCCCTCGCTCAGTCGCCGGCCCCGAAGTCGAAGCCGGCCGTCGGCGGCAAGCCGATGGTGCTGTTGCTGGACAACTTCCAGGTGGTAGACGGGACTGTCGAGCGGGTCGGCGACGCCTACCGAGTTCGCCGCGGCAAGGACGTGAAGGAATACCCGAGCAAACAGGTACTCTTCGCCGGCGAATCGCGCGAGGAGGTGTACAAGCTGATGTTGGCCCGCGGGCTCAAGCCGCCCGCGCCACCGCCGGCGGCCGCGGACTGCAACTCGGCGGCGTTCCGGGCGTTCCCGGCGAAGGTCCAGCCGTTGTTGATGAACCTGTGCGCCGACTGCCACGCGAAGCCGGACCACCCGAGTGAATTCAAGATCACCCGCGTGCCGGCTGGCTACGCCAACCCCGAGGCGAGCCAGCGCAACGCGAAGGACGTTGCGAAGTTCGTCAGCCGGGACGACCCGTCCGCCAGCCCGCTACTGTCGAAAGCGGTCTCGGCTCACGGCGGCCAGCGGACGCCGGCCCTCTTCAATCGGTCGCATCCGGCGTACCGCAACCTGGAGTTGTGGGTACACTGGGCCGCCGGCCCGGAAGGGTCGCCAGCGCCGGAGGCGATTCCGGCTCGGAAGCCACATCCCACAGCCACGTCTGCGGCCGTTCGGCCACTGCCTGCCGCCGCGGGGCCGCCGGCGAAGCCGGACGACCCCTATGACCCGGCGGTATTCAACCAGGCCGTCCGCCCGATGCGCTGATCGGCGCTGCGGAGGCCGATTGCCGTCGCCGCGGTAGGGGGTGATAATGGGTCTGTCCACCTCCGCCCCGAGCGTCGGCAGGGCCCCGCGACCATGGCGATCGAAACCCAGTGCCCGCACTGTAAGAAGGCGTACCGTCTCAAGGACGAGTTGGCCGGCAAGCGAGTCACCTGCGGCAACCCCGACTGCCGCCAGGCCTTCACCGTGAACGGCCAGGCGTCGGCCAATGGCGTCACCCCCCGTCCGGTCGATTCGCGGATCGACGCCGAGGCCGAAGCTGCGGCCATCTTTGGCGACGAGCCGGCCCAGGCGGCGCCGGAGGACCAGCGCAAGATCGCGATGACCTGCGCAGCCTGCGACAACAAGTGGGACGTGCCCTGGTCCATGCAGGGCAAGAACGTGCTGTGCCCCGAATGCCGCGCCCGCCAGCGGGTGCCCGAGCAGAAGACGGGGAAGGTGGACTGGCGCGATCCGCGGGCCGGCCGGCCGAGCCTGGCGCGCGTCGAGGAACTGGAGGGGGCGGTCGGAACGGTGGACGTCCGCCACGTGTCCGGCGAGACGCTCAAGAAAGCTGGCGTCATCAAGGAAGACATCGAGGCGAGGCCGAAGTGGCACTACGTCGCCTGGGCTGTCACCGCGGTGGCGCTGATCGGAGTCGTGGGCTACGGCATCACGCTGCTGGTGCGGTCCAACAAGGAGGACCGCCGCGACCAGTACATGGCCGACGCCCTCAGGGACATGCAGGAGGCCAAGGACGTCCCGTTGACGCCGGCCGAGGCGCCGCTGTTCAAGGCCGGTGTGCTGATCCCGGCCGGGGAGTTCGCCGTCCGCAAGGACGATCCGCAAGGGCTCAAGGATGCGGTGGCCCATTTCGCCCACGCGCGCCGCGACCTGGAGGCCGCTCCCCCGTCGGCCGGGCGAGACCTGCTGCTGGGCGAACTGGCCATGGCCCAGGTCACGCTCGGCGGGACCGCCGAGCAGGTCGCCAACGGCACCCGCATCCGCTGGACGCCCGGCGGGGGTGGCCGGCAGCCGCTCAACGAGAAAACCTACACCGTCCAGCAAGAACTCCAGCAGACCCTCAAGGCGCTGGCGACAGCGGACGCCGTCGTCCGGTTCCATGTCGTGCGGCGCCTCGCCCGGGCGCTGGCGAAGGCGGGCCAGCCGGACGTGCTCAACCATTCGTTGATCGCCCAGGTACTGCCGCAGGAGCACGCCGAGGCGCTCGCCCAGGCGGCGGTCGAGGCGCTCAAAGCGACCGGTGACCAGGCACGGGCGAAGGCCGAGGCCGAGGCGCTGGTCCCGCTGTTGACCTCCGGCGGGAAGGGTGCGGGCGTGCCACCGTCGGCGCCGGCCCTCTTCCTGGCGGTCGGCGTCCCGGCCCCGGCAGACGCGAAGTTCCCCGCGCCGCCGTCCGGCGGGGACGTGCCCGACGCGACCCGCCAGACGTTCGTCACCCTGGCGTTGCTGCGAAACAACGCCCCGGAAGCCCTCGCCCTGGCGAAGCAACCCGGCGGGACGCCAGCCGCACGGCTGTCGGTGCTGGCGCTGGCCGCCGAGTGGGCGGATGACCCTGGCGAGGCGGTCGAGGCGGCCCACGCGGCGCTGCCGACCGGCGAGGAGCGGCGGAAGGTGTCGATCCCGGACCTGACGC